>Ga0255770_10000040_pt1 | contig 108582 bp, 71 predicted proteins | sample 071ome_22_FD_179968 | JGI IMG/M metagenome (GOLD analysis project Ga0255770, IMG submission 179968) | Coastal salt marsh microbial communities from the Groves Creek Marsh, Skidaway Island, Georgia - 071404AT metaG (version 2) | ecosystem: Environmental > Aquatic > Marine > Intertidal zone >...
GGACGTATCCGTCAATCACATCCTTGACCGTTTTTGCCGTGCGAACATCCTTGACGAAATCCGTCTCATTAATGAGCTTCAAAAACGCCGTCTTCATCGTTTTCAACGCCTCGATCCTCGTCAAATCCGAAAGCGCCCCGTGCGGGTGCAAATCCTCGGGAACGGTTACCAACAATACAACCTTTGTATTCCTTCCATCCACCGCCCCGAGGTTCACATCCCTCTCCAGCGTGCTCACCGCCACCCGACACCCCCGTCTCCTCGACACCTCCGCCGCGAGATCCTCCCTCGTCATCCCCGCCCCTTGACTCTCAAAATCCTCCAACTCTTCCCCAATCAACGCCGCGCACCCGCGTTCGTTCGCCGCCGTAAACACCCGCCCCACCCGCGCCCCACCGCCTTCACCCCCGCCCGCGCCCCCGATCGCCCGTCGCGTCAGCGAACTCACGATTTCCGTCTCCCTCCACGCGTGTTCGCGCACGCGCACCGCGTCTTCCCGCAGTTCAGGCACGAGCTCGAGCAAAAATTTCGTCCACAGCGGCAGACACGTCTCCAAATCCACACCGCCCGCCCGCGCGTCGTCCGCACCGTCATCGCCGCCGCCGCCGCCACCGCTCGGTCCCGCGTCGACGCTCCGTCGATCCGACATGATTTCTCGACGCGGGCGCGTCGCGTCGCGCGGTGTGAGGGACGCGATGGGTCTGGTCGGTCGCAACGGCCACACGCGGCTCTGCTTAGTTGACCTTTCTATTCTATTTAGGTAGACACACCTCCCTATATGAACCATGTGTACATACTTTACATTTGAAGATCTCATCAAGCGCATTCATTACTTTGCCAGTGCTCACCCCTCAAATATTTTCACGAGTCATGAACGGTCGAATAGTGGATGAGAGTGGAAACGAGGGATCCATCCATCGGACGACGGACCGGCGGACGACACACAGTCGCGCGCTCGAGAACCCGAGCCCGAACGCACCGGTCGAATGCACGCCAGCCAACTCGCACTCGCGTCGAACCTCACCTCGGTGTCCACCGTCAAGGCGCTCGGACAAGGACGACGAACGACGCACCGAAACGCGCGTTCCAACACATCGCGAACGATCCTCGCGCCGGTGAGAGCCATGGCGTCGCAAGATGAACTGAAAAAGCTCGTCGGATACAAGTCTGTGGACGATCACGTCAAGTCTGGTATGGTGGTTGGTCTCGGTACGGGATCGACGGCGTATTTCGCGGTTGAACGCTTGGGGCAAAAGCTCGCGAGCGGAGAGTTGACGGATATCGTCGCCATTCCGACGAGCGAACGCACGCGCGAACAAGCGGAATCTTTGAAGATTCCGTTGTGCACGTTGAATGAGAAGTCGGAACTTGATGTTGCGATTGATGGTGCGGATGAGGTTGATCCGGCGCTCGCGTTGGTCAAGGGCGGTGGTGGAGCGTTGCTTCGCGAGAAGATGGTCGAGGTCATGGCGAAGAAGTTTGTCGTCATTGTCGACGAATCCAAGCTTTGCAAAGGTCTCGGCCCGGGTTTCCCGCTTCCGGTTGAAATCACTCCGTTCTGCCACATGCACACGCTCCGCACTATTGGCAAGCTTCCCGCCCTCGCGGGCTGCGAACCGGTCCTTCGCATGGGTTCGTCTTCCAACAACAAGAATGACGGCGACAACATCGCCGTCACGGATAACGGCAACTACATCGTCGACTTGCACTTCAAGACGCCGATCGCCGATCCGGTCGCTGCCGCCAACCAATTGAAGAACACCGTTGGCGTCGTCGACCACGGTCTCTTCGTCGGCATGGCTTACCAAGTCATCGTCGCCGGTAGCGATGGTATTCGCGTCGCCGGCACGGATGGCGAAAAGGCGTGGTGGTAAAGTGAAGGCGAATTTTCGCTGCTAAATTTTGCGCGTTTGAAATACAACAAAAGAAGAGAACGTATCTACCGTACCGCTAAGCACCTTCATTTTTTCATTCTGCATGCTTCGCCGAGATGCCGACGAGATTGTCGCCGCTTGCCGCGCGCTTCACGTCCCAGCTCCGTTCCTCCATGTGAATTAGGTAGCACAGCACTCTGTACATTGCCGACATTTCGCCGAGATCCTTCGCGGTTTTCTCGTTAATCTTCGCGTCGACGTGTACGCCCGGAACGGCTTGAAGAAGCACGCGAGGCAGAGGCGCCGAAAAGGCTTTGCATCGACGCCAGAGTTCGCTCCCTTGTTCGCCCACTTTGCCCGGGAAGAAGCACGCGATTGTCGCGAGGACAAAGGCGATGGACGCCTGAATCACGAGTTCCGAATACACGAGCAAACACGCGGCAACTTTGAGAATGAGACGAAACGGAATGATGGAACCTTTACCCACGACGACAAAGGCATCCAAGGTGGCGTGCGCCGCGGCGTCGGCTCTCTCTGAAAATGTCTGCCGCTCCTTCATCTCTGTGACGCTCTTTGTCGCCGCGGCGGCAACCTCCGCCGCTCGGAAGCTCATCCGCGAAACGAGCTCGGCTTCGTGCTTGAGCAAGGTTCCGAATTCTTCTGCATGTTTAGCAGCCGCTCGTCTCGTCGATTCCGCCGCCGCCGCCGCGCGTCGAGCCGCTGTTTCTGCGCTTTGGCTCGCCCACTCTTGACACTCTGTCGCCCAGCTCCTCTTTGAGTCAACGACGTCGGCGTCCAATTCCGTCTCGCCCTCGTCCACGCTCGCCTTTGAGCTCACCGAATCCGCACCGCGCTGCTTCACCCCTTTGCCCGTGATTCCGTGCGCGCGATCGTACCACGCGTGCGCATCCTCGTATCCCATTTCAAATAACTGCTTGAGCTTGTACGGCTCTGGCGGGTAAAAGCACCACCAAATTGGTATATACTTGCTCGGTTTGATATCCGCACGAGACGAGTAAAACGGATTGACGACGACAATGTCCGGATTTGCCCGCTTGCAGTGGAGCTTACTAAACGTCCCATCCTGTTTAAACCCCTTCCACACCTGCATATCCGTCACCGCACCGTCTAAACACAACCCAAACCCGGCGAGCCACAACGGCAAACCGCTCAACGGAACGATGCACGCCGAGCACAGCAACGCCTGAATCAAAAAATCATACGACGGAAACGTACTGATTCTCAAGTTTTTCCACGACGGGAAAATCCTCGTAATCGAAACCTCAAACCTCCCATTCAAGAGCTCGTGCGCGTTCGGGTCACAAAACTCCGTCATCGCCCCTCGACAGTACGCTCTCAACTGAAACGCTCCGAGCACCGACCGTCTCGCTCGCGCCGCGCAAATGTACACGTACTGCACCAGCGCGTCCAGATCGCAATCCATGAACAACAACGCCCCAGAGAGAGCGCCTCCGGAGGTTCCGTACACCTTGGTTTTGCTCGCCATCCCGCGTTCGCGAAACGCTTTCACGACGCCGACGTAGTACACGAACAACCACCCAGAGCTTCCCAGGGCGATCTGGTACTCAAACGTCGCCGGGTCTTCGTCGCCCCCGGGCTCGGGTTTCATCCCCCGGGGCGTTTGAGAAACCTCTGGCGGGTTCTCGTCCGTCCGTCGCATCGTCGCGCGAGCGGCCGTCGCGCGTCGTCGACGGCATGTGACGCCCATCGTTCGTTGGGGTGCAGTCATATTCGGACATTCGGTTCAAACTCGGACATTTGGACATTTGGACATTTGGACGTGTGAGGTCCCCGCGCGCATTTTTCGAGCGGCACACCGCGCGGCGCGGGCGCTGCGGCGACCGTCGCACGCGGACGGAGAATAAACGATTGGACAAAGGAAATTTTTAAAACCGGATTTCATCATGATGCACGTGCGACCGCGAACGTCAGAGCTGAGGGAGGTGACGGATGTGCAACCGGTGGAGCTTCAAAAATGTTTCCCGTTTAGGTGCGCTCGGTTTCAAAGGAAATTTTGGATGGGTTGGTGACTGACGACGACGCGTGATGCGGTGATAGGTGGTTTAATTCGATCCAGAGTGAGATGGTTGATTTTTTGGTAAACTCGCAAGAGTCGTTCGTGATGAGTGCGTGTGGAATGCGTCGTGACATTTGAACGCGCGCGACGTCGGCGTCGACATCGGACGCAAACGTAGAGTAAGAAGAATGACTGACGGTAGTGCGCGTGCAGGTGCTCCGACTGGAAGTGGGAAGACTACAGTTTTTGAATTGGCAATTTTAAGTGCGTTGCGTGGACGTGGGAACGTGGATGTGCGTGGAGGTCGAGCGGCAAAGGTGATCTATTTGGCGCCGGCGAGAGCGTTGATTGCCGAAAAGGCGGCCGAATGGAGAGAACGCTTGGGACGCGTCGGTTTGACCTTTGCGGTGCTCACCGGAGACACGGACGCGCGAGTAGATATTTGGGGTGAGATTGAAAACTGTGATGTCATCTTGGCGACGCCGGAAAAGTTTGATCGAGTGACGCGTCTCGACGCGAATCGAGGCGGGATGAGTTTCTTCTCGGACGTGTCGTTGGTTCTCATCGACGAGGTGCATCTCATCGGAGACGATCGCGGAGGGTGTTTAGAAGCCATCGTAAGTCGATTGAAACTCTTGAGTAAGTCTCCGGCGTTGGTATATTCGCATCTTCGAAGCGTGCGGTTCGGTGCGGTGAGTGCGACGATTCCGAATATTCAGAATCTCGGAGATTGGCTCGGGGCGAAGCGTGGCGGCGTGTTTGTGTTTGGAGACGAGTTTCGACCAGTCAAACTTCAGACGTTCGTGCGGTCGTTTCGTGATTCATCGAATGACTTTTTATTCCACAAGTATCTCAAGGACCACGTCTTTCCCGTGGTTATGGAATTTTATCGCGGCAAGCAGACGCTCGTCTTTTGCGGAGCGAGAGATTCCACTATGCAAACGGCGAAGCAGCTCGCGTTGGCCTCAAAGTCTAGAGGCGATGTCTTCTTCAGCCATAAGCACGGGACGACGTTGTATGAGGCTGCGGCACAAGTCAAGAATAAAAATCTTTCGGAATGCATCACGGCCGGCGTCGCGTTTCATCACGCCGGTTTGGAGCATGAGGATAGAACGCTCGTCGAAAACTTGTTCAAAGATCGCATCATCACAGTCTTGTGCAGCACGACCACGCTCGCTGTTGGTGTTAATTTACCGGCATATTTGTGCATTGTCTGTGGGACTAGTGTTTATGACGGAGGCGGTGCTTACAAGGAAGTCAGCATGGATACGTTATTGCAGATGGTTGGACGCGCTGGCAGACCGCAATTCGATACCGAGGGCGTCGCCGTGGTCATGACGAAGAATTCTCTGCGGACGCGATATGAAGGCTTGGTTCACGGCAAAGTTCCTCTGCAATCGACGCTGGGGTCTTCTCTCCCAGAGTACTTGAATGCGGAAATATCCTGTCGTACGGTAAATTCAATGCAAGACGCTGTCAACTGGGTGAAGAGCACGTACTACTTCATTAGAATGCGCTCGGAGCCTCTTCGATACGGAATCAAGCACGGTGAGAGCATCGATGACGCAGTTGCACGCATAGTCCAGATAAACATCCAGAAGCTCACGTCGTCGGGAATGTGTGTATCGGGTGTGAACGATTCTATTCAACCATTAAAAGCCGGTGATATCATGTCGTTGCGCTATTTACGATTTGAGACGATGAAGGGCATCATCGCTGCTGCCTCTACATCTACGTATGCTGAACTGCTTAAAATGCTGTGCGAAAGCTCTGAATTTAAAGATACTAAACTTAGACGTGATGAAAAGAAGCCTCTCAAGGAATTGAATCACGAATCAGGTGTGATTCGATACCCAATTCAAGAGGTTTCGACAAAGGCCAAAAAGCTTAGCACAGCAAAGGTTATCCGTACGGCGACCGAAAAGCTCTTCTTAGTCGCGCAATACATGATGACAGATGCGCTGGAACCAAAAACGGGTCTGTTGCCTTCGATGCGCATGGAAGGAGACAAGATATTTAGTGTCGGCAGCCGCATCATGCGCGCCGCCTCAGAATATTTTCAGTCTACGCTTGTCTATTCTTCCGCGGTCAACTCGTTTTCTCTCGCCAAGGGACTCGACATGCGATCATGGCCGGACTCGAAAGTGCAGTGTACGCAGTTGAAACACGTCCGGACGAAGAAGATGACACAGAAACTTCTTGGTGCCAACATGGGAGAGATTGCCAAACTCGAGGTGGCGGATCCGCGAGTGATTGAAATGGTTTTGGAAAAAGCCTTTCCGTTTGGTAACACGCTGCAAGGCGATGTGAAGGATTTGCCTTCACCATTGGAGATATCTATCACTCACCAAGCCGTGTCCAAGCAATCGTACAATGTTGAGGTTGAGGTTAAGTTTCGAAACGCGCCAGGGAGCCGAATAACCATGAATCACTTACCCATGAAGTATCAAGGCACATTGTTTGTCGGTACCGAGCACGACGATCTTCTTGTCTACACGCAGCGGTTGCCGCATCGTGAGCTCGATTTAGACGGTGGGTCCGATCCGTCTTCTCTCATCGTCTTTCATGGTCGCTTCAATTGCTCAAACGTGCCAAGCGGAAGCCTCCCTCTCTGTTTCAACGCGTCCATTATATTCCAGCACTGCATCGGGAGAGACGTGCACACGGCGTACACGATTCATCGAGGCTCGAACGGAAGTCCAATGACGCCTGGACAGACGGTCAAACACGCCGGGTCCTTATCGTCGACGCCGACTTGGAAGCAGACTACTATTGATACGAAGAGGTTCAAGCTCACCGCCGACGATGACGAAGCTCGCCGCAACTTGGCTTTTGAAGATAATCCGCACGTCGCGAATGCGACCAATAGAAAGAAATCTAGCACGCACACCGGGGACGTATGCAATCGCTGCGGTAGAAAAGGTCACTGGGCTCGAGATTGTTCGCTTCCTGATCAAAGACCGGAGGAAGAGCGCGGTGTCGCCAAGCCTAATCACAGTTGCCGACGGTGCGGCGAACTTGGTCACTATGCAAAGAATTGTCCGCAAGATCTTGAGGGAAAATGTCGGCTCTGTCTCGGCGAAGGTCACTTCGCTAGAGATTGTCCCAAGAAAGATCACCTCGAGTCACCGAGCGCGCCGTCTGCCGGTGATGAAACGGACTGGAGCTTCGTGTTTGACTGATGAACTTAGCGTAACAAGTAGATACATTTGTAATTGGAGATGAAACGTAATTTGGATGCAGCGCTGCTGTCGCTATTAATACAAATGAGTCAAATCGCTGCGGATTGACTTTAAACATCTAAGTCGCGTTCGACTAATTCGATGCTCGCCTTCAAATCGAGTAGAGCGTTCCTGAACAACTGATCGAGGTGCGCCGGTTGTGAGAGACTTTTATGAGTTTCGAGCGCGTCGCTACACGCCTCGTAGAGCTTCCATAATGAGCGCACCAACTCGAGCCCATCGGAACGCGACAATGGCGGAGCTGGTGTGCTCGGTGATAACGTGGACGCTTCCACTGACATGGGAGTGGGAACAGAAGTGGCAACTGAGGCTGGCGACGGCGGGGGTGCCTTGACATGCGGCGATGGAGACGCCGTGGTCGGCGTATCCAAAGGGATGCCGGCTCCCATGGGCACCGCGTTTTCGCTCAAACCTCTCTTGTGCATGCCGATTCGAGGTGTTGAAAGTCTCGGAGTGGGCGAATCTTGCACGGTGATTCGCTCAGGAGTGACGGACGAAGCGTGCGTGACGCCGTTGGGGATCTCCGAGTCCTCATCTGGAGTGATGTCAAAGAAGGAGTTGATCAATGACGGAACTCCGCCGTTGACGCCAGCTGCGAGAGATCCTTGTAACAGCCGTTGTAAGAGTTCGGCTTGTGGACGTCGCGCATTTGCAGCTGTGAGTAGCGCCAGAGTTTGTTCTTCCAGCATCAGAATGGCACTCTGACACGGGTTTATTTCCTCTGCGACAGTTTCGACAATTTGCTGGCGAGGAATGGCGCTCGGGAAAGGATGAGCCACCATGATTTTGGTTCGGCGCCTACCTTGATAACGAAGTGACGCTATGATGGGACCATTCTGTTGTGTCAGTTCACCCTCCTCAGAAAACAAGACTGGGGTATCAAACATGAAAGTGTCGCATTGCGCAAACCCCGTGCCCCCGACTCCGCCTCCAATGGCTGCTCGACGAAGCAATTCCATATCTGGCTGCACCGCGGTGATTTGTACCGCAGCGGTTCCCTCTACGACGGTAGGCTCGACGTTCGTTGACACTGTTCTTACCGGTGTGTTCGGCGGTAGATATTGCGATAACTGTTCGACAATCTTACGATTCATGTCACCGAGCGTTCTCTCTTGAGATTCGCGGTAGACCCACTCGCAATCCTTGAGTTCGCCCCACGTGTCTCCAAACAGACGTATACGCCAGAAAGTTGCCGGTTCCGGTGGTGCTTTACCTTCCAAATCCCATTTGTATCGCTTCACATCACCGACAGCCGAGGCGATATCAAGTCTACGGTAGAGATCCGACATCATGGAGTGAGAGCCCATCAGCGAGTCAAACTGTCGGTGCGTTTGCCAAGCAATCTGCGCGGTTTCATTCACCCTCAACGCCGCTTCAATGTGTCCTCCGCGTGTGAACAATTCAACAGCTCTGGAGAGATGATTCAAAATCTGCGATTCACCGATTTCTTCCGTTCCACATCGCACGTTAGCGATCGTTGGTTTCGGAGCAGCTCCATCCGGGAGGGCGAAGAAGGAATTCCGTAACGCGTCAATGTCGTGGTCAAACCAGACGCACAAGCTTGGTGCGGCGACTGCGAACGCTTGCATAGCAACAATGGCTGCAGCGGTAGATGCCTCCGCAGCTTCAACCCAGTGTTCCGCGGTCGAGAGCCTATGCGACAGAGATTGCAAGACTTTTACGTGAGCCGCAGGTGACGAATTGAGTGCTTGAGACAATTCGGACTCTCGCTCGACGGCGTACGCCAAATCGAGCGTCGTACGTGGATTCAATATCGCCATGGCGAGTTTGCGAATGCAACTTTCCGCGAGATCGAGCGTGCTCAAAGTCTTCTTTACGGAATTATTCCAACCAGCTGGGCTTACCTCGTTTCCTGCTCGCAACGCCTTGAGAGAGTTTGAAAGACTCTCGGTGCACGAGATCGGTTGCAAAGGAAAGAACGCGGCGTGCATGCCGTAAACCAAGGTTGGACACAAAGGTTCAGCCGCCGACAAGTTATGAACGGCCGCTTCGAGCATAGTTCTCAAGCTCGCCACCGCAAGTTCTCGCACTGGCGACGGTCTCGCCGCCGCCTTGAAAACCGCAATGGCGGCACCCTGCAAGAATGAGTACGGGCTGACACCCGGTAAATCTGCGGGTTTCGGAGGGAACTCTTCCTCTGCGCTACCGGCTGTAACGGGACGAAGAGCGCTCATCAGAATCTTCCCGTGCTCGTTGAGCAGAGAGTTGAGAATTGGCGCTGAAGCTTTCCATGAAGACGCGCTCTGTGGACGCGATAAGATCGCCAACATGACGCCGAGAACGCCTTCCAGCGCGTTAAAATGCTCCATTTCTCCATCCACGGCAACGCTGGTGTCTTCGCTACCGTCTTCAAACGCCAAAGTCGCCGGGGAACTCGAGCCCGATTTTGTGCTTGAAATCACCATTGAATTCTCGGCGCCAGACTTTGTGCGCGAGATGCCCATGGCCCGAGCCGCAGCGCCAATTACTCCCCAGTTGGATTTGAGACTTCCTCTCGCGTGCCATTCTCGAATGAGTCGAAGCACGCTTGTGTAGACTCGAGTGTTGAGCTGACCAGCAGCCACTTGTCTATCGTGCACGCTCAGTGACGTGGCGTTGCTCAACATCGGTCCCGTCGGTGACCAAGTGTTGTTTTCATCCTTTTCAAGCGCGAAATCAACCGCAGTCATTGATAAAATGCCTACGAATGACTTCATTCGAGCCGCCTCTTCGGTGAGCCACGTCCACAGTTTGTTGGAATCGGAATCTCTCGCGAGCGTGAGAATACTAACGAAAGCGTCCCGTCGAGCCACCAAGGGTAAAACTTCAATCGCATCAAAGTGCGAAATAAGCAGACGGAGCAGTGGGGCGTACGCAGCTGCGATAGATTTGCGCGCGCCCGAAGATTGCCACGCGTGATCCCACGCGTGTCTCGCGAGCGTGGCTGCGACGATTCGCATCGCACATTCGGCTCTCGAGTTGCTTTCATTATGCGCACTGGCAGTGCTGAGATTCAGACGTATGGCTTCCGTCAAGGCGTCGACGAGAGCGTCTCCTGGATTGTTTCTAGTGTCATTCGTCCAGCCATTCTTGCCTTCGTAAACAGCCGATGCGGTGATGATGTCAAGAATGACTGGTGAAGCGTAGATTGTGTCAAGAAATTCTCGCAAGAGCGCCATGTGCACATTGTTCCCTTCACCAAGAGTGGTGACGTGCGCCGCCGCCAAACGGGTGGCCAGCGGGGAAAGCGGCCCAGCCCGGCCGAGCATATTATTGGTCCTTGCAGCCTCGGCGGAGCGCTTCATGCCAGGAATTGAGAAAATCTTTGTGATGAAGGATGCCAAACCGCAGTTGAGGTTGCGAGCCTGCTCAAGCTCCGCAAACGAAGGGGCTGAGCGTTCGCCGCGAGTCTTAACTTCGTTTGACAATGTGTCAACAACTTGTTTCAGAGGCACTTCGTCGTGTTCGACGGACGTAGTATCGCTCGGCGACTGAGCTCTCTCCAAAGCGAGCGCGCGATGAATCATTCCCATAAAGAACCACGACATTGAGAGCGCTTCCTCGTAGGGCACGTAAGACTCACGAGTCGTCGCTAGAACGGAAGCGTAACGACGGGCCAGAATGGTGTGCATCGGCACCGAGTGTTTCGATGCTCCGAGCGTTGAAAGCATGGTCAGGTACTTGCTCGCCGAGCGCTCCAATGCGCCAAACGCTAGCGTAATGTAAGCTTCCAGAGGTGGACTGTGACTCACGACACCTTTACTTGAGGGCGGCGGCCCCGGGTTGATGCGCTGAATAGTTGCGACAACGCGGACAAGAGTGTGAAAAGCCAGAGTTCCGATATCTTGCGTTTCATCGACACGCTCATTCTTTGACATGGTTGAGACGATTGATGAATGCTTGCTCGCGTTCGCATTGAAATCAATACTCCCGGCGAAATCATCGCTCATCCCAGCTGAAGCCAAGGATACCATGTCGTCCTCTTCGTCACCTCGGAATGAATTTTTACTCAATCGCGAGCTCAGCTGATCTTCGCGTTGATCGACGCTTGCATCGGATTCTGACACGCGTAGCGTCAAGCTCATCAAAAGGTTTAATATCGCCGGCAAGTGTTGAAGCAGAGCTTCATCGTTCGCGAGTGAGAGCTCGCTCACCGCTATGCGAAGCCTGTCCTCGGTGTCTGGCGTTTGATTTTCGCACCAGCTCGCTGACGCGGCAAACAGAGCACCGACGTGCGAATCACCAGTGTGCATGGAAGAGATGAGCCTGAATCTCACGTGTACGACTTCTTTGCGCTCTTCCCAGTACGGCATGTGTGCTCGAACATTCGTTTGTAAGTACTTTGGTAAAAGTTCTCTCACCGCGACGAGACTGACATCGCTTCCTGTGACGCTCGCCGCGTTTGCAATTTCGGGCGCCAACGTTTCAGCTTGCGAACACAAGTTTACAACTGAATGACCGAGTAGCTCCTCCTCTCCAGGGGCTGAGCTGAATATCCCACTAGACGCACTCTGGGCGCCGAATATGCTCAGCACGAGATGGTGAGACTGGTTCAAGCGAACCGGAAGTCTCACTCGCGCTTCGTGATAAAACACCCCACCTTTGCTGCGCAGTCTGCTGAGCGCGGTCCAACTCTCTCTGCACAGTCCTCGACCGCACGGAGAAGGGAAAGCCAGTAACCCATGACCATCGATATCGAGGTCGTCATCTCGAAGCTGCACTCGCACCCGAAGATCTTGTCGTTTACCGATATCTATGCCGGTGATGTAGACGTAGAGATCTCTCGCCACTCCATCGTCAATCGCGCCGCCCCACGCCGTCTCCCACGCCACTGCGCTCCGACTCGATGAACTCGAAAGCGAGATTAGTTCTCGCACGTAAACGAGGTTGTTCGGTAATTTGAAATCGCTCTTATCAGCGCCCGGGACGGGGAGGTCCAGCGGTGACAGGCGACAAACCATCGTGCACCGAATGGGCTTGTGCGACTTGAGCGAATGACTCACGCCGCTGGATAGCGCCGCCTCCAATAGCGTATTCTCACTGTACGCTTCCTTCACGCGATAAAAGGCGTCACATTTGGTTTCGCTCAACAGTGATGACGCGCTCGGCATGGTTGCATTCTCGAAGGCTGGTAAAACGGCCCAAGCGAGCGTGTTGCGACGCTTTGACACGTTGCTATTCTCCACCTCGTGCGCCGCCAATTGCGCGCCTCCCTCAGATGAATGCACCGACGTCGTCGGACGTCCCTGTTGCTTTTGGTTTTCTTGCTGACGAAGCGCCTCCATTCCGAGCACGCGCTGACGTTCCTTCTCGGCGTGAACCTTGGCTTTACGGACGTCTTTATACGTGTACACCTTATCCTCGATTCCGCCTTCGTCGGCTGCCAAGTGTGTGAGGTGCACAATGAGTCTAATGTGCGGACTGAGAGCTTCTCCAGGAATGGTAAATGCCGCGAGCGTGTTTTGCTTGGCGGTGGGCCACGAAAAGTGAAAGTTTTCGCTAATCTTTGTCCGCTTTTGCAAGTCATACAAAGCCATGGTACCCTCGACGGTTTCCAACGCGCCCACTTCGAAATGAATATCCGTCAACTGTAAAGTGAAGCGCAACGCAGACCCTTCCGACGCGCACGCTCGCGCAGAAACGGCGGAAATCTCTCCATCTTTAGCCATCGCACTCGGTGGCGTCCTTGGCAGAGCCAGCGATCCAGGAAGAGGATGCGTACCTCTGATATCCACGTCGTACAGTTGCATCAGACAGTCGTCGTCCCTCGCAGACTCGTTATCCGACGTCGTCGCCTCCTCTCCCGAATCGACGCGCCGCTCGATCGACACCGTCCGTCCGTGCTCATCTAAATCATACGTTTCCTCCTCGCGATCCCTCACCTCGGCCGCCCGCGCCCACCCATCGTTTTTACCAGGATCAAGCGCCAACCACCGCCCGCGTTTCATAGCCACCAACGCCTCCACGTGCGGCGCGTCAATCTCCCCAACCTCCACCGCGGGCTGTCTGACACCCCCTTCGTGCGAGGTTGGTTCCGCTGAAACCTCACTCCCCGAGCGCGCGTGATCCATCGATCCCGCTCTCATCCCTGCGCCATCTCGCGCCCGCGTAGGACGAGGCCCGACGCCGACGCTTCCGCCGCGTTTCGTCGCTCGCCACGACATCTTCTTCTCGAACGCCGACGACGAAGAAGAGACGGAAGAAACGGAAGAAACGGAAGACGATTCAAAAACGAACGTCGATTCCCCGAAACGCCGCCGCGCCAGAGAGAGAGAGATTCAGACGGCGCGCGCCAGAAAAATCAAACCGAAATCGAAATCAAAATCAAAATCCAATCCAATCTTCACGTACGACGCGCGTCGCCTTCGCGCGACCGCGATTCGACCCCGATCCGATCCGTCCCCCGTATGCGCTCTTCCTCCCGTCCTCGCGCGCGCGTCTTCGCCCGGCCGATGTACCGGCGCGTCACGCAGTCGCGTCGAAAAACGCGCGCAGTCGCGTCGCAACCGTTTCGACTTTCGGTCAAAACCACGCACCCATCATCCACTATCATCCACCCGTAACCCACTGTGTACGACCCGGTACGAGTCAATGCTCGTCGACGAGTCCGTCGACGTCGGTATCACTGGGTCGGGTCACGCCGGCTTGTAACGCGACGTCGCGAGTGGGGCCCCGCGCCGTCGGGCGCGCCCGTCGACGGCCTCGTTCTTCAATCACCGCGCGGATCGCGCGTCCGATCTCGAGCTCGCGGTCCGCGTCCGCGACTCGGTTGAAGCCGAGTCGCGGCGCGGTTGAAGCGTCGGGCACCGTGCGAGGCGGGGAACCGAGCTGCACCACCGGCCGCCGGGAGTAGCGAGCGGGTAGCGCGCGAGAGCGGGGACGAGGAAACGATCGACGGAGCGCACGGCGAAACGGATGCCTGTTGCGCTTTTGCTTTTGCTTTTGCTTTTGGTTTTGCTTTTGGTTTTGGTTTTGGTTTTGGTTTTGGTTTTGTCTGCTGGGTGGGACGTGAAACGTTACAACTCGGCGGCCGAGGACCAAGGACGAGCGGGAACGGCGGCGTAAAAATGCGGAGCGAGCTCGCGAAGCCAATCTGCATCGACGACTGTGACGTCACGCATGTAGTCTCGGTCGGTTCTCACGGCGGAGCAGTAGACGACGCAGTGTGGTCTCGCTCTGAAGAGGGCGGACGCGGGATGGATGCGGAGCTCTCGGGCGCGCGCGCGCGCGCTCGACGCGCGGAGAGAGTGGAATACAGAACCGTCGGCGCCGCCGCCGTAGGGTGCGAGCGCAGCGGCGTTGGCAAAGAATCCCGCGGCGATGGCTCGACGGATGGGGACGGTGTCGGAACCGCAGGAAGAGTTGGTGATGATGCCCAATCTGGAGAGGTGCTTGCGAAGTTGGTCTCGCACGTCGCACGCTCGCAGTAGCGCGCGATTGTTGAGCATGTTCTTTTCGGCAAACTTGGCTTGGTTTCTCGCGTCGCAGTAAGCGTCGTGAATATTGAGCGTCATGATTCCATCGCCCTCTTCGACGGCGAAGCGATCGCGCATCATGTCGAGACGCTTCTTTTGACCGCGATGCGTCACCCAGAGCGATTGGACTTGCATGTACGCCGCTACGGTTAACGCCTCGCGAACGCATCCGAGCTCGCCGCTCACGAGCAGCATTCTTCCGAGTTGTGGCTCAACGGGGAGCTCGGCGAGGTGCATTCCGAAAGGCTTTGTGAGCTTGGCGTCGTCGTCGAGCGCCTTGAGGGCGTACAGCAGCTCGAGCGCCTTGATCATGTTCGCTGCCGGCGGAGGCGACACCCACTCAAAGTTCATAATGTTGTCTATACCCATGGCTTTGATTTGCAGAACTGTGCTTGCGAGATCACTGCGGACTATCTCCGGTGGGGTGATTTCGCTCAGGGATCTGTAGCCAAGCTCGGTACACAGCCTGAAACATTTCCCGGGCCGAACTCTGCCGGCGCGACCCGCGCGCTGATTCGCGCTCGCCTGACTCGCAGGCGCGACGAATAAGCTTTCCATACCGCGCTCCGGATCGTACGCTTTTTGTTTCGCAAAACAGCAGTCGACGACGTACACTATTCCCTCAATCGTGACTGATGTCTCGGCGACATTCGTCGCGACGACTACTTTCCGCGCTCCTCGCCGAGGCGGTCTAAACGCCTCCAACTGCGTAGCCGGGTTCAATCCCGCGTAAAGCGGACAGATGGAGAGGTCTGACGGCGCGTTACTCGAGCGCTTGTGATCGTTTCGCATGTCTCTCGCTTCTTCCTCGAGCAGATTCACCGCGTCCTCAATTTCACCTTCCCCGGTGAGAAATACCAAAATATCGCCCGGTCCTTCTTCTCGATGAATCTCCAGCACCGTCTCCACCGCGCTTCGAACGTAATCCCCGGTGGGCTCGTCTAAGTAATGAATCAATACGCTATGCGCGCGGCCCTCCACGGACATGATGGCCGGCTTTCTAGATGGTTCGTCGTCGACTCTACCGTCGTCCCCGCTACTCGACGCGTCGAAAAAACTCGCAAACGACTCGGCTTGAATCGTTGCGCTCGACACGATAATCCTAAGATCCCTCCGAGCTCGCTGAACCTTTTTCAGCAACCCCAAAAGCACATCCGTCGCCAGCGTTCTCTCGTGTGCTTCATCCACCATGACGACTGAATACTTTGTTAGCAAAGGATCCTCCGCCAGTTCTCTGAGCAGCGCTCCGTCGGTGCAAAACTTAATCTCCGTCTTCTCCGTGCACACGTCCTCGAACCGAATCGCGTATCCCACGACGTCTCCTAAAGAGCACCCAACCTCCTCCGCCACGCGCTGCGACACGCTCTGCGCCGCGACGCGTCTCGGTTGCGTCACGGCGATGCCTCGTCCGCCCGCGCACCAACCGGCGTCTCGCAAAAACTGTGGAATCTGCGTCGTCTTTCCGCATCCCGTGTGCCCGACGACGATTGTGGTGGCGTGTTTTTCGACACAGTAGAGGAACTCGTCCGCGTGCGCGGCAATCGGAAGCGCGCGGCGCTGCGCCGCGAGCGACGCGCGGGGATTCCGATTGAAACTGATTATTTTTCCCTCGCGACCGCCTTCCGCATCGACGTCCACGTCCGCCGTGAGAAGCGTCGAGACGCTCGGTTTGAGCGACGCATCCGGCGCCGCGGTACCGGGACGCCAGAATCCCGACATCCGGTCGGTCCGCCGCGAGTCGAACACTGAGGACAGGCACCTCGCGCGAGGAGGAGTTTTTTGATGACTGTTGAGACTAGACGTTTCCAATATTACCATTTGTGTTTGTATCTACTCGGCTATTCAACGGTGACGGATTTCGCCAGGTTGCGAGGTTGATCGACGTTGTGACCCCGGAGGACGGTCAAGTGATAGCTCAACAACTGAAGCGGAATTATGTTGATGAGCGGTTGAAGGCAGTCGACAACTTCCGGAACGCGAATAATCATGTCTTCGCTCTGCGCGAATTGGTCCAAGGAGTCGTCATCCTCGGAAACGATGAGAATGCAGCGAGCGTCTCGTGCTCTGAGTTGTTCGACGACAGACTTTTGCTTTGTGTAAGAGTTGTCACGAGTGGCGATGACAACCAATGGCAAAGTCTCATCAACGAGCGCGAGAGGACCGTGCTTCATTTCACCGGCGAGAATACCTTCAGAGTGGAGCAACGCGACTTCCTTCACCTTAAGCGCACCTTCGAGAGCGGTGGCGTAGTTGTAACCACGACCGAATAACAAGAGAGAGTTCTCGTTCACGAGAGTGCGAGCGAGGTTGAGCATTTGCTCATCAAGCTTGAGTGCGGCGCGCATGCAGTCGGGCAGCTTGACGACGCCGCTCATGATGTCCATTCGTCGATCGGCGCGAGAGCGGGAATCTTCGCTCAACGCCAAGGCGAGAAGCACCATGGACGTGATTTGGCACGTGTACGCCTTGGTGGACGCAACACCAATTTCCGCACCGGCGTTGATGTGAATACCGCAATCAGTTGCGCGGGAAATCGCCGAGCCTACGACGTTCACGATGCCGATGCAGAGCGCACCCTTGGATTTGGCGTACTCCAACGCCCGCAAAGTATCGGCAGTTTCGCCAGACTGGGAAATGAAAATGATGGAATCATCGCGGAAGAACGGGCATTGGCGATCGAGCACGTCAGAAGCCAGTTCGAGCGTGACGGGAAGCTCGGTGAGTTCCTCCATGAGCTGGCGCACCGCAATGGCGCTGTGATAGCTCGTGCCGCAACCGCACAAAATGATTCGTCTGGATCGGCGAATCGTGCCCAAGTAATCAACCATACCCCCCAGGAAGACGCGCTGAGCGGTGACACCGTCTTCTTCGAACACGACGCGACCTCGCATTGTCTGCTGAATGGCGTCGGGTTGCTCGTGAATTTCCTTTTGCATAAAGTGATCAAAGTTACCCTTCATGATTTGCTCCACCTCCATCGTCAGCGTCTCAATCGTGCGCTCAACTTCGGCAGACTGCACGGTCGGTGCGTACGCCAGGCTTGGCGAGTCGTGACCCTCCGTGTGGACTCTTTCCATGCGATAAATCCCGTAGCCGCCGTTGTGAATGTGTGCGACGTCGTCGTCCTCGAGATGCAACACGCGCTTCGTGTGTTCAACCATAGCCGAGGCGTCCGAGGCAAAGTAAAACTCCATCGAAGTTCTCTTCGCCCGCTTCGTCGTCGGTTGGAAACCCTCACTCGTAACTAAGGCGTGTTGCTCACCTGGGTGCGGTCCTTCGGATATGCCGAGCAACAACGGCGAACCTCTCTTCGCCGCCACGAGCTCGCCCGGGTAATGGCTCGACTTAAAGAGCAGCGCGTACGCCCCTTGCAACTGTCTCAATACCTCCATCACCAACTGTCTGAACGAGCACTTTTCTTGAAACTTGTCATAGAGATACTTTGTCAACTTTGGAATCACCTCGGTATCCGTATCGCTCTCAAACATGTACCCCTTACGCACCAACGTCTCCCTCAACGCCTGATGATTGGTGATGATACCGTTATGCACCACCAAAAACTCATTCTCCTTATCGCTCGTGTGCGGGTGCGAGTTCTTCGGCGCCGGCGGACCGTGCGTCGCCCATCTCGTGTGCGCGATCCCGCAGTGCGACTCAAACACCAACTCTGGATGCAAATCCTTTTCCGCATCCTTCAACAGCGCCTCAAGGTTCGCAATCTTCCCCGTCTGACGAAACACCTTTGCCTGGCACTGCGTCGCGTCCGCGCCGTCCTCCACCGCCAATCCCGCAGAGTCATACCCGCGATATTCCAACCGCTTCAGACCCGTGAGCAGCTTTCCGACGATTTCCTTTTGGCTCTTCGGGCAGTTGTAATTGCTATACGCAAAGATCCCACACATGGTTTCGCCCAGACCGCGCCTCCGCGATCCGTTCCGTCGTCGTTTCGCGTCGCCGGCGCTCGTCCGCGCGCTCGCGTCTGACGCGCGCGGGCGGCTGACATCAGATGTGCCAGTGGTAATCCATCCAGTGGTGAGTGGATAAAAACACTCACTGCAAAACCCTAAACCCTGATACTTTCACACGCGGGTGTTTTTTGGCCCCAAGGTGCCCGGTCGACCGGACCCATCCGCGCCGTCCCGCGACCGCACGACGATCGATCGATCGTCGCTCGAGCGAGCGAGCGAGCGAAGGTGCAGGTAAATTTTTTCCAGCGCATTCCCGCGGTTCTGCCTCGGATTCGCGCGTCGTGTCGGTGAGAAATCGATAAAGGCAGCGACGAAGTACGTCGACGCGCGTTTCAAAAAGGAAAAACCGTTGAAGCGTCGAAAGTCTGGACGGGAGACGCCGACGCATGCGCGGAGACGATCGCGCGCGAGGAATCGACGAGGGAAGAGACGACGGGGGGATCGGAAGCGGAGGGGCGCGATGGACGTCGACGTCGATGTGGATGTGCGCGGCGTGCGGCGTGCGGATGAGAAACTGGTGAAGAATCAGAGTCAGAATCAGCATCAACGTCAACAACAACAAAGACGACGACGACAGGTATCGACGACGACGACGACGACAACGACGATGTCGACTTTACCGCGTTCGAGCGCATCGCCTTCGAGGGGTGGACGGCACCGCAAGGGACAAACGACAAATAACAACAAGCGAAGGGGCGCCGGAGCGGCGCGCGACTCTGGACGCCAGAGAGTCAGAGGAACGTTCGAGAGCCCGGTGGGATCACCGCCGGGAGATGGGAGGAACTCGGTGAACGGTGGGGTCGGGGCGAGGACGGCGAGACGGGCGAGGACGGTGAGACGGGCGTGCGCGGCGGCGGTGGAGGTGACGCCGGTGAGAGAGGCGTGCGCGGGAACGTCGCTGGCGGCGTTGCCGCGAGAGCTCGTGGCTCGGGCGTGTTCGTTTATGGATCTGGAGACGGTGGAGAGTCTAGGGATGACGTGTAAGGCGATGCGGGAGGTGACGATGGAAGATGCGCTGTGGCGTGAGCTGTATGAGAAGCGGTGGAGGTGGAGGCCAGAACAGTCGTGGGCGCGAGGCGCCAAGCTGCCAGAATCGTTTGCGAAGACGACGCTCGGTACAGGGGCGCTCGTGCGGCCGGACGTATATCGGGGCGGACGAGGCTGGCGCAAGGCTTTCAAAGAGAGGCATAAGACTCGTCGATTGCCGTTTCACCCGTCGAAACGCGTCATCGCTGTTGAATGTCCCAAGGACGGCGTCGTGCACGCTAAGACGCTTCAAAGAGTGCTGAACGCGACGACTCCGGGAGACGTCGTCACGCTCGGACCGGGGACGTACAAGGGTAGTCTCACGATTCCTCGTGGAATTGAAATTCTAGGCGTCGGTAACCGTGAGGAAATCCTCATCGTGAGCGAGGAAGACCCAGCCCTGCGGACTGCGACTTCGCACAACCGCTGCGCTGCCGGATCAGTGGTGACCAACGTGACGCTCTTTCGTCAGAGCGCGACGAAACGGCGCAGCTTGTCGATCGATGGGCATCAGGCGTCTGTGTACGTCTCTGCAGGGTCAGAGCTTCGCTTGGACAGCTGTGACGTCATCAGCGCGGGTGAGGGTGTCGTGGCGACCGAGATGGATTCCATCGCGCACGTGCACGCGTGTAACATCCACTCCGTGCTGAGCTCTTTCATTAGCACCGCTGGAGGCTCCTTGTCCGCATCTCGCATCACCGCTTCGACCAACGCGAACGACGAAGAAGTGATTGGCGATAACCCCTCAGAGTTGGGTTACGATCAACTCTTTGCGGCTGTCATGGCCTTATCAGGTGTGGTGAAGATTACAAACAATCGCATCGTAAACGCTTACGCGCACGCCGTGGTGTTGTTTGACTATGCTCACGGCGAAATTCACGACAACTTGATTGCGAATAACTTTGGCGCGGGGATTTCCGTCGGGGTTTCGTCCTCTGCTGATATTTCTGACACCATAATTGCCAACAACGGTAGCGTCGGCGTTGCGATGTGCGGAAGAGGTACGATTCAAAACTCTGAGGTGTGCGACAATGCCTTCAACGGAATTGACGTTTCCCAGAGATACACTACTCGAGACTACTTCACGGCTCACTCGGATGACATCGATGAGGAGCATGATTTGGAGGAGGAGTTTTCAGCCTTTCTTCTCGACTTGGACTCGGAGGAGGGAGAAGATTTTGAATCTGAAGAAATCGACGTCGTCATCGAAGGATGCCAAGTGCGCAGAAATGCAAACGACGGCATCTGTGTCTCAGGCGGCGCCAATGTCGACGTCGTCGACTGCAAGCTGTCCGGCAACGCCTGCAATCTCGCCATCGATCGAGGAAATGTTCGATGGGGACGTCTGTGGATTGATGATGGCGAGTTTGAGGAAAACGAGCACACGTGGGACGAACGAAACGTTCGCATCACTGGCACTCACTCAACCATGCAAAGACTGCGAGCGGAGCATAACCGCGAAGAAATGGCTGGGATGTCGATCCCGATGCTCAATCGCTTCATACCGGACGCTCAACAAGTGACCTTTGTCCGTTGAAACGTCACCGCAAATATTTTGAACTTCAATTTTTGCAAATGTCTCATTAAACATTCAACCGTTTAGCTGCGCTTTAGGCCCGTTCAGTGTACATCACGACTTACTGTCTGTATCTGTAACCAGCTGTAAATACAAAATGCTACTAATCTATTCCGCTAACACTGACTTGGCTGCGCTAACTCCCGCGAGGCGACCACTCGTCCAAGCCCAAAGAAAATTGAACCCACCGATGCGTCCGAACACGTCGCACACTTCCCCACACATGAAAATCCCAGGCGACTTCAAAGACTCCATCGTCGCCGTGTTCAACTCATCGAGCTTGACACCGCCACCGGTAACCTCTGCCTTTCGATATCCTTGATGTCCCTTGACTGGGATCTCGTATTCCGTGAGAAGATGAAGGAGACGCATCCTGCTGTCCTTTTTCAACTCAGCAACTTTACACCTGGAATCGACGCCAGATTCTGCGACGATGGCGTCAGCCAAGCGAGTTGGCAAAACTTCCCGAAGTCTATTGACAACGAGCGCTTTACCCGGAGGAGCCGTGAGACGATCCTGCCACTCGTCCCTCTTCATGCCGTTCCAATTCACCAACATCTTTGTCGACGGAGCCTCAAAATCTTCGTCTTTCGCAGCGCCTCCCTTGCTCGCATTCTCTCGAACGAGCGGCCTTACGAGGTGGTGGCTCAGGTCCAAGATGCTAGGCCCAGAGAACCCACGATGCGTGAAGAGAAAGCCCTTTCTATTGGCTTGCGCCGCCTTTTTCTTCGTCTCTCCAGCAACCTTCAATTCCACTTGCGCCGACACGCCGGGCATGCTCTCTCCGCCTGGATGCGGCCCGACCAAGGGCACGAGCGCTGGGTACGGCTCGTTCAGGACGTGACCGAGATCTCTCTTCGCGATGGCATACCCTGTTCCATCCGTGCCGACCGCAGGGAAGCTCATCCCACCCATGGCCAATACGACAGCTTGCGCGCGCGCATCGCTTTCGCCTCTCACGCGAAGAGTCCATCCGCCGCCATCGCCGCCATCATCCCCATTTTTCACAAGCGAGTCTATGGACGTCTCGCATCGAAACTCAACCCCGACGCTCTCGCAGGCTTCGACGAGCTTATCTCGCACCTCGCGCGACGAGTTGCTTAGTGGAAAGTACTTATTTGTCACCTCCTCGATTCCGAGCGCTAGGCCGACGTCATCCTCCAACCAAGCGCGACACCTATCGACGCTCCACGATGCCAACACCGATTTCAAGCCGCGCATCGGGCTCTCCGTCACGAAATCGTTCGTCGTCGCGGCGACGGGTAGCACGTTACACCGAGAGCCTCCGGACATTAAAATCTTCTTCCCGCACTCAGTCGTCCGCTCAAAGACGACGACTCGCGCCCCTGCTTTCGCTGCAAAATACGCTGCAGTGAGGCCCGCCGCACCACCTCCGAGAACGGCGACCTCGACGTCGGAAGAACCGCCGCGCGCGACCGCGGCGACGCGCGTAAACTTGCGGTCGTGGCGGCTACTGCGTCTTCCAACCGTCAACGCGAGCGCCGCGCGTTTCGCATCGGGCGGCGGGCGGTACGAGACCCCACAGCGAGCAACGCCGGCAGATGCGACCGCTCTTGCGATGACGACACACGACGCAGACATGGTGCCGCGACAAACGGGCGAAGGGCGCGACCAGTTTTGGGGGAGTCAGGCGAGAGCAAGTTGCTTTTTCATGTGTTTCAGTGTGGTATTCCATCAAAAAGTACGATCTCGGTTACGTGTGCGCGCGTGCGCTGCTAAAAGTGTGTGTGGGTCGTCAGCTAGAACGTCGTTCGTCGTTAACTTTCCGATTCGAGAATGTTCATGGGGATGACGTCCTCGCTCGCTCTCACGGCGCGCTTCTGTTGGGAATGCGGCTCGGAACGCGGCGAGTTACCGATGGAACGCAACGGCGAAGGAGTGGGCTTTTCGCCAGTCTCGTCCGCTTCGATAGCATCCTCGTCGACATCCTCGGCATCCGTAGCTTCGGCAGCGTCCTCGGCATCCGTAGCTTCGTCGTTCTCGGCGTCATCTTGAGCCTCCGCCGGTGCGGCGTCGACATCCACTTCGGCTTTGGCTGCGTCCTCCTCCATGGCGTCTTCAGGAACATTCTCTTCGTCTTCTTGGGCCCTGTCGTAAGCTTCACCATCTTTGCCATCGAACTGCGCTTCACTAGCTTTTCTAGCATCATCGATGACCTGTTCAGTTGAAACGAGTGATGAATTGAGCTTTTCGTACAACTGCCTTGCCAAATCGGCGGCACCACGCAGCTCTTCAGAGTTGCTCACCAACGACGACTTGGCGCGTTCGAGCGATGCCTCGAGGGCGGAAACGGTTGCTATTTTCTCCGTCGTCTCGGCGAGCTGTTTCTTGAGCCCTGAAACTTCCTCGAGACGCGCCACCACAGCCTCTTCGAGCTTGGACTCGAGATCGGACACTGCATTCTTTGCCTGCTCAAGCTCCTCCGCCGCCCGTGCAGCCTTGGTTTCAGTCTCCGCCAACTTTGAGTTAGCCTCCGACACGTTTTTGTTCGCTTGTTCTTCCGCAGCCATGGCTTGCTCCCGTTGCTTCGCCGCCTCCTCCTTGGCCTCGACGAGTTCCTTGGTGAGTTGCTCCACCGTCGCTTCGAGTTGTTCATTCTTTCGCGTCAGCTCAGCCGACGCTTGCTGGTCCTGCACCGGTACACTCTCTCCACCGCTCTCTCGAATACGCTTCGATTCGCTCCCTTCACGAATGGACTCACCGTTCGGCGACGCGCGCTTCTTCTGCAAAGGCGTCGAGTTGTCTTCCGGCGGCACGCGCGTCGCGCGAGGCAACACCCCGTCGGGGTTCAACTCAAACCTATACTCGAGGTGAAACGGCAGCGTCACCACGTCGCCATCATTCATCGGGTAGTACCTATCCTTGACCAACCGCTCACCGTTGAGCCAAACCCCGTTTCTCGACAAGTCGACGATTTTAATCTCGAGCTCTGGCGGGTTTCGTTCCGCGTCGATCACCTCGCACGTAATCACCGCGTGTTTCGCGCTCACTGTCCCGCGATGAAACGAAACGGTGGTACACTCAAAGTCAGTCGACTCGTCGAGATCACGAAACACTCGACGACCGTCCACGATCGCCGTCACTCGAACGAAGAACCGAATTCAAAAAAACAAAAACAAAATCAACAGCCCTTTTCAAATAACAAAAAAAAAACGAACGAAAAGACTGATGATTCGATCCGAACACGCACCGCTCGGCACGTCCAACGCCACGTCCGCCGACTGCTGTTTCGCCCGCGCCGTCCCATCCTTATTCATCACCAACCGTCCGAACACGCAGCTCTTCAACCGCAAACGCGGCGGTTCCTCTCTCAACACCGCTTCGCTCGTCGGCACCGTTCGCAACGCCCCGGTCGATGCGTCTCGCGTCAACGCCGCCCGGTCGACGTGTTTCGCCTCTTTACTCCCCTCCGCGATGGGCATCATTCGCGCCCACCATCGAAGGTCGTCCTCCGCGTCCGCCATCGTCCGTCGTCGTAAAACCCGTCGTCCGTCGTCCGTCCGACGAGTCTCCGTGTGACGCCGACCGGTGAAGAAACAAAAGAATTCAAAAAACAAAAACAAAAACTCAGCACCCACTCTGGACGGGGTTTTTATGGTTCACGACCCGTCAAAATTAGATGGAATTCCAAGAAACTCGACCGGGACGACCGGGTCCGTGTACATGTGTAAATTTGTAAATTAAATACCCCACTCGGGGGTACTTGAACAGTCGTGACTCGTAATAATACCCATGTGGGTAGGTGGTAACGCCACCAATTAACACGACGGGGCGCTCGTGCGGCGCGAACGCTCCACGACGACGTGTGGATGGATGACGACGGGTGGATGCAAGGGTGACGTTCCAGTTCGACAGACGACGACGACGACGGACGAGCGGCGGGGGTAAGAGATCCATCCGTACCGCGTGCATCCGCGCCGTCGCGCACGGTACCGGGTGTCTCGCGCGCGCGCGTCGTCTCGTCGCGACTCACTCCCGGTGCGGTACAATCATCGGTCGGTCGTGAATCATCATCTTGTTTCGGGCGTCTTCTCTTCTTATCCTCGACGGTTTGAAGAGGAAAACGACGGGGGAGAAGGGACCGGCGGAGGATGCGGGCGTCACCGACGTGTCGCGGGACGCCGAGGAGGGTGAGGCACGGGACGGCGTCGCGCGCGGGGACGCCGGGACGGCGAACAGGGGGGTCGCGGGACGGAGCGGGCGGAGACGCCGTCGCGGTTTGTCGTGCTCGTCGTCATGCGAGACGGAGGCTCGCGTTCGTCGTTGAAGCGGGAGCGGGTGGGGGTGGGGATTTAGCTGGGGATGGGAACGAAGATGTGGACCGGGATGGGTTCTGGAGGTCGAGCGGTGGGTCGAGAGGGGACGAGGCGGCGATGCGGGCGGCGGGTCGGACGCGCGACGCCGACGGGTTTGTCGGACGAGGCGGCGGTTCTGCTTCGTCGTCGGCATCGGCGGCGGCGTGGGAACACTTGACGTCGACGGGGACGACGATGGATCTCGATGAGAATGATGAAGACGTCGGCGCGACGAGATCAGGTGGGGATGGATCGACGGATTTCGAGAGGTTGGATGCCGAGTTGCTCGCAATGTGGACGCCGTCGAATGAGAGCGTAAAGTCGCGTAGATTCAAGCCGCTTTACGGCAAGAGACTCACTAGTAAGATTAAAGAGTTGGGTGATGCGCGTAGATTAGATGATGTTTTCACCCTGTTGGCTGTGTCGCAGATTCCGACGACGCCGAACGGTCGGAAGATTACCGTGGGCGCCGTCATTGGCGCGTGCGTCAAGTGCAAGGAGCTCGAGCTGGCATACAAGCTGTTGATGAAGCTTGAAGACGTCGATGAGTGCGGCGCAGGTGCGCCGGCGTACAGCACTCTCATGCTCGGTTTCGCGAGGGATGGTCGTCTCATCGAAGCACTCGAGCTTTTGAGCAGATGGGAAAAGGGTCGAGGTCCAAAGAGCAGCAAGTTTGGCGTGGGGAAGCGCGGCAACATTATCCTTAGGGGCTCTTGGAAGTGGAACAAAGTGGACGTGCCGCCGTTTAAGAAGCGAGACGACATGGGCACGGAGTGGCATCCGAAGCGCACGGCGACAACGCGCATGTTGTTCGCCGCTTTGGATGCATGCGCGACGAATGGAGACGTCAAACGAACTCGCAAATTTATGAAGCGCATCATGAACTGGGAGGGACGGGTGCAGGGGCAGAAGAATTTTAACGAGGAGGAGTACCTGTGGAACGCCCTCGTCAAGGCTTGCGCGCGAAGTAAAGACGCGATGATGTGTCTCAACGTCCTTCCAGAGATGAACAAGGCTGGGGTCAAGCCGACGAGGGTGACGTACAACATCACCTTGTCGGCGTGCGCCAAGGCGGGTCGCCCGGATTGGTGCAGGGCGCTCCTCAAGAGGATGGATCGAGAGAAGGATGTCGACAGACGACCGAACGAAGTCTCTTACACGACTTTGCTCGTCGCTGAGACCGCCGCCGCGAGAGACATTGCCGGAGGAGAATTCAAGTGTGGACTTGAGTACATCTCCAGCCTCTGGGAAACGTTTTTAGAGAGAAACATCAACCAGGATGGCATCGTTGTCGGAGCTTTTGCGAACACGTTTGTGGCTCACGGGGACATTGATAACGCGCTCAAGGTGCTCGAATACGGTTACACTCGGAAGATGTACATCTCTCCGAGCGTCTTTTACACCGCGATGCGACACTTGGCGACAAATGGAGATGAAGAGGGTGTGAGAAGGCTGGCTGAGAAACTCAAGAAGCAACACGCTGGGAGTCATATCATCGCAGAGTGCGACATGTACGAAGCCGAAGCGTGCACCGCGGCAGGTAACGTCGAGGGCGCGCGCGCCGCAGTGTTTAGAGTTCAGAATGGGAACGAAGAGGCTGCCGCGAAGGTTTTCCGTGACCGCTCATCGGGAGTGCTCGTCGCGCTCTTCGTGCAAGAGGTTCTCCAATGTGAACTCGCCGGAGCGGAGGACACGATTGATGAGGACGAAGACGAGGGCGCGAACGACTTTGATGTGATTGGCGATGACATTATTCTCAATCACAACGGTTCGTTGTGCAGATGGGAAAAACCCGACGTGTGGAGCGTCACCCAAGCGCTCGATTTACTCGACGGCGCTTGGTCTTACGACGAGTTCGATGAGCAAGGCATCGGCGCCTCTCCCGCCCCGCCACCGCGCGGTGGTTGGGCGAACGCCGTGAACGCCGGCGTTGTCGAGCCTCTGCTCTTCAAAAACGGCGTATCCCCTTCGGAACCCGTCGTTAAGGTGCTCCCAGACATGGGCGACTGCGTGCGCCGCGGCGACATTATTCGCAGAAACGAATCCGTCGCCGACGCCCTCGAACGTCTCACCGAACACTCTGTCGCTGTCGTCATCGACGATGACACCGGCATTCCAGTGGGTACTTTTAGACGCGCCGATGGTTCCGTCGCCCAGGATACGACCGTGGGCCAGGTGATGAGCACGGCGCCCGAGCGCTTATCCGTTTCGGATACCACTGTCGGCGACGTCGCCATGCTCTGCGTCCGAGACTCAGCCTCACTCATAGCCATCGTCGACGAGCAGGGATGTATCGTCGGCACGCTTAGACAACAAGACATTTTAATGCCCGCCCGCGCAGATTCCAGCGGCGGCGCCTCGTCTCCACGTTGAGAAGGTTAAAAAATTCATTCATTGTAATGTACAACGCTGCTTTTCCTTGCGCACGGCAACAACTGAACAACACGCTATAAATAATCGCTACTACAAGAGATACTACAACAAAGTACGACACACCGCCTCTCACCCCTACGACTGTTCCCTAATTTCATCCAATTTCGCTCGCAACGCGTCTCGTTCACCCTCCGCCTTGACGCGCGCTTCCTCTGTCGCTTTTATCTGCCTCCGCGCGATCGCCATCGCCGTCTCAACCCCCGCCGTTTTCTCCTCGAGCGCCTTTTCCAACTTGAACACATCCTTCTCCGCCTCTTTTAACCGTCTCTTGTACATGTCCAGCGCCTCCACCGCGTCGTCACGCTCTTTTTCCATCTCCCTTCGCTCTCTCGCCAGTTTGAGCGAGTGCGCCTGCTCGCTCTCGAGCAAGTAGTTCACTCGAGCGAGCTCGCTCTTATCGCTCCGGAAGAAGGAAAACTTGGCGTCACCGAACGCGCGGGGAATTGTCGTCGGAGTCGCCGTCGCTGAACGCGCTCGCGGAGGTCGATACGGGGTCGGTATCGGAGTCGATGTCGTCGTCGTAATCATGTCGCGTGGTTCGATTTGAAGTCTTCAAGTCTTCAGTTTGCGACTCCACCCACCCATCCATGACGGCGACGACGGCGACGTCGATCGAGCGCGCGCTCGCGCGCGAACCGGCGTGGGATTCATTCGTTCGTGGACGGTTGATGAACGAGGAGGATGTCGCGCGGTTGATGAAGATTGCAGACGTCGCGAGGTCGCTTAGATTACACGGTGGAACGTCAACGTCGTCGTCGTCAACGTTTGATGACGTGGACGCGAGAACGGCGAGAGAAGCGACGCGAACGATGCGAGCGACGCTGTTGCACCACGGCGATGCGGTGTGCGAGACGCTGTTGGGAACGCTCCAGAACGTGGGAGCGATCGACGCGACGGAGCACGTCTTGGCGTTGGTGAGCGTGGTCATGTTTCCAAAGACTTGGGACGATGAAGAAGATGGAGAAGGGCGTCGGAGAGCGGAGAGGATCGATGGGGCGGTGTTGTTTGTGAACTACGGAAGAGGAGATGGGTCGTCGACGTCGATATTGGGCGGAGACGCGTACGCTACGCTGGCTCGGACGCTGGAACGGCCAGACGACGCGAGCTCTTGGTTCATCAAGGACGCGTCGTCTAAAGCTTTGGCCGCGATGATTCGTGCGAGATCGAAAACACCGACGGAACACGAGGCGATGAGCGTGCGCGCGGCAACTAAATCGCTCGTGCTGTGGTGTAAGAGGGAGTTGCAAAATGCGTCCACGCGGTCTGCGAGCGAGGACGTCGTGCCAGCGATTTCAGCGGCGCTTTCGGTGGTTTTGGAAATTCCAGAGGCGAGAGAGACGGCCATCAACGAGAATTTGATTCAATTGTTGACGCCAGTGTTGCAGAGATCGGACAAGTACAGCGTGCAAGTCATGTACGAAGTTGCGCTGTGCTTTTGGTTGCTGAGCTTTAACGCGCGAGGCAGGCGCGAGATGTGTTCAAGAGGAGGCATGACAGTCAAGGGGCTCATGGCGTGCACCGCCGCGGCGAGCAAGGAAAAGGTCATCCGCGTCAGCATATTAGCACTGAAGAACATTACCGATCGAAGCGAAAAGGGTGGTGGATCTGTCGATAACTTTACCGCCGTGGACGAGTCGCTTCGTAAAGTTGTGCAGAGTCTGTCACTTCGCGGGTTTGAGGACGAAGAATTGCGCTCGACGCTCGAAGAGCTCGAGGAAGATTTGCGCGCGAGACGCAAAGAGGCGAGCAGCTGGCAGCGGTATAAGGATGAAGTCATGAGCGGGAGCTTGGAGTGGAGCGCTGCGCACCGGGACGAAGGTTTCTGGAGAGAGTGCGCGACCAAGCTCACGGATAACAATTGCCAAATTCTCCGAGTGTTGATCAAACTCATCGATGGAAGCGAAGTGATGGATCCTCGGACTCTGGCGGTGGCTTGTCACGACATCGGGGAGTTTGCTGTGCACTATCCGGCTGGAAGATTCTTAGCGAACGATCTGGGTGGGAAAGAACACAGCATGCGTCTGATGTCGCACGAAGACGAAGAGGTGCGCAAATCGGCGCTACAGTGCGTCCAAAAACTCCTCGTCTCGAGCTGGCGCTCTCTCAACATTGACGCATCGTCGAAGGAATAGAAGACAATTCATTAGAAACAATCATTCAATTACAACAAACACTAAAGACTTGAAGACTTTTCGTCAATTTTCACTTTTTTGGACACCGGCTCCTCAAATGTCTCAAACGACGACAACAATCGCTGGCCACTCGTCCAATCGGCATCCTTCGTCACCGGACTCTCTACGAGCACGTTCGCGCCGTATTTGGTACAGAGCTGTATTTGCTCTCGCGTAATCTTTTCCGCCTTTTCCACCGAGCTCAGATACTCGTCGCTCAGGAAAACCCCCTTCCAAGGACGGAATTTCATTCGCGCGAGTAACTGCTTTGTCGGAATCCACACCGAGCAAAACAACTCAATATCATCCGGCGCCATTTCGCGCACTCTCGCGAGACCTCTGTCCAACGCGTCGACTTCGCTCCCTATCTGAAACCACACCGAACGAACGAGCTCCGTTCCGAGTTTTTTCGCCAATCGATCGTTCTCTTCCTCCAGTTCGCCGGCTTCTTGAAAGTATGGATTGTACGCAACGCCGAATTTCAACCCGCGCTCAATCGTCTCCCTCTTCCACCCCCGATCCATCTTCAACCTCCGCAGCGCCTCCAGACTATCCATCTTTCTTTTCCCACTCCCGGTAACGAGTAATATCTCCTTCACACCCTTGTTCGCGCACGTTACCGAAAAGGATTTGAGTGCGCGAACCGTCGCTTCGGCGTCTCTGCTTGAGTTGTTCTTCATCGAAAAGTGTGGCGTCACCAACCCCGGTTCGCATCCAGCCTCCGCGCACGCGTCGAGCCATCCGATGAGATCGTCCGATTTATCCTTATTCGGCAGGTTGACGCGCGCGAGCGGCGCCCGCGCGCGCGTCGACGCGAGCGCGAGTTTCAGCTCGTGCTGCGACTTGAAAAACAGTTCGTAACGAACCGTTCCCATCGACGCCGTCGTCGACGACCCACAGACGCGCGTTTCGATTCGGAATATTCAATCGCACTGATCCGTGCCGCGCGTCTCGTCGCGCCTTCGCGTCGAGGTGCGAGTAGTCGCGTCGTTGTGACGATTTCGCCAGTGGTAATCCGAAAGTCGAATCGATTATCCAAGTTGTTGAACGTCACGAACTTCAGTCTATGACGCCGTCGAGGCGACATGTCGCCCGAGGCGGACGGTGCGGCGAATCGTGGTGACACATCGACGTCCACCTCGTCGTCGTCCATGAATAGCGTGGACGCCGCCGTGCGTTGGACGTGCATCGCATCGGCGAATGATTTGCGCAAAGTGAGCTCGGCGCGCGTTCGTTTCACGTGCATCGACGCGACGCGAGCGTGGATCGTCCTCGGTGCCAACACCGGGTCGGCGTACGTCTTTGCACGGTCGCGTGCGGGCGAGAGCGCGACTCGGAAGATAGAGGCGCGCGAGCGCGAGGCGAGATTCATCACCGTGGTGTCTCCAGAGGTGTTGGAGGACCATCGCTCGAAGTTTGGAACGACGACGACGAATTCGACGACGAGGAGCTCGAGATCTGCGCTGCAGAGTGTGAGTGCCGTGCGGGTGTCTCCGTGTGGGAGGTTGTGCGCGCTTGGATACGCGGATGGGACGCTGAGAGTTGTGCATATGACTGGGTTGACGACTGAGGAGACGCGAAGGAGCACACTTGGCGAAACCGTGGCGTGTTTGTTGACGTCGCATAAAGGACGACCGATCACAGAGTTGACGTGGTCGAATCACACTGGGACAGTGTACGCCGGGAGCGACCAAGGGGTGATTACAAAGCTGTCGTGCATGGCGTTTCTCGAGTGGTACGGGGCAGGCGGCGTGGGCGCAAAGCCGGCGATCGTAAACAAAACTGAGTTTACAGAGGTGGATAGCGCGATACATCAGTTGAACGTGTCCCCTAGCGATCGTCACGTGGTGATGAGCGCGCAATCTAGCGCGCAGTTGATGATTGTGGAGGGCGACAATGCGGGGGTCATAACACGGATAGGTAGTAAGGCAAGAGAAGGCGCGTACGGGAGTTGCTTTCATAAATTTGCAACAGTGAGTCTGGACGAAGACGAAGACGACAGCGATGATGAAATACTCGACGACGCTGCTGCAATGTCGAAGATTGTAGAGTACGGTGTTATTGCGCGTCCAGGAAGAAAGATGTGGATAGCAAAGGTGCGCAACGTGTTGGAGGAGGCTGACGTTGAAATTATGGCAACAATCAAGCCAGAAGCAGTGCAACCGTCGAGCGCACCAGGATGGGAGCGAAAGGAAATGCAGACCGATGCGTCGACGCGGCTCTCAAAGAAGCTTGAGTTTGGGCTGTTACATGCTTTCGGCCCGTGCATGCTGTCCATCACAGAGAAAGCGATCGCGATCGTTGACTTGGCGTCCCCGGCTATTTCTCGTTGGTATCCATTAAAAGAGCCGGGGAGCGAGAAAATTAGCGCCGGATACATCGATGCTTGCGTGTGCGACCACCGCGCGTTCTTCTTGACCCCTTCTGATGGTGAAGGGCATTCAGTATGGTGTTTAGAATCTTTCGTCGACACCACCGCGCTGGTTGACGACATTTCGAGAGATACTTCGCTCACCGCAGTCATGCAAGCGATGGATGTGTGCCAACGTACAAACACCTTTAACGCAAAGCTGTTCAATCGTGCGAAAGAACTCGTCGAGTCGGCGGATGAAGGCGTACAGGAAAGACTTGCCATGTTGATTAGATGGGGCGAGAATGTTGGCTCGCGACGGACTTTGGACGAGGAAGAGATTGACGACCCGCGAGAGGAGAGTTTTAGCGAAGAAAATGCGGCGTCTCCGGTCAAGTCACCCGAGAAGGATCCGGGTAAACCGCCATTGGGTAGATCTCAAGTCGCCAACGCGGGTACTCCCGTGGGGGCGACGATCACGGCGGCTACAGATTTTCCTAAGGCTGAGAGTGATGGAGGCATTTTCTTTTATAATCCCCGCGGCATGTCCAAGAACGCCCCTGCGGATGGGCAGAAGAAGGCGTCAAAAAAGGTGAAGAAACGTCAAGTGCAAGTTGTAGATGACGCCAGTCAAGGTGGCGATCTTTCAAAGGTCTCCGTGAAGAAGAAGGAGTCTAAAAGTGTAAAGAAGGATTTCAGCGTCGATGTTCCGACGTGCGACACCGAATGGGATGAGTGCGACCAATTCGACGCTGGAGTGTGGCAGGCTGATGTCGACCGAGTCAGCGGTTTGCTACCAATCAATGGCGCGCCGTTCGAGCACTGGAGCTCGTACAACTGTCCAGAAGTATCCGTCTTTCCACCGAATGATGTTCCGTCAGAGACTTTTCGAATGCGGCTGAGAATCAGAACGAAGACTCGCGTCGCCACCGCAATCGAGTGCGTTGAGAAACTGATGGATTGCAAGACGAGTCTCGACGCTTCTCCTCTCGTGGTTGCGTTGCGTCGTTGGCGAGCCGCGAGGCAAGATTTCTACGATCTTCTCAGTGAAAACGGGCAAGACGAAAACGTCGACGTCGCAGCGCGAGTCAAGGCACGCATCGAAGGCTTGCTCGCCAAGTTGGACGCGCTTCTCAACGACGCTTGCGCCGAGCTTCAATTTGAACAGCCAAAGCCACCGGCAACACCCATCTCGAGCAATGAGACGACGTCGCCAGACATTGGTCAATCGCCCAGCAAGACGGTGACGCTAACAAACGTGATTGATCTCCTCAGTACGGAACAATCGATCGAAATCGGTGAAGAAGATGAAAACGACTGCGTCGCTTCGCTGAGGGCTACCAACACAGCGTCGGCCAAGTCTGCGCTCATCAGCTGTTTGAGCTCCGCACTTACGAGGTTCGTGAGCCGTTTTGCCACGGAAGCCGGTGGCGCCGCTGATTTGGAAGAGACGTTTGAGGCACACATGAGAATACTCGCTCGCGTGGGCACCGCCGCGCTCGGACCGAAAGCGGTCATCGTTGCGCTGACGTCAGCGTGTGAGGAAAAGACAATCTCGCGCGCCATTTCACCGATCCGCACCCACGAGGCGGTGTCCAAGGCAATCAGCAGAGTCTTCGTCAGGATAACAGCCTTTCTGACTGCCGAAAATTCTGCGGAACTCGGACTGCGCCGCAATGCCGCGCAGCTCATCGAGCCACTGCATGAACACTTGACGAGTCCTCCCGCGCAAGCCTACGGACGCTTCAGAAAACTCCAAGCCTCACTCGAGGCAGAGCTTTCCTCCGATCCAACCGCGTCGAATCGCGTGGATTTTGTCCAATCCCACTCAAACGATGAAAAAGCACCATCTTGGTCGCTAAAACCTTCGTACGAGAGACTCACAAACTCGTCACTCGAGGATCGAGGGGACTGGGGCGCCAAGATGGATCTTAGCGAATGTCCGGCGTGCGCTCGGTCTCTCACGTCGCGAGCCAACCGCGCGGACATCGTCACCTACCCTTGCGGTCACTGCTTTCACGCGTACTGCGCGTTAGAATCGGCGTGTTTAGAGTGTTTAAACCATCGCGCGCCATAGATTTTTTAATACACAGACACATAGCGACACCCCCCTCGCGTACGTTTTCAAATCCATCAACAATGGGGGAGACGAAACGTCGCCCCCGTGATACGTTCCAGCGCTGTCACCCTTCTTCCGTCGACAACACTCGCGCGCGCGCGACATGTCGCAGTTCGCCTGCGCGACGAACGATGGAGACGATGATATCGTGCAGCGCAGACGCGCGGCGACGCTCGCGCCGGGCGCGCGACGAGGTTCCGTCACCGTGTTTATGAATTCAGGTGGCGCGCACCAACATCAGAGCGAAGGACACGATGGGAAGAAGGACGAATCGTCGTCTTCTCTCGTGCGAAGGAGCGTTCGAGCGTCGAAGGCACCGCACGCATTAAATATGTGTCAAGTTACGACGTGTGACATCGAACTTGGCGCGATTGCTGAAGAGGGATCGACGAAGAAGGATGTTGCGTTGAAGAATCGACGTGAGCGGAAACATTGGAATTGGCAAACAGTGAAGCATCGCATCCGTCATGAGCTGCAAAGCGGTCCGGTGACGATGTGGATGGCGAATATTACCGTTTGGAGTCTCTTCGGCGATGATTTACGTCTACTGGCGACCGATGTCAGCGCTGATGTTGGATTTCTGGTCATGGTTTACGTTTGTCTGGTGAGTTTCGCCCTCGAGCTGGTAATGAGCGTGCTTGCCATTGATGGTTACGCTGGAGGATTCTACTTTTGGTTGGATTTCGTCGCGACGTCGAGTTTATTCATGGATATTCCACAAATCAAAAGTGCGTTGGGTCTTGATCAGTGTCAAGGTGTTGATTCATATGGCGCAAACTTTGATCAAACGCAGGCGAGTTGGCGGATGGATGGAGGAAACAACGATTTGGCTGATGGAGGATTCGCGAGAGCCGGTCGAGCTTCTCGCGCGGCCACACGAGCGAGTCGAATCATTCGTATCATCCGATTGTTCCGTTTGGTTAAAATGCTCAAGACTGTCGAAGTCCATCGTGAGCGAAAACAGAGAGACAGCTTGATACAGCAAAAGCGCGACAGCATGAAACAGTCCCTTCTTGATGATATGCTAGAAGAAAATACTTCGCGCAACGAACAAGGCGAAGAAGATGATGAAGACTTTGCGATATCTGAATCGCGTGTTGGACAAAAGCTAGGGGATTTAACGACGAAAAGAGTCATCATTGGCGTACTCCTTATGCTCTTTGTTCTTCCGGTATTCGACGTCAGTCTCTACGCTGTCGGGACTCGTCAGCAATTCGCACAAGGTGGATTGAGCATGGCGCATGAAGCTCTCGTCCAGGGGATAGACACCAAACAAGGGTTCTACACGCTACTTTCTGAGTATTACCACGGAACGAAAGGCATGTATCGCCTCGTTCTCAATGGGACCGATTACTCGTCCGATGCACATTTGCCCTTTGAGCTCGATGGGTTTTCCCACAAGCCACTTCGGTGCGAGGAATTCGAGTTCGTCACCCACTTTTCAAGTGAAGGCGACTTGGACAATGGACCTGTATTCAGTTTTTCTTTTTTTGATCGCCAGTACGAGAGTCGCATCCAGGCACTTCTAAGCGTCATGAGGACAATTTTTGTGTGCATGCTGCTTCTCGTCGGCGCCGTGTTGTTCAACAAAGACACAAACACGTTGGTGCTTCGACCTCTCGATCGTATGATGGACAAAATACAGACGATGAGTGAAAATCCTCTCACTCAGTTCACGATTCACGGTGACGAGGAGGAAAACCAGATGGAAACTCGCATGCTTGAGGATAGTATTTCACGAATCTGTTCTCTCCTGGCAGTTGGCTTTGGAGACGCCGGCTCTGAAATCATCGCGGAAAACATGAAGCGAGGCGGTGCCATCGATCCGATGATACCGGGCAAAAAGATGATGGCTATATTCGGTTTCTGCGACATAAGACAATTCACCGACACGACTGAAGTACTCCAAGAGGACATCATGGAATTTGTCAACACAATCGCAAAGATTGTCCACGTGGAAGTCCATTTGCACGGTGGGAGCGCAAACAAAAACATCGGCGACGCCTTCTTGTTGGTTTGGAAATTCCCGAAATACGTTTCCGAGGACATTCTCTCTGGTAAATGGGCTGAAGACCCGGCAAAAAAGCGCAAAGTTCAGATGGTGGCGGATAATGCGCTCGCCTCTTTCATCACCATCATTGGAGCGTTGCGTCGCAGCGCGCGACTCAGCACGTATCGGGCTAACAAGGCTCTGAACGAGCGAATCGACGACTTTGAGGTCAAGATGGGCTTTGGCCTTCACGTCGGTTGGGCAATCGAGGGCGCCATCGGAAGCGAACACAAGGTTGATGCATCGTATCTCTCTCCGAATGTCAACATGAGCGCCCGCCTGGAAGCCGCTACAAAGCAATTCGGCGTACCATTGCTCTTCACTGGAGAGTTCGCAGGACTCTTATCCGACTCTGTCAGAGGGCAGTGTCGGCAAATCGATTGCGTCACCGTCAAAGGCTCGGTCAATCCGGTCAAGCTGTTTACCTTTGACATGCATCCTGAGAACATTGAGATGCCCGATGCGAATGTCGATCCGCACAGAGAATTTGAGGATGAGACATTCAGTCTAAAAGCGTACACCAACGAGTTCGAACAGCATCCAGACATTGTGCAAATGCGAGAAACTGTGTCCACCAAATTTCTGTTTGAATTCCAAAAGGGTTTGGAGCAATACATCGCCGGTAGATGGGATCGCGCCAAGGAAATTCTCGAACAGAACCGCACGTACACAACTACTCGCGGGGTGGAGGTCACAGATGGACCAACAGCAAGTCTATTATCCGTGATGGAGGCAAGAAACTTTGTCGCACCTACCAACTGGAAGGGCTTCAGAGAGCTCACAGAAAAGTAAATCGTTAAAAGTTATCATTATCACTATCGCTACAGCTAGGATGCGAAGTTAGAGTTTAGAGCTCGCCGTCTCGTCTCGCCTCTCCGCTAAGTTTGTAATTCACAAAAGAACTTATGAATACAGACTCGTCTAGATTTAACGTGGCGTGCCACCACATGTTTGGGAAATATATGGCTTCTCCCTCGTCCACCGTGCACTCCAGAATGTGCACGCCATCCAATTTTCCCAGTTTCTTCGCGTCTCTGGCCCATCGGTACGCTGTGACGTTTGGCTCAAAGTCTGGATTAGCATCTGGGGCGGCTAAAAACCAGTGCTTCCGGCCAATGATACTCTCGCTCCATCCTGGACCGTGCACGTGCATCGGAACTCCCGAACCAGGTCCACCGACACCGAAAGAGTATGCAGTATCAGCCGACTCAGGAATATAAGGCAAATTTTCATACTCATCGAACAACTTTTGAAACGCATTCACACCGTCTTCACGAACGTGATCCCCAAACCAATACCAAACCTCGTCCGCGCCCAATTTTAGCAAATCTTCACCGATGTCCAAATCCTCTTCGATGTAATCTCTGAGCGTCTTTCGCCGCTTTGCATACGAAAACGTGTTGGAAGAGCTCAGCGTTACCTCCACGTTTCCATACGCCTCCATTATCCTAGATCGTTCGACGAGCTCCCTAAACCTCTCCCGCGCTCGACCAAGTCCGGTGATCACCACGGGCGTCTCCGCCGCTCGAAACGTCCGCGAGAACGCCGCGACATCGAGCTCTTCAATTGAATACTTTGGCACTCCACACGCACCTTTTCCATCGAACGGAAACGCACCGTTCACGCTCCTCGACCACGGCCGCGACGCGTCAACGACGACGACGACGATCGCGGTTGCAACAAACACGAGCGCCGCCGTCGTCGTCGCGAGGACGCCCGGTGCGCGTCGTCGACGCGATGACATCGGTGAGCGATGGGATATGAAGACTCGTGCATCTTTTTATTTGCTTCACTGCAACGCGCGTGGGTCCATGATGAGGCGACGAGGACGAGGATGCGCACCGACGAGGACGAGGACGATGACTAGAATGGCGGGAGTTTCCATCGTCTCGGCAGTCGTCGCGCTCGGCACGTTTGGCGCGGGCGCGAGCGGGGTGGGCGTGACTCTGGATTTCCAACGACCAGAGCCGCACCCGGCGGTACCTCTGGAAGCGCGAGAGAGGATTGGGTACACTACTGGACGGTCATTGGCGAGCGATTCGAGCGCACCGAGTCAGGTACATCTCGCGCCGACGGCTCCGGGGGAGGTGACGGTGGTTTGGGCGACGAGACGGGCGTTCGAGACAGGTGCGGCTGGTTCGGCTTCGGTAGAATATTCCTCAGACGGAAGAAAGAGGGACCCAGTGCGCGCCTCTTCGACGTCTTACACGTCACAGCTTTGCGTGGGGAATGTGAATGCGTTTCATCCTCGAATGGGGACGACGCCGGCGGTCGATGGCGACGCGCTGGTGAGACTGGCGAATACTTCGACGTGGGCAGACTCAGATGCAGCGAACTATCGCGTCGTACATTCACTCGAGGATATCTTTCCATCGAGCGTGTTGAACGCTGCGCCGTACGATAAGGGTGTCTGCTTAAATTATGCAAATCCAGATGCGCAGTATCAGTCGCCCATTATCTACACCGCTAGGATGAAAGGGTTGACTTCTGGCGCTCGCGTCGAATTCAAACTTCCGGGCGAGTCATCCAAAAGGTCGTTTACGGCGCCGAAAATTTCAACAAAGGGTGGCAGAGAGGTGACGAAAATAGCCGTCGTTGGTGACACGGGGCAGACAGCTGTGACGAGGGAGGTCTTGACTCACGTGAGCACGAATCTGGGAGACTCTGACGTCTTGCTGCACACGGGCGACGTGTCGTATGCAGACGGCTTTGCTCCACGATGGGATTCTTTCGGCACCCTGAGCGAGTTCGTGATGAGTAAGATTCCGACGCTCACCGTGCCGGGTAATCACGACATCACGCAGAACGGAATGGACGTGCTCGCTTATCTGACGCGTTATCCATCTCCGCATCAATCTTCGCATAGCCCGTCTCAACTGTTTTGGTCGTACGAGGTTGGTCAAGCGCACATCATAGGACTGAACAGCTACGCCAACACGGATATTAGCGCTTTCGACGCCGCAGATTCCCCGCAGATGGAGTGGTTGCGTCAAGACTTGGCAAGAATCAATCGGGATTACACCCCTTGGGTGATTGCAGTCTTCCACGCGCCTTGGTACAACTCAAACCACGGTCATTTCAAGGAAGCAGAACGCATGCGCATCGCCCTCGAGCAAACGATGTACGATGCTGGCGTGGATTTGGTGCTGAACGGCCACGTACACTCGTACGAACGATCTCATCCGGTTCTGGATAACCAAATCGACGCGTGTGGCCCTGTCCACATTGTCATTGGCGACGGAGGAAACTACGAGGGTCCTTACGGCAACTCGTGGATCACCCCTCAGCCGGGATTCAGTGCGTTCAGAGAAGGATCTTTCGGCGCAGGTTCGTTTGTCATTCATAATTCGACGCACGCTACGTGGGAGTGGCGCAGAACGACCTGCGTTGCGAACACTACGAGCGACAACACATACTTTGACAAGACTGGAAATCCGAGCACCTGCCGCACCATACCGGACATATCCGCGCAGGCGATGGAACCTGTGGATGTCGCCGTATTGACGCGTGACGTGACGGCGTGCCCTAACAAACTCGCAGGAAACGCAGAGAAGGTACCGCGCGATTCGGCTCCTTACCAACCAGATTCGAAATTGACCCCGTTGTACACCACCATAATCGTTCTTCTCGTCCTATGGATCGGCACATCCGCTGTTCTCGTTCGAACGAGCCAACAACTGAAACAACTTAGAACGCGAATGTACCGTCCGAACAACTTGCTTTCTTCGTACTTTGGCGAAGACGAGTTCGACGACGACTACGCAGAGGGCTCGTTCGGCTTGAAGGATATGAGTTCTTCAAGATGAAAATTCTGTAAAACGACTGTGTAAAACATTTGTTGTGAGCAAGTACATTACAAAACCGCTGTTGCTGACTACTTAGTAAGAGTTCCAATCCGTCGAAGAGTCCCGTTGATCCCGTGGCTGCGATCTACCCCCGTAGGAATCGCGAGAGTTTCCCGAACGCATCCCTGGTCCGTCTGTATCGCTGCGACGCGTGTACGAGTACCCACCCGTTGTCCCGCGCTGCTCCGATCGGCGTTCAGTGGGTTCTTGGCGACCACGCGCTCGCTTTTGCCCTTGACGTTTTTCCTTAAACCACGCGATAATCTTGCTCGGTGGCAGTCTCGTGGCGCGTTGGATCGATTCCACCATGGAATCATCCGGGTACTGCGTCATAGCGTACACCTTTTCCAGCGTATCGATATTCGCTGCGCCAAGTCGCGTCTTCTTGTACGACTTATACGCCGGCATCCCCCCGGGTCCAGTCTTTGGCTTAAAGCTCGCCTCTGCTTCTCTCTTCTTCCGCGCTTGCTCGCGTTCCTCTCGCTCTCGCTCTCTCTCCTCTCTCGCCGCGTCCTCGTTTGCCAGCTCCTCCGCGTACCTCTTCGCCAACTCAGGCGCTCGATGCCCATTCCTCTTCAACCACCCCAAAATCTCGTCTCGCTCCATCTCCAACTCCCGACATAAATCTCTCACCTGTACCTGCCTTCTCCCGCGCGCGAGCGCTCGCTCGAGCGCGCGAACCTTCGCTCGAGGGATCGACGCCTCCGCGTCCGCCTCGCTCGCCTGCCTCTCGAACTCGGCAAAGAGATCCTCCCAGTCCTCCCTACCGCCGCCGCCGCCGCTCGCGCGCGCGATCGTAATCGACGCGCGATGAACGCGTTCACACTTTGACCCCCGCACGCGATCCGTCGCGAGCGTCGCGAAACGCATCGAGAGCCGTCCCACGACGACGTCGACGCGCGCGTGCATCGAACCGGCGGCGGCTGCGTGCACTCTCGCGGTTTGACCGCTCACACGCGTCGGATGACGGCGACACGGGGCGTTTGAACGCATCGACCGCGTCGTTGGCATCGCACACGCCGTCGTCGGCATCGTCGGCATCGTCGTCGGCGTGAGTGCACGCGTCGACGAGTGAGTGCTTCTTTTGGAGAGCGCCGAGTGGGAAAGTGCTTCAGAGCGCGTCGTCGACACGATGGCACCTCTCGACGACGACGATGACGATGACGACGACGACGACGACAGGCGGAAGGAAAGCGGAGGAGGACCGTCGACGACGAACGCGGGGGTTGATGCGATCGAGACGGCGCTGACGTTGACGCTGGATGCACCGAGAGTCGCGTCGGACGAGGAGAGCTTGGCGCCGCTGCTCTCAGAGGCGACGACTGGTGGCGTGTCGAGCGATGAGGAGGCGGTGGAGAGACGCGCGAGCGCGAGGGAGGTGTTTAGTGAACACGGTCGGACGCTCGGGGCGTTCGCGGTGACGCTCGTGGTGACGACAATGTCAATGAGCGTGCCTTTTCCCTTTTTGAGTCAAGAGTTTGCCAAGGCGAAGCTATCGCCGGGTTGCGTGGGCATCGTTTTCGCGTCTCTACCGTTCGGCGTTTTGGTGGTTTCACCGCACGCGCCGAGGTTGATGTGGAGGTATGGACCTCTGAGGGTGGCCAAGTGGTCGCTGCTCGGACAGGCGGGGGCGGTATTGTGCACGACGCTTGCCGGACGCACACGATGGCAACTGTGGATGATATGTAGGCTTATTTTAGGATTTTTCAACGCTGCGACGAGCGTGACGATGCTGTGCGTCGTGACGCGGGCGGTGCCCGAGGCTGTGGCTCTCGCGAGCGGATTACAAGAAGTTGCCGCTGGGTTCGGGACGCTTTTGGGTCCTATTTTCGGTGGATTTCTCTTTGACATAGGGCATTCGCCGACGTTGCCACTCATCGCAAACGGAGCAGCGATTCTCGCGGTGATTCCGCCGGTAATGCGGATCATGCGCTCGATCGAGACAGATATCGGGAGTTCGTTTCATCGCGTCGAGGACGAGAGCGCATCAAAGCCGAGTTATTCGCGCATCCTGCGACATCCAACCTTTCTAGCGTCGGCGCTAGCCGAGTTGGTGGTGAGCACATCCTTTGGAGGCATACCGACGACGTTACCGTTATTTCTCAAGCAGACGCTCGACTTTTCACCCTCCAAAATAGGCGTGGTGTACGCGCTCTTGGCTGGACTTTACGCCGTTGTCACGCCCGTCATCGGTATGATGTCGCACGACAGCAAGCTCGGAGACATGGCACTTTGTACCATAGGATGTGCCGCTATGTCTGCCGCTCACTTGCTCTTCGGACCTTCCAAGCTGTTAGACTTACCCGATCTCAGCGAAAGCGCGCGACGACGCCTGTGCGTATGGACAGCAAGCGTCATCTATGGAATTGGCTCGGCTTTCGCCTTTGTTCCTCTCCTTCCAATCCAACAAGCCTCGGTCAAAGGCGAGGGGCCGAGAGTGGCGGACTCGGTGAACGGTATTTTTCTGTCAGTCTACTTCCTCGGAGAGATGATGGGCCAATTGTGTGGCTCTTCGCTCGTACACGAGATGGGATACCCGGCGGCGTCGACTTTCTGGGCGTTCGCAATAATCGCATCGGCCTCAGGACTCGTTGTGATCCAATTCGGCGCGGCCTTGGCGTCAAAGTATAAAAAGTTCAAGACGGCCGTGCAGTCGTCGTTTGAGCTGTAGACCTAGCTAGTAGTGTACAAAGACACGCGTAAAACACTGTTGTAAATCGAGTAAAAGGCACGTAAAGCGTGTAAATGAATGATTTGGTTGCGTTTCTCTCCAATTTCAACCTATAAAGCTACACTCACATCCGACTAACCGACTCAAATCAAACCCACCACAAGACTGAAACACTCTTCGCGCAGACGGTGACCGCCAGGCGAAAAGTGCCATCCAGTGACACAAATTTAACGGTAAGACTTTTGGAAGCGAGCGCGGGCACCGCGACCACCCGCCTTCTTCGGTTCCATGCGACGCGGATCCGCGACGAGGAGAGTTCTGTCGTACGCCAACAAAAGATCCTTGATCTCCTTCTTGCTAGCCTCGTCGACGTACTTTTGGTAGTACGCAACGAGAGACTTGGCGATCGCTTGTCTCACGGCGTACATCTGGGACACGTGTCCGCCACCCTTCACGCGGATGCGAATGTCAACATTCGCGAAACGCTCCTTGCCGAGCAAAAGGATCGGCTCAACCGCCTTGAGGCGGAGAGTGTCCGGTTGCACGAGGTCAATCGGGACGCCGTTGAGGCGAACAAGGCCCTTTCCTCGCTTGGTGTGGGCGACCGCGACGGCGGTTTTCTGTGATAAACAACGAAACACAAAGACAGTTAACGTCAGTACAGCGCACTCGAGATCTTTCGGGGCGTCCACGCTCGCCCATGGTTCATCCACGCAGGTGACCACTTGGATCACGCGGTTGACCCTAGCGAGTCCTCACGACACCGTGTCATCGCCCCGTCCTCAGCCCCGCGGCCGGCGCCGCCGGGCACGAGTGGGCGAAACGAAGACAACGAAACGATTTGCAACAAGCAATCTAATTCAACGTACCTTGCGCCCGAAGGTTTGCACGCTCTGCGCAGACGAAAAGAAACGAGAACGCATCGGTTAGGGTCACGCGCCGAAAAGCACTCGCGTTGCATCGCGCGCGGGAGACGGACGCGACGAGAGTCAAGGCGCCACAAGCGTCGCGAGAGAATACTCATCGCACGCTTGAACGCGACGCGAACGCGACGCACGCACCATTTGCTCGGCCATCTTGCCAACGCGTCGTAGAAAGGCGGATGACGCGCTCGGCGCCAGCGACGAGAGGTCGAGCCCTGAAGAAAAACTGCCCACCGGCGGGTTTCCAAAATACCGCTTTTAAGCGTTTTTAGTACCATCAAATCATGATTGGCTTTTTACTATCGTACTAAGGCGTGGAAAAAACCATCTAAGTTTAAAAGAGAGATTTGCCTCGAGGGCGTCCCGCGGGCCCGGTCCGAGGCGAAGAAGGCTCGCCCTGGGTGGCTGCTCCCCGAGCTCGTGATGGAGCTGGATTCGATCGTCCTCGGCGACGCTGGCGGCGGTGAAGTGACAATTGAAGAAAGTCTCTGCGATGCGAGAGATGAGCTCGACGAATTCATCCTCGTCAATCTCGCCGGCATCCTCGCCGACGACTTGCAGCTGCGAGAGCGCAAACAGTTGCTGGACGACGAGCGGCGCAAGAAGGTGACGATCCTCATCTGCCGAGGCGACGATTCCAAGGCGGCGACAGAGTGACATGAGTTCCTTGAGATCCATGGTGGTTAATCCAGCGCCGATACGGTCGTTGACTTCGGCGGCGGCGTATTTGACAAATGCGGCTTTGATTTCCGTCTTGTAATCGCGAATGGCTGCTTGCGCTCGATGGAATCGCATTCGCATGCGGAACTTTTCGACGTCGACGGAGTTGGCGCGTTCGCACACCACTTCTCGAATGAATTTAGCCGACGTAAGAGCGAGGTTGTCCATTCGTTCACCGCATTGTTTCGCCAGCCGTAGTATTCCGCAAAGGAATTCTGGCATTATGAGACTTCTATCGCTATTCGAAGCATCCTCATTCTTAACCTTTCGCCCATTGTCATCCGTAACCCAGTTCAAGCGTATGAAGAGTAGCTCGGCACTTGATTTGAAGAGCTGCTGTTTTGGATGAGGACCAATCAATTTACAATCACGACAGAAAGTCATCCAATCAGCCAACGTCATGCTTCCAAGTTCGGCTGCAGTAATGTTCTCATCAAAAGGTTTAGTCATGCTCGAGTAGTACTTAAATATGTTTCGTATTGCGGCGTAGTGTTCAAACAGATGCTTTCCAATCGTTTTCATGCTTGTTCCAACCGGTTCCCTCCTGAGAAGGTCCTTTGATTCGTGTGCCACAGCGCCCCAGACAGACACAAACTCTTCTCCGAGCTGTTCATTGGGATTATAAGACTCCTCTAAGCGATCTATGGTTACTTCTGATTCATCACTTGCTTTGAATTTATCGATATCATCGTCTTTCGAGCCTCTTGAAATCTGTAGAAGCGGTTGTATGAGTGTTCTCTGCGACAAGAAATTTTCAAGCGCTTCGCGGAAATGTTGCGTTGACGTTGGACTCAGAGGTTTCTTCCGTAGAGTAGTCAGCGCCTTGCGTGCGTCTCGACCGCATTTTCGACGGATTCTTAATCTTGGAGGAAGCGTCATGTCTTCTCCTGAATCTGATTCATGTGCATCTTCAACCACTATTCTAGGAGGCGGCTTTCTCGTATTCTTCTCTGGCGCGGATGACGATTGGCCATCCTGTGATGTAGCCACACGGACGGTTAACTCAGGCCTCGATTGGTGCTTTGTCGACTTTTTCGTGTTATTCCGACGTAAACCAGTATCAACTTTAGACTGTACGGATTTTAGACGTTTTTGCATGCGCGCCCAGTGCTTTGTTTCTAGTGTACCCGCCTGGGCAAGTCTTTCTGAGGTTCGTCCTGGCGTGCTTGCATCCGATTCGCGCGCGCGCTGAGCGCTGAGTTCACGAAGGAGATCATTCGTACGATTTTTCCTATTGCCTAGAATAATCAACTGCTTCGTCCGCGCGCTTTGCATCGAGCATGAGGCTAACTGTGAGGTGTGCGGCTGCTATTTCCAGCTCAAGCTGTTGACCAGCGATGATGATATTTGGATATCGATCTACAAGTTCCTAAAAATTTAATCGAGAGAGTCGTAATGCTCGATATGATCAGTCTGCAGCGTTGACGACATTTCCCACTACGAGAATACACGGTGATAGCGATTCGCCGGATGTTTTCTCCACAATGTTGTTCAGAGTACCGAACCACGAGCGCTCGTTACTTTGCATGCCATTCTGAATGATAGCACAGGGCATGTTTGATGGCTTGTCTGCGGCTCCCATGAGAGCGTCTACCACAGTAGCTAATGATTTACCGACCATGAGGAAGACACAGGTGTCTATCCCCGCAAATGCGCTAAAGTCAATGGAAGTTGGATCGTGGGCACTCGTCACGCTATAGTGTCTACCTAGTTCACGATCTGTGAGCGGGATTCCCACGCTTAGAGGAGCAGAATTGGCGCTCGAGATACCTGGTATCATCTTGAACGGTATGTCGTGTCGTTTAAGCGCCTTGATCTCTTCATTGACGCGCGAAAAGACGGATGGACATCCGCCTTTGAGCCGGGCAACTACCTTGCCATCTTGAGCAAGCCGCACCATCAAGTCACAAATATCCGTCTGCGTCCAAGACTTTGAGCTCCCACCGCGTTTACCTACGCTAATTTTCTCGACCCCATCCCCAGCCAGACCGAGAATGTCTTCCGATGAAGCCCCCAAGTCATCGTGAACGACGACGTCGCAGTGCTCCAGCGCCTTTGCCGCTCCATATGTCAACTGGTCTAAACCACCCGGACCAGAGCCGATGAGATACACGCGCGGCGACGTTTTGGGATCACCAGCGCTAAGCACCACGAGAGACCTCGATCTCGGAGCCGAACGACCCGGTCGGCGCGCAGACAACGCGCACCTTTGCACCTCAAGCCGGGACTGTGTGCGACAGGACGCGTTCAGACTCACCCAACGCGACGACGAGGACGAGGTTGACGCGCCTGCGCCGCTGCGAGGGACGCCCGATGATCGCTGGGGCGTCGCCAACGCGAGAGTTACAGACATCGTACCGAGCGTCGCGTTGTGACCGTGCCTCAGGTGCGTTGGTTCGGAGTCGCCCCACTCCCAGCTGCACTTATGGCGTGGTCGGTGACCCGCATCTCGATCGTCGCTCGCGGAAGCGCGCGAGGACGCGGCAGAAGAGGTGGTCGCGGTGGTCGGAGTGGACGCGGTGGACGAGTAAGGCCGGCGTACGTCGAGCGGCGACCGAGGAAAGAGCCGAGACAGTTGACACCTGCTCAGCTTGAAAAGCAACGCGCTCGAGCCGAAGAGGAGCGGAATCACTACAACGCAGAGTGTGAGGCTGCGCGTTTGGGTGTTGGTGGTGCGCGTTCTCACGGTCGGTGTCTTCCAGATCGAGAGGAAGTGCTGTTTGCGGATGTCGGGGCGAAGGCAAGCGACGTCGGAGCGTATGACGACTTGAGTGTTCGGGTTCTGTTTGGCGCAGAAGGTGAGGGTGACGAGAGCACGCCCTTTGATGCCGATGTAGAGAATTTGAGTGGTACGTTTCCAGCTTCGGTGGTTGAAAACATTCGACGATGCGGTATCGAAACGTTGACGCCGGTGCAGAGACATGCGGCGCCGCTCGTATTTGAAGGGCTGGACGTGTTGTGTAACGCACCCACTGGTAGCGGTAAAACGGCGGCGTTCATGCTTCCAATCGTCGCTCAGTTAGTTAAACAACAAACTTCAGAAGATGATGTGGATGAGATCGAAGTCTTTGGTGGGGATGCAGAGCCCGCGAGGCCGAAGCTGATCGTCCTTGCCCCGACGCGTGAACTCGCTCTCCAAATTTACATGCAAACACGTCGCCTCGTCTTCGGAACAGGGCTGTGGGTTGCATGCGCCGTAGGTGGAAGTTCTGTGAAACCTCAACTAGAAGAATTGGCATTTTCACCCGAAATAATCATCGCTACACCCGGAAGGTTGTTGACAATGTCAGCCGACGGCTACGTTGACTTGTCGCGAGTTCAGGCTCTCGTTCTAGACGAAGCTGACAGAATGCTGGACATGGGCTTCGAGCCTCAGCTTAATGAACTCTTTGGCGATCATAACGTGCCTTCAAAGGAAAACAGGCAGACTTTGATGTTTTCAGCGACTTTTCCTCGTCGTGTTTTAAGTCTGTCTTCATACTACATGCGACCGCCACCAAACGCTGCGCGCGTAATTTGTGGCAGAGTTGGCAGCACAGTAGCGGGTATCCGTCAAGTGCTCATTCAAACACCGCATCTGCGAGAACAAAAGTTTCCATACCTCGTGCAAGTGCTAGAAGCTTTCGCAGCCAAGCAAGCTAACGAAGGACAAGGGAGTGGATTGACTTTAATTTTTTGCAAGCAAAAGGGAACGGCGGAGTGGCTTCGAGCTGAGCTCGTCAACTACGATCCAAAGCTCGCGGTCGAAGAGTTGCATGGATCTTTGACCCAGGGTGCCAGAATTCGCGCGTTAGATGCCTTTGCTAGCGGAGCTGCAAATATTTTAGTAGCCACGGATGTGGCTGCGCGAGGACTTGACTTGCCTGATGTCAACCACGTTATTAATTTTGACCTGCCATCAAAAGCGAGCGAGTTTGACGATTATATTCACCGCATAGGACGCACGGGTCGTGCTGGTCGCAAAGGGATCGCGTCTTCACTCTACGTTCCGGGATTCGCCCGCGACATTGGAAACGGACCGATTTGGGATGATTTGAGACTGGTGCTCGAAGAGACGGAGAACGAGATACCTCCTTGGTTCGCGACCTGTCCCGACTCGAGTGGACCTCCGAGACACATGTCCAGCACGAGAGCGTTTCGTGCGCGACGTAGTACCTTTTAGACTATTCACGTGTTGTAAATTACTCGCCAATCTGCTAAAAACAAGTACTTCGCATTAAAATTTCCCATTGTAGTCGCCATCGATGAGCTTTCCCACGACGGGATACTTGGCTTCAAATTTCCTAACCCAATCGTTCAACACGTCCCTTTGACTAGCCGCGAAATCCTTCACGTTACCGCACAAGTCTTCCTTCTCGAGGCTCACTTTGCCTAGCGCCCGAGAGCAATCAATTCCAGTGAATGCGTTGTACGGACCACCCTTGCCATAAAAATCCCTCCCTCGCGTCACGTCAAAGATGATACCCTTGGCGGCGAGAAGAATCGGCTTCGTCTCGTCGCTCCCATCGTACTTTTTCAGTTCAGTTCGCCTGAGATCCCCCGTCGGCATCGGTTCTGGGAACGTTTCCTCCTCATCTTCTTCAGCCGTCGTCCGCCGGCCACCGCGACTCGCTGACGCGCCGAAAAGGATACGAACCAGGCTACGGGTGAGAAGGATGATGAAAAACGCGAATATAACTCTCGTCGAGTCCGGTCCCCCCGTCAAGGCTTCTTTCAGCGCAGTCGTGAGCGTTGTGAGCGACGACATCTTTTTCGCTTTGGCGCGTCTAGTTATGGCGGTAGGTTGAGTTGACTTCGGTGGCTTGGGTCACCGAGCAAATGGTTGGACGGGACTAGTTTAAAGAAACAATGTGCGTGTACTACAACGAAAGATTACTTCAAAACTAATATTTGCGATCCATCGCGAAGCTTTTTCAGCACGAGTAAGTTGGTGATGGCCGCCTTGAGCTCCTCGGCGCCAGCGGTGCTGTTTAAGAGTCCTCTCTTGCGACATGTCTTGGTGATGAGTTTCACCGTCGTGCTGTCTGGGTTCTTCCGAACGATGTCTACGATGGCTGCTTCGATCGGGCTCTGTTTCACGACCGGAGCCGCGGGCGCGGTGCGAGCAACCTTTGAAGCTGGCGCGTCTTCCATGGCGCTCGCGCCTCGTTTGACGCCGACGGTGGACGCCGGAGTGGACGCAGACGAATCGGCGGTGGGTTTGGCCGACGCCTTCTCTTCCGCCTCCAACTTCTTGCTTCTTTCCACTAATGAACCAACGACGTTGACGGCGATATCATCCTTATCCGGATCGAAATCTTCTCCCAAGTCAGAGTCCGAGTCCGAGTCGCTAAACTGACCGGCATCCATCTTCTCTTGCTTGCCAAGCAACTTTTTCACGGCTAATCCCTCCTTATCGAGGCCTTCGTCTTCGGCATCACTATCGTTTGCTTTCGTCGGATCCTTCGGAGCCTCCTCATCCTCAGGCATGGCGACGTCATCTTCATCGTCGTCCCACTCCTCGTCGTGCTCCCAATCCTCGCCCTCTTCCTTCTTCTTCGTACCCTTGGCGCCTTTCCCACGCTCTTCTTCGTCGTCGCTATCGAGTCCACTCACACCTGGAGGTCCCTTTTTCTTTTTAATCTTGGACTTAAACGCGTCTTCCTCATCGCTAGATTCATCGTGCAGTTCGTCGCGGTTATCGTCGCTGTCTGAGTATCCAGGTTCGTCCACCGTACGGTCCATGCGCCCCCAAGCTTCTCCGACAGCCCTTTTACCGGCTTCCATCTTCGCTTCAGCCTCTTCCAAGGTGAAAACTCGCCTTTGCACAGACTTGGAAAAGGTGTACCACTCCTCACACGGGATGGCGACGAAACCTTCTTCCTGTGGACGGAAGAAGTAGTACGAAGCGCTTTGACCATCCTTGGTCCCCGTGTACACACCTCTGTTTGACTTTTTATCCCCATTCAGCGTGAGCACGTTCCCGTGGATGTCACTCTTCGTTCGACGCATCTGCCACTCCACTTGCGCGCTCTCACCAGACGTGAATTGCGGCGGTTGCTCACCCTTAAACCGTCCCGCGACCCACTTGATTCCTCCAAGCGGTTTGCGCGTGCTCAAGTCGTACTGTCTCGTAAAGTGCACAATGTACGTCTTCCCCGATTCCAGCGCATCTTTAGGTTCCATGATTTCAGTCTTACCCGTGGACGTCAGTTCCCCTTCCTCGACCCGCAGTTCAGCGCTCAGGGCGAGAGAATACTCGTCGTACCTGGGCGATTCCAACAATTCCACTACATCCTTGCGCGCCTTTTTGAGCGCTTCGAGCGCCGCGGACGCCGTCTCGGCGCCCTTAATTTCCGTTCCGGGCGCGGGTTCGCTCGCGAACCGCAACCGCACGGCGAAACCGGCGGATTTGGATTTCATTCGGGAGTGAAACCGGCGCGATCTGTGGAGGGATTGGATTTTGGGTGCAAAATCCTCCTCGAGTGGGAAGCGAGCACACCACATTTTCATTTTGTTGCTGGATCCAACAACTGTGAGTCGTCGCTCCCCGATGTCGTGGGCGCGCGTTCGATTCAGACTTTCAGGTGGGAGATGTATCGCGCGACGTGAATGACTATTTCGGAATGTTTATGGAATAGCCTTTAAAGACGGTTAATTACAATGCTGCCTGCTTACGCGAGGTTGACCGGCAACTGCATGATGTTCGTAGCCATGTTGCAACCGAACGGGTTGGAGATGTGATCCTGCAACGCCGCAACCGGACCTTCACGGTAAACGATCGCTTGCACAACAATGCCAACAAAGGCGATCATCGCCGCGCGGCCGTTCTTAATCTCCTTGAGCTTCATCTTCTCGTCCTTAGAACCCATTCCCATCGGGTCGAACGGGAACGTTTCGTTGACGCCCGAGGACCCGGTGGCCAACCAGCCTTGGATGCGCTTGTTCTCCAAGAAACCCATCACCGGGAGCTGGATGGCGAGGAGCGCCGCCGGCGGGAAGCCGTAGTCTTCCGTGCCAGCCTCCCACCAGTGCGGTTCGATACCAGCCACTTCGGTACCGACGATGCCCGCAACAGCCATCATCGCCCAGCGAGCGTTCATAAGCTCCGCCTCTTGGTAGTACTTGAGGCGTTCCGGGTCAGCACCGAGACCGAGCGGGTCAAAGCCGTAATCACCGGCGATGGTACCGTCGAGGTGGGCCGGAGCCGTGTACGGTTCCGGAAGCCTACGAAACGAAAGGAAACGAAACGTCTTTGTCAGCAATCACATCAAAATCAAAAGAAAACCAATCCACTTTTGAGCGAGATGGAGACACTGCAGAAACAGCGCCTCTCAAACCGACGAGTCACAATTCAAAAAACACCCGAGACACTCGATGAAAAGATATGCCCGCTCGCGCGTATCAGCGAAAGCGTATCGAACCGAGTCGATCCCTCGCCCGTTCGCCCGGCGTTGCGTCGTCCGTTCGACCGTCGCGCCGCCCGTTCGAGTCGTCCGCTCGTCGCGAATAATTTTACTTCATTCGTATCCCTCGTTCTCGTTCGCTTCGCGATCGTCGCACGCACCACATCTTACGGTCAGCCGCGGCAGCCGCGACCGATCGCCTCGTCGCCTTGGTGGACACCACCGATCGGGTCGTCTTGACGACGTTCAAGCGAGCGACGACGGACATGTTTACGACGTTTGCTTTCTTTCGCGTGGAAGAGGAAAACGGGGTGGGTTTTCTCGAAAAGTTTCGAGGGTTCGGTGCGTACGTACGGAGGCGTCGCGCTTTGACGTCGGCGCTGCACTTCGACTCGACTTTGCTCGAATGGCTCATTGATGATGATTCTTGTTACCCGACCCGAAGACGGTTTCGACTACCGACACCCGCGTGTCCGATGGGGGGCCCCATGCGAGATGTTTACGACAGTCGATCATTCACACACTGAGTTTAAAAGAGTAGGATACGTACCTGTGAAGGGGTGGTCGGTGAAGAAAATTAGTTTATATCTATTTTATCGGACATTCGATATTATTTGTGGTATACTTTTTCTGATATGATATAGGATAGAGTGTTTTTCGGAGGCATCGGTCGCGTGTCTCGGGTGACGTCGCGGTGACGGATGGCTGGATAGGTGGATGTCGCGTTCACGGCGACACACACGCGCGCGCGCAAACACGCCCGAGTGAGAGCAGCGAACGTTTTTTTAGGAAAAAAATGTCTGCGTTTTGCATGTCTGCCGTCGCGTCCGCGCTCCCGAGCGCGGCGCGCTTGAACGCGACCGCCGCCAAGGCGAAGACCTTGAGCTTTAGAACCTCGGCCCGCACGAGCCCGGCGGCGTCCTTCGTCCCGGTGAAGACGCGCGCGGCGACGGCGATGCAGCGCGGACGCGGTGCGTTGGTGATTGTTGCCGGGAGTAAGTCTATCGGTTGCACCCTCAGCGGTACGCGCCGTAAGCGCGCTCGCAAGAGCGGCTTCCGTGCGCGCATCGCCTCTGCCCAAGGACGCAAGGTGCTCAAGAAGCGCCGTGCCAAGGGGCGTAAGGTGCTCGCGCCGGCCGGCGCTGTGCGGGGCTGGAACAAGGAGAAGAAATAGGAGAGCACAAGAGAAAAATTAGGAGAGTCAGGGAAGCCTTCTTCGTGTGTGTACTTGCGTAGCGGCGATTTATTTGTCTATAGACGGTCAGAATTTGTTTCAACACTCTAGAGGAAACCTAGGTCTTTCCTCAAGCCACCCGTGTCGTCCGCGAGGGCACGTCTCGTTCCATGTCACCTCGTCTACTCGGCTAAATCGCACTAGCTAATCAGAAATCGTCGTAATCATCATTCCCCGCGTACGCCCGAGCGGTGGATATCAGAGACTCCACCATTTCGCCTTGCTCGACGGCATCGCAAGACCAAGAGTCAAGAAGAGCCTTGCCGAGAGCGCTTCGGCGCGCACGCGAAAAGTCACTCTCAATTCTCGTCAGAATGCGAGACGAGGCTGAACTAGACGTCAAGGAGGTGATGCAAGAAGCAGACGTGATATCTCTCGGCGAAAAGAGCTTCGGGTACGGAAGTGGTATCGGAATGTTTGCGTTGACGACGCATTTGTGCCGCGGACATCGATACAGCTCGCGCGCGAAGCACGCGTCGAGAATGGATGAGCCGATACGACCGTCCAAAGCTCCCCCGAGATCGCTTTCGACACCTCTCATGACATATGATTCGGCAAAGGGAGTGTCCCCATCGCCGTCGTCATCGTTTTTATCTTCATTCATCGGGGTCATCGAGCGAAGAGACTTTGTCAGAGTCTCTGCGTCATCCACGCCAGTCAACCGAGGCGCCGGCATAGATAATCTCGCCAACACGTACGATGCGGGAGCTCTGTTTGTCATGAATTTCGACATTTCGTGTAAACTCATGGATCCGACCGATGAAGCTGACTTTAACCTCCAAGGCGTCGTCACGCCTTCGATTGCCAGGGCGATGACGGAAGAGGCGTGGAACCAACTCTTTGGCCGCAAGCCACCCATCGTTGGATGGGCATCGCACACCTCTAGAGGACAAAAGAGGTCGGCATTTCCAGCGAGCGCGGTGGAAGCGAAGCCAGCATTTAGCATATCGATTCTTTTTCTCTCCGTCTGCGCAGGACGACGCACGGAAAAGACACAAATAGGGGCGTTATCGTAGTCATCCTTGATGTCCTCGATGGCGCGAGAACACACCCCAGCGAACCCGCTGGAATCATCACAAATCACGTGGAACCCACCCAACGTGTCACAATCCTCTGCCCAGTATCTCACCGCATCTCGCACATCTTCCCTTCTATCTTCGCTATCTATCCAATCCAATCCTTCCCCAAATCCGTCGAACACGTCCACGTTGACCCACTTTCCGACAATCGGAAACAAACTCCGCGGATGTAATTCAACCTTCATATAATCGCTCCAATGATCAGCCTCAACGTCTAATTTACTCGCCGCCTCTATGATCTGTCGCGTGATTTCCTCTGGATCGTCTAACTCTGGTTTTTTCTCCCTTCTGGCCCGTCCCGACGCTCCTAGTTCCAATGCTTGTCCGACGCCGCCGAGTTTTCTCCGTCTTCCAGACTCGTCCTCCTCATCGCTCTCTCCAAATATCCCAGCTCGAGCCTCTATCTCTCGATGAGCCTCGAGCGCTTTAATCGCCGCCGCTTCGCGCTCCAAGGCGAGCACGAACGCACTTCTCTTCGCCAAGGGCGCCCGAAACACAGACGCACCGCCGCTCCACGTCGCCTCGGCGCACGACGCCTCGTCCAACTCCCCCACACTCGCTCTCCGCGTAGACACCGAACCGCTCATATCGAACACGACAACTCTCGGCGCGTATCCAACCGACTCCTTACCGCCGCTTCCATCGTCGTCAGAGCGTCTGCGTTCGGCGTATTCGACCCGCCAATCGATCGAGTCAATCTCTTCTTCACTCGCACCTTCGACGGATTGACGCCCGTGCGTATCATCCTGAAGGTTCCAATAGTGCGCCCCGACGTGATTGGCGAACGGACCAAACTGTAGCGTCACGAGATTCGGTTTCATTCTCCCGTCGGCGTCGGCGGCACCGCCGTGACCGTTCCCGAACGCGTCAGGAAGTGTTGAGCGCACACTTTTAACAACCTCACTTTGACGCGCGGACCGCGATCGATTTCACGCCCCGTCATGGGGTCTCTCTGGACTTGGCTCTTATCCCGCATCTTCGCCGCGCCGCCGTCGACGCCCGAGAGCGTTACCGCGCGCGTCGTCGACGGGTCAAAGCTTCTCGTCGAGTGGGTTCCGGGTGAGCTGCAAACGCCGCACAACGAAACGGATGAGTACGTCGTGAGCGTGCGATGCGTCGAGGGCGTCGTCGCGACGGCACTCGGGGACGAGTGTGAGACTTGGATGGAGGTGTATCAGGGCGGGGGGAGGTCGTTTACGCTGGAAAAAGTAGCGGAAGGGACGACGTTGGAGGTGCGCGTGCGGTGCGAGAACGCCAAGGGGCAGTCAAGGTGGGTGAGCGCGGGAGACGCGATTCGGGTTTCGGGAGCGAGGGAAGGACGGGGAGGAAACGACGACAACGAAGCGTGGGGATCTCAGTGGAAGCTAAAGTCGAATTCGGGCGCGTGATTCGATGCGTGCGAGGATTTGTGTGTATTTCAGTAGCTCAGCATAAAAGTACGATGTAATGATACAAAACAAATGCGTTTTTTTCATATCTCTAGTTCTTTCCAGACGTCCAGATGCCGGAAAACAAGTCGTCAAACACCATGTCGCGAGCAGACTTGTAGTCGAGCGCGCGCGCTCGGAAGTCGGTGAGTTCCTTCTTTTGTTCCGCGGTAATGTTAAAGTCCTTCTGCTCCAAGAGGGTGTCAGCGAGATAGTGGACCCAGAGGGCGTTTGTCTTTGGAGTAAACTTGTTCCATTTGCCCTTAGTCGCTCTCTTCATGCGACGGTACGTCTCAGATTGGCAGTGTCCTTTCGGACCCTTGAAGAGCTCCGGGTCGGCGTTCAAATCACAGTAGACATCTCCGTCTTCGGCGGTGACGCGCGAAAGCGTGAAATCAATAATCGTCACATCCAAACCAGACGTTTGCATGTTCAGCTCGACGCCGCTCAATCGCGCCTGCTTCTGGCGCGTCCGCGTGCGCTTGATCAATACATTACCCCAGTGCAAGTCACGGTGTTCAAATTCACATTCTTCTTCGGCAACAGCCAGCGAAACGACAATCTGGAAGAGGAGTGCGATGGCCTCAGACGTGGATCGAAGCTCAAAGTGCTCCAAATCTGCACCCCCGTCTTCGCAGACAAACGTGATGTAGAGCTGATCCGCTGGCAAGTAATCCGGTCTGTCGTTTTCAGTTTCACCCGCGGCGGCGTACCTGTCCCAGGCTTCGAGAAGTTTTGGAGAATACGGACCGCGGCAGATGGCGGCGTTGCGCAGGTTGATGAAACCATTCGTGTAATTCTTGCCATCTTCATCGACGCAAAGTTTGTTCAACGCCTTCAAAACTGCCGTTTCCGAGCGAATTTCGTTCGGTCCCATCTGAATTTCGCCGTTGACCAGGGTGTCACCACCCATGGGGACGATTTTCATGACGACACCTTCGCCTCGGTACGCCTCGCCATAAGTGCCTTCACCAATCTTTTTAACGCCACTCTTCACGTAAGATTTGATGAGCGAAGACATAGATCGCACATTCTCCACGGGTTGTTCGCACGTGCGCAACAACGCTATGAGTGGACCAGATTCATCGTCGATGACGAGCTTGCCAACCTCATCCGCCAAGCTTTCCAGCTCTTCAGTTTCTGCGACGGACACATCGTCATCCTCCGCTCGCACGTCGGTGGCGTTCTCCTTTTCGCGCTCATCTGCGACAACGGTGACAGACGATTCCTTGAGAGGGGTAAAGGACGGAAGCGTTGAGACCCAATCAGAGACGCGATCAAATGCGTTTTGGCGACCTTGCGGGAGCGTGTTCGCGCTCAAGCTGTGTCTTCCGGCGCCCCGCTCGTCCTCCTTACGCGTCTCAAACTTTGCTCGAAGCTCTGGCGCATTCTCCACCAAACCTAATCCTTGCAACGCCTCAATCAATCCTCCCGGACTCATATCGATGCGTTTACCCATCTCCACGCCTCTCTTTGGCGTTGCTTCCTCGCTTTCCTCCGCCAACGACACGCCGTCGACGTCGGCGAAAAACGCCCGCGATTCAGCCAACTTTGCCAATCGAGCTCTATGTTCCTTCTCCGCCTGCGCGTTTCGGAACAGCTTATTCCTCGACTTGAACACAAAAGTTCTCTTCACCCCGGTGTCTTGAACGATCGCCGTCGTTTTCGTTCCCGACAACGCCTCACGAACAATTTCCAACCCACGAGTCTCCGCCTCGCTTTTCCCGCATCCGACGTCCTTCTTCTTCTTTTGCGTCGTCGTCGTCGTCGTCGTCGTCGTCGTCTTCTTCTCCGTCGCCGGTTCCTTCTTCATCGTCGCATGTTTCTTCTCCTTCATCGCGCCACCCCTCTCCCCACCCGTCGGCGCACCCGTCGTCGTCGGCGCACTCGTCGGCGCACTCGTCGTCGTCGTTCCCCTCGTCGTCTTTTTCGCTCTGGTATACTTCACCGCCCCACCGTTCCTTCGAGCTTCCGTCACGGCGTCGGCGACGACGTCCCCACCCGCGTTCTCCATCCCCACCAGCGGTTTTCGTCGTCCTCCCGTCGCGTCCATCGTCGTCGCCCGCGCTCGAGTCGCAAAGTGGCTTCCGAGGTCCGGATCCAAATCCAAAAATCCAAATCCAAATCCAGTGGGCGCGGAACGCCAAGCGTCGCGTCGCGTCCGCGCACCGCTCGCCTCTTTTCAGTGAAAACTAGTTAAAATTACCGGTGCAGTAGGGGTAAAAAACTCGAGTTCAACCCGTCGGTTCCGCAGTGTGCGCGCCGTGTGGATACCCTCGCATTTTACTTTACCATCGCCCCGTCATCGATATCCAGTCTACCCGAGTATGGCTCTGAAAGACGTAACATCTGAGACGGTAGCGGCAGTCGGACGAGCACTACAGTGCGACTAGTATAGTACTCAAAATTCATCCATCATCGGCTCCATGGGACGCCACCAGAAGGAAGGAAGGAAGGATGGATGGGCGGACGAAAAACCACTCGAGCGAACGCCGGAGCTCTGGGACGGAGGGCGCGCCCCAGACCGCGAACCGGGAGGGAGCGCGTCTCGGTGTCTCCGCGCGCGTCTCGGTGTCTCCGCGCGCGCGGGTTTCTTTCGGGGTGCGCGACGGGACGGGACGGGATGGATGCGCGTCGGGGAGGTTCGCTGACCCGCGGTGCTGAGGGCGCGTCGAACCGGGACGGCGGCGACGGCGGCTACTACCGGAGCGGCGACGACGACGACGACGACTGGGACCGCTGCGAGACGAAGAATTGGGAACGCGCGGCGTTCGCCCTGGGCACGCACGCGCAGGTGCTTGATGACACGCTGTTTGAGGATAGCGAAGAGGAAGCGCTGGCGAACGCGCGAAGGAGAGCGCACCGACGGGGGCGGTGGGATGAGTGCGGTGGGTTTGAGGGGGCGCGGGGAAAGGCGACGAAGTTCGGGGTGTTGGAGAGAGGCGGGAGGGACGAGAGAGTGGCGACGAGACGCGAGGCGGAGGGGAGAAGAAGAAGAGGAGGAGGAGGAGGAGGAGGAGGGGAAACGACGGCGAAGAAGACGAAGCGACAGAAGAGCGGGAGCGGACGAGTGGGATTGGGGGCGTTGGCGGACATTGGGGCGTGTGAGATGTTAGTGAGGGAACGGGTGACAAAGGTGGAGGGGACGTTCGAGGACGAGGCGGGGTGCTTGGCGGCGCTGGTGAAAAAGTTGGTGGCGACGGGCGATGACAGGGAGAGCCACGGGCCTCGTCCGAAAGAAGATTGGCGGATGATTCTCACCACGGATGAGGCTGATGCGGTCATGCGCGCACTCGCGAGCATTGATATCACGGATTATGATGAGTTTTGGCTGGATTATGCCGCCTTTGTGAAGCACAACGCGGTGACGCGCCAGGCACGACCTTTTTGTCCAGATCCGGGCGACAAGGTGTTGTACAAGTGCAGCATGGTGATGTTTGACGTCATAAGTGCTTGTAATCACTCTTGCGATCCGAACGCAGAAATCAGCGACGTCAATGAAGCTGGTGAGGTGACGCTCTACTCTTTACGCCCGATAGAGGCGGGTGAAGAGATTACCATTTGTTACGGGAAACAAATGCTCAGATGGCTTCCGAGACGCATTCGTCAGCAAGTTCTCGGTCGAGAGTGGGGGTTCGATTGCGCTTGTCACAGGTGTGCGATGGAACTTGCGGGTGGTTTCGGTGAGCGCAAGCAGCCATCCAAAGCCTGGGACTTGCACGACCCTCGATGGTTCTACTGTCCTCATGACTACGTCACCGGCTTTGAGTCTCACTTTGATCCAGAGGGTGAGCTCTTCGTGCTGAGATTCGCTGGTGACGGTAAGGATGCCGCCGCACTGGGAGAAGACTTTGGTTCGATGACCATCGATGCGGACGACTCTGCGAACCCAGATAAAGGAGCCGCAGATTCGACAGATGTAACGTCGGACTCCACTTTTAGTTCCTCTGAAGACTTGGACGACTTTGAGGCGGATCACACCTCGAGCGGCAGCGAAGACGAGGATGTTGTCTGTTGGCACGAACGTTGGCGCTCTAAACGTTTGCACCAGTATAGCGTCAAAAGCAAAGGTTTGCTGTCTCCTCTGCAGCTTTATTTGGCAATGCAGAGATGTCAAATTCGTCAAGACCACTGGCAATTCGTCGTCGTCCGCGATGCCTTGATTTTTGAAGTGTGCATGCACGAGGCTTTGAAAAAGAAAAGGGGATACAAGGAAAGACCGTTGGCACCGACGATTGGTGGGAATAAATTCAGAGCCTTCAAGCTCATATTGAACCAATGTCGAAGTCTTTCCAGGGTCACTCCAAACACGTCATACTTTTCAAAGATTTTCGCCACGCTCGAGAACATTCATTACTGGCACGCTCTGGAGGGAACTCACGCTCGAACCAGAGCTGGAGCGCGCATGAGGAGGAGATCTTGTGATAGTGGATCGCCGGTGAGATCTACGCCATATTTCAGCGTGTCGGGACGGTGGGATTTCAGGATTGAAAATCTCAGAGACGCCGTACACCCAGACGTCATGGCGTGGAACTTTCGGTTTGGTAAATCACCGAATGCACCCTTCTGAGCGAGCACGAGCAACACAAACCTTCTCGTAGTATTCTTTTAGTGCATCTTTTGTAAGTAGTTATTATCGTAGATAGCGTTTAACAATGGCAATCGACGTTCTCGTGAGTTTGTTCAACTTGGGCGCGAACTGTTGTTTTATTCAAACGCACGCTCTAGAAGCAAAACCAATCTCGGCGTGCGCGAGCAGGTCAGTTAGTTAGGAGGCGGTACGTGCGTTTACTTTAATCCTTTCTGTGTTGGTGGTGTTGAATGAACACCATATGTTTTGGTTTATCGACCGAGAACGAGTTCCCCGTCGGATATTTTTTTTGAAATTTGAACAGTCGCAAAGCATAAACGCTGTTAAGACGTTTAGCCGCCGAAACCGTACAAGGTGCGGCCTTGGCGCTTGAGCGCGTAGACGACATCCATGGCGGTGACGGTCTTTCTGCGGGCGTGTTCGGTGTAGGTGACCGCATCACGGATCACGTTCTCGAGGAACACCTTGAGGACGCCACGGGTCTCTTCGTAGATGAGACCAGAGATGCGCTTGACACCACCACGGCGTGCGAGACGGCGGATCGCCGGCTTCGTGATGCCTTGAATGTTATCGCGGAGAACCTTGCGGTGACGCTTAGCGCCGCCCTTACCAAGGCCCTTACCACCCTTTCCTCTGCCAGACATGATTAACTGTGAGTTTACTGTGTCGAGTAATGACGACTCGACCGGACGCCGAAGCGGCTCTGAACCGGCGCTTCGTGTGAGTCGGCTGAGGCGCTCTCGAGGGGATTACTTGACGGTTCATAAATCTTAAATGGGCGTGTTCAACCGTGTGTAATTTTTTAATTTTTATCACTTCCTTAATTTTACAATATCACGAATCATTACTCGTTAAAGATGCTCACAATTACACAAAAAGGAAATCATGTCAATTAAAAAATACAACATGGTTAAACATGTTCATTTATGGTTCATGAACCGTCAACTTTCGCGACGCGACGCCTCACACCGCCTCAGCCGAAACGCGTTCGAGTCGGGGGAATCGCACGTGCGATGCGTCATTCCATAACACGAAACAATGGCTCGTACCAAGCAAACTGCTCGTAAGTCTACCGGTGGCAAGGCCCCGCGTAAGCAACTCGCCACCAAGGCTGCTCGCAAGTCCGCCCCGGCGACCGGCGGCGTCAAGAAGCCGCACCGCTACCGCCCGGGTACCGTTGCGCTCCGGGAAATCCGCAAGTACCAAAAGTCCACCGAACTTTTGATCCGCAAGCTCCCGTTCCAACGCCTCGTCCGTGAAATCGCCCAAGATTTCAAGACCGACTTGCGATTCCAATCCTCCGCGGTCCTCGCCCTCCAAGAAGCCTCCGAAGCCTACCTCGTTGGCCTCTTCGAAGACACCAACTTGTGCGCCATCCACGCCAAGCGTGTCACGATCATGCCGAAGGACGTGCAACTCGCCCGCCGCATCCGCGGTGAGCGCGCGTAAATTTGCTGCCAAATCAGCAAACGCGACAAACATACGTGTGATTCCACACGTATCAAAAAACAATGGTGTTCAAAATCTTAAACACCACCACACACTCAAAAAGATTTACACACAACTAAGCCTCGTAAACGCAAAACGCCTGTCTTGTATGGTCTCGTAAACATGGGGTACATGCATGAGTCAATCTCCAATCACTTTCCATCCACAGAGGAACGGACACGCGACGTGGTCGGCGACCGCGTCGACTCCTTGTCGCGTCGTGCGACGCTTGACCGTCGCCTGGTCTGAACCCTAGGATGCGCGCGCGGGCTGTTCGTTGAAAATTTGAAAGTTTTCCTGAAGCCAACTTTACTCGAATATACATCGTAATTTTACAACACTGCTAAGGCACCGTTGAATGTAATGAACTAACAGTAGCGTGAGAAGCACATTCACTTGTCCTTATTCTTCTTTTTCTTTGTCCCTTTGACTGCGGTGTCTGTGACGACCGCTTTGACTATTTTCTCCCAGTTCTGTTCGAGCAGATATCCCTTCCCTTGTCGCAACCACGCTTTGAGCTCAGGATACAAGAAGCGAGGATTTTTTGACATCCACACGCTTTTAAGCGCTTGTCTCGTGCAAATTCCATGTCTCTTTAGCGTTCCAACGAGATCGATAACGCGCATTTGCGTCTTACCTTCTGGCCGAGACGCCAACAGTGGCTTTGCTGCGAGCTTTTCTCGCAACTCTGCCATTGGCGGCGATACCGTACCATTCAGAAGCGCGGTCGCGAAAACGGCACACTGGGTGTCCATTGAGTCGATTTCAACGGGATGTAGAGGTAAATCCCAACGATGTGGTCCAAATCTCGGCGCTGTCCAGCCTATGACTCGATCCCTTTTGGCGACGTAACGCGGCGCCGGGTCGCTCAAAAGCGCGCCTTGGTCCACGAGTGCTGGACAGTACTTTATCAACCACTCGGGCTCGATTCCAGTAGCTCCGGCGATATATGCACGTTTTTCAGTTTGTAGAAGATCTGTGTAGACGACATAGTCCGGTGAGCTTCTGTGCAGCGACGAAGTCGGATGCAAAAACACCGGAATGTCCAACATTGCTGGTATGTATCTCGTAGCTTTCGTCTTCCCAGTGCCATCCGCATCGGATCGATTCGCCTGCTCAATCTCCTTGTGCTTTGATCGACGAGCGATTCTATCAGCCCAGCCTGCGCAGAGAGACTGCCGGAGAGCTCTTTCGACGTCACCTCCGGGTGGCAAAGTCTTCACTGTGTCAGATTCGAGCTCGTCGAGCACACCCTCGGTGAAGAGTTTTGTCGACGAGGAGCCGACAAGAGAGATCACAAGTCTTTGAAGCTGTCTTCGTAGATCGGACATTTCTCGCATGGTCTTTGCGTGGAGACGATTGTGTGAACAGAAGCCTTCTGCCGCCTTGGGACCTTTGCACTCGTCGTAAGCTAGCAGAGCCTGCGCTGCACTGAGAGCGTCGCTGGAAGGATGGTGAAAGCGTACATGAGGAGGCGGACCTTTGTTAGCACCTTCTTTCTGCGCGTCATCACTATCTATGCTATCGCCTCTGAGAAATGGACTGTCCAGACTGAGCGCCGCTGCGATGGCAATCGCGGGAGATAAACAACCTTTCACGCCACTCGATGCGGCGGCAAACAACATTCTGGAATGTCTCGGACTGATTGGCAGTATAGCCATTGCTCGACCTAATTCTGTCAGAGGTCCTATTTCGTGCCCGTGACCACGATTTTCTATCGCTCCAAGAATGTGCAGGGTCTTTTCGGCTGCCGCTAATGCAGCTTTATCAGGCGGCGATATGAAGGGAAAGTTGATAACCTTGTCGATGCCCATCGCACGCATTTGTAATACCACTCCCTCGACTGGGACACTGAGTATCTGCGGAGCAGCGTGCTGCTTCATTTCATCCACGAAATGCGCGCTACTAAATAGTCTGTAGCAATGACCGGGGCTCGTACGACCGGCTCGACCGGCTCGCTGGTCAGCGCTCGCCTTGCTGATCCACCCAACACGGAATCGAGACAAGCTGTTGTCTCGCTCGTATACCCTCTCCTTTGCTCGCCCTGCATCGACGACGTATCGTATTCCAGGAATCGTAAGCGACGTTTCAGCAACATTCGTAGCCACGATGACCATGCGCGAACCATCCGGTCCAGCTTGGAAGACTCGCTGCTGGAGATTTTGTGGCAACAAGGCGTAGAGTGGTAAGACGTTTAAACCACCTGGCCCGTCTGATGCGCCGACACTATTGCCTTCCAGAGATGCAGACGGAGCGTTCGCACGTGTCCATGCTGCTTCAGCCTCCGCTGCTTCTTCCTCTCCGATGCCTTCACCTCCCATGACGTGGACCTCGTCCTCTTCACTAATATCGCTGGCAGCGTCTGACATGTCATCTTCGCCGTCGAAATCTGGCTCATCCTCTCCTTCAATATCTTCACCTCCGGCATCGATCGCATCGACATCGAAGGTATCGCTCACATGTGTACTTTCAACGTTACTTTGATCATTATCTCCATTTCCTTCGTCTTCTGGCTCTCCTTTGAGCGGGTATGCTTGTCGTAGCTTTCGACACACGGTCTCCACTTCACGTTGGCCAGTCAAGAAGACAAGAATGCCTCCTGGAGGTAGCTTTCTATGAATTGCGAGCACTTTCTTCACAGCTGCTCCTACGTAATCCAAGTGCTCCGTTCTTCTCGAAAAGTGAACAGTGACCGGGAACTGTCGTGTTGCAACCTGGAGCAGAGCTGGAGGAGTCGGACACAACTTTTTGTTCGCGACAAACTCTTCGACTCGCAGAGTCGCAGACATCACCACCAATCGTAGAGGTGTCACATCTTGGCCTTCAGCCGCGAGAGCTGCTCTGAGTGGCACGATCCGGGACAGTAAGCCAAGCAAGATGTCCGTATTCACACTTCGCTCGTGCGCTTCGTCGATTATGACGACAGAGTACTTCCTCAGAAGGAAGTCGAGTTGAACTTCTCGAAGGAGGATACCATCCGTCATGAACTTGATTCTCGGATTATCGCCAACATTCTTGTCATAACGAACCTGGTAGCCAACTTCATCTCCAAGAGGAATATTGAGCTCTTCAGCGACCCGTTGCGCTGTGGATGTGACCGCAACACGCCGAGGCTGTGTGACCGCAACCGCACCAGGATGACTAGCACATTCTGGATCGCCATAGCCTGCTTCGTATAAGAATTGCGGAACTTGAGTCGTCTTACCGCAACCTGTTGCACCACAAATCACCGTGACTGGGTTCGTGTTGATGGCGTCGACGATCTCGTGCTCTTCCTGGATGATTGGAAGACCCTCGCGGGTCTCGTTGATTTTATCCGTTCTGTTCACTGGCACCACAAACGAACAACCTTTGAAGACTTGATGGTGCAGTCCCTTGTAAGCCATGGACGTTGGCATCACGTCGTCAACAGCTCCAGTACCCGAGCGAGCACGAAGAATTTTAACCATCTCACGCGTTTTTGCATCTAACGAGGCCATCCCAGCGGCTTCAGCAGCCTCAATAGCTGCCTGCGTGAGCGCGTCTCCTTCGGCATCCTCGTCTTCGCTCTCGTCTATTGGTTCCTCTGAACGAGTGCTAGTCGTTGCAGCGCTAAAGCGTGGCTCAGCAATCTCTTCTTCACTTTCTTCGCTCGCGTACTCCTCCTCAACTTCGTGTTTGGTCCGCTTCACGAGTCTTGAATCCGCCAACTCGTCCAACTCGACTCCCGCGCGTTCCGCCTTGAGTGCGCGCCTCATCCTTTCCTTGGCCGTTTCCTTCTTCCCCATCTCCGAAGTCGACCGCATAAGCGATAGCGTTTCATCGTTCGCTTTATTCGCCTCCAACTGAGCGATGACCCGCGCTCGCTCGCTTCGCTTTTGTTCCTCCTCGGCCAACTTTTTCAGTTTTCTGCGTTGCGATGAGCTCAGCTTTGTCTTCGTCCTCGCCTGGGCCTCCTCCTTACGTTTAGCGTCTCTCCGCCGCTTCTCCACCTCACCTTTAGTCCCGGACGTTCCTTTCCTCGCACCGAGGACGACGAACTCCTCCTCGTCGTCTCGTTTCCCCATCTTTGCCGGAGCAACCAACCTCCCTCGAGGCTCACAATGCGGCGGCGTGATTCGTGCGTGCGTGCGCTTTTTCGCTATCGCACGCCACTTTTCGACGCTCCGCTGCGTGACGCGCCGAACCGGTTGAATTTTCGAAGAGTTAAATCTCATCCATCTCTCGTTCTCGCCTCGTCTGCGTCAATCATGCTCGCGTCGACGATGAGAACCACAACAGCGGGCGTCGTCGGGTGCTCGAACGCGGCGGCGCGGAGCGCTCGAAAGACGCGCGTCGCGCCGGCGCAGATGCGATCGAGGGGCGAGCGCGCGCAGAGGAGCGCGGGTGAGGATGTCTCGTCGGCGGGGGCTGGAGAGGAAGAGCTCGTACAGGTGGGCGCCATCGTCGGCGCGCACAGCCTCCGGGGAGAGGTCAGAGTGCTGCCACTGACAGACTTTATCCAGGAGAGGTTCATGACGACGGGAGCGACGCTTCGAGTAGAGCTGGAGGTTCAACCAAAGACGAAGACGGGGTATGACGCACCTGCGGGTGACGTTCGGGAGGTGAAAGTGCGAAATGGACGCTGGGTGACGAGCAAAGGACGCAACGACGTCATCGTCAAGCTCGCGGGTTGCGACAACAGAAATGCCGCCGAGGAACTGATCGGGAAGCGTTTGTACATACTTCCGAGCGATAGAAAACCGCTCAGAGAGGAAGACGAGGACTCCCGACCCGATGGAGGCGATGAGTTCTACGCCCAGGAACTGGAAGGTTTGCGGGTGATCGATCAGACGACTGGAAATGAAGTGGGCGTTGTCGAGGATGTCGTCAGAGGAGCTGGTACGCAGGACTTGCTCAAAGTGGGATTCACCGAACTAGATGAAGACGGTGACGAGGTCGAATATTACGTGTACGTGCCTTTTGTGAAAGATATCGTGCCTCTCGTGGACGCCTTGAATGGATTGATGGAGATCACCCCTCCAGGAGGTCTGTTTGATATAAAAACACCGAAGAGGACAAAAAAGCAACGCATGCGGACCAAAGCCAGAAAACAGCCCAAATGAACCTAATGTGCATCGTGTTTAGCGAAGCGTAGAACTTGTATTATTCCATGATTTCATATTTTATGTGTACCTATGGTAATGCATTCTAAAACTATGTGCTCCACTTGTATCTATGCGCTACTCGTGTATGCGTGGTGCGTTACGATTTTGATGGCGTGCAATCTCTGGTGCTGGACGGCGCACGTCTTCTTCAATGAAAGGCTTGCGAGGACAACTGATATGCTACTGAAAGCCATTAGCATACTAGCGAGCCATGGGGGGACGCGAATGTGCGGGTAAAACACCCCAGCAGCTAGGGGTAAAGCGATCACATTGTAACCGAGGGCCCAGACGTAGTTGTGTCGAATCTGCCGAAAGGTCTTTCTTGAGATGTCTATCGCATTTACGACTGCGTGTAAGTTCGCGTGCATCAACACGAAATCAGCTGCTTCTATAGCAATATCTGTCCCAGCGCCGATAGCCATCGCTACGTCCGATGAGGCCAAAGATGGTGCGTCGTTTATTCCATCACCAACCATAGCCACCACCATCGGTATGAAAGTATTTTTTGATCGCGGCGAGCACCGAGCCTGTATTTCTTTGACTCTATCCGCCTTTTCTTGAGGAGAGGCCTCAGCGTAGACTGTTTCGATTCCGCATGTGTTTGCGATAGCCCGAGCAGTCTTCCAATTATCCCCAGTGATCATGACGCTTTCAATACCTCTTGCTTTCAACTCGCTTATCGCTTCGCGAGCATCAGACTTCAGTTCATCGGAGACGGCAAAGGCTCCTTCGATCGAGGCCCCTATTCCGACGTACACGACGGTGTGTCCCTGATTACTATGATCATCAGCAAACTTTTTTATCGATTCATGCGCGTTACGAAGCCCATTGCTCTCCATCAGACTCTGGTTTCCCAGGACAACGGGTGTTCCCTCATAGATGCATTCCACTCCCTGTCCTGCCAATACTGTGACTTCGGACACCGCGTCCGATGGCATCTCTGCTGGGCTTTTCCTTCGAGCATAGTCCCGCACAGCTTTTGCGATTGGATGCTCGCTTTCCTTCTCCACTCGAACGACTAAACTAATCAGTCGCTCGAAGCTTGCCTGTTCTCTGGATACAAAAGCCACGACAGTCGGCATCCCTGTCGTCAAAGTCCCTGTTTTGTCGAAGACAACGACGTCGATGTTCCCGGCACGCTCGAGAGCGTCAGCGCCTTTGATAAGAATGCCGTTCTTTGCGGCAACGCTTGTTCCCACCATGATGGCAGTCGGAGTCGCCAGACCGAGTGCACATGGACATGCTGTGACGAGCACCGCGATGCCAAACATCATCGCAAAGAGAGCTTTGTTCTCACCCTCTGGAATCCACTGCGATGGAATTGAACCAGCCCATCCCGCTATGAGCCATGCAAAAAATGTCAGCCCAGCAACAGCAACGACGAACGGAACGAAAACGTTCGATACACGATCCGCAAAGGCTTGGATGGGCGCCTTAGACAATTGCGCATCTTCCACAAGTTGTACAATCCGGTGGAGCGCCGAGTCAGCGCCAAGTTTTTCAGCTCTCATAACGAAGGAGTTGCCCTCATTAATGGTCCCACCCACCACATTTTGACCAAGACTCCTTGAGACCGGCATGGTTTCTCCAGTCACCATCGACTCGTCGACATAAGCCTCTCCTCGTATCACTGTGCCGTCAGCTGGGACGCGTGCCCCTGGTAGTACTTTCAATGCGTCGCCGACGTGAATAAGCTCTGTCTCGATCTCTCTTTCGGTGTAATCGACATCTACAGCAGTGGGTATTGGGGTCATCAAAATCGCCTTGCGCGGAGTGAGCTCAAGTAACTTTTTGATCGACTCACTCGTCTTGCCCCGAGCCGAAGTTTCAAGATACTTGCCAATCAGTATGAACGTCGTCAGGAGCGTGCTCGTGTCAAAGTAGTCCCTCGCAAACATCGAGCCGAACAATAATGAATACAAAATACTCAATACACTCACTCCATACGCCACGTTCGTTCCCAGGCTAATCAATACGTCCATGTTACTCGTTCCTCGCCGAACTGACTTGAGCGCTCCATCGTGAAATCGCATGCCCACCCCAAAGTGAACCTTTGAAGCCAGCGCCCACTTTACCAGGATCCAAAGACTGATCCCGCGGAACAGCGATGGATTCCAAATCCTCACCATGATAAGATTGATCAGCAAGACGGGTAGCGTAAACTTGGCGCTCGTCTCCAAGTCTTCTCGATACTTTGACTCTTCTGTCAGGCACGCATGCGAGTCGCTTTCAGTTTCACGACACACAGACGCCGTGTAACCCAAGCCTGTGACTACATCTATGATATCTCGTACACCAGTGAGCGTTGATTCGTACTCAACAACCCCGAGCCCTCTCGGAATCAGACTCACCGAGGCTGAATATATTCCTTTAGTTGAACCGAGAGCTCGCTCCAAGCCCGACACGCAACCGCCGCAACGCATCCCATCAACCGAGATCTTCACCGTCTTCCGAGTCGACTCTTCTTCCTTTACGCCATCCTTTTCCACACTTACGAGACGGCACTCAAAACCACGCCCTTGAACCTCCTCTTCGATCGCGCGGGCGAGCGCTTCCGGGTTCACTCCGGGCTCAAACGCTACTCGCGCCGCTCCATCGAGTGACGCCGCGGTCCACCGAACACCAGCCAAAGCGCTCACTCCTCTCTCCACCCCCCGCACGCACGACGAGCATCTCAACCCAGAGAGACAAAACCTCAAACACCCACCTAATTCTGATTCGATAGCCCCTCTTTTCCCACTCGACGCCGAAGAGGAGGACTCGTCTCCGTCTCCAGTTCTGGCAGCACCGCTAATCGCTTCCGTCGACGAAACGGCATTAGTAGCCAACAACCGAGCGACGTCCTCCGTCTCCATCTCGCGTCGATCGACCAAGACGATCCACGCGGCGTCACCGCGCGCGCGGACGCCCCCGATCGACGCCGCCGATCGGAACGGGCGCGAGTTGGGGCTTCGCGTTGTGCCGACCCGGTGCCGAGTGTCGTCTTCGAGGAGTGTCACTAAGAATTAACGATTGATTACTCAAGAAATGGACAATCCACCCAACAATGAGTCATGATTCACCAAATGGCAAGGGACTCGGCTCGCGAACGAAACGAACGGGCGCGCGGGAACTTTCGGGGGTGGCACGAGGTTGGACGCCCAAACCCTTACATATGGGCAAATAGTAACAAACGTCGGTCGAATTTCGGTTTGGATTTCGAGTAATCCACCCCGCGCGGGGCGCGTCAGAGCGACTGTAAAGCGCGTCGACGACCGAGAGACCGAAGCAAAGGCGAAAGGTGAAAAGGCGACGACAAAACCAAAGGACGCGTCGTGGACGAAAGGGCCACGCAAACATGGGGATTCGACGGGGATACTTGGTTGGTTATAACTCTTTACAGTTTTGCGGTTGGGCGTTAGCGCTCGTGCGAGCCGCGAGCGCTGCGGTACGCGGAGGCAAGGTGAGCGCGTACGGCGCTGCCAGAGATGCGGTGGTGATGTTTCAGGTTGGTTCGTTCGCTGAAGTCGTGCACGCGGCGATCGGGTTGACGCCGTCGCCTCTGGGGGCGGCGCTCATGCAGTGGTGCGGACGAACGCACGTGTTACTGTGCGTGCTCGACGCGACGAAGAGCCTGTGGTCAACGACGGCGGCAACGGCGCTCGTGCTCGCTTGGGCTCTCACCGAAGTCGTGAGATACCCATCGTACGCAACGTCAATTCTGGGTAAGTGTCCCCAGTGGTTGAACTGGCTGAGGTACACCATCTTCATACCGCTCTATCCTCTCGGCGCCGGCGCCGAGATGAAGCTCATGTACGACGTCCGCGCCATCGCAGCGAAGAAGAAGATGTACACCATCAAAATGCCAAACTCGCTCAACTTTGCGTTTGATTACGTCTTCTTCCTCAATGGCTTGCTCATCGTCTACCCATTTCTCTTTTATTCTCTGTACTCGTACATGTTTGTGCAACGCAAGAAAAAACTTGGCGGTGAAAAGGTCAAGCGAAACTAAAATGAGCTCGAGCGCAAGTGTTTAGACTACTACTTAGTACACTGTTGTTATTAATATCATCATTCATCCGAGCACCTGTTCCTCTAGTGCTAAAAGTGAGTGGACAAAACATTTGCGCCATTTTGTCATTTTCTTGTACTTCTCATCGAGTTTTCAATTCTCTCTTGAGGCGTCGCTCCTCGTGCCAGCGTCTCATTGTGGCGTGTTATCTCTTCTGTCATCAATTTGACAGCCAAAGCTTCAGATGCCTGGTCCTGGATTCGGCGCTCACGCACGAAAATGTCCTCACCGAGCTCGGCGAGTACTTCATCGTTGTATGATTTCCTCTTCTTTGAACCCTCCCAGTCCAAAGATGCCCCGTGACGCCGCTTCTGTTCGGCAGCGCGGACAAACTTCATCACCTGTTTCTTCCATTCGGATCGCTTACGAGCGTCATGGGCGCCCTCTGAAGTCGGGGTACGCTTCGAGCACGTCGAGTCTGTAGGAGGAATCTGGACGCGAATGTTCCAGTCCTCGCCGAGGAGTTCAGCAGCCAAGCCCTCGATATCACCAACCACAGACTCTGTATCAGCCTTCAACTTTGTAAATGCACCTATGAAATCGATTCTCTCCTGATCCGTCATGACGGAATACTCCAAGACTGCCGGTTGGATTGTGCTGAGCACGCTCAACCCCTCTGACAAGCTTGGAATGTAGCTGTGTTTGAGAGCAGAGTAGTAACCTTGCATCTCTTCTATGACTGGAATGGTATCGAGAGTTCTCTGTAACGTGACATCCGCCACCTTGAGCTCATCGGCTCTCACTTCTGGTTCTCCAGATTCAGTAGCCGCCCCGCGTGCCACGTCTTCCCACTCCTCTTCATCTTTGTCGATGTGCTCTTCATTCGCCGAAATAAAGGCTCGTAGCAAACCTGCACACGCCTTTGCCGCTCCAATCATCTCCTCAAGCATGTCTTGTTTCATGTTAGACCGCGACACGAGCCATTTTTCTCTCATTTTGCGTTGATTTTCCACCTCTCGTCGCTCTCTCTCTCGGCGAGCCTGGTCTTCCAACGCTTCGGGAGCTTCATCGCCGAGGCGTTCTCGTACAAACTTTTTCGCGAGCGTAAGCTGCCGATGGTACGTCTTAAATTTGCCTTCCCACCCGGCGAGCGTCTCTACGGCGTGCCTTCGTAGTCTCCGCGCCTCCCCCTTTGGTTCATCCGGAAGCAAAACCTCGTCATCCGTCCCGACAGCAAACTTCATAAAGTCTTCCAACCGGTCGAGCGTCAGCTCTCGAAACGACGCCGACCGATTGAAAAACTCATTCGCCACCGTCACCGCGTGTATCCTCTGCGCGGCGCTCCTTCCTCGCATCGCCTTAAATATGGCTTCGTGCGCGCACCGCAGCGCCGCATCGCTCCCCCGAGCCGTGCGTTTCAGCGTCTTCACGGCTTCTTCATCCACGCTCGGCGCCGTCCCATCGCAGGCTCTTCGCACCAACCGCTCCACCGCGCTCGCCGTCTCGGCTCTCCCGCTCGTCGTCGTTCCCGCTCGCGCCTTCCCCCTCCCTCGCGCGCCCCCGCGTGCAAACATGTCCGCGGCCGCCGTCACTCGTTCATTTATTTCCCATCCCGCGCGTCCTCGTCCTCGTCGCGCACTACCGACCCGACTCGACTCGACCCGACCCGACTCGACTCGACGAGGACGAGGACGAGGATGAGATTTTGACGACTGATTGTTTTGATTAATTATTTTAATCGCTCGCCGATCGTCCGTCGGTGCGCGTGCGAAAACGGGACAAACCGACGCGGACGAACGCACGGACCGCACGCACGAACGAGGGGATCGCTCAAAGCATGATAATCGCGGGGACGACGACGACGACGACGACGACGACGACGCGCGCGTCGTTGAGAGGAACGGTGGGGCGCAGCAACATCGGACGATTGCGCAAGACGGGTGGGAAAAGGATGATCGTCGTCTCGTCGTCGAGCGGGGCGGAAAACCCGTTCGTTATGGATCAAGAGCGGGCGAATAAGGTGTTGGGACTCTCTGGGGAGGTTTCGAGCGATCTTTTGGTGAAGGCGCACAAGGAGATGCTCGAAAAGTATGAGGACGACGACGTGAAGAGAGCCGAGGTGGAAGCCGCGTACGACGTTCTGCTCATGAAGAGCTTCAAGAGACGAACCACGGGCGAAACGGCGGATAACAAGGTGAAGTATGCCGATGTTGTACCGACGGCGGATAAGATCAGAGCCGCCTTGCCGTCGTGGGCGCGACAAGCGGGCGCTTCTTTACCGGCTGGGCCGCAATTTTCTGCTCCTCCGAGCGAGACGCTGACGCGCGCCGGCGCGCTCTTCGGCGCACTCGCGCTCGTGACTTTGGTTCAGGGTGTCAGTTTGCCGGAAGGGGTTGACTCTGCTCCTGGATTGGAAATCGCCCTCGCTCTCGGAGCGACGGTGTGGTTTATGAACCAGAAGCGAGTTAGGATGGGTCGCGCGGTGGCTATTGCGTTTGGCGCCCTTGTTCTCGGTTCCGTGGTTGGTGGCGCCGTCCAGGGCTGGCTTCGCGTCGATCTGGTGCCGCTCGCGGGCATCTCATCACCTTCAACGATTGTGTCTGAGTTCGGAATCCTCTCACTCTTCGTCGCTGCCGCGTTCCTTGACTAGGGGGAACTGTATTATTAATCACTGACTCGCTGCTGCATGTAATAAAGCTCAACTTCACTCACGCCAGTCATCAATCTTAAGCGCGCGACGACGTCCGAGTCAAACGCAAGGATCTTCAGTCATCGATAATACATATATGTAGTCAATTACAACATGTCTAGTGCTTTCTTATCAGTCGTACGCGAGGTATGCTACCTCCAAGTCTCTCACGGGAGGCTGACTGACTGCTTGTTTGAGGTGATCCAGAAGCTCGCCGATGCGCTCGTCTAACTCGCGCGGATCTCCCTCGGTCGGATCTGGATTGAAGCGAACAAACTTGACCGGAACATCAAGTGCACTCTGCACATCGCTCATCCTAGATTCTTCGTTTACATAACTTTTGCTGCCTCTTCTGTGCCCGAACTCGTCCACCTCAACGATGAGTCCCCATGTGAGTGATTCACTTCCAACATCAGAAGATATTTCAAGCAATATATCCGGCTTGACATTAATATTGGGAGCCACCTTGACTCTATGATTTAATCGCATACCGCGAACGCTTCTAAGCACGCTCTGCGGCTCTTGCAAACCTTCCTTCCACCACGTTTTGAGCTCTTCATATACTACCTGCTGCTTTTCTTCGTAGTTCTCAGAAGCCCGACCCCATGAAAACGATTCTGAAATAGGAGGTTTCTGGTCTTCTCCACCAATCCAGCTTATTTGCACGACGGGCTGGTCTTTTTCAGACATGACACCAGAGACTGTCCACGGGGAAGCCTTTGATCTCATGCCGCGCACAGCCTTTTTAGGTTCCCATTCGAATCCAATTGAGGTCAATGCGGCGACTCGCTCCTCACATAAACGGCCCATGCGCATATACTTCCGCTGTGTCCCGACCCACGAGCCCAGCTCTTTGTTATGTCGCCAAGTTGCGGGTACGTTGCAGTGGCCGTGTGTTCGCTTAAACTCGATGAGTTCAACCAAGCGCATGTCCCATGATACACGCTGAGTCATCTTGAGAACGATTCCAACATCTCGAAGTGCAGAAATTTTATCCTTCTCAAGTTTACCTTCCCTAAAGTTCCTCTGCTGATGATACAACCAAGCTCGCATTCCAGGATCATACTGGTTTGTCTTTCTCACCTTGCCATCCTTGGCAATCAGTGCCTTAAGTTCCTCCAAGCGAGTGTCAAAAATCTCTTCGCTGCGCTGATCTCGAGTTTTCCTCGGCTCCCAAACCATGGACAACTCGTCCAACTCTTGCACGATATACTCTGGCAACTTATTCTTGCGTTTCAAGGTACGTACACGTCTTATCCAACGCTCTAGCGCACATCCCACCGGGACTTGGCTGTGGCCCTCCCTCTTCTTGAATGCTCGTAACTCTTCCACCCTCTTACGCATGCGGGTTTCAGCCGGCTCCCAATCAAGCTCTAATGCATTCAAGGAGAGTATCATGTCTTCAGAGAGTTTTCCACGTCGACGTTGCGTTCGTAATCTTTTCACCCAGTTTGATAACGAAGTTCCCGCAGGAGGCGTGGAGTGGCCGTGCTCCTTGTAGAAAGCTTGAAGTTCTGAAAGTCTGTCTGATACTCTCGGAAGTTCGTTTTCAGTAGTATATTCTGCGTTTTCTTCGCTTTTTAGGTCCGACTGAACTTCCACAACGTCGCATATGGCCTGCTGACGTTGCACGCGGCGTGACTGCGTAGCGTGTTGATGGCCTCTCACCCACATGTCTGCTGATAACCGGTTGTCACCTTGTGCCGAGCTGCAGACCACACGATGGCGACCATCGCGTCTTGTACTCTTCGATCTATGATCACGTGTTACACAGCCCCGTGCGAGGGTCAACATCTTGAATACTTGGGTAATCATAGTCGTCGTAGTCGTAATCTTTTCCCGCCAAAATCGCGTTCCAGAGTCAGAGAAGCAACGCTCGCTTCGTAGTTCTTATCTCGGTTTGAACACCGTGGTATGGACAATCATGATTAAGTTGTGTATGTGTGTGCACTCGTCTACTCTCGAGCTAGATCGACTGCGTCGACGTGTGTGGGTCGACCCTGGCCAAGCAGCTAGATGGGTCTCAGTGCTTGTGGCAGGCTGTTGGCAAATACATGGTGGTTGCACTGTTTGGCCGACAAAATCCTGCTCCTTGAATCAAGGGGCGCAAAGCATCGTATGGAGCGATAAGAGGCTTTGGAGAATCCCTACGGCTGATTGCACTCCTCGTAACGCCGTTCACTGCGTCGAAGCTCGGCGTTGTCGGGACGAAAAATAATAATTAATAAATCAGTTGCATCAAGTGCGAAAACGACTCAAACGGTGCGAATATAGCGGAATTGGTTTCAGGAAGGATGTGTGAAAACGAGAAATGTCGTTCCGACGGATTCTGACCGGTCAAAGCAATGTTGCACGATTGCGTAACGACGTGGAGAAAAGAAATATTAATTAATTAAAATTCTGCGAGAGCACAGATGAAATGTGATACAGATTGACGACAGCTTCACCAAAGGATCCGAAGAGGAAGCGGGCCGCCTTTCAATACTACTCGAACTCGAAAACTACATTGACGATCTATCGCAATCCCTGTACCGTTTTTTGAGCAGCAACTTTGCTCCGCAGTAATTGCCGAAATAATTAATTATTTCGCGAATAAATAAAAAACTAACGGTCCTCAGCTTCGATGACCGCATTCAGCACGACAACGGAGGTAACAGAATTATCGCGTGTGAGAGACAATGAGGCTACACCTTGACTGCTGATTCCCAGTTGGTGGAACGCAATCAAATAATTACGAATAATCACATGACACATGGAACGGTAAGCACAAACGGCTTAGTGTGTGCTTGCCGCGCATCGAGTCTCGTCAGCTGGACACGTAGGCTCGTTACCACAGAGGAAACATCATTTCTTTCCGCATCCATGGCATCCCATGGCGCATCTAGCACACATGGACGCGTCTGTCAGCAAGCAGAATTTAATTAAATTGATTTTAATTGCACAAATATTTCTAAAACGTCCTCATGTTAGCCCCAAAGGGTACCATACGATGTATATGCGAACACTAATAATCCAAGGGGAGTTAGAATGAATAGCGCTCCGACGAACGTCAAAATATTACGCGAATCACCCTTGTATTCGCTCCTGTGGAAATGCATAAAAATTTTTTGTCAGAACGTGCACCACTGTTCAAACATCTTTCGCTCAAACGACGAGCGACGCGCGTCGAGGCACTGCACGCAACTTACCCATCCCAATTTTCACTGTACAAATCCTTTCGATCCCTACCATTGTTCGCTCTGCGGTTCGCATACTTTCGTCTACCTATCTCTTCAGAAACGGTTCTCGGCCTGTTCTCCATTGCGTCCCAGTCGGGTTCCTGCCAGTTGTGTGTTAGTCCCGTATGCGCGACGGGCGAATGATTGGTGTAAACGAACCTTATTTCGCTTGAAGATGTTGGCTCGCACTCGCGGGCGCGCGTGTTTCGGAGAGCACAACCAGTTTCGGGTCCTGCTCACTGGTCCATTTCGCAAAGCTGACTGGGTCTTGATAGTTGCACTCGTGGCCGAGGTCTCGACGGCGCAGGTTACTCGGGTCATGATAAACGCGTGAATTGCGTCGAATCTTTTACTTTTAGACGTCTCCAGCGCGTTTCGAGCCAATTCGCTGCGTTCGTCGTCGAATCACGTTTTCTGCACGCGTTTTCTCACGTCTCAGTCCGAGTCAGACAGAGCCTGGACGGTGTCTGAGGTTCGACTTCTGTGGTTGTGCCAATCGGCACTTTTGCTTCACTATTCACTCTGCGGCGAAGCTGCCCGGTGTCGACCGGCTCGCGATCTGAAAAGACGTGCAATGGCGAGTGAATACTTTTCTTCGTCTCGCGCCGACTGGTGTGCGCTGTGCAAGTGTTTCGTGCAACCGCACGGTAACGCGAAGCGGGCGCATGAGAGGAGTGAGAAACACAAGAAGAACGTCGAAAGGAAGCTCAGAGATATACGGACCAAGGAGTCGAACGAGGCAAAAGAAGCCGATAAAATGAAGAAACAGATGGCAGAGATTGAGTTGAAAGCGGCTGAGGCTTATGCAGCAGATTTAGCGGCTGCCGGAAGGCTAGCAGAAGCCGCGGCGTTGAAACCAAAGCCACTCTCCGCTGGAGCGCGGCTGCGAGAGCAAGAAGAGCACGCTAAGAAAGAGCTCGAGAGCGCCATAGAGAGAGAGCTTCATGCTCGAGAAGAAGCAGAATACCGCGCTACGCAAACACTTGGTGCCTGGAAGTTCGATGACCGGTCAAAGTACTATTGGCACGGCAAGTCATCTTGTTACTTCGATCCAAAGACAAAAATGTATTTCAACAATGTCACAAAGGCATGGTCGAAGACTGCGCCCAAAGGCGCACCTCCTCCTCCCTCAACGGACTCTGGGGGCGCCGCTACGTCGAATCAGAGTGGACAGTACGCCCTTGGACCGTATGCGCGTGGGAAGGCCGCTTCAGTGTCGGTATCAACCCCAGCGCCAGCACAACCTATGGCGACAGCCAAGCAGGCTTTTGCCGCCGCTCGAAACGTTCAGTCGACGACCATGACCTCGGCAAAACCTAGCGTAGCAAGTCAACCCACTTTAGCGCCGAAGACGACGACGACAAGCATGCACAATTTGGGCTTCGGTACAAATCATCCTAAATTTGAGGCAGCACGTGCGCGAACTCAAGCGAGTGCGGCGAGAGCGGTTTCAGCCACCGGTGGCACGCAGTTTGAAGCTAAACTTCTCGGTGGCTATGTTACAACGAGTCAATCAGGAGCAGATTCGTCTAAAAAGAGGCCCGCATCATCCATGAGTAAGAAGGTTGATAAGGAAGAAGCAGAGGCACTAAAGCGTCGCGAGGCCGCTCGCGCCCGGGTTGAAGCTAGGACGAAAAAGCAATTCGGTTTAGGATAAGATGGACTGTACGAATTTTCCGTCTTTCATTACAGGAATAGAAAATTGTTATTCTAGAGAAGTCTAATTGTCTTCAAGTTCGCTGAAAATTTCCTTGGCAGCGCTACGGAATTTAGGAATTGACGCGGCCTCAAGGACGATGCAGCATCTCTGCGGAATAAAGTCAGCAATATCATTTGATTCATTCTGCTTACTTCTCCACGTAAAGCTCATCTTTGCGTGCTCGAGCATGAGTTCTTCTTCCAATCTTGGGAAAATCCTCTCCTTTTTCGGCTGTCCCTTTTTGCGCTTCTTTCCCGAGCCACCAGACTCATCTTCGACATCTTCCTCAAACATGGTACTGAGCACTACATAATACTTGAAATCATACGACTTTCGAACTTCGGGAGTTTCCTCATCCTTTGTCGCCCATTGAATCTCGTCGAATACACCCTCAATCAGCGGACCACCCGTCTGCTGTGGCACATTTATGATGCGTTCGTTCACAATCAAACCCGTCGATTCGTCATTCAGAATCCGTTCTAGTTCCTTTTTGTCCTTACCCTGAGCCTTTCCAAGAATAAACTTTTTGATGTCCTTGACGCACTGCTCTTCCTTGTGACGACGCAGACTGACTACCGAAGTGACACCGAGGACGCTGTCGTCTTGGCCTTCCACCTTCACGACGGTACCGACGGCTTTTTGTTTGATGAGCAAATCGCACAGGTCGGAGCATGCGTACTCATCGCCTTCACAATAGCTCCTTAAAAGCGCCTTGAGACTGTGGAAATCGTTTTCTTGCACATCGCAGAAATCAAAGTCAACCTATGTACAGAGCGGAAAAGCGTTCTTGTCAGTGCGTGCGAGCGAGCTAGCAAGCGTACAACTCGAAGCGCGTTCGTTCGACCAGCATTCTCGTTCGAACGCGTGCGCCTTGAGACTTTCTAGGGAAACGCACCATGATGAGATCATCGTCTCCGTCCGATCCGTCCAGATCTTCTTCGTCTTCATCCTCCTCATCGTCACCCTCGTCCTCAGAATCCTCAACCGGTTCTTTTCCTTTGTCACTTTTACTTTTCGGTGGCGCAGAGGCCTTCTTCGCCCCCCCGGAGGTTTTCGTCTTCTTCGCCGCGCGCGGTGGCATCACGTCGTTTCTCACGCTCGTTCTCCCGGGTTCCTCACCCTCTTCCTCGCTTCACGTCGCGCTCACACGAGCGCTCGAGCTCTACACTGAGGACGACCCAACGCCGCCGGCTGGCACGGTGGGCGGGGCTTAGATATGAATAAACAGTGAAAACACCACCAAATCGCGGTCCGTTTCAACGACCGAACGGCGTCCCCAGAGCGAGCTTGCACACACACTCGCGCGCGACGCGGCGATTCCGCGGTTTGCGACCGAAATCCCGCGTTGAGAGGTGACGAAGACTTGAATCGATCCGTTCGAGTTACCGAAAGGACGAGAGACGCGCTCGGCGCGCTCGGGCGTCGTGGTCAAAGGTAACTGTTGGAATTCGTTTTGAATACCGCTGTCGCGGGTGACCGAGGCGCGAAGGCGACCGGACCGGACCGCTCGCGCGGGGTGTTTAAAAATCGAGCGGTGAGAGACAGCCTCGACGAGGGAGCGCAGCCGACGGATAACTCGAGATTCAATATTGAATAGGAAGCGCTCGCGTCGATATCCGCCGGAAGATGTCGACAACAAGCGAACGGGGAAATGCGCTGCGAGAAATCCTTCCCGAGATAAGAAGTCACTTGTTCGACCTCCACCTGGATGAGATTGCTGATTTCAGCGATGAGAGCGATCAAGAAATCATCGAAGAGAACAGTGTATCGACCCAATCCGGTATGTCGTGTCGTTTACAGGGTGAATCGCCGTCTACATCAAATCGACTCTTGGACGTTGACCGCGACGTACACGTGTCGAGAGTACACATGGGTGCCGATTTAGAGGTGAAACTTAAGCGGGCAGAGCTTCGAAAGGTAGATTTAGAGCTCAAGTTGGCTAATAGCTTTGAAAAAGTTGAATTGGCGCGGCGAGCTTTAGAAGAGGCGCAGGAGATACACCAAATGTACGAGATTGAATTCAGAGAAGCGCGAAGGGAATTTGAGCGACAGCGCGAGGTGGTCTTTGAAGAATTGAGGCGTCAGGAAGAGGAAATTAAAGCCAAAGAAATGGTCGCAATGCAGTCAGCTGCGATAAAAAGAGCAGAAGAACGGCGCCGTGAGGCTGATGCGTCCTACAGGTGCGGCGACGTGGCTACTGCTGAGCGGCTGTACTCTCACGCTATTGCTGACCTTGAAGTCAATGGCGTCACTCTTGTCGAACCTTCACAACTTGATTTGCGAGTCAATCGCGCCATATCCTTGATAGATCTCGGTCACACGCGAGAAGCGCTGTCTGAGTGTGAAGTTGTGCTCAAAATTGACCAGAACAACATCAAAGCTCTGTCAAAGGCGGCTCAATGTTGCTTACAGTTGAAGGAGCTTGAAAAGGCTCGACGGTACATTGAATTTGTTTCTATGTCTTCATCAGCGAGTCCTTGCGATTTAAAAACTGCACTTGCGCAGAAGTGTGAATTAGTCAGAGCACTGGTAAAAAGAGACGACGAGTCAGGCGATGCTGCACTACTCGCAAACGACTTTCTCGAAGCCATAAGGTGCTACACATGTGCATTGAAGCATGTTGATTCATTCGAGTTACCCGATTCTGTTATCATGCGTGTTGACTGTCTTTCTAAGCGAGGCAAGGCCTTCCATATGGTCTCAGAGCCCTCGTTAGCGATTGAAGATTGTCGTTTGGCACTGAATTACGATGAGACTAATACGGACATGCAGGTGTGCTTAGCTCAGTGCTTGCTCCAACTAGGTAAATTTGAAGAAGCTTGCGCAGCCGCGAACAGTGTGCTCAAAATTGAACCGAAAACGTCAGAGCGAGGAAAACGTGCGAGTGAAATCATAAAAGATTCTACCATCACATCGAGCATCATTGAAGAAAGTTCGAATCGACTTCTAAAGCTTCAATGTGAAGATCAAGTCGCGAAGAATACAGTTGAAGAAATCATGTATGCGCTCAAGCAGGCCGAGTGCGTCGCACCAAAGTGTGGACATGTCATGACGCTTTGTGCAGAGGCTCTACAACTTTCTGGAGATCCCTCTGCTGCGGCCGAGCTTCTGCAAGACGATGATTCGAATGAACAACTATCTTGGTATGTGCGAAGGCTGTGCGTGCGAGCGCGAGTTTCATTTGATCTAGCGGATGTGACCATGTGTTTGGAAAGTATTGCACCTCTCGCACAAGCTCTTGCGCGGCACAAGGAGCGTAGCGATGGTCACAAAAACGGTGCATTGGGCAATGATTCTGACAAAATCCTCAATGAAATACCGAATCCGTCTTCACTCTTGCAGATTTACGAGCAAATTGGTGAGATACATGAGCTCAAGGAGAGTGGAAAATCAGCTTTTGGAAGTTGTGAGTATTCAAAGGCTATTGAAGTGTACACGAACGCTCTTAAAAAGTGCAAAGATTCTGAAATGCTTCAAGCGTTGTTCTTATCAAATATTTGCGCATGCGAACAAGCGATGGAACGATACGTAGACGCCATCGCATCAGCTGGAGCGGCGTGTATTCTTGCGCCAAAATACCCAAAGCCGTATTCACGCCTAGCGGCAGTCTACACCGAACTGGACATGGTCTCTGATGCTGAAGATACGTACGAGTATCTACTCGAAATGGGCCTGTCGGAGGAAGAAACGACAAAAGTTAACTCTTACTTGTCTACCGTGAGAGCTCGACGACTTGCGGATACTCCCATTAACTGGCGCAAGTTGCTCGGAGTGGGTGCAAAACCATCGAATGAAGTGTTGAAAAAGAAGTTCAGGCAGCTCGCTCTAAATCATCACCCCGATAAAGCGGGACGTGGTGGAGCTTCCAAGGCTTTAACTTCAGCTCGTTCGACTGTATCTAGTAAACTATTCAAGCTGATTAACGAAGCGTACAACACGCTAAGTGACGATAGCAAGGTTATCAAATGGGAGAACGCTCGCGTCAAAGCAAATTACCAAGTCACGCAGTCGCGAGGCAAGCGTACCAACGCGCATGAGAGACGCTCTCCGTTTGGTGATAGCAATGAAAACGAGTACAGACAGTATTATGACATGTTTGGCTTCCACAAACGCTAGCGCCCACAGATCGATATGCCGATTGTAAAAACATTTTACCATTCTTTTCAACCAAGTTTCTGCGTGCACAGGCAAGTCCAACAAGTGGAACGAGCAAAATGGCATTTTGGAGGGGACTCGCGGGTTCAGCTAAACCCTTATATATGGACAAACATTGAGAACACGAAAAATACGCTCGACAGTTGACAAAGTAACGCGACACTGTGCAGCGCGCAAGGGCGAGATGCGGCGGTCGATACTCGCGGTGGCGGAGTCAATCTCGCGAGAAATTTCGCGCGCTGCTCGATCGCACTTTTCACGGCGCTCTGTGGGAAGCGTGGTAGAGAGCGGCGAGGAACAAGTGGAACGACTGGTGCATTTCTGGGAAGAAAAGTTGACAACTCAAGCGCCAGGCACGTCTGTAGGATCGACTCACGGGGGTAAACTGGCTCTTCAACCGCGAAGACGATGTGTACTCACACACGGACACTTTCCAAAGGATCTCATGGTGCGGTACGTCCTGGCCAAGGACGAGTCTAACCAGCTGTGGGTGGTGCCAGACATCCGCGGAGAGTTGCCAGGACGTGCGACATACGTCAGCGCTCATGCCAAGGCTCTAGAGTTGGCGACGAAGAGGCGCGCATTCGAGACCGGGTTTAAAAATCGAAACATAAACATACCCGTGAACCTGGAAGGACTCACGCGATCTCAACTTTGGGATAACCTGAGTGAGCTGTTTCACACTGCGTGTTCAAGTGCACAAAGTATTGAGCGCATTGGCGCTCTGGATTCAAAACTGACTGAGTCCGCGCCTCAAACTGTCGAGGAAGCCTTGGAAGAAGCATCTCGCGCTCAAGAACGATTATTTGCAAACGACTGGCTCGTACTTCCTCGTGAAGTAACCCGTGACGGAGATGTTGCAGTCGCTAATTTCCAAAGCGAGGCGAATGAAAAATTACGCAAGGAATGGATCAGCAGTCACGTGTTTAATAGCTTCACTTTGGACGAGCTACTTGGCTCCAACAAAACAGACGAAGAAGAAAACTCATCGTTCGTAAAGTTGCATGCACGCCTGAAGGAATTCAATCAATCCAAAAAGCTGGAAGATGCGCCTGTCCTAGTCAATATTGATGAAGAGCTTTCGCTGCGCTTGCGCATTGCGCAGATAAAGATGAAGCTCTTTGAGAGTAGTAGCACGCATTCATAGCATTTCTTAGCCGTTAGAATAGATAGATCAATTCGACAAAAGTTTTAGGACATCAACGCTTTCAGGGCACCATCGTGTTCTTGCTTCGATGTGTCGAGACTGACGACACAATGCAACGTGCATACCGGAATACTATGGACGACACGAAGCTATCCGTCGTTTTCGCATTCGAAACGGGCTATCCTATCAAGGATAAAGCGTGCTGGAGATGGCTCGAAAAGCACTTTTTACTCGACCCGAGCTCCATAAACCTGATCCTCTTGCACTGCGAGCAGATTCATAGTCCAAGTTTGGAAATGTGCTCATACCGATACCTCGACATTGAGGACGCATCGAGATACCTTGCGTACGACATATGGAACGAATTGCGAAAGAAAAAGTATCCGTATCACGAAGTTGTTCTCATGGAGAGTACGATGAGCATATCAGGATCGATTCTACACTTCATGAAGTACGATGTGCCAAGACACTCGTTATTGGTTCTAGGAGGAGGGAGTTCACATCCCATGATTTTGCCACAAATCCTCATGGGTAGCGTTTCGAATGATGTCGTATCAAAAATAGATACAAACCCTGTTCTTCTTGTACGTACTCGTTTGTTCAAAGACATAAGTGACCTGCGATCTGATACCGTCGGCGCCGCATATCTGGGTCTGGTTGAGGACACGCAAAGATCGATTTGTATCGCTGTTGATGCACATCATGTGCTCTCTCTCGTTCGTTACTGCCTGAAAAACTTACTCAGAAAAGAAGACGCCGTTCAGATACTTCACTGCGCGTCTGATGAGACTGCTTCAACGTTGACAGCTGTGAATAAAAGCATCATACAGATGACAACAGAGCTGTCATCTTTCTTGAATGAGAAAGAGCAATTCGATGCCATACTCGTGGATTTTTGCGGGGACCCACGAGACAAAATACTTGAGCATGTGAATGTTGAAATGGCGAAGTCGATCGACATACTCGTCATCGGAAATCGGGCGAGATCCAATCTTTCAAAAACAATTCTTGGATCAACGGCGCAGTACCTCCTCCAGCATGCAAACGTTCCCGTCATGATGATTCCTGATTCACTCTTACGGGAGTACTCTAATGACGAGGAATGGGAATTGTATCCTGAATGATTAGAAATTACTTTGATAACAATCGATACGTGATCTACGTCTTTACAGCGACAATCGAGATGCTAGCGCCGCCAACATGTCACCCGTTTCGCCTTCATCATCATCTGGCTCCCCTTCTGGGTCGTTGTCTTCCATAGGCATGAGTGCGTTCTCAATACCCGCAGCCTTCATTATGGCTTGAACTTCTTCGATAGCATCCTCCGGAATCATGTTTCCATCGAGGTTGAGAGATTCGAATCCAGGCTTGCTTGCAGCGAGCCGGGCCGCGGCAAGAGCGCCCGCCTTTGTCAGCTCGTTGCAGCTAGCATCGAGTCGCACCAACGGAGCCTCCGAATAACTCAAAGCCATGCAAATTCTGGTAAAACCATAGTCACCAAGAATGTTATCACCGATGGTCAGAACCTTGAGGTTCTTCATCTCCGCAATAGCTTGCGCAACCCCCTCTGCACCTTCTCTTTCAAAATCATTGCTACTGACATGGAGAACTTCAAGCTTAGGGCAACCCTTTGCAACAGCGTGCAGAAGAGCACCGCCCATGTCCGGTCCCAAAGCAGTAGCTTCGAGGTTCAAGAAGTGCAAGTTCGGATGCTTCGGCAACACCTGTGCGAGCGCCTCAGCGCCTTCTTCATTGACGTTATTGTCATTGAGGTCAAGTCTTTCCAAAGAGTTGCCCTCGGAGAGAGCCTTTGCGAGCATGATGGCACCGTCACTGAAGAATCGCGACCCAGCCATTTTGAAATCCTTCATGCCCTTGGCCTTGGTTACTATAGCGGCGATGTGCTTGGTACCATCATCGCCAGTCATGTTCTTGTCTAAGTGGAATCGCGTCAACTTTTCTGGGCATGCAAGCAATTCATGGATCGCCCGAGCGGCCTGCTCGGAGATACCGTTGTTCAAGAAAGCGATAGACGTCAACTCTTTTTGTTCTTGGAGCAGTTTGGTGCACGCCCGCACACCCTTCTCTCCAAAGGCGTTATCGCTCAAATCCACCGATGTGAGTTGAGCCGCCGTCAAGCCCTCGCTGAAAATCTCCATCGCCTTGAGCGCTTCGACTTCCGGTCGACCGGCAATGGTATCGCTGAGATCGACTTCTTTCAGCGTCGCCGCAAGGTTGCTGAACGCACGGCTCGCCACCTTGGCCGCGTCGATACCGAAACTCTTCGTGCTAAGTCTCACCTTGGAATACGTCGCACCCTTTTTCAACAATGGAGCCAAGACTTGCTCCGCGCGTTGCTGCGTGTAAAACTCGCGATCCTTGCTCGTTTTCGACACGTCAAACTCATCACCATCCATCTCAGCGTCCTCAACTCCGGCATCAGTCGCCGAAGCGGCGCTCTCCACCGCCTCTTGCATGAGTTCTGCCGCTTTTTTCACATACAGCCGCATGACTTCGATCAGAGGTCTATCCCCGCTCGTCGTCGAGCTCGACACCTCAGCCGCACCGAACGCGCGCTGCTCGATCTCTTCAGCCTTGGACCGCGTGCTCGCGCTCGTGCTCGCGCCGTGACAGTGAAATCCAATCGCAAAAAGCGACGATTCCATCCGCGAGATCAAGTCCTCGCGCTGCTCTCGAGTGATCGCGAAAACCATGTCGGCGGCGTCTGCGGTTGGATTATTACGTCGTCGTCGTCGTCGTCGTCGTCGTCGAAAACTGTCGACTCGATCGGTTCCGGTGTGGAAATTCAAATGCGTACGCGCGTCGTCGTTACCCGAGAGTACGAAGTGGCGTGCGTGCGCGCGTCGCAATCTGTCGGGTCGGGTCGAAACCTTAAAAATGAAGTGAGACTTCACTCTTCTTCATTCACGCGCAGCGAGGTGAGCGAGCTGCAGAGTGGCCAGATTTCGCCGGGACGATTGATTGATTGACCGACCGACCGAGGGTGAGGGCGAGGGCGAGGGCGAGAGCGATTGGACGGGAAGAATGGCGACGCTCGAGGACCTCTACGCCGTGTCGCGAAGACTGTGCTTTGACGTCCAAGAGGGACTCGGACGGTTGGAACGAAACCAGGCGAGCGGGGGGGGACAACGCAACGAACGCCTGGCGAGGGACACCCGAACGCGGCTGGGAGAGCTCAAGAAGATTACGAATGAGATGGAGAGAAGATGGAGGGACATGGCGATGACGGCTTCGATATCGAAGAGCGATACGTGGAAGGTGAGAAGGAGAGAGACTGCGCGCTCTTGGTGCCCCCGAAGTTGCGCGTTGAACGCACGACTGCGCGCGAGAGCTCGTCTCAAAGAGCGAAAACACCGAAACTCGCGTGACTGACGCAGCTGTGCACGATTGTTTTCGCGGTGAATAGAGAAAAGTGGAGCATATAATTGAAGAGACTGATCACTTAGAACAGTCGATGCAGCAGTTTGGGTCGCGTGAAGCGAGACGCATGACGGAGGAGCGCGAACGCGAGGAGCTCATGCGAAGAGTCACTGACGACGAAAGTTTTAGGTCTCTCGTCGGAGAATACGACGCAGAGGCTGGATCCATGAAGTCTGTACGACGCTCCACGAGTATGGTGGATGAACTGCTCGAGACTGGGGCGAATGTGCTCGGTAATCTTGGTGAGCAGAGCGCGACACTTCGTAGAGCAAAGCGCAAAATGATGACTCTGCTAGACAACATGGGTGTTTCAGAGAGCTTGCTTCGCGTCATCGACCGGCGGCAGAGATTAGACGCGATATTAGTCTACGGAGGAATGTTTTTCACCGTTGTCATCGTCTTCATCGTTTGGTGGACATTCTCATAGATACTATAACTATAGACTCAACATACTTGTAGCCCAGCGTGTAGTAAAATTAAAAGCCAACGTGCACAGTGCTAGTACTGTGTAGTGCAACTCAACTAGTATTTAATGTGACGCTACAAACGCATGCGCTTGATATCGCTCACGTACGCAGCTATCGTGAACGATTTTAACAAGAAGTGACCCGCGGTTTCGAGTAGCTTTTCTTTTTGTTTGTCCGAGTCGGCGAAAGCAGTGATCTCTACGGCGTTGTACAGTATGAGGGACAACTTGGCAAAGTCGCTCAGAGTCAGACGATACATGTCTCCCAGCGTCACGCCATTCGGTTTGCACACGATTACGAGCGCGTAAATCAGCTCGAGTATCATGAAAGCAATCAACCACTGAAGCGCTGCGACTTTTGGAGTTACTTTTCTGGCGTCTTGATTGTGAATACCGAAAAGTTCGGCGAGCGGGTCCTGGGTGAGCATCAACATGAACACGTAAGAAAGCAAGATGAAGATGTGTATCTTGACAGACGTCGGCGGCGTCTTGATGGAATGCTTCCGGTAGTAAATGCTCGCGTGACCCATAACTATCGTAATGAGCATCATGTGACAATTCAGTGCTTCCCCTCGACTCAGCACGTGGTGCATACTTTGCAACCTGGCGACTGCAAGCTGAAAGACGCAGCCAGCGAGTTGAATCGATTCAAGTGACGGTGACTTTTCCAAGATGAGCGTCACGTGGTTGACGAGGCACCAAAATATAATGTTAGTGTTGAATCGCGACAGTACCATGGCGTAAGACCCGCCTGCAAACTTGCCAAAATACTGTTGCGACTGGACAAAGCCAAGCGCCGGACTGGCAACAATTGCGAGAACTAGGTACATAGAGTACCACCAGGCAATCGTGGTGACGCCACGTCTGTTACCCCAAAAGTCAGCGCAGAGCGTGCAACAAATTATCGATATCACGCGCGTATGCCAACCGTACTCGATCGAAGCTAAATAATTTTGCACCCCCAACCCCAACAACGCTCCCAACAGCTGGGCCACGAGCTCAGCCGAGCGAATCTCGCGCTTAGTTCGCTTTTCCGATCTCGAAAGTGACCGATCAGAAACGATAATCGAAGGCAGTTTTCGGATCGCCGACGTTTGTCGCGATCGCGATCGCGACCGTCCTCGCGAGCTCACTCTATTGCTCGAATTCGTGTCAGCCTCCTCTTCCGCTGCCGGCATTGCATTCCGAGCACCAGCCCTTCCTCGCGTCGTCGTCGCGCCTTCTTCGACCGCATGCGACCGGCGAGATCGTCGCGGAGGCATCGGCGATCCACGCGCGCGTCGAGATGGTGTTTGCGCGACGCACGGTGTGAGGTACGCGCGAGAACTTCTGTGCTCTGCTTGCTAGGTTTACGACTCGTCACATCGTTTCGAGGTGACTCTTTTGTACAAGTGGCTCTTCTTACAACGTAGTTCATTCTCTATGTATCGCCGATGGGTTCCGTAGTCGTCGTTTTGCGTCTCTTGACATCATCGTCGTCGTCATCGTCGTCGATGACCGGTTTGTTCGTGTCATCCTCGACAGGAGCGACGTAAGTGCCGCTCAAAATCCACCCTCCAGCGCCAGCGTCCGTGGTCATCACTGGGTGGGTTCGGCCAGGAAGTACCTGCTGCTCGCGGAGAAAAGGCTCGACGAGAGAGAGGTTTATCGCCATGTTGGCGTTTCTGAGGTGATATAAAGCCTCAGCCAAGGGCTGGGCCGAGTGGAACCAAACCGCAAAGGATGCGGACGAGGCGCAGAGCGGTAACAGTTGCTCCAAAGCCGCCTTCGGCTCGATGGAGAGCGAGGCGACGACGAGTGAGGTGAAGCCTTGTCTTGCAAACTCTTCGACTCGCTCTTCCGACGCAAACTTGATCTTCATAAACTTGCGTTCCTTCTTTTCTTTCTCCTCAAGGTCAGTTGTCTTTGCTGGCGTTTCCTTCTTCTCCTTTGGCTCGCCAGCGATGATGCGCGCGCGCTCGGCGATGAGGCTGGAAATCGAAGCGTGTCGAATCGCTTCAAAGTGAGACTCGTCCAAGTTCATTTTGAGCAAAATATCCATCGACATTGGGCTCTGACCGATAAAGGCGTTGCAAACTCTACCTAATCCACCCATTCGCGTCACTATAGAACCGACAACTAACCCGCCGCAGGTATCCACGACCAACGGCTGCGCGTGCGCTCCAATGTTGCCCGCGTGCATGAGCATGGAGAGGGAGTCGAAACGCATGTGTGAAATTTTCTGTGGATTGGCGTAAAAGTACTGCTCGCACACTTGTCTCGGCGACGGATACCTCGCTAAAAACTTGGTCATGTGCTTTTTCAGCTTTCGAGCCCGGTACTTTTCCTGTGCGAACGCCGTCTTTTCCTCAAACGTCTTGCTGTACGCTGAAATGATGGTGACCACTTCTTCGGCGCTAAAATTCTTGCGCAACGCCGTAATCTCGCCGTCCGTCAGCGTTTGCGCCTGTTCGCCTCCGGATCGATTAGAGACGTGTTTATTACTTCTCTCATCCTCTTTCGGTGCCACGTTTGCCTCTTCTCCATCGTTTCCTCTTTCAGGTCCCAACCGGGTCGCCTCGCCCGTGTCGCGTCCGACCTCGTACGCGCTCCCAAACGGCGCCCCGAGCAAGGACTCCACCGGAATTTTCACCCGTTTCCCGAGGTCCACCGATTTACCAGGTTCGAGCGTCACAAAGTTTGCCCGTTCACCTCCGTTCACTTCAATCAAAACCACGTCCCCGGCTCGCATCAATCGCGGTTCCCGTCTCTCCATCGTTGGCTCCGAGCTCGGAGCGTCAGCAGCAGCAGCAACAGCAGCCGTCATCAGTCACCCGCGAGAAAGCTTCGTCGGATACCCCAAGCGCGTGCGCGCGCTCGAACGACGACGACGACGACGACCGAAACCTCTCTCTTAAAACCTCTTCTCCGAGTTTCCGTCAATCACTCGATCGACGTCGAGCGAGCGGATCCGTGAAGTCAGCCAGGTCTGACGGCTGGCTGCACAGAGACGCTACTTTTTTGACTTGATTCACTCTTTCACGCAGACTGACGAACCGACTTCACTGATCGGCGGACCGATCGTCGCGTCACGTCGCGTCACGAAGGACGCGCTACAACGGACGATCGATTCGATGAGTGGGTTCCCGATCGTCGTCCCCGAAGGCGCGCCGCCGTCCGTGAGAGTCGCGTCGGCGAGAGCGGAAGACGTCGCCGCGAGAGCGCCACCCGTACCGGCATCGACGATGACGACGCGAGGGAAAGAGACGACGGAACCGACGACGACGGAACCGATGACGACGGGGGACGGTGAGGAAGAACCGTTTAAACGTAAACGAGGGGCGTTCGCGAAAGATCTGGCGTACATGATGTACGGGTTCGGGGATGCGAAAGAACCCGATCCGAGAACGATCGAACTCATGGAGGACATGCTTGTGGAGTATCTCACAAACGTGGCGCACCGGTCGATGGAAGTGGCGGAGAGACGAGGACGAATGCAGACGGAGGATTTGTTGTACGTGATACGAAACGATAGGAAAAAATTTGCGCGGGTGGATGAGCTGTTGGAGATGAACGCCAAGCTTAAAGAGGCGAGGAGGAATTTTGATTTACACGACCCGGCGGCAGTGTTGGCGGCCGAGCGCGAGCAAGCGGCGAGGGAACGGGAACGGGACGCGGCGGCGACAGAGACGGAGACGGAGAATCAATCATGACGGATGCGGGTAGCAGCACATTTGTAACACTACATTAAAGAAGACCAGTAGAAAAGCCAGTTCCAAAAAATGAACCACGAGAGAAACACTCGCATCGTCAGAGACGGACGCCCTGGGGGAGCGGGCGATAGAAACAAAAGATGTCGTTCGATCGCGGTGAAGACGATCGCGGACTTCGGACGCCACCGTCGAGGCGGAGATCAGCGCCAAGTCCCTCGCGTTCTTCAATTGGAGGTGCGACTACGGATTCTTTGCATTCGAGTCCGAGCAAACAAAGCCTTCGGTCCGACGGAGACTCCGTGCACGTGGCCACCATCGTGCGACCGCTGATTGAGAGGGAAATACAAAGCGGGTGTTCGACTTCTCTGGCGATAGAGGGAGACTCGGTGGCGACGAAGAGCGGGCATCAATTTACCTTTGATGCGGTGATTCCGGGAACAGAGGAAGCGTTGGAAGACGTCTACACGGAACAGATTGTAGACATGATTGGAGGGTTGTTCGATGGGTATAACGCGAGCGTGTTGGCGTATGGACAGACAGGATCGGGGAAGACGTACACGATGGGCATGGGTGGGACCCATCCAGGGATTGCTCATAAGACGTTTTGCACGCTCTTTGAAAAGGTGGAAGAGGCGAGCGCGAGTTCTGAGATGTCAGTCAAGACGAGCTTCATAGAGATTTACAAGGATGATATCCGGGATTTATTAGAGGAAGATGGACACGTTGGTGCGTCTTCGGTGGTCATTCGCGAACACGCAAAAGGGGCTGGCGTGTTTTTGAGCGGCGCTCGACTGGTGGACGTGATGGATTGCAACGAGTGTTTGGACATTCTGAATCGAGGCATTGGACGCCGCGCGACGGCTGAGAGCTCGATGAACGTCCGCTCGAGTCGTTCGCACGCTATCTTTACCATCTACGTCGAGCGTAAAGTCGAAGGTGAAAAGGCGAGAATGGCAAAGTTGCATTTAGTCGATCTCGCCGGTTCCGAGCGCGTCGCATTGAATGAAATTAGAGGCCAGCGGTTCAAGGAGGGTGTCCAGATCAACATGGGTTTGCTCGCTCTGTCAAATTGCATCGCAGCGCTCACAGATGTTCATCGCAGAGATTGGGGTCACGTTCCATACAGAGACTCAAAACTCACACGACTTCTTCAAGACTCTTTGGGTGGCAACAGCAGAACGGTGATGCTGGCGTGCGTGTCTCCTGCAGATTCCAACTCTGACGAGACGTTGAACACTCTCAAGTATGCGAATCGCGCTCGTGGTATTCGCAACCGCGTTTCGATCAACTTTGAAAAGTCGACGGACATGGAAATAAAGCTAAAGAGACAATTGGACGCCGCGCAAGAGCGCATCTCTCAGCTCGAGTTGCTCGTCAACGTTTTACACGAGGAAAACGTCGCGCTGAAGGAGTCGGGAATCGCTCTTTCTAGTCTCACAATCACGCCGGGAGTTGAAACGCGCACCTCACCTCGTACACCGGCGGCGACTCCGGGCTTGACAAACACACCACTGAGCGAGTTGCTCCTATCATGCAAACGGGCGCGGCAAAGGGCGGAGATTTTGCTTTCGACGAAATCTCCAATGTCAACGCCGAGGAGCAGTTTCGACGCACGAACGACTATTAGTGATATGTAATTAGAGCCTAGACCTACTAGCATTAATTTACGGCGGCGACAGCAGCGCCAGTCGCTGTCGCCTTGGCTTTGCCGCGAGAACCTCCTCTCTTGCCTCGTCTCTTGGGAGTCGTCGTGACTGCCGGAGCGGCATCGGGCGCCGGCGCCTCCTGGACTTCCTCAGGCTTCCCGTCGTCCCCATTCAACGCGTCTCCATCTTCGCTCTCGCTCTCGCTCTCACTCGCGCTGCTATCGCCTTCTTTGTGACCGAGTGCTTCCAAAAGCTCACTCAGTCTTTGCCTAGCCTTTTTTGCGGCGGAGATGATTTTCCCTTTACGCTTATCGCCGATGGCTACGCAGTACTGCACGAACGACTCAAAAAACTCATCACTAAGCTGACTCTGCATTCCGCAAGACTGCAAGAGCCACGCGTGATTGACCTCATCGATATTATCCGTCTCTAGCGTTGCCCATTTCATCAAGTAAGCCTCCGCAGCGGAGCGTCCTAACCGCTGCGGCCTCGCCCCGGAACATTTCCGACACTTGACGTTCTTCCGGTAATTGTGAAACCCACACTTACAGTGCCAATCCCCAGCTCCAAACTTTTCACCCTTAGCCTTCTTCTCCTTCTTCTTCTCATCACTGTCTCGCGTCTTCTTCTCACCGTCGTCTCCCTTTGTCTTCGTCACGACAGACGAGCCCGACATACGAGCCTTCTTCTTCGCCAGCCGACCGCCGCCGCTCTTGTTCTTTCGCTTTGGCGTCTCCTTCATCGCCGTCGTCGTCTTCGTCGTCGTCGCTTCGTCCGTCGTCGTCGTCGTCTTCGTCGTCGCCTTCCGGCGTCTTCGTCGTCGCCGGCGTCTTCGTCGTCAAACTCTAAAGTTTGTCGGCGGCGGCCGACTCGCGCTCTTTCCAGTGTGATGCAAAAATGACTGTGACCACGTCAGCGACGTATTCGCGATACTTCGAACGAGAGGACAGACTTGTTTTAATGCACTTTTTTACCTCCAGTCTTTCATTGCGTGACGGCCGTGGCGACGATGTCCTCAGCCGCCGGAAGACGCGCGGTGGTGACGTCGTTGATTGGCATGGCGAAACCAGAGCTCGAACGACTCGTCGTTGAACTCGGCGCTCCGAAATACCGCGCGAAACAGATCGCCGACGGCTTGTACGGTGTGCGACGGTGTAGAGACATTGATGCGTTTCATAACGTTCCGGCGAGTCTGCGAGCGGGGCTGGTGGAGCGAGGGATGAACACGGGAAGGCTCGCGTGCGTGGATTCCGTCCTCGCCGCGGATGGGACGGGAAAGCTGTTGCTATCGGTGGGCGAGCGGGAGGTGATTGAGACGATTGGGATACCAGACGCTAGCTGCTTTTCCGTCTCCGGTGGAGGAACCGGCGTCGGGGATTTTAGCGGTGTTCGCGGGTGGGATCGGCAGAGATTGACGGCGTGCGTCTCTAGTCAGGTTGGGTGCGCGCAAAAGTGTTCGTTTTGCGCCACGGGATTGCAGGGATTTAAGAGGAATCTCACGGCGTCGGAAATCGTTTCGCAGGTGCTGGAACTCGAGGCGGCATACGGCAAGAGGTGCTCGCACGTCGTCTTCATGGGCATGGGTGAGCCTCTGCTCAACATGAAGAATGTCGTGCGTGCCATAAGATGCATGAACGAAGACATCGGTATCGGTGGAAGACACATTACGGTATCCACCGTGGGAATACCGAATTCTCTCGCTAAATTTGCGGCGGAAAAGCTCCCCATCACGCTGGCTGTGAGTTTACACGCCCCAGATCAAGAGACGCGAGAGAAAATCGTTCCGTCTGCGCGCAACTATTCCATTGATGATTTATTGAACGACGCACGGGATTACTTCCGCGTCACGGGTCGGAGAGTCACCTTTGAGTATACACTCCTCGCCGGCGTCAATGACAGCCCACATCAGGCAAAGCTGCTCGGGAAGACTTTGAAGCGGAAATTTGGGCCAGGGGCGCACGTCAACGTGATTCCGTGGAATCCAATCGAAGAGTTGAGCTCTAAGCACAGTCGTCCGTCCGGAAACGCGTTGCATCGATTCTGTTCCATCTTGAGCGAGGAAGGGGTGAATCAGTCCATTCGCAGGACGCGAGGCCTTGAGACGTCAGCCGCGTGTGGACAGCTTCGAGGAGATTTCGAACGTCGAAGACTGGGCGTAAAACCTTAATGGGTTTTCAACTAACTTATTCTAGCTATCTAGTCCTAGCCTACTTTCCCTAGAGCAATAGATTTGAGTTAATACGATAGAGTCGAGAGGACGCAATTTCGTCGTGCACACCGTAGTCTTCTGCAACAATCGAACGCAGATTTGCGCTGGGTATGACTGTCACGACTGTCTTTGTGAGAGCAACGACACTAGTTTCGTGACGACCTCGCATCCAGGTGTTTTTAACGCGCACAAGTGTGGACATGAGCTTGGTAACTTTGACAAACTTGATGAGTGCATCGCTGTCGTCTTCATCAGACTCGTCTGCGTCGTCATAAATAATGGTGCCCACTGGCAGCTCAATACCTCGATCGCCAACGTGTTCGCTCGTGTAATACTTCTTGGCTTCTAATCTGTTACCCGCGTCGTCGGTGCTGAATTCTTCGCAGACGCCAGATTGGATGACAAACATCTCCTTCACGCGGTCGCCTTGACGACACAAAATTTCTCCCTTTGCGTAGGTTCGCTGCTTGAATGTTCCTTTGCGTTGCTTGGAGACGTATCTCGCGAGTCGAAATCTGCCCAAATCGTCCCGATGCACGGCGTTAGGTGACTTGAACCAAGGATGCAGAAGCGCTTCCTCCGCCGTCAACCGTTTCGTAGGATCGATGATGAGCAACCTATCTATCAAATCCAAAGCCTCATCCGAGCAGTCGCACGTTATCGGCGCAATGTCTCGAAGACTAATCTTTCTAAAGAGGGCTTGCTCATCATCTTCGTCTTCGACGTAAAAAGGCAATTCTCCACTCAAAAGCAGGTAGAGAATGACTCCGGAGGACCAAACATCCACCGCCGCATTGTACTTGCGCCCAAATAAGATTTCAGGCGCCACATAAGAGGACGAACCACAGTGACTTCTGCATTTATTGTACGCACACCTGACGCGCTGAGCTAATCCAAAATCAACGAGACGCAGCGAGTTCGCGTTCTCATTGTCTGCAAAGATGAGGTTCTCTAATTTTACGTCCCTGTGGATGATGTGCTTTGCGTGGCACGCGCTCAGCGCACTCAATATCTGCGACATTAACACCCTTGCCTCCTCTTCGCTATAACCTCCTCTCGCATTCAGCGTCTCAAGCAACTCATCTCCATCCAATAGTTCCATGACGACGTAAGCACTCGGCTTGACGTAATAAAAATCGTAAACTGTTACGACGTTCTGGTGCTGCACGTCGTGTGCGAGCTGGTACTCAACCTTTGCTTCTTCCAGCAGCATGCTTCTCTTTGGCATCCTCACGACATTCCTCGAGCTCACCGAACATGTTTCACCGTCGCTGTCGTCGCTCACATCCTTCTCGGACTCACTCTCCGTCTCGTCGTCCTCTTCGCTCACGCTGGACTGATTCGACTCTCTGATTTTAATCACCTTCACCGCCCGAATCGCTCCATTCTTCACGCTTCGAGCGCGATGTACCAGGCTAAAACCACCACTCGACACGACATCCAAGAGCTCATACCGAGATTGAAAGTCACGCAGCTCCCCGGCGTCCTCACTCATACGAGTGCGTCCAGAGGGCGCATCCGCTCCACTGGACCCGACGCTCTCTCTTCCTTTCCCTCGCCCACTGGGCGTCCATACATCCCGCGCTCCCTTCGGCGCATCCGCGACGCGCGACTTGGACGACGTGCATCCCATCGCGCGATGGCGAGGACGACGGCGATGGCGAGGACGTCGGTGTATGCAGTGCACTCTCAGAATGAAGCCAGTTTGGACGCATTTTCATTTGCGTCACTCCACAGCGCGCGCTAAAAAATGCGTGCGTGGACTCTCACGCTCGTTCTGACGCTCGTCCTGGGCGCTCTGGACGTCGGATACGCCAAGGAGGCTGAAGAGGAGCGCCTCATAGGCTGGCTCGGAGAGGTGGAGCGCCCTCCGGCTCCCGTGGATGTGACGAAAGAAGATGCTGTTGATGGTGGCTTAGCTCCCAAGAAGGACGACGATTCACACTCGCGCGAACGGTCTGACTCGACGACGAGCGAGGAGAGGCGTGGGCAAGCATCGATTCACACGCTCTCTTGGTCTCCCAGGGTGTTTCTGTACTCGAACTTTCTCAGCGAAGAGGAGTGCGAGCATCTCATCGAGTTGGGCGAGAAAAACTTGGAGCGCTCCACCGTGGTCGGTGGGGCTGGGGATTCTGGCACCGTCGCGAGTGCGAGGACGTCGTACGGGACGTTCATCACGCGGAGGCTCACGCCGACGCTCTCGGCGATCGAGGATCGGGTGGCGGAGTACAGCGGGATCCCTTGGCAGAACCAGGAGCAGCTGCAGCTACTCAGATATAAGAATGGACAAGAGTATGTGCACCATCACGACGGCATCAGGGGCGACAACGGTGGAAGACGCATCGCGACTGTCTTGATGTTTCTGCGAGAACCCGAGTTTGGCGGAGAGACCAACTTTCCGCAGGCACAACCGCTTCCAGAGGTGAAGGAGGCTTTCATCGCCGACAAGAGCAAGTATAGCGAATGCGGATGGAACAGTGGCAAAGGCTTCTCGGTGATTCCTAAGCGCGGTGACGCAGTTTTATTCTTTAGTTACAACATCAATGGCACCATAGACCCAGCTGCAGACCATGCGTCGTGCCCGACCCTTCGAGGGACAAAGTACACGGCGACCAAGTGGATACACGAGAATACATTCGAAACCGGAACTTTCAAGACGCCCACTTGCAAGGATGAGCAATCACGCTGCGCTGGATGGGCTGCATCTGGAGAGTGTGAGAAAAATCCCGTCTATATGATGGGAGTAGAAACCGTTGGGGCGTGCTCAAAGAGTTGCTGTAGTGTGATGGATCGATCGAAACTGAGCGATACGCAACGGCGCTTTTGCGAACCTTGCGACAAATGAAAGCGTTTAGAGACAAATTTTAGTTGACATACACTAGTTTAGCACTCTCAAAGCCTCGTAATGACCTGCACCGTGGAAAAGTACCGCCAAGTCGTCGTATTGCGCCTCTGGCAAGTATTCTTCCCCGTATACCCCAATGTTGTTCAATGCGCCGTCGTTTGATAGCATGAACACGCTGATTGGCGACGCCAACACGTGCGTCAGCATGAGAATCTCCGGTTCCCCACCCCACTGCGCCGGACCCCGCATACGCAAGCAATAATCATCGAAATCGCCTTCTATAAACCACTCTGTTTCCTCTCGTCGCTCCAAAAGCTCGTCCACAGCTGCAGAACGGAGAATGTCCGCTTCAACCAACTCTTCCTCCTCGGGTAATCGCTCACCGAGTTCACTCAGCGAGCGCGACACGGCGAGACTTCGGAAAAGGCATCTGCCATCGCCAGTGATAGAATGCACTTCGTACCGAGCCGACTGTGTCACTTCTCCGTCCGACGCTGTGCTTCTCGGTGCGTGCAGGATCGGATGTGCTTTGCAATGACTAGTCGCACTTTTTGTCGTTGCACTACAACGGCGAGTTAGGAGAGCGCCGGGCGCTCGGCGTGCGCTCGACGCGGCGGACACCCGCGCTGCCGTGCTTGCAACCGATAAGACGACGGTGACAGCTCGAAGCATCGCGCGTGCGTTACTGGGGCGTTTGACTGTTTGTGTCCACTAATCCTCTACGTATTAAAAACTGTTTCACTATTATGCCAAATCAAGTTCCCTTCAGTCGCTTGGAAGCGGAAGACTTTTTCGACTTTTTCTCCTTCTTATCCTTCTTTTCACTCTTCGGGGTCTCAGCCTTCCCCTTGGCCTCAAACGCGTGCTTATCCTTGGACCCATGCTTGCGTTTGACAGACAAGAATTTGGATCCCTTACCCGGCATTTTGCCCTGGAGCGCGGCGTTCCACTCATCTTCAGTACCGGCAATCGCAAAGCGCTCAAGCGAGGCATCCTGCATCGTGAAGGGAGTGCGCATGGTTAGTCATCTGCCATCGCGCGGTTGAGCTGCCTGGATCTCGGATTGATTGGCTCAGTAAGAACGCAGCGATATTTTTCTCAACATAGGGATGTTCTGCTACCTGGTTGATATTCGATTCATCATTGCCAATTATTCGAGAGCTGCAGTGTTTGCTCGTTCGTTTACGCACCTCGAGTAATTCTCTACGCTTTGCTTCCATTTCAGCGGTGACAGCCGCAGCCCTACGAACGAAGAGCACATGAAAAAGTCAGTTTCAAAATTCGATGATGAAATGCACTCGAGTCAACTGTATCTTGAACGGCATGGATCAGGCCTGTTGAGCTTAGTTACCAACACGGAATCCTCTGACTTATAACCCCGCCTAAACGGTGGCGCCAGAGGAGATAAATTTCTGGAACTAGATTGTTGTCTATCACTTCCATGCCGTTCAGTTTGAAAAAAAAAGCGCGAAAGTCACATTGAGTCACGTACCCTTCATTCAAGTCTTCGTCCAATCCGACAGCGTGCGGTCTCAATTCTGGCAAGCTCGCAGAAGGGAGAGACGCTTCGATTTCTGCCTCCCGAGCCAAACGGAGAGATCCATACATACGTCGGATCCCCTTGTTGAACAGCGCCATGATCTGCTGCGGCGGTAAATCAAGCGCCTTGACACCATCATCGATTGATCGCAGCTGCAAGCCCAAGATGAGCATGATAGCAGCCTGAGTGTACGAGAGCGTCACAGGAATGCGTTTCGCAAAGTATGCACGCGCAAGTGGTGGAACCAAATCACCAATCAGATGATGGTCCACCAAGGCGTCGGAGTACTTCTGAATACGACGCATATCGTGCGGCGTCAAAATCTCGTTATCAGCCTTCAACACTGAGTCTCGACTCGAGCCACCCTTGTCGTCCCAGTTCAGCTTTGGCGCTAGTATCGACAAACAGAGTCCCGGAGCAACCTCTCTGAAAGAGGAACCCAACAGCGAAGTGAAACGCACGCGAAAATCCTGATAGAAAGAGTCCACCCAGTTTCCATCAGGACTCTCCTCTTCTCCCACGGGGAAGCATGGTCGCAACATGATGCACGAATGTTCGCCAGTCGTTTCGCTCGTCGTCTGTCTGACGTATACTGGTTTATAGCCCGCCTTGCTCCAATAACTATACAATTCAGGCGTGAGACCAAACGCAGTACCAATCCAATTGACCTTTTCAGGCTGTCTTTCAGACAGGTTTGTCAGCAGCGGCGGAAGATCGTCGCGAGGTTTCAATGTCTCCTCTGCCAGCTTCATTCCCTGCTGCCACGGCTCCGTATTTGATTTCATATCAATCTCCTCTGCTTCTTCGCGCAAATCAGCCAACTTCCCTTCGTAATAATCGTGAAGAAGCTGCAGCGCACGCGATCCATAGCCTTGACGAGGCAAATCAGGGTGAACTGCAATGCGAACCACACGCACACCGCTAAGAGACGGGAAGCCTTCATCTTGATATTGAGATGCCATCGTCCAAGGAATGAGATCTCCTTGTGGTGAGTTTCCGGCAGCAAGTGTCGCGTGGGCACTGCGTTTTGAGATGTCACCCTCCAAAGCCACCTGAATGACGCACAAGATCTCCGGTAGCGAGTTCTGTGTCTCATCGACGGGAGCCAAGAGCACAAAAAGCCTATGCGCAGGGGCGTCAGACATCAGTTGCAAATCGTTCGGAGTATTCCGGTAATGACTCGAAACATACAAAGCCATCATGCCCTTCAGAAACTTTTCACTCGCAGCGTGAGCGCTGAACAAAGTGTCCCTCGATACTTCGTAAAGCTCGCATGCGCTCGGCGGAGGTAACGTGTTGATGAGAGGGGTCAACGCGTCTGCCGCATCCAAACAGAGCAAGTCGTTCAACCACTTCTCGATGCGGTCTCCTGGAGCATAACGCACCGGCTCACCGAGCGCAACTTCTCGCAACAACCTAGACCCACCAGTGGCGAGCTTGCCGTCCTTGTTAGCTTGCTGAGATGTCGCCGCTTCCTTGCGAAGGTTACCAATCAACTTGATGGACAGCGCTCTTCCGGTACCTTCGTAACCGTTGATGGTGGAACAGAGGAAAACGAGATAAGGTCCTAGGAGAGCCTTCACAGTCGGTAGCGGAATGGCCGCAGCTTCATCAATCACCAGCAATTCGGCTTGCGTGGCACGTTCAGCGTGCTGCGGCAAAATGTATTGGATCGTTTGTCTGTGACGTCTGGTCACGTTTATGCGCACGATGCACTTGCCAAACGCAGGGTTCGTGGACTCGACCAAGTCATAATCTAAGTGTTCCTTGTACCCTAGTGCATCAAAGCCCTTCAGAATAAACTCGAAGAACGTCTTCAAGTTTTCGGGGCTCGGAGATGTCACAAAAATGTTAGCGTAACCCATATCAACAGCTCCCGCAACGGCGATGCCCATGGCGGCAGACTTACCGCGACCTCTCGCTGCAGTCAACGCCACCGTCGAACGAAGTGTTTTTTCACTTGCAGCATCGAGGAAGGTGACGACAGCCTTGGCTTGATCTAAAGTCTTGCAACACTTGACCAAAGGACCAGCCGGCTCGACATCGTCCAAACTTTCCTTCAGGTCTGTCAATTCCGGAGATTCCGCGGCCCGTCGCTCATCGATTGGTTCGATGCCTCGAATGTGTGAACTCGTTGGTAAAATGTTCAGCTCATCGTCCATCATGATGCACGTCGGACAAGCACCGAGACTCAACGTGAATCTCTCGTTGAACCGGCCGACAACGTCTTGATGACCCTCTGTGCGAAAGCGTGAGTGAACATCCATCGTCATGTTGTATAATTGGGTCAAACTCTCCATGTTTGACAGCAAAAGAACAATCAATCCGCCACCTTCGACGGTTTCGATCGTTCTCGCGAGCAAGTTTGGAGTCAACGCCTCAAAATCCTGCAACACAGCCATCCCGTACGTGTTACCCAAAATCTTCTGCGTGTCGGCGTAGTAACAGTAACGAATGCTCGTCGAGGCGACGAACAGAGAAAACGGGTCCTCATTCTCCGTGTCCATCATACCGCTGTTCTGCATCTTTTTAATCTGTTTAGCCCGCTTCTTCCGGTGCGAAGACAGATAGAGATCCTTCTTATAGCACCACAGCACGTTTGGTCTCGACTTGACCACAGCCTTGCTCAGCATGTAGTGTAAGTTCACCACCTGGTCCCGTCCTCGATCACCCACGAGGACGAACATCGTCCGCTCGTTATTCTTCACACCATTCTCCACGAGCGTTCGGATCCGCGCGTCCACTTTTTTCCGCATCTTTCGTGCAAGACCGCTCGTCTCTTCTCACGTCCGATCCCGAATCGAATGAGAGCCAAAAGCCACAAACGAACGAAAGACGCACGCAGACTCGCGCGGTTTCGTTCGATCGACCGACGGTGTGCGCGCGTTCCGATCCTTTTAGTCGCCTATGTTCCGATTCGCGTCTTTCGATGGACGCGTCTTTCAAAGTCGTCGACACACGGAAGGACGGAAAGTGTCGTCCGCTCGTTCGTTCCTGCCGCCGCCGCCGGCTGTGCGCTTTTTGCAAGTCCAGGTGCGCTGTCGAGATTCCTTCCGTCTTCAGAGACGGACGCGCAGAGTGGAGACGACGCGTTCAAGGAGGCGGCGGCAACGACGACGGGAAGATGGGCAAGGCGAGCAAGGATAAGCGGGACATTTACTACCGCAAGGCAAAGGAGGAAGGGTGGCGCGCGAGGTCGGCGTTTAAGCTGTTGCAAATCGATGAGTCTTTTGACATCTTTGCCGGCGTGAAACACGTCGTGGATTTGTGCGCGGCGCCCGGATCGTGGAGTCAGGTGTTGAGTCGGAAGTTGTACCTTCCGGCTGTCGCGGCGGGCGCGGCGGCGGAGGACTTGCCGAAGATTGTAGCGATTGATTTGCAGCCGATGGCGCCGATTGAGGGCGTGGTGACGATACAAGGGGATATTACTTCGATGGATAAAGTGCGAGAGGTGCTCTCGCATTTCGATGGGAAGCAAGCGGATTTGATTGTAGGCGATGGGGCGCCGGACGTCACCGGGTTGCACGATTTGGATGAGTTTATGCAGGCGCAGTTGATTCTTGCCGGTCTCACCGTTGCGACGCACATATTAAAGCCGGGTGGGACTTTCATCGCGAAAATCTTCAGAGGCAAAGACATATCGCTTCTCTACTCGCAATTGAAAATATTCTTTCCCCAAGTGACGTGTGCCAAGCCGAAGAGTAGCAGAAACTCCAGCATAGGTGCGCAACAACGATTTTCCAACGCTCTTTGTACGCAAAACTGACTATACAATTTTCTTCTTCATCCACACAGAAGCCTTCATCGTGTGCCAAGGATACGCACCTCCTGAAGGGTTTGAACCGAGCCACTTATCGCGCATCTTGGAAGAACGCGCGGTGGCGCACACGGAAAGTGATGGTACTGGCGCGGTGGGTACCATGAGTTGGCCGAATGACGTCCTCGTTCCATTTTTGGCTTGCGGTGATTTGTCTGGTTACGACGCCGATCAGAGTTACGCCTTAGACGACACAAAAGTACCCCTGAACCCGGTACAACCGCCTACTATGCCGGCGTACAAGACAGCCATCGAGCTACTCAAGAAGAAGTAAACCGTAGCGCACATGGCGACTCTATGTAATACTACAAGCTTGTACAGTTGTAGCGCACTCACTTTGTCGCACGCATGACTTCCCCGACAACGTCCGCGGGAGCGCACAAAGTGTTCGTGTACGGCACCCTAAAGCGAGGTTTGTACAACCACCGCCTCATGGATCGCGGAAACGCGCGTTTCATCGGCGAAGCTCGCACGAAGGAGAAAGGCTTCGCCATGCTTTTAGCCAAGGCTGGGTACCCGTACCTCGTGCGCACCACCGAAGACGCGCGCGTGATAGACGGGGAGCTCTACGCCGTGGACGACGCCACTCTCGAGCACCTCGACGTGCTGGAAGAGATCGCCACGGGCATGTACAGCAGAGAAGTTTTGACTGTCGAGTTATCGGGAGAGCCGAGCCGAGAGGAAGACGCATACTTTTACCTCGCAGGCGCGCGCGACGACCTCAATTCACTCGAACGAATCGACAGTTACACGAAGGAAATTCACGATGAGTTTTACGTGCCGAAAAACGAGCGTTAACGATCGCTCGTGTCGTGTAGGTAGTATGTATTGTAAGCAGAAGCGTTGACGTTCCGTAGCACTAAAAGTTTCAAGCCAAATTTACAACGAACAACCTATTCACTATCGCTATCCGGGACGTACCCCGGCCGTATCCCAACTTGCGTCGCCGCCATAATGTACTCTCCGTTGACATACTTGTGATACTTATCGAACAGCGCCGTGGCGTCCTTCCCGTACGTCTGCTCTAATATTTTCTCCCCACCCGGGTGATAGTCCACGTACCCCGTCAGGTTGTACACCCGACCTCTCAACGCGATCCAACAGTCATCCCTCGTCGCGTGTCTCCCCAGTTCTTCGTCATCAATCACGCGCGTCTTCCACGACTCCCCATCTCTATCGCCGTCATCTCCTCGCAGGTTTTCTCTCTTTGAACGTCGCATCCAATCCATCTGCGAGTACCCCGGCTTGAGAGTGATTCTACTCGTCGACGCCCCGGGCATGAGATGCGTACCCGCGCTCGGCGCGATCGACGGACCCGGCGCGGAAGCCGCCGCACCACCGATACCGCGTCCAGTCTCTCTTCTCGTGTACGACATGACGCGCCGTCGGCGTCAATCAGTGACGAAAAAAATGCGTGTTCGTTTCCTCTTCACTTTGCATAAGTGCAAAACTGAACCTCTCTCCTCACCACTCGACGACGACAACGATCGCGTAGCGATATGCGAACCCGCGGATCGACGGCGTCGACGTCGACGCGAGTCAACGGAGCATCGCATCGACGCGCGTCTCGTACCCCGACCGGTCGGAGGGCGACGCATGGTGGACGTGATGCTGCGCGCGCGAGAAGACGAGGCTCTGCTGTGACGTCGTTCGCTCGAACGCCCGAAGAAGATGCGGAAGATGCGTCGGCCATGACGTCGGGATCGCGAAGGAAGTTTGGACCGTCTTCGGAGAATGCGAAGAGCGTTCGCGATGCGTTGGTGAGGCGGTCGTTGGAGCAGGCTGGGTGGGATGAGGCCAAAGCATTTCTGGCGGCGCGCGCGTCGACAGCGCTGGGTCGAGCGGCGTGTGAGACGCTCGAACCAAGCGAGACGGCGAGCGATGCGCAGAGGCTGCTGAATGAGACGGAAGCGGCGATGGCGATGGAGAGTAAACACGGGGTATCGTTAGATTTCGGTGGGATGCTCACGGCGGAGGTGAGACGGGGTTTCTATAAGACGAGGCAGGGGTCTCCGTTGGGCGGAGACGAGCTCGCGGCTACGGCGGCTTTTCTAGAGAGCGCCAAGAGACTCAAGTCTTCAATCGAGGGGATCACCGAGAGCGGGGAGTTACCGAGAGATTTAGAACCGTTGAGAAGGATTGCATACGAGATGATGACGCACTCTGATTTGGCGGAGAGGATTCGGGCGGCTGTTGAAGACACTGGGGAGTTTCGCGACAACGCCAGTCAAGACTTGAGACGCGCTCGATCGCAAAAGGGCGCGGCTGAGGGTAAATTGAAAAAGGCCATGCAAGGGAAAGGAACGCCGATGACGCATCAAGGAAGGATGGTACTCGCAGTACCAGCGCCGGCACCGCCGGACGTGCTCGTCGTCGGTACGATGGCGGGAGGATCGATGGTTCTTGTTGAACCGCCGAGTGTCGTCGCGTTGAATAGAGAACTCGCGCGAGCAATGGAGCAAGAAAAGAGCGCGGTGGATGCCATCAAGAGGGAACTGTCCAACGCGATTTCTGAAGTTGTCGAAGAATTGATGGAATGTTTGGAGATTGTCATTCGTCTCGACGTCATAGCGGCCAAGTGTCGGTACAGCCAAGCGCTCAACGGCGTTCGTCCGCAGTTTACCAACCTCGATGACGGCAAAGAGGATGAAGGTATCGAACGGCAACCGTCGGACTCGAAGACGTTATTTCTGGAGTTGATTGGGTTAAGACAACCCGTGTTAGCTTCGCAAGCTGTGCAGGCTGCCGCTGAGAGACGACAGGCTGCCGCTGAAGAGGCAGCGAAGGGGCTGACCGATGGAGTCAACTCGTCTGGGTACAAAGTCGCGACGATGGGATCAATCAAAGCTGCGGCGTCGAAAACGAACAATCATTACGATGAATACGACTTTGACGACGGCTTTGATGACGACGATGATGACGATTCCGATCAACCAAAGCTCAAGGGCCCCGTTCCGGTCGATATATTCGCGTCAAGGCGTACACGCGTCGTTGTCATCACTGGTCCGAATACCGGTGGTAAAACTGCGGCGATGAAAGCTGTCGGTCTATCGGCGCTCATGGCGAAATCTGGTATTTTCATCCCAGCGGAAAAGGCTGTGCTTCCGTTCTTCGACAAAATTTTGGTGGACATTGGCGATGACCAGAGCTTGCTGACGAGTCTCAGTACTTTCAGTGGCCGTCTCACGCGCGCTCAAGCTATTCTTGAGCAGTGCACGACACAGTCTCTTGTACTGATGGACGAGGTTGGTACCGGTACGTCTCCCGCAGAGGGCGCTGCGATTGGCTATGCTCTACTGAAATCTTTGGCTGGTCTCGTACCCGGTCACGCAGGAGCTGCGATGACGTTTGCGACGACCCATCACGGTCAATTAAAAGCGTTAAAGTATGAGCACGAAGAGTTTGAAAACGCCGCTGTGGAGTTTGATGAAGCTGATTTACGCCCAACTTATAAGCTACTATGGGGTGTCCCCGGGCGCTCCAGCGCCTTGCAGATTGCATCGAGGTTTAACCTCGACGCTGACGTTGTTGAAAATGCTCGAAGTATTCTTGGCGAAGGCTTGGTGAGCTTGGACGATACCATTTCAAAACTTGAAACGGCGCGTCGCGATGCAGACGCCGATATCGCGACTGCGATTGAGATGCTCGATGAGCTCGACCGTATCATCCCTCAAGTTGAAGAAGCGATGGAAAGCATTCGAACGGCACGGGATACTGCGGCTTACACTCAAGCGAACGCTGTCATGTCCATGCTGCGTGAAAACAAGAAGAGAATTTCAGAGGCGGCGCGATTGGAAAAGAAGCAAAATGCGCCGGCGCCCTCGCAAATCTCAGCTGCCGCGTCCGGCGAGACTGATCGCGAACGTGAAGTCAGAATTGCACGAGAAAAAAAGGAACAGTTAAAGGCAGAGCAGGAAGCCTTACAATCAAACTGGGTGCCCTCTTTCGGCGAAGAGGTAAAAGTTGTCTCCACTGGGATGAGTGGTAAAATCATCTCTGTAGACGGCAACGTTGTGACTCTTCAGGCGGGCATCATGCAGGTGAAAGCCAACCTCGACGACGTCTCGCAGCCATATGTTGCGAGTAAGGCTCCACCCAAGATGCAGCTGAAGAAGCCTCGTGGCGCCTCGCAAGCCGCACGAAGGGCGGATGATCTATTGGCTGCCTCGGCAAGAGTGACGTCGACAAATAGCAAACCGAGCAATGCGAATACTCGTAGCTCGTACGAGCTTTCTGAATCGGACATGAATGCCACTGTCGGTGATATCGTTGTCGTTAAAAAGACTGGCTTCAAAGGTAAAGTCATCGACGACGACGATGGGCTCCTCACGATTCAAGCGGGACCGCAACGTGTGTTGGCGCCGGTCCAGACGGTGGAAATCACTGGAGCAAAGTCTGCGCCAAAGACCGTGTCGAAGAAAAAAAGCAAAAAGAAGAGCTTTGGTCTCCCGAACGCTTCGAAAAACTCGCCGCAAAAAGCAGCCGAGGATGCTGGCAAGGCTGATGCGACCGCGTCATCGCTCGAAGCTCTGCGAGCGAAATTTAAAACGTAGAATATAGGAATGAATCATTTCAGGAATAGTTATTATTTATGTCAACGTTGACTAATCTCGAGGAGGTGGCGCGAGGGAATCACGCTCGTGAGAACTGGGACGATCTCGGTCGTCGCGGCGTCGCTCGTCGTATCCACGGCGCTCGTATCCACGATCTCTGTATCCACGATCTCCGTATCCATCGCGGCGGTAATCGTCTCTTCGATAATCGTCTCTTCGATAATCGTCTCTTCGATAATCGTCTCTTCGATAATCGTCCTGCCTGTCATCGTACCCTCGATCGTTCCCACGATCACCGTATCTAGAGTTGTATCCTCGACGATCATCGTGACCGTTGTACCCTCGGT
>Ga0255770_10000047_pt1 | contig 99640 bp, 57 predicted proteins | sample 071ome_22_FD_179968 | JGI IMG/M metagenome (GOLD analysis project Ga0255770, IMG submission 179968) | Coastal salt marsh microbial communities from the Groves Creek Marsh, Skidaway Island, Georgia - 071404AT metaG (version 2) | ecosystem: Environmental > Aquatic > Marine > Intertidal zone >...
ACACAACTATTACACACGAAGGCTACTTTACAGATAAAGGTACGCCTGTACTTGATAAGAAAACTAAAGAGCCTAAGGCTGCTCCTAATCCACAATTCATGCTGTTTGAAAAATGTATGCGAGGTGACACAAGTGACAATGTTTTCTCCGCTTATCCAGGCGTTAGAACAAAAGGTACTAAGAATAAAGTTGGCTTATTGGAAGCATTCGACGATAAGACCGCGAAAGGTTATAATTGGAATAACCTTATGTTACAGCGTTGGGTTGATCATAACGGTGTTGAGCACCGTGTATTAGATGATTACAATCGTAATGTTACATTATGTGATTTATCTGCACAACCTGCAGAAATTAAAGAGATAATTAATAGCACAATACAAGAAGTATCTCCTAAAGAAATTTCACAAGTAGGAATGCGTCTTATGAAGTTTTGTGCAAAATGGGATATGCAACGTATTGCAGATCAGGCTGCACAATTTGCAGAACCATTACAAGCAAGGTACCCACAATGACAATAAAGACAAAAACAATTTTAAAAGATAAATTTTGGATATTAGAGGACGAAGGTGTTAGGATTGGTACTCTTAGTATTAGTGATGATAAATTTATGTTTAGTGGGCCACAAGGAACAAAGTATTTTAATAGCGAACGTGCCTTAAAGAAAACATTTGGTTCTAATGTTCTTATTAACGAAGTAACTAACACTGTTAATGAAGAAGTAACGGCAGATAAAGAAGTTTATAACTATCCTACAAGTACAACGCCGTTTAATCCATTACTAGATGTTCAACGAAAACTACCATTGTTTACTAAAAGTAATAAGAGTAAAAGTTTATATTGTGCAGGATACTATATTATTCATTTTGACAAAGGATGGGTTAAAAGTTTTTGTCCTAAACTAATTACAGTTGAACGTTATGAATTTAAAGGTCCATTTAAAAATGAAATTGAAATGAGACAAGCACTGAGTAATGCAAATGCAAAATGATCCTCTTAACACTGCTCCTATACAACAGTTTATATCTCAAGTTAAAAGTGCAGATTTGGCTAATGCCAAAGAAGTTAAACTAAGTCTACAACAGGCAAAAAATTTATCTTATACATTAGGTATTGTAATGGCTAGGTTAGAAGGAGACTTAGAAAGATTTGTAAAAGAAAATTCTTCTTCTACAGAAGTAGTTCAAGTACAGTTAGACGGCGGAACTGGCTGGGAATAAACTACGTAGATAACCTAAAAAAAAGATAAATATATGCGTATATAATTTTAAGGAGTGTACGCATATGAGTAGGCCAAAACCCACCGTACTGCTAGAATACATAGATAAAAAAACCTATAGGGCTGAACAAGTACTAGATGCAGAAGCTATCTGGGCAGTATTCTACAACGGCAAGCCTTTCAACCTTAAGAGCTTGAATTCAATAACTAACTATCCAGGACCTAAATATAAAAAGGTTTCGTTTTCTAATCCCGGTCACGCACACAATCTTGCAAAAAAATTAAACGACATGTTTAATACTGGCGAGTTTGCGGTATATAAGTTATCAACAGGTGATTTAGAAACAGAAGAATGAACTGGAAAGAAACATACACTAAGATATTTTTAAACCAATTAGGAAAAACTTCAAACGATATTACAGTAAAAGAGTTTTTGCCTCTTTGGTGGAAAAATACTAGAGAGTCAGGAGGCCTAAGGCTAACTGATTTAGGTTTTGATATCTTAACCGAAATAGAATTAACAACATACGAAGTACCATATCCAAAAGACATGCCAATGACAACACAAGTTGTTATTTTTTTAGATAAGTTTATCGACTGTCCATACTATCTTACCAATAGAGCTATACATGTAACAAGCGAAAAAAAGGCCATGGAATTGCACCTTTTTAGTGGAGACTTACGCAAGTATGGCTTAACCAAGGCTATGAATCGCCAAGAAAAATCAGAATAAAACACCAAAAAGTCTTGACTTTATTCCTAGTGATGCTATACTATATGTATAGTAAGAAATTACTTAGCACTGATGATAGAAAACGAGGAATACACAATGGAAAATGTTGCACTACGCACAACTTCGCCTAACAAAGCAAAATCACGCATTCTACATGCAATTAAAAAGAAACGTCCTATCTTTCTTTGGGGACCTCCAGGTATTGGTAAATCTGAAGTAGTTGAACAGATTACTAACAGCCTTCCTAATTCGCATTTGATTGACATTCGCTTGTCACTTTGGGAACCAACAGATATTAAAGGTATCCCGTATTATGCCGCAAACGATAACAAAATGGTTTGGGCAGAACCTGCAGAACTTCCAAATGCAGAAATGGCAAAACAATACGATAACATTGTATTGTTCTTAGATGAAATGAATTCGGCAGCGCCAGCAGTACAAGCGGCAGCATACCAGCTCATTCTTAACCGTCGTGTAGGACAGTATAAACTTCCAGACAACGTATTCATTGTAGCGGCAGGTAACCGTGACAGTGATAAAGGTGTCACTTATCGTATGCCGGCTCCGTTGGCTAACCGTTTTATTCACTTAGAACTTGCTGTATCATTTGACGATTGGTTTGAATGGGCAGTAAATAATGACATCCACAAAGATGTTGTAGGTTTCCTTACTTTTAGTAAGAAAGACTTATACGACTTTGATCCTAAATCTCCTTCACGTTCATTTGCAACGCCGCGTTCTTGGACTTTTGTTTCAGAACTGCTAGATGACGGAATTGACGAAGAAACAACTACTGATTTGGTTTCTGGTGCAATTGGCGAAGGACTTGCTGTAAAGTTTATGGCACACCGTAAAGTAGCATCAAGTATGCCTAATCCAACTGATATTTTGGAAGGCAAAGTTAAAGAGTTGAAACAGTCAGAAATCAGTGCTATGTATTCCCTTACTGTTTCACTTTGCTACGAACTTAAAGAAGCGTCTGACGCAAACGATAAAAAGTTTGACGACAAAGTTAATAACTTTTTACGCTTCGCAATGGACAATTTTGAAACTGAGCTAGTTGTAATGGGTGTAAAAGTTGCACTAACTCAGTATGCATTGCCCATTGATCCAGACGAAGTGGAATGCTTTGATGAATTCCACGAGCGTTTTGGCAAGTATATTAAGGCAGCACAACAGTCTTAATATGGTGTGTGGGTTAGGGCGATCCCTACAAAATCGCCCATTTTTCTTGACAAATGTCGTAAATACTAGTATACTATATGTATAGTAAATAGCAAGTGAGAGGCACACATGGCAACCGCAAAAGATACTGCAAGTAAACTTAAAAATTGGCAACCTGATCCAAATATTACGCCTGAGCAACTTGAAGAAATGCGTGTCGAAGTTTACGATCGTATTGTTGTAGCCCGTATTGGTTTGCTATTAAGACATCCGTTTTTTGGTAATATGGCAACTCGCTTGCGTATTTTGGCAGCTGATGATTGGTTGCCTACTGCGGCTGTAGACGGTCGCAATTTGTATTACAATACACAATTCTTTAACGCAATGACAAATAAAGAAATTGAGTTTGTTGTTGCACACGAAATTCTACATATGGTATTTGATCACCTTACACGTAGAGAAGATCGTCATCCAATGTTATATAACATTGCCGCAGACTATAAAGTAAACAATTTACTTGTAAGAGATCGTATTGGTGAGAAACCTAAAATTGTAGACTGCTTTCAAGACTTTCAATACGACTCAGATACTTCAGAAGAAATCTACGATAAACTATTTGAAGAAGCAAAACAGCGTGGTAAAGAACTGCAAGAACTTCTTGACGATCTAGACAAAGAAGGTGAAATGCTAGACGAGCACCTTGATGATGCAAACGGTGACGGAGAGTCAAAAGAAGGCGAAGAAGAAAAAGATTCAAACGGTAACAATGTAAGTAAGAAGCGTCCTAAGTACTCTAAAGAAGAACTTAAAAAAATACGTGACGAAATTAAAGAAGGCATGATGACTGCGGCACAAGCGGCAGGTGCTGGCAACACACCTGGTGAAATACAACGCATGATTAAAGAGCTTACAGAGCCTAAAATGAATTGGAGAGAACTTCTCCAACAACAAATTCAATCAACAATACGTAACGACTATACTTTTAGTCGTCCTTCACGTAAAGGCTGGCACACCGGCGCTGTTTTGCCAGGTATGAACTATATGGACACAATTGATATTGCAATTGGTTTAGATATGAGTGGTTCAATTGGCAATTCACAGGCAGCTGACTTCTTAGGAGAAGTTAAGGGTATTATGGATCAATACAAAGATTACAAAATCAAAGTATGGTGTTTTGATACTAAGGTATATAATGAACAAGATTTTACCGCAGACGGCGGCGAAAATTTAGAAGATTACGAAATTATGGGCGGTGGCGGAACCGACTTTATGGCTAATTGGGAATATATGAAAGAACAGAGCTATGTTCCTAAAAAGTTTATTATGTTTACAGACGGTTATCCTTGGGATCACTGGGGCGATTCGGACTACTGTGATACAGTCTTTTTGATACATTCGCATCATGATAAAAACCTGCAAGCACCGTTTGGTACAACTGTACACTACGAGGAAACAAGTGCCGCATAAGCTAAAAGAGCCCAATGCATTAAACTTTTTTGGTATTCGAAAAGCAACTTCTGTTGCTCCGCATTTTGAATACATAACCATTCCTTACACCTACAACATCGAAGATTCATTAAATAAATGGGTACAGAAGAACTTAAAAGGACGATACTTTTTAAGCAAAACTGTAGGTGTTTCTACTCAAAGTGGAAAAGTAGAAACACTACTTAAAGTGGGTTTTGAAGACTCAAAAGAAATGAGTTATTTCATGTTAGCGTGTCCACTTTTGAAGTACAAATAATTAACTACGCATATATAATAATACACAAGGAGAAAATCTATGGCTGATGAACAAAAACAACCAGAAGCAACTACACAGGCTCCAGCAGGAGCAACACCGCCGGCAGCTGAACTAACTGTTCAGGATTTAACTGCTATTAAGCAAATCATTGATGTTGCTAGTACACGCGGTGCATTTCGTGCAAATGAAATGGCAGTAGTTGGTACAACTTATAACAAACTTGAATCTTTCCTAAGTGCTGTATCTGCTCAACAAGAACCGCCAAAGGAAGAAGCAAAAGGAGAGTAATATGGCTCTAAAACATATAGGAAGATCTGTTAAACAGAAAAAAAGATGTGCAGTAGCATATAGAGTAATTCCTGGGGATCCTAATTTTTCATTAGTAGTTTTTAGCGAAAACTTAGATGCGCCTGATCACGATTCTCTTATGAAACTATTAGAATCAGATGCAGGACAAAATGCTAATGAACTTGCTGATGCAATGCATAGAACTCAATTAGCTGATGGACAAAATATGTTACTTGGTTTCCATCGAATGGGCAAATTAACTAAAGTATTATCTGAAGATATTGAAATGACTCCAGATACTAAGAGCACAGTAAATTTAGCAGAACTTAATAAAATAATTGCTGAGCAAAAAGGTGTAACAGTAGGTGATTTAGCAAACGAAATAAACGGCGCTAGTCCTGTAGCACAAACTGCTCCAGTAGAAGATACTACTAATATTTCTAGAAGCGAAACAGATGCACCAGCTGGTGTATTGTCAGACGAAGAACTGGCTGCTCAATATCGTTCACAAGCAGATGCAATGTTTAAAGAAGCAAAACGTTTAAGAGAACAGGCCGAGGAGTTGGTACCTACTAAGAGGAAAACCAAAGCCAGTGTCGAAGAAGCCCAGTAAAAAACTTCCCCAAGACGTTATAAATCATTGGCCAGAGGTATTCGAGGATGTTGACATAGATGTTGTCCCTCTCGAATACCTCCATTCTGTACGAGTAGAATTTATCGACGGAAAGATATGGGATATTGCCATTGATACTTCAAAAAATAAGATAGAAATCTTAGAAAAATCACTAGAAGAACTGTTTGACGAATATAAAGACGCTATTAAAAACGTTGACTTTAGGTTAAATACCAACAAGGTTAAAGAAGATATTACCAAACGGACACGTAAATTCCTTAAATTAAGAAAGTAGTCATTCCTGTTCAATCGGATAAATACTAATAACAAATATTATGTTATCAGGAGTTTAACGAATGGCTTTACAAATTAGACGCGGTACGGACACAGAGCGTTCAAGTGTTGTATTTGCAGAAGGCGAGCTAGTATATATTACAGATACAGATGCACTGTTTATCGGTGACGGCTCAACTGCTGGAGGTATAAAACTTACAGACAACGCAGGTGCAATCCTTGGAACGTATATTACCGCAGATACAAATAATTCAAAAATAAATTTACAACAAAACTTAGACCTTAACGGCAACGATATTATTGGTACAGGTAATATCAACATTAATGGCACTATTACTGCTACCGGCAATGTAAACATTGGTGACGATGCTAATACTGATACTGTAGACTTTACTGCAAAGATAACAAGCTCATTAACTCCTAATGCAGACTCTACATATAACATTGGTGCAGCAAACGCTCGTTGGAACAATGGTTACTTTACTGGATTAACAGTAGATGGTCAAATAGATGCTGTTTCTTTAAACGGTAATGTTATAGCAGACAATTCAACTGTAATGGTTGATGTAAGTGCTAATACATTTACTGGTGATTTAACAGGTGATGTTACAGGTAACTTAAACGGAAACTTAACTGGTAATGTAACTGGTAACGTAACAGGTGATGTTACGGGTAATACAACAGGTTATCACACAGGCGATGTTAAAGGTTCTGTGTTTGGCGACGACAGCACTCCTATTATAGATGCTGTTGGTAACAATATCTTTACAAACAGCGTAACTTTCTCAGGTGGTATGAGCATTAATGATGCTAATAACGATTTTACTATCGATGCTTCTAACGGATCAACAAATATTATTAACTTTAAAGTTGATGGTGGTGATGTTTATATTGATGCTAATGGTGTTTTACAAGCAGGTCAAGGCGTTGTTGGTAATGTTACAGGCAATACTGCTGGCACACATACAGGTGATGTAACTGGTAATGTAGTAGGTAATACAACTGGTTATCATACAGGTGATGTTAAAGGTACAGTATTTGGTAATGACTCAACTATACTAGTTGATGCAGTTAATAATACAATTTCAGGGTCAGTTATTAGTGGTACGATCACAGCAAACTTAACTGGTAATGCAGCTGGTGATCATTCAGGAACATTTACCGGAAACATTTTTACTAGTCTAATTGATAGTGCAGATTCAAGTGCTATTGTAGTAACTCCTGCAATGACTTTTAATGCTGATATTATAATGAATCAAGGATTTGAAGTTAATCCAGATGGTGCTTTAGGCGGTCAGGTTATTAGAGGTAGACCAGATGGTGAACTTTCTGTAAGAACATTACGAACACTTGATGTTATTCACGATTCAGGTGGTGAAATTAAGTTTAAAGATAGAACAGGATTTGAAAACAGATCAACTTTTGAAAATCTGTTAATTGCCCAGGATAAAGTAGAACTATTTAGAATTTCAGGTGCAACTGATCCTAGTTTAGTGCTTCACACTTTTACAGGTGATCCAGATGACGATGTAGCAGTTGCAAACCCAGCAAATTACGATACACACTTTGAAGCAACTAACGAAAAAGTAACATTTGGTGTTCCTGCTAAGTTTGCAGTAGTTGCAGATGATACTGCTAGAACTGCTCTTGTTCCAAGTCCAGAAAAAGGAATGGTAATACTTATGGAAGCAGGTACTACTCCAGCAGCAACAAATCAATTACAATTCTTTGACGGTTCTAACTGGACTAACGTATAATAAAGGCGTTTTAGAGCTTATATAAGCGTCATACACACACTTTATATACATTATAGTACAAAGTTAATTAGTCATAAAAAAAGGCGCATTATGCGCCTTTTTTATTATGTATAGTACCTTACAGTACTATCATACATTCTACTAATTTTTCGCCTTCTTCACTATTTGATTCTAATGCTACTGCAACCTTGTGTATGCCTTCTTTAACTAGACATCCGTTATCGCCTGCAAATAATAAAGTGCCTTTTTGAACTGCTCCAACTACACGAGTTGGAACACGACCTTTAAGTGCTATAGGTTGACCGTTTTCTAAACTTGAATTCATTAAGTAAGCAGGATCTGTTGATACAATTCCTACCGGAAATGATACTGCACTACATGCTTCTAATTCATGACCTTCATCTGTACATACTGTGACTACTGTGCCTGGAGCAAGTTCTTGATCGGTTGTGTACATCTCTGCTAAGTCAGCATATTCTGCCGAAGTAGCAGTACCTTTAAATTTACCTGTTGACAGTGTTATACCATCTACGTCAAAAACTGTATGTTGTACGTTAGCTAATGTATACACCATATTAGAATTAGAAATAATATTAGTACTGTTAGTGTCGCCGCTAATAATTCTGTCTGAACTAAGACCGCTAATTGCGTTATTAACACCAGCAATTAAAGCGTCAACTTCGCCTGTACTGTAAACACCTAAGTTAGTTCTAGCAGTAGGTGCTGTAGTTGCTCCTGTACCACCACCTGAAATTGCAAGTGTACCTTCGTTTGCAAAATTAAAGTTATTACAGAACAAATTATCAAAGTAACCATCTTTAGTTGTACCAACTTCGTTAACATGTCCAACAAACTTAACGTTAGCTGTAATTGTTTCGCCTGTAATTGTATCATCTGATACAATGCCAGTTTCAGCTGTAATTATTCTAGCAGCAAAGTCACCAAACTGATCTCTAGCAACAAGGTTGCCGCCTTGGTTGTCTGAACCAGCATTAAGTCCAAGAAGTGCTGTTGCACTTTCAGTTGCTGCTCCGTCTTGTATATTGTTTATGTATACGTTAACATAAGGGTCATTGTCATATATTGCAAGACTTTGAACATAGTTACCTGTAGTATCACTTCCTAGTGCTACTTTATTATTTCCAACGGTAATATTTAATGTTACATCTTGAGATCCATCAAATTCTACTGAACCGTCTGCATCTCCTGCTATTGTAAGTGTCATTTTTTCATGCCATCTAGTAGCAGTTGATGACTGTCCGTTTAATCCGCCAATAAATTCATTTGCCCATAAACTTCCGTTTTCGTCTCTAACAGCAACAGTATTAGGAACATTGCTACCTTGATTAGCAACACTTGCAGAACGATTTTCAAATTGATCTGGAGTTCCTGTTGGAACTCTTATTGTTGCTGATCTAGAAGCTAGTCCATTAAATTGTTCTGCAAATAAATGTCCATTACCATCACGTAATGCTAGTTTATTTGCTGTACTTGTTACAGTTGCATTTACATAATCTGTTGTACCGTCTACTTGTACACTATCTGCTTTTGTAACTCGTGCTGTAAGGGCTGCTGTTGCGTCTGCGCTGTTGTATAACGCTGTTCCACGGAATGCTGTACCAAAGATATCACCAACGCTATCTCTTGTAACAATAGCATTGTTTGTATTAGTTCTAGTAGCAATTCTAAAAGTACCGTCACTTAAAAGGTTGTTAGCATTATCTGCAATACCTCTAAAGTTTACAGCATACACTTCATTCCAGCGTAAACTTGAACTACCAATATCTTTACTGTTATCTGTTGCTGGCATTGCGCCATCGGCAGTAAGTGTTAATGGTGTAACTGTGTTACCACTTACATCATCAACTTTAAAGTTTATCTTTCCACCATTAATAGTTGATTTAAGTTCTGCTTCGCCATTTGAAACTCTTAATGTTACTTCATTATTTGGACCAATTAATACACCGTCGTTATCATCAATATTAACTTGAGTTAAAAATATAGGATTAGAACGTTGTACAAATTCTTGTGCAAGTGTTCCGCCTAGTTGTAGTGTATTTGACACTGTACCGTGGAACTGATAGTTTCCACTAGTAACACCATTGTTTGCGTTTTCAGTATTTAAAAGTGTAATACCTTTTTTAATTCTATCAAATCCTGTTATTGGATTTGAATCGTCTAATACAAACTCATCATTACTTACTGTAAAAATTACAACATCGTCTACATACCCTTTTAAAATTTTGTGTTTGTAGGGTGAAGGGTCTGCTTGGCCTGCAAATAAATTATCAAATACTTCAGCATCTTCTACTGCTGTTTTAATTGTTTGATTTCCTCTTGGTCCAATTAGTACAAATGGATCACCTGAAGTTGCGCCGTTGTGTGTATATAACTGACTTGTTACATCATCCCACCATAAATCGCCTTTATTGACGTTTGCTGCTGTAATTGCTGCGCCGGTAGGTTTAGCACCAATGTGAAGGTTTCCAAGGGGAACAAAAACACTCTCATCATTGCCGTCATATGCTTTAATCTTTTTATCAGTTGTATCAAACCATAACTGACCTGCAATAGGTCTAGGTGGTTGATTAGCACCAGCAAAATTCTCTAACAAGTAGATAAAGTTTTCATTTTGAATTTCGCCGTAACCTGCGTAGTTTTTACCTATTAGTTTAAGGTCAGTGGTATTATCAATAGTACCATCTTCAACTACTGCAACGTCTTGATTGCGAGTATTAAATATTGTGTAAGCCATTCGTTACTTCCCCTATTACGATATAGTATTTATCGTATTTCCCTTTTAATTTCGTTACGGTGTTTCACCGTTTGGTCCTGTAGCAGATGCTTGCCATTCATACGTCCCGCCGTTATCGATAACTTTGTAAAAGCGTTTTACGCGAGTTGTTTGTGCCGGTGAGCCGCCATCATCTGCTTTAAGGGTAACATCACCTGAAGTAGTGCCAGTAAATCCAATATCTTGAACTAATTGTTGGTTTGCCGAACCACCATTTGTTGGTGGTGTACCATATGGTTCAATAGTATTAATGTCACTAAAATCTGCACCAATCTTTGTTGTACTAATTGTATTTGATATATCAATATTAGAAACTTGACCTCTAAAAGAAGTAGTATGTACTCTAGCAAATGTATTAAGTCTTTTTTCTGCTGCTGGGTGCAAGAAATCTAAAATATCTATAATTTGTTCATTTAAACTGTTAAATCCAGTTTGTGGCATGTCTGTTACATCAAGTGCAAGTGCAACAGTATTACTTTCCATTTGTGTATCAACGTAATCTTTGTTAGCAGCATCACTTAATGCACCTGTAGTGTAGTTTGTTGTTGCAACACCAGTAATTTTAACATCATTACCAGCATTAGTAACAGTTATAGTGTCTGCACTATCTATACGCAATCCATCTATCGGTGCTTGTATCGTAGGTAATGTTGCTCCGTATGCTGTAACTTCGTCAATTAAAATTCTAGTAGTACCTGGCTCACCAACTCTTACTCTATCTAAAATACCAACGTCTCTTAATCCTGATGCTACTTCAATGTTTACACCTAATTCAAAATATGTATCAGGTGCAGATGTTTGTTCTATCATCACTCTTGGATTATTAGAAACTCTATCTATAATCTTAAATGCTTTATCTTCAGCAAGTGCAAAGTTTTCACTTGATTCCCATTGATCATCGTAAGCGTTATTGATCCATTTTAAATACTTGTCATATTCATTAGATACAGCAGGAGTACCTTTAATAATAACACCGGCGCCGTTAGCAGTAACATCAGATCTTTGTACAGCTGAAGCTACATATGCTTCTGTACCAATAGGTTCTTCTCTTAACAAAATTCCTGCTGATGCTGCTGTTAATCTATTTGATAAACCTTCACTAAAGGATCCACTAACTGGTTCTAAATATAGTGTTAGTAAATCATCTGATATAGATTTAAATCTACCTTGTGCATTAGTATTTGATTCTGTAATTAATTCATTCTCTGTTAACAATGCTGCAATAGTAGCATTCATTGGACTGTTTAAGGTAATTACAGTATCAGCATGTCCTAATTCAAGATTATAATCATCAACAGTTAGTGTTGAAGTTTCAAGTACTGTTTGGTTACCTTCAACTGTTAAGTTTCCTCGAATAATAGTATCGCCGTTTACATCTAGTGTTGCTCTAGGAACAGAGCCTAAATCCATATTAATACCAGCACGTCTATTATTTGAAGTTAATACAAAAGCATCATATTCTGAATCGCCTAACATATTAACTCTAAACTTATCATCTTTACCTGTAAGTATTATAGAAGTTACTTCGTCAGTTGCTTGAAATCTTGCTTCTCCTGTTCTACCTATAGTTAAACCATTTGAGTTTTGAATAAAAATTGTACCTGTTGTAGTACTATTTGCATCTGAGAACAAAAATTGCGATGCAGATTTTCTAATTCTGTTTCCGTTACTGTCAAGGTCATTTGTAATAAGTGATTCTGCTGCATTTGAAACTCCGTAAAATACAAAGTTATCAGAATCAATAATGTTATAGCCTTTTAAAATTCTTCCAGTAATACGTAATCTTGATTGTTCTGATAATGATGGTTCAAAGTTTATATTACTTAATAGTGCAACAGGAGTATTTGCAATTAAAAGTTTTACTACTGTTCTGTCTTGACCATCTTTACCTCTAACTGTATCTACTACATAACCACTAGTTCCTTGGGCATCTGTATATGCAGGACCTACTAGTATAGGATCACCTGTGCCATCATAAAAGTGTAACTGGTTTGTAGAGTTATTGATCCAAATATCACCTGCAACCATATCTGGTTGAGTATTACTTATAATAGGACCACTTGCTTTAAAACCACTTCCGTCATAAACTTTAAGTCTTGCTTCAGATCTATCATACCATACTTGTCCAACAATTGGCGTTGCTGGAGGCGAAGTGCTTGCAAAGTTTTCTAATAACTTAATAAGATTCTCGTTGAATGCTTCTCCAAATCCAACGTAGTTTCTACCTATAAGAGTTAAATCGCAGGAAGTAGTATCTATTTGACCGTCTACTAATTCTGTTAGTAGTGTTCCGTCGGTTTTGTTAAGTTTGTAAGCCATTTATTTTATTCCCCTGCATAAATTAGATAGTTAAGTGTTAAAAATGGGCTTAGTGTATCAAATGCTTGCCCTATAGTTTCTTGTGACGATACACCACCAGTACCTGCATACAATGCACCAGTACCAGTACCTACTAAATCTTGTTTCTCAACTGTGCCACCTTGACCTAAGTTAGCAACTGTTGATGTATCACTAAATGCATAGAATTGCGATCCGTCGCCGCCGTCCATATCATTTATCATATCGTGTTCGTGTTCTGGAAGATTAGTTAATTCAAGTGATACTTGTTCTACGCCGCCGTTGCCGCCAATAGCATCTGCAGAGTCGTTAATAATTCGTTGTGCGTTTCCAGCTTCTCCCATAATATCTGCACCTAATGGGAATCTGCCGCGCATATCTGGTACAGCAAAATATTTTTCTGGATCAAATCCTGCTTGTTGTACTAAACTCTTTGATAAAAATGACCACTGTATAAGACTGTGCAAATCTGCATATTCTGCAATTAAGTATATGCCGCCATCACAAACTAACCAACCGTCGGGTATTGGAATTTCAATATCATTAATAATACCTGCATATGGTATAACTGTACCTACTGGCACAATCGCCTTAACTCCTGCAAGTATTCTAGACCTTGGCATTTTAAACACGCCTTCAGGTTTGTTAACTAAAAATTCGTCATTGTCTTCCGAAGGAACAGGTTTAGCATTTACGCCAGCACCAATAACATCTGGTCTGTTAGCAATAAAGTTGTTACTAACCGCCGTAGTAAATGTTACTGTTCCTTGTTGTCCGTCAAAACTGACATTGTTAGCAGTAACATCGCCTGTTACTTGGAAAACTGTAGGAGACGATAATCTATCTGCTTGTCCAGATCTTCCTGAAACTGAACCTTGTACTTCGCCTCGTAGACTTCCAATAAATTCTGTAGCATACATTGCTGAGAAAACTCTAGTTGGAGTACCAATAGTTCTTAAGTTATTTTCATCTGGAACAATAGCAGCATTATATGTATTTCTTAAAGCATCAACACCAAACTCCGACAAGTCTATACTTGTTAAAGGTATTGAATCAGGTGCTCTACCTACTGTTAACGGACCTTGGATTTTAGCTTGTCCACCAACAGATAAGTTCTTAGCAATGCCTGCACCACCAGTAGTTATAATACTACCACTATTAACAGTTCCGCTGTCTAATAAACTTGTTACTTTAATTTGTTCGTCTGATTGAATAATACCCGATACATCTAATTCTTGTTCTGGTCCTGACTTGTTAATACCAACTTTTCTAGAACTGTCTACTGTTAATACAGCTTCTAGTATAGGATTTTCATCAACTAATTGTGTGCCTGGGTTCATTCTAATTTGTAAATTAGAACCTGGTATAGCATGAGATATGACGCCGCCAAAACCATCTATTGTTAGTTTTAATTCTGAAGTTTCACCTATTGACAATCCTTCTGGATTTTTAATTGCTATAGGATAGTTTATAAGGTTAATTGCGTCTTTACGCATAACATTAGCAGCAGTAATTAATATATCTTGAGCTGTTGTTACTCCTGGTATAACTAACCCTAATGCTTTTTCTGAAATACCATTAAATTGTGATACGCCATCGCCTGCTATATTTGCTGCTGATAGATTAATTCCTGGACGTATTCCGCCTTCAAATCCTTCAATTGTTGCTTTTGGACTAAATGCTTCACTTGAAATAATAGCAACAGGTTTTCCTTTTGCTTCAATGAATACAACATCATATTCGTTGTTATCAATAGCAACAATTTTATCTGGTCTAGAACCAGTAGCAAGTCCTTCTGCAAATTGTGGACCTACAAGCAACCATCCAGAACCAGCAAATAAGTATAATTGTTGGTTATCTGTATCAACCCAAAGATCACCAATAACTGAATTTTCTGCATCTGGAGCAATATTTGCTTTTTTGAGTCCGCCAGCTGCTACCCATGTACTACCATCCCATAGTTTTAATTGGTCAACACCCGGACTATTGTCATACCATAACTGCCCTTCTACTGGACTTGATGGCTGTGTTGCATTTGCAAAATTTTCTAATAGATGTAAAAAGTTTTCTGCAATACTAGAACCATAAGCAGTAGTATTACGTCCTGGCAACTTTAAAGAAGTTTCTTGGTTAATAGTATTATCTTCAATGACAATACTGCCTTTATTAACAAAGTCTGAATATCTAATTTCGTATGCCATTTATTACACCTCGTTAAAACCTGTTAAACTTTGAACCCTTACAGTGTAATCTATTTGAATAAGTCTATTCAATGATTTTTGAACTGGATGGAAGATAACATGTGTTAATAGCCTACCGTCTGCACCATTTGGACCTGCACTAACAAGTCCTAGTTCGTCAAATACATAAAGATTTTCTGTGTTTGTAGTAGTATCAAACGCATCTTGTCCGCTAGGTTCACCATAGTCTAGCAAACAACTAACAAGTATGTCTGTATAATTTGTACCACTTACGTGTCTTGTTTCAATTTTGTTTCTTACTGGATCAGTATTATTTCCTGCTTGATCGTCAACGACTTTAGCAAATGTTTGATTATACAAACTTGCATTTGTTCCTGTGCTATTTGGAGTCAAGTATGTAATAATACCTGTCGGATCAACTGACGTTCCTCCGTTTCCAAACGCCATTTTGTATATTGGACCTTGTCCAGAATTGGCTAGTGATTCTGCTAACGCTAAACTCATATTTTCATAATGAATAGCGTTACGTTTGTCAATAAGAATTTCTCCACTCTCAGGATCATGGATTTTAATATGTCCTTGGAGTAGTACTCCGTTTAAATCTTTAAATGTATCTGTCATTTTATCTTCCTGCTAGTGTATTTATTTAGGTAAGTCAGTTGTTGCTCCACGTATGAAATCTGCAATAGCATTATCTGCATATCTCAATTGTTCTCCAGGTAATTGCCATGTTTTTCCTAGTTTTCTAACAACTAAAACCCTAGTTGCTTCTATTGGTTTCTCTGCAAGAGTAACTATAGCAGTATTATTTTCAATTGATAGTGTAAATTCTGGCTCTAATGTAATATCACCTTCTGGACTATCAGCATCAATAATGTTTGTTATTAAGTTACCTTCGCTATCTATTTCTTGGAACTGGTAAGCTGATATTGAATTTTTGCGTAATCTTCTACCTGCAACAAAAATTTCAAATTCGTCAACACCTTTTGTAGGTATCCAATCAAGTGTAAGTTGCGTTGATTCATCATCAAGTGCAATTAAGCTCACCATTTCATCTCTATAAGGAATAGTCTCTGAAGTACTTTGATCCATTAATTCTGTACCAACTTCGTATACATCTTTAGGACCTGTTCCTAGTGTTCCTCTCCTTAACTGTGATAGAACATTATCTTCTACTTTGAAGTATTCAATTCTTTCACCTTCAACAAATAACACACCAGGAATATTAAGTTCCGTACTCGGCTGTGTTATTCCGGTTGCATCTGTCAAAGTTATCTTTTCGTCTGTAATGTGTAACGGCTCTCTAAGAATATAAACATTATTTTTGTTTAATCTCTTATAATGAGTTCTGTTTAACATATCCTTAAACATCCTAAACCCAAATTTTTCAGTTGCTTTATCAGCTGCAAAATGAATAACTTGTATTACATCATTTTCTTTAACGGGTCTATCTATTTGTACGTAATTATCCATTTTAACTAATCTATAATCTACGCTTGATGTTAACATTTCTCCGTTTAGCAATACCCACACATATGCTATATCTAAAGCTGGAACTCTTAGTTGTACTAAACCTCTAGTTAATCTATTAAATTCATAGTAATCATCTGTTCCAACAGTTAATGTAGATCTAGTTACATTAACTTTAGTTTCCATTTGTATATCTTGTATATCGTGTTTGTTAAATTTATAAACATCTATAGTAGCATTTTCAGCCGGAGTATCTTTTAGAATTAAACTATCTCCTGCTTCGATAAATTCTATTGCAGAAATATTATCAGCCGATGCTTGGCTAGTTAGTCCTTTTACAGGAATAGTATCATCAAGATCAATTGCTTGTACAAGTCCTGATACTGTGCCAACTAACACAAGATTTCCTGTTCCTGTAGAATAAGATTTAACTGTTGCTGTATAAACAGTACTATCTCCTGTTCCAATTTCAACAGTTTCCCCAGGTTCAAATGTACCAATTGCATTTGGAACAGTTATTAAAGTATTTCTATTAAAGTCATATTCGCCAGATTCTGGAATAACAATTTCTAAATCATCGCCAACTTCTCCAACGTTATCAAACAATGTTACTGAAGAGTCACTATAGTTCCAACGATAGTCTTGTAATAATGCTAATTTTTCACCGTTTAGATAGACTATAACTGAATCAGGACTTAAACTACCTGTTGCATATTGTGATCTATCTAACACATATTCTCTAGAAGTACTAATATACCAATGTTGTGTATATCCTGGATAAAGAATTTTATTATCAACCTTAACAATAATGTTATGACTTAAAGGAAGTCTAGTTGACGGCTCTGGAGTTAATTCAAATTCAACTGTACTACCGTCGCCTATAAATCTATCTACAAGGACTTCGCTATATCTTTGTATTGTAGCATCTTCGTTAGTGTCAAATAACGAGTAATATATAAATGCATTTTCTTCAGGAGCAACTACAAACTGCATTGCGGTATAGCCTTGTAAATCTCCGTATGTTTCGTCGGCTTCAAACAGAGTAACTTGTGCTTTTTTACCATCTACAGTAATATAATATTGCTGATTTGGATTATAAAGTGCGCTAGAAACAAAAATTTGTGTTGTTCCGTCCCCAGTAAATGAGTCTATATCAATAATTCTTTCACCATTACCTGCCATTGAAGAAATGTTTACTTTATCTCCTTGTGATAGAGCCGTTGTTAAAGTAACAACCTTGTCAGAATAATTTATTTCATACTCTTCGGAGCTCATTAGCACACCATTAACTTTAACAAATAACGAATCTATATTATGTGGTAAAATACTTAAATCAAAAGTAGTTTGTCCGCTAGTAGCAGTATAATTTCTAGTGCTTATTAAACTGCCGCCATCTGCTGCACGATCATAAACTTTTAAATCAAGTGTATCGTGTAACTGTCCTGGAATAAGTTCTTCAGGACCTTTGCTTGTAGTAGGTGTAACAAATCCGTCACCGTCAAGTGTAATATCACCTGCTGCTAAACCTGTAGCAGTTCCATATGCTAAATTACCACCTTGTATTATTGAGTCAAATCCAACACCTTCGGGTAAGAAACTTCCATCTGATGTAGATTTTCTAATAACAATAACTTGGTCTTTAGGAGGATTATTAATACTTGTAGTGTAGTATTCTTCAAATTCTTCTATGTTTTCTATACTTACAATATACTCGCCATTAACAACTTCATAATTTGAACTTTCTGTTGTAATAGTTCTCATTATTGCGTTAGGATTTCCTAGTGCAAGTACTGTAACTCCATCATCGGCAAGATAAGTTTTAGAACTTCCATCCCAATTAGGATCATCAATGCGTATACCGTTAATGTACACATTGTATTCAACACCATCTTCAAGAGGTTTACTTAACGAAAACTTAGTTGTGCTGCCATCTGAATAGAATGTTTCGTCATCAAAGTTTGTATCGTATGAATCCCAAGAAGTTGTATACCATTCTTTAGTATCCCAACCTAAATCTTGTCCAAACTCAAATGATCTAACTTCTACACCACCATAGTCAACACCGTCCATTAGCTGTCCAAGATCATTTCCTTGTTGTCCTTCTGCTGGATTATAAAATAATCTAATTCTGTCAGCAGCAGTAAGCATACTAATGTCTTTATTATATTGTACAGTTATAGTAACACCGTTAAGAGCTGCTTGTTCTAGTATAATAGTACCTTTTGCATGTATGTGTGTTTTATCGTTTGAGAAAACGTTTATATTTTTGTAAGTATATTCGCTACTTAATGCTTCAGTACCATTAAAGAATACTTTAACATTTGCTCTAGTAAGATCCATAGGGTATTTTAGTCTTAACACAAGCTCAGTACCACTGCTTACAAATGATTCAGTTTCTTCTAACACAAAAATTTCATAATTAGGAGAAACCCTATCAAACTTTTGTTGTAAAGTTAAACTTCTTACTTTTTTATTACCAAGTACTACCGAAACTTTAGGAAGTGAGCCGCCGTCGGCTACAGTACCAATTACAGTTATATTTGGAACACTAGTGTATCCTGTGCCAGGACTTGTTACTACAATAGACTGAATACTACCACTACCAATATACGCTGTTGCTTTGGCTCCTGATCCGCCACCTCCACTAATTACTATTTGAGGTGCTTCAACATAACCTGATCCGCCGTCTTCAATTATAATTTCTTGCACCGAATATGTAAAGTTATCAATCCAGTGTTTTTGTGGATAAACAGTAACATCAAAGTTTATTCCTGATAACACACCGTTATTAATTTGTACTTGTGGAGAAACAATTTCTCCAATTTCTGGATCATAGAACGGAGATAGTTCAAAATCTGTTATTACACTTTGAGTGTTGTCAGTTTTGTCGTATGCTGACAAATATTCTCTAATTTTAGTCTTGTAAGGTTTAACTTCTTCAATATATGCTTCAAAGCTAGGTAAACTATCATTGTTAAATGTTGTTTTCTCAATAAGCTCTCCAACGTTGTGTTTTGCTTTAATAAAACTGGTTTTAAATGCCCAATCTACATAGTTTTGTTCAGTATGTACATAGCGTAAACTTGCAAAGAATAACTGATTATATTCAGAAGCTAGTTCGTCAACAAACAAGTCATCTCTTATAGTTTCAAGTATCTTTCTAAGTTCTGTATCGCCGCCTTCTTGAGTATACAGTGTAGGTAAAAACTCTATTGTGCCTCTTTGTCTACCAACAGTTCTATATCCCGAAGTGTAATCAGGAGTATCAACGTTAACAATTTTTTCAAGTAAAATCCATCCACCTTCGCCAACATTTGATATTTTAACAATATCACCAATACTATCATTAATAATGTTTAACTGGTAATAGTCATCTATTAAGAAATCAACAGATGTAAGTTCAGAATAGCCATCTTCGTACCAATCTTTATACTGCCAATATTGCGAAACATTATAATATTGCTGACGAACTATATTCCAAGTTCTTGTAGTGCTATTCCAAGCATACAATGACCAGGCACCGCCTATAGTACTATCCGCTCTTACAAGCGCAGTAAGAGGTCTTATAGTAAGCGTTATATCATTAGTGTAGTTTGACCCGCCATTTACAATAGTAACGCTTGTAATCATGCCTAAATTGTTTAATACTGGTACTAGCTCTAAACCTTCTCCAGTTCCAGTTATTTCAATCTTAGGTGGATATTTGTATCCTCTACCTCTATTAATAACATCTATCTTAGTCACAACTCCGTCAACAACAGTTGCTTGTATTTGTGCTTGTTCTGCACGTACTGTACCAATAAATCTTAATTCTTCATCAGTGTCAACAGCAGTGTCATATAATCCTGTTAATGTTGATGGTGCTTTTTCTGCATCAAATAGCTTTGCAAGATTTAAATTATCTGTAGCTAACTCTTTTGCTAATACTCTATTAACTCTTTCAATAAACTGCTTTAGTGCTTCCTGTCTATCAACAAACCAACTTTGTCTTGGTCTATTCATATTTCCATATTTTTGCTTTACACTTAATGCAGGATCTGGAACAGGTCTATGGAATTTATCTGATCCTATTAAACTATCAAACCATTTATCTTCTATTACTTTCTTAGGACGGCTTGTTTCAAATCCGTCTGTAATAATTTGATATTCTGTATGGATGTTATTATCTTGATTATCTATAGTCCAATAACGGAAATTTATTGCAACGTCTTTGTCTTTTAAATAACCGTTAGAATTATAAAGAACAAATTTATTATCGCCTAAAATAGTAACAAATTTTAATTGCTGTCCTTGAGGATCTAATATAATATTCTGTACATCAAATCCAGTTTTTGATCTTCCTTCTACTTGTGGTAGTATTGTGGTTCCTTTTGCCCAAAAATAATATTTTACTACAAATGATTGCGAGATAGAATCGTATATGTCTTTTACAACATATCTAGTATCTCCGTATTTAGAAACACCACTTATTCCTAAAGCAATACCTCTATTTGTACCGGCTAAGTTATCCCAAGCCGAAGGAAGAATATTTGATTCAACCCATTCGTAAATATCTACTGACGAACCTTCAGCAAATGTATTCCAATGATTTTGTGCATAAGTTATACTACCTTGATGATAATCAACATACTTAACTGTACTTAAATCCCACCATAGTTTACCAACATGTTCACTGCCCCAAGAAACATATTGTTCTTTATCATGTGCATATCCTATATTATAAGATGCTGGGTCATAGTAAGTTTTATAAGATAGTTCTTGTTCTGCTAATCCGGGAATTTTTCCTTGTATTGGATCTAATATGTCAAGCCTAGTGAGCATTTTGTTTTCACTAGTGTCATATAAGAAACTTCCTCTAAATTTTGAAATATCAGCTGGATCAACTGGCTCTCTAAATACTTCCCAAATTTTACTTTCATTAAACTTATTGTAAACTGCTACTTTTCCAACTAGGTTATCTTGTACCAAACTTCCTGGCAAACCTACTAAAATTGAATTGTTTTTAACAACTATATTCTTACCAAAATCTTTAACTCTGAAGTCAGGATATTTTAAACGTTGTCCAAATACTAGAGTATCATTTACATTTTCATACAAGTAAACTATACCACTATCGTTTAGTTTTTTAACATATGTAGTAAATCCATTGTCAAATGTAGTTTCTCCAATTGACAAATTACTATTAGGATTATTTACAAACTTACTATTAAACTCTGTTAAAGAATTTGTATTTCTTTCTGAATACCTATCAAATGTTGTATCGAGTATAATATCACTTGCTTCTCCTGCTACTATTAATTGGTTGCCGTCAAAACTTAAATTAAGTCCAAAGCCTTCAACTAGCTCTGCATTAGGACTGTGTAAAGTTTGCTGTAGTTGATATACTCCGGAAACATTTTTATAAACAAATACTTTTCCTTGGAATGCTTCATTATCATCTGATTTATATGCTCCAACAACAATCAAGTTACCATTATCAGAAACTGCAATACTATCACCAAAATTCTTTGAATCTGCCGGGGCATCAAACTCCGCTGCAAATTCAAAATGCATATCTTTTAGTCTATAAATTATTAACTTATCGCCAGTTTCATATCTTGCAATAGTTGCTAGTACTCTGCCATTATCACTTATATCAAATTGATCGCCAAATGCTGTTGTATCTAAATTTGAAATACTAGAATCGTCACCAATAATAGTAATTCCTGAAGTATTAGGCAAATAGCCAACATAGTCTATATGATCTCCTAACACTCTCCATTTAGTACTATCAAACTCTTCAGCTTGCATTGTTGTTAATGCTTTATAAAATACTTCATTATAGATAACAATTTGATCTTGATAATAAGAGCTTGTATTAGAATAAACACCTTTGAAGTTTGGATCTCTTCCTAGTGACCAATTAAATGTTCCATAGTCGCTTGTTCCATTAAGAACAAAATATAATCTACCTCTACCATCTGCACTAACTTCTTGTTTTGTATCGTTAGTATGTGTTTCATTAGAATTGATAATAATTTTATAAAAATTATTGTTTTGAATAATTTTAACATGTCTAGCAAGGAATCTGTTAGATTCTCTGTTAGGTAAAATATAACCATTTACTAAATCATAATTGTATGTTTCTGTATTGTATTCGTAAACAAAGTATGCACCTTCATTAACAAAAGAGCTTGCATTTCTTTGCACATTAATTGGAATATTATCAACTTCAAACCAGTCATTATTTTCTGTACTTGGTTCAATAGCATTACGTGGAAGTCCTGGTTTACGCTCTTCAACCCAAGTATGATATTCTATTCCAGAAATAAATTTAACTTCATAATCTGCAATTTCGTCTGAAGTAGATGTAATAGCATATGTCAGTGTAGGTGGAATTTCTCTAGGTATAGGAGTTCCATTTTCATCAAATTGACCAAATACTGCTAGTTTACCTATATCGTCGTCGGCAAGTTGTCTTGATTCAGTTGTACCAAATCTAGAAAGTTGTACTCCGACTTGCTTGTACAAGAACATAGACGTCGGTGCTAACCCCGGGAAGTATCTATCACCAAAACTAAATGTACCTGATACATTTTTAACATACACTCTTCCCTTGTCAAGATCTCTTTGAACATATGCAACTTCTGCTGTTGCTCCAGAAATGCCTTCTCTAATAACATCACCAGGCACTAAAGGAATTTCAGCAAATACATCATAATCAATGTATCCATCCCATAAATCTAAAGGAACTCTTGTTTCGTTTATAATACTGTAAGGATCTGTCCCAAAACCTCTATCCGATAAGTCTGGCAATGTTCCGTCAACACCGGGTATATCGTTTAACCAAACACCAACATAAGGATCTGGTTTTGTTGCATCAGAAAACGCAGTTGTTGCTTTGTCAGAAACATTTTTAGGCAATCTAACTACCCAACGATGATCTAATACATCTATTTCTGTAACACTGCCGCCAACGCCTTGACTTTTATGACTTAGTACACGTATTAAGTCTGTTTCTTTTTGGAACGGTAGACCTGTAGCAGCAATAATTGTAACTGGAACATCTAAGGCATTTTGAATAGTGCTCTTATAAGGTAATCTAGCTGTACTTTCGGTATATCCGTTAACTAAATCAGTTGCACTATTATTTTTAACATCAACTAACACTAGACCATCAGCAGGTTCAATTAGTGGTGCATCAACTATTTGATAATCTTTAGGTGTAATAGGTGTAGGTAACGCTATTTCCCAATACCCGCCTAAGACTGAACTTCTATCTACACTATCATGCAATGGTCTAGTATAGGTTCCAATTCGGAATTGGTCATTAATAAACAATTCTCCAGTTTCACTGAAAATACCGTTTTTATTGTTAGCATAGATAATTAATCTTCCTAATTCGTTGCGGACATAAACTACATCAGCATTACCTGTTGTTGTAGTAACTCTATCTCCTTGTGATACACTAGGAATGTTTATAGGATCAACAACATAAAATACATCTGTAATTTTTCTTCTAACTGTATGAACAGTTGTTGTTAAGAAAGATTTGTTTATTACATCAGAATAAAGATCATCAAAAATCTTATTAATTTTTCTTATGTATCCGTTAAATCTAGTTGGATCTGAAGAACCAGTAAATAATCCAGATGTTGGATTACCGTTAACTCTATTAGTAAGCTCTTCATTATTATAAAGTTCAACTAACTGACTAGTTATAACTTTAACATAATATCGTTTGTTTTCAAATCCTTTAACACCGTATTGTCTTATAGTATCATAAGGAACGTTTACATCACTATTGTCAAATAGGTCATTACCTGTAAATGGTCTAAATAAGAATCCGTCATTTGGGAAATCAGTAAATATTACTTCGTCACCATCTGAAAATCCATGATCAGTTGCTGTTGTAATTTCTACAGGATTTGCCAAATTAATATTTGTTATAGCAACTTCCGATATAGGATTGTAATTGTAACTAATATCGTTCCAATCAAAGTATACGCTATCACCTACATTACTACCTTCAAACGCAGCAGCCGGTGCTCTAACTAATATATGATCGATTGAAACATCTCTTAGCGGAGAGTCTCCTAATGCAATTAAAGGTACATCGTCATAGGAGTTATAGATTTTATGTAATTCTGATCTCCAACTACTAGCACTACCAAATGTACCAAAAACAACATTATCGGATCTACCTCTAACTGTTCTTCTTGATTTAAACAAATTACCTTTATGTTGTACAATAGCACCTAATTTATAATCTGTATTAAAGTTAAATTCTTCTTTATATGCTGTTTTTACATTGCTTGCATTTGGAGCTCCAACAACTAAGAACTTACCATCAGGACTTATAGAAACCGATTCTCCAAACTTACTTCCGCCTGACGAAAAGTTTAGTGTTGGTTCTATAACTTGTTTAAATTGTAGTGTTCCGTGAGCTGTGCTGCCGTCTTGCACTCTTTCATATATAAAGACTTTTCCATCTCCATCTTCAGGAGAACCTACTGCAACTAAAGTATTATCATCATTAGTAAATATACTTTTACCAAATGAGTAATTTGAATTTGTAGGATTTATTAAATCTTCGTCAAAGTTAAATGAGTTACCTGCTTTAAGTACTGCCCATTTTCCATTACCGTCAGTTGTTTGGCTATCAACCCATAGTAACTCGTTAAACCCTATGTCGTTTTCTGCATATGAATTTGCTTCTTCAAGATTTGCTACTCTGTTAGAAACAAACGTTGTTAGGATTCCTGTGAGTTCTGTTAGTTCATTGCTTAGTGTTACATCTTCAGGTAGTTCAATAGTTATTCTGTTCAGTGCAACTTCTGTTACTTTAAACAGTCCGTTAATTTCTTCTCCAGTTTCATATAAACCTATAATATCTCCAACTTTAACAGAAGTTAATCTGTCTAAAACAACAACTACAGATGTGCTACTTTCTGTACTAATAAGAGATGTAACTCTGCAAGGAGTGTCAACATATCTATAAACATTCCAAGAATCTTTTTCAAATGTTACCCAGATATAATCACCTTCAGTTAACACTGTATGATCCAAAGTTAATATATCATCAAATGTTTTCACTGTATATTGAACATCATCTTCTCTAACAAATCCAGCTGTTTTTAAAGGAGTATCCGGTGTATATCTTACTGGGAAAGGATTGCTTGTATAATTAACAGGCGAAACGTAAATATCACTTGGAGTTTGTCTATAAATTAAATCTGTAACATCCTCTGGAATAGTATTAGTTAGTAGAATTGGTTGCGGACTTAATCTAAACTTTTCTTCGTCTAACAAAAATTCAATTTCATCAAATCCGTCAGCTGCTCCATATTGGCCTACTCTAACAGCCCATTCTTCATAAAACTCTAAACTTTCCTTATCGGCTGCGCCAAGTGCGTCAAACAATTTAGTTAATACATTACGAGTGCCTTTATCAGCAATCATTCCTTGATAGAACTTGTATTGACTAACATCGTCGTTAATAATATTTGCTAGATAATCTCTTTTTTGGTAACCAATTAAATGTTGTGCAATTTCTTGTTGGTTAATATCAAAGTTATCAGTATCTAAATCATAAAAATCAGCAAATTGATTAGTTTTATATTCAATGTTAGAAATAAGTCTGCTTTCTGGTTTTTCGTCTAGTCTATACCATTGGCTATTAACAAATGTTTCACTACCTGTAATTTTAGTAGTAGCAGTATAATAAAACTCTTTATACTTAACAGTTTCGCCAATTGCATAATCTTTCCAAGATTGCCATTCTGTTACTGTAGCATTATCATATAAAAATCCTGGAATGTTATATCCGCCTGCCCAGTCAGCAGTTCTGTAACCTAGTACACGAATACGCTCTTGTCTATATCCTGGTGCTAAATCATATATAACATCTTTAAATACTGTTTCATTATCAAGTACAATAGCATGTTCTTTTTGAACTAATGGTAATTTTACAGCATATATTCCGTCTGCTGTATTTTTTGTAGTAAGAACAAAACTATTATCATTGGTTCTTAAAATATTACAAAATTCTTTTCTTAGTTTTGTGCCGTCTGCTTTTACTAACCCGTAATCATAAAAAGTATCAAATATATCGTCTACTACTGCATACTCTGATTTAAATTCAATTCGCTGTGCACCTGGACTAAGAGTTATTAATGCTCCACTATCCCAGGCTTGAGTTGTCCAGAACATAAATTCTTTTGCACTTAATTTCCAGTTTTCAATAGTTTCTAAATTAGGATTATGATTGTTAAAAACAAATCCTGAATCAATTAAGTATTCACTATATCCTAGTATAAAGTCAACAACTTCCTGTGTAGTTCTTAATAATGTTCCGTATGGTAACTCTTGTGGAAATACTTTATCAAACTTAGTTCTAAATATAGCAGATCTGCCGCCTTCGGTTGGCAATGAAGGAAGTTTTGAAAACTTAGTTTGGTCAAATATGCTGGTACTAGTGTGTGCTGTAGTACATCTATAATAAGTTACTTCAAACTTTACAATAGTATCTACAACATAACGTTTATTTTGATCCCATTCTACGAATCCTGCACTTACTCCTCCTACATTAACTAGAGGATCTTTTTCATTTTCTTGATGTTTATAATATCTAAAAGACGGACTAGGTATATCATACCCTCTAATAATATATCCACTAGTTGCTTTTTCAATTACAACACCACTATATGTAACAACATCAATAGGACTACTTGTTTGCAATGTTACTTGATAGTTTTCTGGCGGTATGAAAACGTTTCCTTGGTTTAAAGGAGTTCTACTATCAAGTATTAGATTAAATTTAGTTTTGTCTGTAAAACCGCCAACCTTAAATGCTATCTGATTAGTTACACTTTTAAGATTTGTTTGATAATCTTCATAATTAGATAAAACATTACTCGATAGATAATTTGCAATAAAATTAACAAATCCCGAAGTATATATTCTATTTGTATCATCAGACACTGTCGAGTTATTAGGGAATTTTAAATCTTCTAAGGTTATTCTTTTTTGTGTATCACTATATACTAGTTGATTAGCATTATTACGTGTTATTCTTAATCTATCAAAACCTAAACCAATTATTTTTGTTGGTTGGTTTAGTATCCATGATTTCATTAATGCAAATGGATATTCTGAACTTTTCCTCCAGGCTGTTTCAACTGGTGCTTCGTCGCCAAAAACAAACGTAGCTTTTGAAAGTGCTGCAACAAAGTTTTTAGCGTAACCACTATCTAATGGACTTAATAAATTTCCACCAGTATCTACAGGAATATGATTTATTAAACCAGGACGCTTATATTGATCTTTAATAATTCTTGATACCCCTGGTTGGGCAATTATACCTTTTTCTAAATCTTCCCATAATAACAAGTTGTTACTAGTATACGGAGCTGGACCATAAACTTCTTCCCACCACGAAGGCTTAATAGTTAAACCTAACATTTCCCAAGGATGTGTATGTGGTCTATCAGTGTCGTATGCTTGTTTATAAACAGATCTCCAATAGCCAGGTAAACTTGTTCCGTTAGGAGATTTCATTGAGCTGTAGTTATATGTAAATCTATTATCTCTTTGATAAAAACTAAAATCAGTATAATCAACATCATCAATATTTGTTAACCAAGAAGCAAAGTCTTTTAAAAGAACGTTATCGATACTGTCTTTTAAAATATTTGTATCTCTATATTCACCACCTACAAATGTATGAATATCAAGTATACTAGGATCGTAAGAGACTTTTAAGTTATTAAAAATTCTTTTTTCAAGTTCAAGCAATAGATCATCTCTAAAATCGCCAAATGCTTTTACTATTGATCCGTCGTGTCCTTGTATTACTTCAGTTGGTTCTAGGTATGTGTTATCTATAAACTTTGTAGGAATAAATTTAGGATACAACCCTAATTTTGTAGGAGTAGGCGGAACATAAGATCCGTCTGTAGTTTCATACTCGTAAATTGTAATCTTTTGTCCTGCTACAGTTTCTGCCGTTATTTCACAAAATCCATCAGCATTAAAAGTATAGTCTCTTCCATAAATTAATTGAATATCGTCTAGATATACAGTTACCGCTTTAACGCCCGGTTGTGTATTATCAAATACTTCGTTTAGAGCATAATAAATGTTTCCTGGAATGGCATCGTATTCGGTTACTCTAGATCCGCCTATTGGAATCATATCGGAAAAATAAAACGGAAGCGTTGTAGTTTTATTTTGGTTTATTTCTTTAAAAATTAAATCAACGTGTGCTTTTGGAGATCCGTCAAACCCCAAACCAAGTGCTGTTTGTAAAAATAATCTTTTAAACTTTGCATACTCTCGTCTGTTAAAATCAACTGCTTTAATTATATTTGCATTTTTATCTGTAATATGATATAGTGATAGATTTACTAGTCCCGTGTGCTGTACAAATTTTCTACCATAACTTGAAAGATTGCCTATATCTCTTAAATTGCCGGCACCTGGGTGAACGCCGTAAAACTCTTCGGCTTCTTGTACAATTGAAGTAACATGATCGTTTACTTCACCTAATGTAAATTCTACAATATCACTATTAAGCGGATTTCTTTCTGCATTTAAAGGTAATTCGTATACACCATTCTCGTTCTTTGTTACAGCAGATCTACAATATAAAACAACAATGTCGTTAGCTGACAGAGGTTGAGTAAACTCAACTACAGCATTGGATCCAGTTTTGTCAATGGTAAAATCAATATTTTCAAATTTTAAATCATTATTAATAGTGACTCGAATTGTTAAAAAATCTACTGTAGAACTATTGTCATAAACATCTACTGTAAATCTTGTTTGATTTTCTTCTGCTACATACTGTCTTAAAACTCGTTGAGCACTTTCTGTGTTTGCTTTAATCCAACCATTCTGAACTTCGTACTCAGTTCTTGATTTATACTTAAAAACAGAACTAGCATCTGTACGAATAGTTTCTGATAACAAAGAATCATTTGTAAATGTAATATCTTGGTTTACAAGATCAAAGTCAAATACTACATCACCAATATTTTCAATACTTCTATATGATAATGGAAAACCTAATTGACTATCGTTAGTGCCTGTGCCTTCTCTATAAGAAAATATTTTATTTCCAGTAAAATCACTATTTGGATACACAGAAGTATCACTATAACTAAAACCGTTATTGTCAAATAAATCAAACAATGGTGGTTGATTTATTTTTGTTTTTTCTTGTGTTAGGTGCCACTTAGTTCCATCATAGTAGAACATACGACCTTGATACTCTACTCCATTAAGAGATAGTACTGTTTCATTTTCTAACGGTTCTGAATCTTCTTCTGCAATTAAACTAATCTGTCTAATGCCTCGTTGAGTAATAAATTTTACTTTATATATTTTTCCAGATTCTCTAATATCTTCTTCAGCAACAAATAGAACTCTCATTCCGTCTACTAAATCTATTCCGTCAATGTTGTATCCTTGAGAACCTTCAATAGTTGAAAAAATATCTTTTGTAAATGTATCTATCAAGTCAACGTTAGTCTTGTTTTTAGATCCAAAGTTAAACAACTTTGTGCCGGCTTGGAATTCAATAATTGGTCTTGTTGCACGTTGAGATTGATCTGCACTAATTGTTTGTCCATTAATCAATGCTGATTGTTCAACAACATCTTTATGGAACCAGCGATTATATCTAGACCACATGTTTCCATCTTTACTTGCACGATTTATTAGGATGTAATCTGGAACACCTGGATATCCACTTGCTGTCTCAAATGGTAATCTATCAAACTCATTAGTATCAAACGGTATTTCTCTATTTTCAGCATAAGGTCCAGGAATTTCAAGATCAGTTTCTTTTATAAGTTGTATCTTTTCTCCAACACCTTCAACATACCAATCGCCTTCGCTGTAAATCTCTGGAGTTACTAATCCTACAAATCTTATTTTCATTCCGTTAGAAAATTGTATTCCGGATGCCGTTTTATATTTTGTTTTTCCTAAAATTTCTTTTTCAACATTGATTTCTGTATTTTCTTCAATGTCTTTAATTTGAATTAATCCACTATTGTTAATATTATTATCTGCAATATAATATAATGCTTCTGGAGCATTTGGATCTACTTCAAATGTAATAGTTCCCTTTTCGACGCTTTGAACACTAACACCATCGTTATAGTTGAAATCATCTTGTAAGGTTCTTTTTGTTCTAAATGAAATAGGATTTCCTGGAGTATCAATTTCAAACGTATAAGTTTGTCCTCTATACAATACTAGTGTAGGATTTTGTACTAGTTCATCGGAAGAGAAAATATAACCAACATTATCTAAATTATCAAATAATGAAACTTTAATAGTACTTTCTATACCTCTTTCCTGACCTGCAACTCTTATTGTTTGCGGTCCATAAGGTAACCAGTAATATTCTCTAAAGTTTGAAAACTTATCCCAATCAATGTGCGGATTCCAAGTGTAATATTCTTGTCTATTTAAAACTTCTTGATTTTCTACATTTCCTCCAAAACTTTTAATTTGGTTTAAGTAATCATTATAATCTTTTAAAAATGTAACGTTTCCAAGATTGTCTTTAATAAGTGTAACTGGCTCAAGTTGATAGTTTTCTCGTTGAGTAGATACATCACCGACATAATTGTCTGATGCACTATAGGCTTTAGAAATTTTCCTTCCGTAATACCCATTAAGTTTTTCAGCAACACCTGGTTGTGTTAGCTGGTCCAATGTTGCTTGTAAAAATTTACTGTTTACTTCTGTTCTAAAGTATCTTGGGAGAAATTTTTCGCTTTTGCGAGATCCCGAATCTCCGTTAACTGGTAATGGATACTCAGACTGATTATTTTCGTAAGCCATTAGTAAACGTTTCCTCCGCTTATGCTAGATGTATCTGTATATATTGCTCCAGATGCTTTAAGTTTAGTAGCAGTAAGCGAAGAAACTACTTCAATGTTATCAACAGTTGCACTACTAATAAACACTTCATCTGCTTCTGACTTAACTTCGAACAAACTACCAAACGTTAAACTATCTTGTACAGGAACAATAACAAAGGCTGCTAAGTCTGGCGCTACTTGCGTCATGACATAAGCACTTAATTCTGTAAAGTAAAATGTATCGCCAAATTCCCAGTTTTCTATAGCAAAAAATTCATTAATTGCTGTAATAACTGCTGCTTTGATTTCGTTGTCGTTTACAACTTTATCAGGATTTTTAACTATTTTAAACATTGCTTTTAGATCTTCTGATGCGCTTGTTCCAAACAGCACTTTATACTTAACAGGATGATAGATAACTTCATCACTAATTGACTTTATCTTATTAATTTCTTCTCCAAAATTAACATAAAGCTCGTCGCTAGTAGGAGGTACTGGCTTGCTAGAAATAGCACCCGAAACATACTGTCTAAATTTTGTATCATACTGCTTAGTTAAAACATAAGTGTCAATTATGTTTGAGCTGCTTGGATCTATTCTGTTACTTTCGTCAGCAGCATGTTCGTATTGGAATATGATTTTATCTCTTCCGTTATAAGCTCTATAATTTACAACAATTTCTAATACTTCTGTAGTTGTATTATATACTTTAAAGATATTAGTATCAATTATATAAAAAACAGAATTTGCAGGATAACTATCAATACCGTTAGTTGTTATATCAGTTTCTGTATTAACAACTTGTATATTTTCATCAAATGCATCAACATATCTATAATCTTCTACATTATCTGTTGTAGTATATTTCTTTTGGAATATAAATTTATCAGAAACAGAGTTTGTAATAAAATTATCAAATATTTCTGGATCATCAACTACACCATCGTCGTCACTATCAAAAAATCCTATTTCAATTTTCTTACTGTCAACGTAACCTTCGTTATCTCTGTATTCATTTACAATTTCCCAATCAAACGGTGTAGTAAATGGTGTTAATCCGTATCCGTCATTAACTGGAACAGTATTAATAGACATTAAAGAAATTTTATCTTTAACAATTTCATTTGTTAAAGGATCAAAAACTTTGTCTGAGCTATCGTAATAGAATCTAATCTCTCTATCGCTTTCAAAAACATAACGCTTACCTCTATATGTAATTGTGTATGTTTCTCCATCTGTTTGGAATAACAAAATCCAACTTGAATCTAAATTTTGATTTGTTTGATCTCCACTTTTACCAGTTGAGAATGTAGATAAAATATCAAGATCATTTTCAAGTATTACACGCCAAGTTGAAGATCTAAAATCAAATCTTAATCCAAATGTTTTGTATGTAAAGACTTGATCAATAATTTGTGTTTTTATTTGTGTTTCTATTTCAGTTGTAAACACAGGTTTAATTTCTTGTAGGATTGGTGCAGAGTTTATATCTCCATTAATTCCGCCAGGAATAATATCATTAAGTGCAATAGCTCCTTCACCAGTATTTGTATTATCAATACCTGGTCCGTTTATAGAAATTACTTTAGTCCATTTATATGTTTTTGCTCCTGGAATATTAGGTTGTCCAGGTCTTATTGATCCGTCTGGCATAAAGAAATAACCAGCAGGTGTTACAAATTTTAACATAGACCCTGGTTCTAAATATTGTAGCGTAGAGCCAGTAAAAGATGCAACTCTTAGTTTTGTTCCGTCAGCATCGGTTAAATAACCTGTTGTAAGGTTTTGTGCTTTTGTTACTTGATTCCATCTAGCACCTAGATCACGCACTATGATTTTAGAAAATTGTGCATAGTAAAAGTTTTTAATTTTATAATTTGCTAGTATAGGTTCAATTTGATTCTTAATAATACCTTCAATGTCTGTTCTAGTATTAAAAGTAAATTGTTCTTTGCTTGTTAAATTTTGTGTATAGATAACACCGTCTTTTCCGTAAAGGTTTGTTTTAGAATATTTTCCTGTTGCATCAAGCAAATCATAGTATCTTGAAATACCACTAGATGTTCTGTTTACACTTTTAACTTTAATAATTTCTTGACTAATATTTAAAGGAGCAACATTGTAGTCTTCGCCTGTAACCATTCTATTTTGTGTATAATAAGTTGCAGGAGCATTTGCTTTAATGCTTGCACTTGTTTCTGAAGTGCTTGCATTATCTATAGCATATTTTAATTCTAACCCTATTGTTAGTTTTTCGCTTGTACCTTGTTTGCTTTGATAAGGAATAGTTATTGAAATATTAATTAACTCTCCAGGACTAACAGTAAAACTTCTATTGTCGCTTACTCTATAGTAAACTTTAAAACTACCTTTAGGTAAGTTACCAAAAGTACCATCAGAGAAAATTAAACTAATTCTATCTTCTACTCTTGTTAAAACAGAATACACATTTCTAATATTTTTGTTTAAACTGTTGTAAACAATGTTGTTACCTTCTATAGCATCAACTTTTGTCCATAGTTCTTGCTCACTACCTATAGTGTCAAGTTTGTATAGCCAAGTATCTGTATTATTAACATTAATTGCATCAATAGCAACTACTTGGTTTGTTGAAGGATTAGTAACTGTAAATTGCCCTTGATCTAAACGACCCTGTCTAAAGTGTGCAAAAAATCCTGTATTATTAGAACCTGCTCCTTGTCCATCATCTCTATAAAGGAATGCAAAGTTATTTCCCGGAAGAGGTGCTTCTTCTATAATAGCACCATTCTCAATGTTAGTACTTACAATTTCAAATTGTGTTGATTTACCATCAACATTTTTAGTAAAACCATAAACAGGAATATCGCTGTTTGTACCGTTTACTCTATACTGTTCAACACTAACTCCGTTAACTGTACTGCTTTTTACAGGACGCCCATAAACAGAGTTTGCTGGAAGTGCAGCATTAAGTACTTTAATAAATTGCTCGTACCAATCTTGGTTTGAAATATCATTCCATAGTATAGTTTGTCCTGATAAGTTTGTACCATTTGAATCGTAAATTTCTTCGGTAGTTCTTACAGACTCAAACTTTAACAAGCCATTTGCTGATTGGTTACGCTTAGGATTATAGGAAAGCAATCTTGCTAAACGTAGTACACTTTCACGGCGTTCTGCTAGTTCAAGGAAGTTCTCACGAGCGTTTAAATCAATACGATAAGACAAGTTTTGACCAAGGAAAGCAATAAGGTCAATAAGTGCTAGATATTCGCTTGATTCGATATAATCGTTGAAGTCCTCCGGATAGTTTTGACGGAGGTAATTAATCATTGTTCTACGCAAATTATCAAAGTCGTAACTTTGGAAATCTGCATTACGGAAAGACTGATAAACTCGTTTCCAATCTTCCGCTAGTAATAGTCTATTTTGTCTATCTGTCGTGGACATATTTGCTTTCCTTTATTATACAGTATTTATTATGATTCGAAAAGTGCGTACTTAATTCTCTAAGATAAAATAGCATTATCTTCGTCAAATTTTAAGCGCATACTCTCAGAAATATTGTAAGGCAAATATGTTAGCGTACACTCTATCATTATACCACTTTCATAGGTGTCTACAGTGACTTGCTCAACTTGTACCCTAGGATCATGATTGATAATTTTTGTAACATTATCAGCAATAGCATCTCTTAGAGCTTCTGTCATTGGTTCAAATAATACGTCCCAAATGATAGTTCCAAATCCAGGATTTTCTAACTTTTCTCCTACACGAATATGAAAATGATTTATAATATCCTGTTTTATAAGAGCAATGTCATACAAGTTAAAACTGCTATTCTCTTTATTAACTGTTGAGATGCCTTTGTACGCTCTACTTTGTGTTGGTAGAGACGGTCTTTTGTTAGAGCTAACTGTTACCTCTTTATATAAACGTTTTTCTTGTGTACTCATAACAGTATTTACCCTATTATATTATGGCAGTGGAGGAAGTTCTTCTGCTGGTTCAACTCTATTACCTGCTTCAATATTTGTGCCTGCAGGTTCTGTTGTAATACTTGCAAGCGGTACTAGCTCACCAGTAATAATCTTACTTGCAAACCCTCTACCTAATCCAATACGATTTCGTGTCTCTTCGCCGCCGCGGTTAGCATAACCGACTGCTCTACGGAATTCTTCACCAAGTGCTCCAAAGTCATAACTTCCCCAACTAATAGACTTTGATTTAATATATGCACAAGCAATTTTTACTGCAATTTCCGGATCATTAACTAAATCAGGATTTTCAACAATTTGTGGAGTTCCAGCTAGTCCACCATAACGTCTATAGTTGTCTTTGAATGTTAACTGAATCAACCCTCTACCACGATATTTGTAACCTTCATTTTGAGCGTTGCCATAACGTCCGCCATACAATGTATTACCAATTGCAGCAGGCCCTGCTGCAACAAGTTCTTGAGCAAACGCATCACTTCTAACACGACTAGGAAATACTCTACGTAATGTACTTGCTCTATAATTCATGTTTTCGCTTCTTGGACGGAAACCACATTCTGCTTGAATCTGTGCCATTGCCATACCAAGTGCTTCTGCATTTCCTGGTGTTTCACCAGGGGCAAGTCTGTTAGGATCTGCTGTTTTAAGAGCATTTGCAGGGTCTAATCCAATTGCTTTTATAAGTTCACTTAAAAAGTGTTTTTGTAAATCGTTAACCGGAACTGGATTTGCTGGTTGTGCTCCGCTAGTTCCTACTTCTCCAGGTACAACAACTTGTGCATTTGATCCGGCAGTAGTGTTGTTTGCTGCTGCAACTGTTGCTCCTGGCGCTGCGCCAGATCCTGCTAAGTCAGCATTAGTATTAAGTTGCGGTGTTGATTCTCTTAATGCAGGGCTTGGAGAACTGCTTGCTTGTGTGAACTGAGGAGTAAATGTTCCAGGGTCTAAATGTTCATGTCCACGCCACGGTTCATGTACCGGTACACGTACCGGCCAAAGCGCAGGTGCTGCGACAGCGGCTTGCGCTGCTCCGCTCGCAAGAGCTGCGGTAGTAGCCGCAGGACCGTTTAGATGAATGTTTGTGCCTGTTTGAATAATGTCTCCGCTAGATGCAATTTCTGTATTTTCACCTGAAGTGAAATAATTGTGTCCGCCAGTTTGTAAATCGTACTGTCCTTGAAACTCTGTACGCTGTCCTGTAGTGCTCATATCAAACGTTGTTTGATTGGTTATATAGTGTGCGCCAACTACTACTAAATGTCCTTCTGCACCAACATATACTTTTTGTGTTGCTCCAACATATACATCATGATTTGAAGCAACATCAAGTTTATGATCATTGCCAACTTTAACATCACTGTTGTTTGAAACAGTAAGTTTATAATCTCTACCAGCATTAAAGTTAATATCTCTTGACGCAGTCATATTGATATCTCTATCAGCACTAACATTTAAATCATTTTGTGTTCTTATGCTAACACTATCCTGTGCATAGATATCAATTTTACCATTAGAAGTTAATTCTATCCAAGTACTGCCTTGGGCATTAGCAATGTAAATTAAATCCTCTGAATTGTGCATAAGAATCTGATGTCCTGTGCGAGTTCTAAATCGCATCATTTCACCTTTTGGTAGCGTTTTTATTCCTGTAGTTGCTTCAGGATTAGCAACAAGATCTGTATACTCCATTTTATCTTGGCTAGCATAACTGTTTCTTATATAACGGTCATCACCGTCGTCCATTACAATACTGCTTCCACCGAGTACACTTGAAAACGCTTGTGTTCTTGCTTCAACTGGTCCTATAGGACCTTTAGGTGCACCTTCTCGTTTATCAGTTGGCCCGGGGGTGCTTACCCCAAAAACCCTTGACGGTAATTCTCTTCTACTAGAGCTGTTGGCAGGACCTCTAACATCGTCATCTACAAGTCCTTGACGTCCAAGTATAGTGTAAAAATCGTTATTAAGAGGTTTAATATATTTTGTAGGATCGTTACCTGCAGAAGATGCTATACGTTTATTAAACTCTGCAACTGGTAATTTTCTATTAGGATCAAAAGTATTGTACGGAGATCCTGACCAAGGATCTGGGGTCATCCAATTCATATAAGCATCATATACACAACCAATCCAATAACCCCTAGCAATGTTTCCTTCTGCAAATATAACAAGAACTCGTGTTCCAACTGTAGGTGGTACCATCCAAAACCCATAAGATTTCTGTGATCCTTGAAAATTATTTGTAGTAGTATTTCCTGATATAGGTGTTGTTCCTGCAAACGGAGACAGATACTTTACTGTAACTATTTGCCCTGAACGTTCTGGATCGTTACCAGACGTGCTGTTTCTTAATAATTCAACTTGAAGTGTACCCATTCTTTTTGGGTCAAGATGAGATACAACAATCGCTTCGTACGGACCTGGATTCGAAACTACTAATCGTCGTGAAGGTCGTGTATTTGCTGGCATTAAGAAACTCCTCCATCAATATTAGCATCAGGCGGCGGATTATTATTAGCCGGAGGAGTAAAGTTTTCATTAACGATTGTTTGTCCACCAAATTCCACTGTTGGAGATGTTGTGTTAACTTGTGCAGTAGGTTGAGTAGGAGTAGGTGGTGCTCCTGCTCCAGTTCCTTGTGCTGTTCCTGTATTAGTAATATCCTGTCCGCCAAAAATTACTGGTTGTGGAGTTTGTGTATCTCCTGAGCCGCTGCCAGTAGTGTCTGATGGAGCAACAGCAGTAGAGTTATCGCCGGTGCCGCCGCCTCTAACATTTGTATCACTATCTTGATTGTTTCTTCTAATTAATTCTAACACTTGAGTAAACTTTCCTCCAGCAAAACTGTTTCTTACAATGTTTACTTTGTATAAGCCAGTGAATGCGTTTACCGGAACATTGTCTATTTCTGGAAATATCATTAATCCATTTCCTGTATTATAATCTATCGGAGTTTTAAAAGTTACTAAAACTTCTACTTCTGACGACTGATAATCCATTGTTCCGTCTGACGTGTATCCTGTAAATCCCGATGGTGGAGAAAAATAGTTTCCTTGTCCGCTGTCTGCAAGATAATAAGGATCTCCTATAATAGTTAACTCCATCGTAACCATATCAGTGTCATTATTGACTATTGCCTCATGGAACATTCTAGCAACTCGTATTGCAGGTGTATCTGCATCACTGCCGCCACTATTTCCGGTTGCTGTTGCATTTGCAACTTCTGTTACAGATCTGTCACTGTTAACACTGCCAACACCTTCATTTCCTGCTGCTGGCTGAAATCTTGGTGCAGTATCTACTGTTACAGAATCACGAGTTGCAAGTCTAGTTGTTCCTGCACCATTCATGTTTGAACTCATTGCTGTATAAAATGCATTATTGAAATTAATTTCAAAATCAATTATATCGTCGTTTTGACCTGTATAGATAAAATCGTATCGTTTTGCTGCGGCTGCTTTACGCTGTTCTATGCCCACTGATGGTTGCGATGCTTGTTGAAATGTTGACGAATGTACTTGATAAGGCACAACTGCATATACATATATTTTTGGATTTTGGCCGGTTCTACGTCTAATTTCTTCATCTGGTACTAAAAATGTTTGCGCATGTATTCTAAACCAAGGAATCATTCCTCCACCTGCAGGAACACTTTGTAATTGTGTTGCGGCTGTTTGAGCATACTCACTTATCAAAACTATTTCTTCAATTATATCTTCAATCCTAGTTCCTTGCTTAAACTGAAATGTTCTAAAATCTCGAGAAATTGTTACTTGGTCACTTCTATAAATGCCTGTTCTTTGATCATATGTGTATGCTTCTTCACCAAAAGGTACTGCACCACCTGTTATCATTGCACTGTCAATTTGACCTTTTCCTATTGGATTAGCTGTTTCAGTATTATCAGCAGCTCTGCGTACTGCGGCTGAAATATTATTGTTTGAAGCACTAATTTCTATATAACGTTCGTATGCTTCTGATCTATTTTGTAAAAGAAGGTCAGGATCAAAATCAAACAATTCAGTGTCAGCACCAGTCCAAGCGGAATAAAATTCTTCTTCGGTCATTAATGCTCTGTCACTAAGATTTGTTCCTGCTTGATTTGATATTCCTAAACTTGATGAGAGTTGGTTTGGAAACATTATAACATATTCATCTCTATTAATACTATTTCCTTCATCGTCTTTTTCTCTAATTGCTTTATTAAGTATTGCTGTTAAACTGTTTGTTCCGGTGTGTAATAATTCTTGTACAGATGCGCCTTGCAAAATAGTGTCGCTTCTTGTACTTTGTGCTACACTGCTATAGGCAATTTCTTGCCAAGCATTAGTTTGTACTGCATATCTAGAACCACCTGCTGTAACATCAAAATCAACTGTGTTAATGCTTATTGGAAATACTCTGCGTGTTGTTCTATCTAAGTTTAAAGGATTACCGTTATCATCATATCCTCTAAATTCTATTATTAGTGCATATGGTGCTTTTAAATAATCTTTATGACCTGCTTTATTAGCAGCAATCATAAGTGTTTGTAAAAACAATCCCATACTATAAGGTTCTGTAACAGTAAAATTTAAAACTGTTGCATTTGTTGAACGTGATTTAGTAGTAGGTGCGATAATTCCTTCAATTTCTAAATCGTCTATAAAATATTCTAACGATAAATCACTAGTTTCGTATGCTGTTTTTGCTTTACTAGCTCCTAGTCCGCCTCCTGATTTTAATACTGTTACTTTCGGTGGACCAACTCGATATGTACTATCAGGAAAATTAATTTCGTTAATTGTTAAACAAGCAAGTGTTATAATGTAATTGTATGTTGCGTATTCTTTTAATTTATTTTCTGTTTGTCCTAATGCTACTGTAGCAGTTTGTAATACAGAGCCTGATGCTGATGCAATTAGACCTGCTGCTCCTTGCGAAATAGCCTGTTCAATATCAGCTAATTGTTGAATATCAGTAGGAATACTATTTCTAAATCCGGCTACTGCTGATTCTAATTGTTCTCCAACATTGAACTGATCAGTTACGGAAATTATTGACGAACTTGCTTGTGATTTTAAATTGTTAAGAGAACTTTCTACTTGAGCTGGTACAGATCCTAACAGGTCGTTTGCTTGACCTGTTACACGGTTCAGTTGCGTTGGTAAGTCTTTTACCGAATTAGTAAGTCTAGTAAAATTTATTGCCATTTATTAATAACCTAAAAAGTCTTTTAATTTGTCTTCTCTTGGAATATAGATTCGAACACCTGCTTCAAGATCAAAAACAGGATCTTTTAAAATGTCCATGTTTCTTTGTGCAAATACCCACCATAACTTTGGAGTACCATAAATTGAAAAAGCAAGTAAGTCAGGTCTATGCGTAAACTGAGGTTGTATTTCATATAATACATCATCGTCGCTTGCCGGCACTGGCCTAATTTTCATTACGTCTAAATATTGATTTCTTAAAATTGGTGTTGTTCCCCAAGGACTTGTTGAACCATACTTTGCCATTATACAAATCCTCCGCCGCCAGTTAAGTATCCTCCCATTACAAATTCATCTAAACTAAACTGAGAAGTAAGTGCTCTACTGTATACTGGTCCTACTGTAACCGATACTTGACTCTGTACTGGAACATATCCTTCTACTCCTCCAAGATCTGGTGGCGTAGTTACACCTTGAGGAATGTTTGCTCCAACTGAAGTTTTTATATAATCAACATCAGCTGGCATATCAACTGTAAAGTTTTTTACAACAACAGGAACATTAGGAAAAACATGAGGTCCATATCCGCTTAGTTTTACAACAGGCGGTGGGTTTCCTTGATTTTCTGATTGTCCGTATGACATTTTAGTAACTGATCTTAGATAATGTAATGCTGCTGCCCAATATTGCGCATCTTTAGCATTTTCACAGAAAAAATCTCCTGTAATAACTATATCTTCAATTTGACTGTTCTGGTATTGTGGGAAAGGATAATTACTATGTATAGGATGCATCGCATCATAATTTGCTGTATGCTGAATTAATATTGTAGGAGTATAAGGAAACACCAGCCCATTTGTTTCAATAATAGGCTGCATTGTTACCGGACTGTTTATGTGCGCAGGTAAACTTAATCTAACACGCCAATCTTTACTACTAGCTGAATTTGTAGTTGCTGCTGTAGTTGTTCTTTGTGTTGGTAGAGATGACGGTCCGTTTAAAAGTTGTCTTAAAATACCAGCTGCCCCAGAACCTAGTGCAGAATCTAATGCATTATTTGCGAAATTATTAGCAAAGGTAGTAGCTCTATTTTCAAAATCAGAAGCAATGTTTTTAGCATTTGATTGAACTACGTTTTTTAAATTGTTAAGACTTAACGCCATATTTTTACTCTCCTATATACATTATTTAGTTGACAAAATTAACTGCGTAGTTTATAATAGACGTATAACTTGGAGAATTTAATGAGGAAAGTGAACTATCTTAACAATAAGGATCTACTAAAACAAATACACATATCAAAATCTAGTTTTTGTAGCTTTGTAGACCCAGAATATCATCAATACGACATAATTTTAGAAAATATTGAAAAAATAAACATACGCACGATTGCAGAAGCAAAACGGAACAAAGCAAAAAGATTACAACAACAAGATTTTGAAACCCGCAAAGAGGCCGGTGAAAAAGTTAAACTAGCAGATTGCGAAATTGACTATAGAAAAATCACAAAAGAAGAACTTGTTTTTCGTATTATGACGTTTGATCATATCCCTGAAGAGCCTGGACGTAAAAAGAACCCAAAAACTATTGCAGATACAAAAGTAAAATTAAATTTTCCACCTTTTCAACATTTTAAATTTAATGAAAACGATGAACTTGTTTGTATAGGTAAAAGCCACTGGATAGGAGGTATGGAGAACGGATATTTTAGTCAAAAACATGCCCGTGCAACAAACGAACTAGCAAAGATGTGGATGAAGCTCTGCGAACGCTATGCTACTCGTGGTAATGTTAGAGGATACACGTACAATGACGAGATGCGAGGACAGGCAATACTACAACTTGCACAGATTGGTTTGCAATTTGATGAGAGCAAATCTAATAACCCGTTTGCATACTACACAGCAGCCGTCACTAATTCATTTGTACGTGTTATTAATCTTGAAAAACGCAATCAAAACATCAGAGATGACATCCTTGAAATGAACGATATGAATCCAAGTTATACTAGACAGCATAATCAAGAATGGGAAAATGCTATGAAAAGAGATCGGCAAGAAAGACAAGAAGCTGAAGACGCCAAAAACAGTTGACTTTTACTGCAAAAGACAGTATTATGTTATTGATTAGTATGGAGAACTTATTTTGTTTAAAAAGGCAGCAGTCTTTACCGATATACATTTTGGTTTAAAAGGCAACAGCAAAGTACACAACACCGACTGTGAAGAGTTTATAGATTGGTTTATCGAACAGGCAAAAGCTAACGGATGCGATACTGGTATCTTTTGTGGAGATTGGCATCATAACCGTAACTCGTTAAATTTAACAACTATGGATGCAACTATCCGCAGTCTTGAAAAACTAGGCAAAGCGTTTGACAAATTTTACATGTTTGTTGGTAATCACGATTTGTATTACAAAGACAAACGTGATGTAAGTTCAACAATATTTGGAAAACATATTCCAGGTATTACATTAATAGATGAAATCTACGAAGAAGATGATGTGGTACTTGTGCCGTGGCTTGTAGGCGACGAATGGAAACGTATCGAGAACATCAAAGCCAAGTATATGTTTGGACATTTTGAATTGCCAAGTTTCTATATGAATGCTATGGTACAAATGCCTGATCATGGCGATTTACGTGCTGAACATTTTAAAAATCAAGAATATGTATTCAGTGGGCACTTTCACAAACGTCAAGTAAGAGGTAAAATACATTACATAGGTAATGCATTTCCTCACAACTATGCAGATGCATGGGACGACGAACGTGGTATGATGATCCTTGACAAAGAAAACGGCAAAGAGCCTGAATACATTAACTGGTGGAACTGTCCTAAGTACCGTACAACTACACTAAGCAAATTACTAGATCCAGATGCAGACATTATTAAACCTAAAATGTACTTACGTGTAACTATTGATGTTCCTATCAGTTACGAAGAAGCACAGTTTATTAAAGAAACTTATATTTCTACACATAATTGTAGAGAAATTACACTTATTCCGCAAAAGCAAATTGAAGAAATTTCAACAGATTTAGATATTTCTACATTTGAAAGCGTTGACGAAATTGTATCTAAAGAAATTACTGCTATCGATAGTGATAACTTTAATAAAAAGATGCTACTAGACATATATCACGAGCTATAAATGATCAAAGTAAAAGACTTAACAGTAAAAAACTTTATGAGTGTGGGTAACCAAACCCAGGCTGTAGACTTTAACAGAGAAAAGTTAACATTAGTACTAGGCGAAAACTTAGACCAAGGCGGAGACGATAGTGGTTCACGTAATGGTACTGGTAAAACAACAATTATTAATGCATTGTCGTATGCTTTATACGGTACTGCACTAACAAATATTAAACGTAACAATCTTATTAACAAAACTAATAGTAAAGGTATGGTTGTTTCGCTTGATTTTGAAAAAGACGGTATTAATTATAGAATTGAACGAGGTCGTTCACCTACTTTCTTCAAATTTTATATCAACGAACAAGAACAAGAAGAAGACGAATCGCAAGGCGATAGTCGTAAAACACAAGAATTCCTAAACGACTTGCTAGGTATGAGTCATGATATGTTCAAACATATTGTTGCTCTAAATACTTATAGTGAACCATTCCTTGCTATGAAGCAAAACGATCAACGTGCTATTATTGAGCAGTTATTAGGTATTACTATTCTTTCAGAAAAAGCAGAAAATCTAAAAGAACAGATACGTGAAACTAAAGAAGCAATTACCACAGAAACACTAAAGATTGATGCTATTAATAGTGCCAATGCACATATTCAAGAAACTATTAGAAGTTTAAAAACTAAACAAAGTGCATGGAATACTAAAAAACATCAAGATCTTGCAAAATTACAGCAAGGATTGGATGAATTAGAACATTTAGATATTGAATTAGAACTAGAACTGCACGAAAAACTTGCTAGTTGGACTGAATTAAATACCGCATTAACGGCTCTTAATAAAGAAAAAAGCACATTAGACGGTGCATTACTGCAAGCCGATAAACGTGTTAAAAAGATTGAACAAGACGTGTTAAATCTTGAAGATGCTACGTGCTATACATGCGGACAGGCACTTCACGAAGATAAAAAACAAGAAATTTTAACTGCAAAATCAACAGAACTTGAAGAATCTATTGCATATCAAACAGATGTAGGTGAAAAACTTTCAGAAGTTATGGAAGCAATAAACGAAATTGGCGATCTTAATGGACGACCTAATACATTTTATGAAACTGCTAAAGAAGCATATGAACATAGAAACAACGTAGATAACTTAAAGCAGTCTGTGATAAGTAAGAGCGAGGAAACTGATCCTTACGAAGCACAAATACAAGAACTTACACAAGAAGCAATACAAGAAGTTGACTGGACCGCAGTTAACGAGCTTAATAATCTTAAGGATCATCAAGAGTTCTTATTAAAACTGCTTACAAACAAAGACAGTTTCATTCGCAAAAAGATTATTGAGCAAAACCTAGCATACTTAAACAATAGGCTAACATATTATCTTGACAAATTAGGCTTGCCGCATCAAGTTGTTTTTCAAAATGACTTAAATGTAGAAATTACACAACTAGGACAAGACTTAGATTTTGATAATCTAAGTAGAGGCGAACGTAACAGGCTAATACTAGGTTTATCGTTTGCATTCCGTGATGTTTGGGAAAGTTTATATCAAAACATTAACTTGTTGTTCATTGACGAGTTAATTGATAGTGGTATGGATACAGCAGGTGTCGAAGGTGCGTTAAGTGTTCTTAAAAAGATTGCACGTGAACGTGATAAAAACATTTTCTTAATCTCACACAAAGACGAATTAGTAGGTCGTGTAAACACAATTCTTAAAGTTGTTAAAGAAAACGGCTTTACTAGTTATGAAAACGATATAGAAGTTGTAGAATGATAGATGATGATACTCATGACAAACTAACTAGAGCCTATATGGAATATTTTAAGGCAAACGAGGCGTATGAGTCACGCAAGTCACATAGAACACACGCAAGCAGTAGGCGCTGGTTGCGTAAAATACGTGAACTAGCAAAAGAACGTATGGACGAAATACACGAAGACTATACAGCCAAAAAAGAGGCAGAGAAAAAAGGCACACAATAAGTAAGTTCATGCAGTGGACTTACAACGGGAAAACAATAGAAACTATACCAGACGAATATGAAGGCTTTGTTTATCTCATTACTAATACTACTACTGGGCAAAAATATATAGGCAAGAAACTAGCCAAATTTAAAACTACTAAACCACCGCTTAAAGGCAAGAAAAATAAAAGACGTGGACACAAAGAATCAGACTGGAAAGACTATTGGGGTTCATCTGATAGACTTAACGCTGACGTCACTGCACTAGGCCCAGAAAACTTCACAAGAGAAATATTATACCTTTGCAAATCACGGGCAGAAATGTCCTACATAGAGGCAAGAGAACAGTTTGACCGCCGTGTATTAGAGACGGACGATTATTACAACGGGATTATTAATGTTAGAGTTGGCGGATCAGACAAACTTAAAAAGGCATTGCTAGAACATAGCATCAAGGCAAAACAATCCAACACATAAGGTTGGCGGGCCAGTTTAGAAATACCGCTGTGGAAAAAGCATCCGTATAGGAGCACACGTAACATGCTGAGCGGCATCCGGTAGTAGGGTGTTTGATTGGCATAGACTGATTGTTGGCTGTCGAAAAACTGCACATTGTACATAAAAACCGTATGCACAGGAACGAAGCAACGGGTAGCGAAAGCGATGTCGACGTAGGTTGGGAAAGGTCAGAGCCCATTGTACAGCAGAAAACACCTACTTCCAAGTCTCGGCTGTGACGAACTCACATGAAGCTATTTTTGAGGCAGGATGGAACCGTAACAGGTTCCGTCTGACTGAAACAATCTACATGAAACTTAAACATTAACACTTCGTGTTAATGTGTTTTCTTCAAATATAAATTATATCATACAAACGAAGTGTATAGTTTGAGCGTTAGCGAAAACTTGTTTCGTGAAACGAAACACATAAATATACTTAATAATGAATCTATTAGATTTTAAAGGATAACTCAGAAATGCGTGTACAAGATATAATTGCGGAAAAAGATGTTAGTGCTGATCCTAAAATAGTAGCAAAATTTGCTGATATAAGTGACAGTCAAAGATCTTATTATATAAACAAATGGGCTGAAGAAAAAGGCATTGATTCGGATGAAGCAATGCAACTAGCAGGATATAAGCGCGGTAGCTATATGGGTGCTGGTTCTTATATGTGGGACTATGATCCAAACGAAAGTATTGAAGAAGCACCTGTTGGGCTACTTAAACAAGTAGGTCGTAAACTAGGTGCAAAAGCAGCTGGTGCTATTGGTATGAAAGGTACCGCAGCAAAATTAAGTGGTGCTGCTGACACAGGTGACGAAGCAAGACAACTTAGTGTTGCTCTTAAAGGGTATGCTGGACAAACAGGAATTAATTTAAAACAAATGCAAGGTCCGCAACTTGCAGCATTTTTAAAATCTAAAGGTTATCCTAATATGCATTTAAAAGGTGTTGACGGAATTATGACACCTAAGCAAATGGATCAAGCAATTTTAACAGCAGTACAAGATGCTAAGAAAGCAGGGGGCGATCCTACAACAGGTACAAGTAGTGCTCCTGCGCAACCTAGTGCGCCGACCGCTGGCGCGGCTTCTGGGCAGCAAGGCGGACAAGGTACTAATGTTGCAGGTAAACCAACTAGTCCACAAGTTGACAAAAACAAAGATGGTAAAGATGATAAAACTGGCGAACCAATGGGTGCAGTTGATGCTAACAAAGATGGCAAAGACGATAACACAGGTAAAGTAATTCCTATGCCTACAAAAGGACAAGCCGCAGCAAGCGGTGCTGCTGGCGCAGGCACTATTCCTGCAGATATACAAAAACAACTTGATGCACTAACACCAACAGAGAAAAAAGTATTGGCAGGAGCTCTATAATGAAATTACAAGAAGTAACAGGCTACAATTCACGTACAGCACAAATCCTAACTGAAGGTTATCAAGACCTAACAGAAAGCCAAGTACTATACTTAGGTAAATTTGAAAAAGAACTTTGGCCATTAGTTGAACAATATACTAAACTTGCAGAAGCAGAACTTACAGCAGATCAGATTAAAGATATCTTTAATGGTGCTGAAGAAGTTGCAATGGCAAGTGGCGATAATAAAACTATCGCAGGTAAAGTTGGTGCAGGTGTTGCAGCGGCTGCAAAACTTCCAGTAGACATTGCTAAAAAAGTTGATGCAAAAATTAATGAACTAGGACGTATGGCGCAAAATGCAGGTCCTATTAAAAATGCAGATCAAAAATTTGAAGATTTAAAAAAGCAAATTACAGCAAACAACAGTGACAGTAAAATTGTACAAGGCATTCAAAAGATTAGTGACTGGGCAAAAGAAAATCCAGGCAAAGCAAGTTTAGCAGTAGGTATTTTAACTACTATGGCAGCGTTTGCAGGTGGTCCTGCAGGTGGTGCAGCAGCAGGTTTAATTCTACGTGCTTCTAAAGACTTACTACAAGGTGAGAAACTTTCAACAGCAGTTGGTAAATCAATCAAGACTGGTGTTTATGGTGCTCTTGCTGGTATGGCATTTAAAGAACTTACAGACAACATAGTTGACAACATTGCAAGTGCGCAAAACGCAGAACTAGATGCGATGGAAGCAGCAATGAAAGCAGAAAACTTCCAAAATGCAAAAGCAGATCTATTTGCTGATCTAGGTATGGACGTTGATGCACTTGACGGTGCAAGTAGAATGAGAATGAGTGGTAACTTAAATCAGTTTGTCTATTCATATGATACTGTTATTCCACCTGATATGATGTCACAGTATAATGCTCTTGAAGCGGCTATGGACAGTGCAAAAGACTTTAGTCCAGAACATTATGCAGCAGCAGCTAAGTTTCACGACTTTATGGGTCAGCTAGTAAACAATCCTGAAGCAAAGAACTTAACAGCAGCTTGGGACGCACTAAAAGAAATTCCTAAAGACAGTCTTTCAATAGGTAATTTAGAAACACTAATTGCACAAAGTGAATCCGGCGACGAAGTTTTAAAAGCTATTATGGATGCAGGTGGCGCCGCAGGCGCAGCAGCACAAGGTGCGTTACAAACTGTTGACGATAATGCTAAAAAGGCACAAAGCTCAAAACCAGTTGATCCAAAAGTTAAAGATCAACTAGAGTTAGATCTCAAAGGCGGCGGAATGAACGAGCCTAAGGAAGAAAGCCTTTCAATGGAAGAACGCTTTGAATTGTATCTACTAGAAGCAGATCCTGCACAAGGTGAACTTCCTTTAGATAATCCTAATTCACTAGGTGCAAAACTAAAGCGTGGTGCTAAAGGACTTGCAGGCAAAGCAGCAGGTGCAGTCAAAGGTGCTGCTAGTTCAGCAGCAGGCGCAGTAAAACAAACTGCTAAGAACATTGGTAATAAAGTTACTGCTGACAAACTAATGAAAACTTGGAAGTCAATGGGCGAACCAACTGACTCAGGTAGCATTGCTAATATTCTACAAGATGCAGGATTAAGTAATGATCAAATACAACAGATTGGTCAAACAAGAAAAGTAGAATTGCAACCAAATGCTAGTGCAGAAACTCCAACAGCAGATGCATCAGGTACGGATACAGCACAAAAAGGTGCGCAAACGGACGAGCCAACTGTTGATACTGACGGCGACGGCAAGCCCGATGCACCAGCAGCTAAGAAAGGTCCCGCAGTTAAAGACGGTCCAATTGAAAAAGGAACTGTACAAAACAAAGGCGGAAAAGATTATCGTTGGGAAGGTGCTCTTTGGGTTGATGTAGAAACTAATAAAGCATTAGGAGTACAAGCATCGTTTGATATGGGATTACCTAATCCTAAGTTTTCTGCTATTATCGATGCAGCTAAGAAAGATCCCGAACTAGCAAAACTTATTAAAGCACAACTTACTGCTAAAGGAGTCAAACCTGCAACAGCAGATGCACAAAAAGCAGCACAAGCAGGTGTAAAAGGAACTGAAAAACTTAAAACTGCCTAGAAATAAGGCATTTGGGTTTTCTTAGTAATCTCAAAGTTTTCTTCAACTAATTTAGCAATTACTTCACGTTCTTCTGGACCTAAGTAATATGCTTCATCATAAGAAAGTCCCCCTCTCATAAGCCAACATAGTTTAGATAACTCGAACTTAATTTGCTTAGATTGTTCTTCGAGGACCTTTGCTTCTTGCAGGATCTCTGGGATGGTCCACTTCAGGATCCTTATCCGAAAAAATTTGAATTATCAAATGTAATCGGCACTTCATAAGTTGCCGGTACACCTTTTTCGATTTCTTCCGGAGATGCTTCAGCAGTTAACGGTTTAATTTGAAATTTTTCTTTTTCACCTTCTAGATGTTTTTGAATCTGATTAAAAAACTGTTTATCTGCATTTTTAATAAAATCAAAAATATGTTTTTGATCTGAAACTATAATAGGTTCGCCGTCATTATCATCTTGATTTAACTGTATAGATACAATTCCTTTACACATCATGTCAACAGTTAATTCTGTTAACTTAGCAAAAGAATTTGTAAATGCTTGTAGTTTTTCTTCTTCAGCCATTTTTTCGTCATTTACAAGACTAAAAATTCTTTGTTCTTCAAAAGTTCTTAATGCACCTTGTGTAAATTCTCTATAAGTTAAAGGACGTAACTTAACGGTCATTTCGGGCAACATAACTGTATTACTGTATCCAATGTGAGCAAAACTATCTAAAAGTTCGCGGAGATTAACCTGCATATCTTTTTCTTCTCCTGTCACTGGAGTTTTAATAGATAACGTCATCATTTCGCCATATGTTGCTAAACGAATTGCAATTAGACATACATCTAGGTCTACACTAGGCATTGCCCAGGCATCTTTAATTGCAGGAATACAACTTTGTATAACATCTACAGTTGCTTGACCATTAAGCAACGCATCTGGTGTTTTAAAAATTAGTTCATCTTTTGCAGTCATAGAATAAACTGCAATTTCGCCATTTTCAGGATATTCTATAGAACCATTTCTATAAAAATTTCCCTGGCTTGGAAGTTGAATATACAACTTTGGTTGGCGAAAATACTTACTAAGTGGATTCGCCTGTTGGTTATTTTGTGACATGTTTTTCTCCGTATAAATACAATATATCAGTATGTATCTACTTTATTTATATACGCACTTAACTAGGATCTGTAATTAATGGCTGAAGAAGTTAAAATTGTTGATGTTGCCGGTGGCCCTGCCGCAGAAGCTACTTTACAAGAAATACTAAAACTAATGCGCCAGCGTGGCGGCGGTGGTTCTGGCGGTTCTGGTGAAAAAGCAGCAACAAAAGCACAAGAACTTTATACTACAGCCGTTAATCGCGGCACAACTGCAAGAAAAGAAAACACAACAGCAGTTAAAGAAAGCACAAGTGCGTTTAAATCTGTAGCATCTTTAGCAGGCGGAGCGTTAGGCGGAGCATTTAGTGTTCTAACTACAGTGCTTGGCGGCGCTATTGGTGTATTTACAAACCTAGGTAATGCAGTAGCAAATGCTACTAGTGTTGGAGAATTTCTAGAAGCAGTACCTGTATTTGGTAGTTTATTAAGCAAAGCAAGTGGTTACTTTGATAGAAGTTTAGATACTTTTAGACAGTTATCCGAAGTTGGTGCAGGTTTTGGAAATGATATGGTTGCTATGCGCAGAGCAAGTGCAGAAGCCGGATTATCACTAGAGCAATTTGCATCAGTTATTGCTAACAACTCGTCAACAATGGGTTACTTAGGTGGCACTACATCAGACGGTGCAGCACGATTTGGTAAACTTTCAAAAGCGTTAAGAAGTGCAGATGCCGGATTACTAGCACTAGGTTATACACAAGAAAGTGTTAACGAAGGACTAGCAGATTATCTAGAAAATCAAGCACTTGCAGGAAGATTACAAGGTAGAAGCAATGCAGAACTAGTTTCTGGTGCTCAAAATTATCTAACAGAACTTGATAAACTTGCAAGAGTAACAGGTAAAAGTCGTAAAGAATTAGCCGCAGAAATGAATAAAAATGCAGCAGAAGCAAACGTTGCTGCATTAAGAGCAAGATTAAGTGGACAAGGACTATTAAACTTTGATGCTAACCTAACACACTTAACTGAAATGCTTCCTGGAATGGGAGATGCATTTAAAGACTTGTCAGACGGTGTTGCACAAACGCCTATGGCAAAGGTACTAGCATCAACATTCCCTGCATTTAAAGAACTTGCTGAATTAAATGCTACTGGTGCAATAAGTCAAGAAGAATTCCAAAACAGACTTAGAGCAATGACTCCTCAGATGGTAGATTACATCAAGAGCATGGATCCTGCACAAGTTCAACAGTTAATGGGCCGTGAAGGTTTTGAAGGGTTGATGAATTCTGTAGGCGAGATGACAACATATACTCAACGTCAAACAGATGCAGCAGCCGCAGCAGCAGCACAACAAAGAAGATCAAAACTAACTGAATTTTTTGCAAACTTTGGACAAACAATTCAAGACATACGTTCTAAAATAGAACTTGCACTAATTCAAAGTGGAGTAATTGATACCTTAGGCAGTTTGTTAACAGGAACAAGTAGCGTTCTTTTAGAAGTAGCGTCAGCTATTACTGAACACTTTATTAATTTTGTACAATCTGGAGAGTTTGAAAAAACCATAAGAGGCTTAGGTACATGGATAACTGAAACAAGTGACAAACTTGTTAAATGGGTAGGCTATTTAAGATCAGACGAATTTAAACAAAAAGTAGACGCATTTATAGAATCAATTAAAAGTGCATGGACTAGTGTAAGCAACTTTGTTACAGAAGTTCAAAATGTTGGCTTTGCACAAGCAATAGCAAATGCACTAGGTGCAAAAGATGGCGAAACATTAGGCGATGTTGTTAAAAATAAAATTATGGAAGGCTTGTCCGGAATTGATTGGAGTGGAATTGCTCTAACAATTGGCGGAGGATTACTTGCATTATTTGCCGGAGCTAAAGTTATTGGCTTTATGAAAGACGGCATTGCTGGAATGTTTGGCGGACTCTTTGGCGGTGCAAGTAAAGCAGCCGGACGCGGCGGCCCTCCAGGATCAGGCGGTGGCGGTGGCGCCGCTAGAGCAGGTAAAGGCGTTGGTGATTTTGTAGGACAAGTTGGCGGCGGCGTTTTATCAGGTATAGCTGCTGGCTTAAAAGCATTTGCTAATCCACAAGTTGCAATCGGTGGTGCAGTATTAGCAGGTGTTATACTTGTTATTGGCGCAGCAGTTGCAGGTGCTACTTGGTTAGTAGGAAAATCACTTCCAACTTTTGCAGAAGGAATGCAATCCTTCGAAGACTTAGATGGTGCTAAACTAAGTGCAGCAGGTAAAGGTATGCTTGCAGTTGCAGGTGGTATGGCAGCATTTGGTGCAGGTAGTGCAGTAGCAGGTTTAGGTAATCTAGTAGGAAATATTGCAGACGGAATAGGATCGTTATTCGGTGCAGAAAAAGCAAATCCACTAGAACAACTGTTAGAATTCCAAAAGTATACAATCGATGAAGCAAAGGTAACAGGAAATGCCAATGCTCTTGTTGCATATTCAAAAGCAATGGCAGCATTTGGTGCTGGAGATGCAGCAAGCGGACTAGGCTCACTTGTAGGCGGCCTAGCAGACGGTATTACTTCGTTCTTTGGCGGAGAAACAGGAATACCATACGATGATATAATTGCATTCCAGCAGTATACATTTGATGCAGAAAAAGTAAGAGCAAATGCAGCAGCAATGGTTGCATTTAATAATGCACTAACATCAAGTTCGGCAGCAAATGCTACTAGCGGAGTAGGCAATGCAATTGGTGCAATAGGTAATGCTATTTCTAGTTTCTTTGGCGGCGAAACTCCGTTTGATCAAGTTAAGAATTTTGGTGCACTAGATATTAATGCAGAAGGTGTTGCAACAAATGCTACTGCAATGGTTAATATGGCAAATGCATTAAATGCATTTAACGGCGGTGAATCAGGTGAAATTGACATACCTCAGAAAACTGTTACTTCTTTAACTAGACTAGGAGAAATAGGCGGTGCTGCTGGTATTAATACACTTGCAACTAATTTACAAGCAGTTGCTGATGTAACAGGACTTAATACAAATATTACTTCGCTCAATTCTCTTGACGCAACAACAGTTTCAAGTTATAATAGTGCTATGGAAGATTTGGTTGACACACTAGAAAAGTTAAATGACGTACTTGCAGAAGACAATAAAGGCACATTTGGCGGCGGAACTGGAGTATCAGCTGGATCTATGATTTCAAACGGACAATTAAATGTTGCAGGCTCAGGATCCGGCTCTGGTAGTTCTGATCAGTTAAATCAGTTAAATACATTAATGCAAATGCTGATAGAAATAAATGAAAAGATTGAAGTTAATACAAAACAAACCAGTAGACGAATGAGCGGCGATTTACAAGTAGGATTTTAATAAATGAGTTGGAAAAAACACTTTACACCAGTAAAAACTGGAAATAACCCGGACGGGAGTTACAGTCCATTTACTCGTGCAGGTTCAGGAAACCAAGCAGGTCCGGCTCGTTCGAATTATTCATCATATCTTCCAGATGTATATGTAGGTAGTCCAAATCGTATTGAACGCTACGGACAATATAATACTATGGATATGGATTCAGAAGTTAATGCTGCACTTGATATTCTTGCTGAATTTACAACACAACAAAACAAACAAAATAAAACACCATTTTTAATTGACTTTAAAACTAAAGCAACAAACTCAGAAATTACAATTATTCAGCAATACTTGCAACAATGGTGTAAGTTACAAAATTTTGAAACACGCATGTTCCGTATATTGCGTAATACGTTTAAGTATGGCGATCAGTTTTTCATTAGAGATCCAGAAACAAAAAGACTATTTCACGTAGATCCTGGTAAAGTTACAAAAATCATTGTAAACGAAAGTGAAGGTAAAACACCTGAACAATACATGGTTAAAGACTTTAATTTAAATTTTAAAGAAATGGTTGCAACAACACCATACCAAACAAACGGAAATGTAACAGGCGGCGGTGACGGATATCTAACAGGCGGCGTTCGTGGAATGGTTGGAAACACAAATACCGCAGCAGGTGGTGGCAGATTCCAACAAGGCGAAAATGAAATCGCAGTTGATGCAGAACACGTTGTACATTTAAGTTTATCAGAAGGGTTAGATTTAAATTATCCATTTGGTAACAGTCTGTTAGAAACAGTATTCAAAGTATTCAAACAAAAAGAATTGCTTGAAGATGCGATTATTATCTATCGTGTTCAAAGAGCTCCAGAACGTAGAGTATTCTATGTTGATGTGGGTAACATGCCTTCACACCTTGCTATGCAATTTGTTGAACGTGTTAAAACAGAAATACATCAAAGACGTATCCCATCACAAACAGGCGGCGGTCAGAATGTTATAGACTCTGCATACAACCCTCTGTCAATCAACGAAGACTACTTCTTCCCTCAAACTGCTGAAGGGCGTGGATCTAAAGTTGAAACACTACCAGGCGGTACAAACTTAGGTGAAATTGATGATCTTAGATATTTTACTAATAAACTTGTTAGAGGTTTGCGTATCCCTTCAAGTTACCTTCCAACTGGGCCAGATGACGGACAAGCACAATATAGTGACGGAAGAGTAGGTACTGCATATATTCAAGAACTACGTTTTAATACATACTGTGAAAGACTACAAAATTTATTAATTGAAGAATTTAATCAAGAATTTAAACGCTATCTATTAGAAAAAGGAGTTAACATTGACACAGCAATGTTTGATGTTAGATTCCAACCACCACAAAACTTTGCAAGTTATAGACAAAGTGAAATTGATAATGCTCGTGTACCAACATATACACAAATGAGTGCTATACCTTATATTTCAAATCGCTTTGCAATGAAACGTTTCTTAGGCATGACAGACGAAGAAATTGCAGAAAACGAACGTTTATGGCGTGAAGAAAATGACGAAACACTACAACCTATGAATACTGATGCTGCTGGCGAAATGCGTGGCGCAGGAATTAGTTCAGCAGGTATAAGTGCAGACCTCGGCGGAATAGAAGATACATCTACCGAAGAACCAGCACCGGAAATGGGCGGCGATGAAATGGCACCAGCACCTGAAGCTGGCGCAACAGCACCAGCACCGGCAACTACTGATCAAACGATATAAATACTAACATGATACTACGTGAATTGTTTTACTACGATAAAGAAACCTTTGAAACTATCGAAGACGATCTATACGACGAGCGTGATGATCAGTCACCTCTAAAGTACGACGATACACGTAAAACACGTCTAACACTTCGTCAAATAAACAAAGTTCGCAAAGCGGCAGAGCTACATACTAAAGAGCAAGCAAAAGAGCTTGACTTTGTACGTCAAATGTACGGTATAGCATCTAACGCTGAAGCGGGTGGAGTTTAGTGCCAAAATTAGAGAAGTCCGGATACACCAAAGAACAATGGAAAAAAGTAAGAGACGCTAGACGTAAAACTAAGCGTGAACGTCTTATTGAAGAACATACTGTATCCTTAAACGAACTATTAAAAAGATCAAATAAAGGAAAAGTAGGCTTTGTGTTAGGTAATGGCACAAGTAGACAGTCTATTGACTTACCTCAATTATCAATGTGCGGCAAAATATATGCATGTAATGCTGTATATAGAACATTTACTCCTGATTATCTAGTAGCAGTTGATGTAAAAATGATTTTAGAAATTAATAGATCTGGATATCAACATAAGAATACAGTTTGGACTAATCCTAATAGATCTTTTGATGGTATTAGAAACTTAAATTTTTTTAATCCTGGAAAAGGATGGAGTAGTGGTCCTACTGCACTATGGCTTGCAGCACAACACGGATATCAACGGATATACATATTAGGATTTGATTATAAGGGGTTAAACGAAGGTAAAACCTTAAACAACATATATGCAAACACTATGAATTACAAAAAAGAGTCTGATAGTGCTACTTTTTTTGGTAATTGGCTTAGGCAAACTGTTTCAGTAATTAAAGAAAATCCACACATTGAGTTTGTAAGAGTAATACAGCCAGATAATTATTTGCCTCCAGAACTAAATAAATTAGACAACTTAAACAATATCTTAGTTGCAGATTTCAAAGAAATCTTCAATTTAAGGTAGTAAATTTCTAAAAGAGCGTAAAAAACGCCTATATCTACGTATATTTTCTCCATTATACTAAATAATAATGACAGCCTTACCATAGGTATAACTTTTATAGGAGAAAACAATGGCAGATCAAAATAAATTTGAAGAAATGCTTGAGCGCCTAATCAATGAAGATAAAGCAGGTGCTGAAGAGCTTTTCCACGAGATCGTAGTTGAAAAATCAAGAGATATCTACGAATCACTATTAGAAGATGATTTAGAAGAAGTAGCAGACGAAGAAGTTGAAGAATCAACTGACGAAGAAGTTGACGAAGCTACTGACGAAGAAGTTGAAGAGTCAAGTGATGACGAAGAAGTTGACGAGTCAAGTGATGACAAAGAAGTTGACGAAAACTTTGACTTAGACGAATTTGAAGTTGAAGGCGACGATGATATGGGCGGTGACCCAGCTGACGATATGATGGCAGACATCGAAGCAGGCGACGATGAAGATGAAGGTGACGACGAAGGTGAAAAAGATGGCGACATGGAAGACCGCGTTGAAGACCTAGAAGATGCACTAGATGACCTAAAAGCTGAATTTGAAAAAATGATGGCTGGCGATGAAGGCGGAGAAGACGAAGCTGGAGACGATATGGAAGCTGGTGATGAAGAAGAGGCTCCTGAGGAGGCTCTAAACTTTGGCGAAGCTGAAGAAACTGATGAAGAAGTTGAAGAAGAAGCAACTGAAGAAGTTGAAGAATCTAAAGGTCCTAAGTCAGACATTGATGTAATGAAAGAGTATGTTCAAAAAGTAACTGCTAAAATGGGCGACAACGGCGCAAACGCTAAGTCACCAGTAGCAGGTGCTAATGACATGGGCGGTGACGCTGGCAACTTAGCACAAGGTGGCGAAGAAGCAGGCAGCAAAGCAGACTCTGCAAAAGAAGATAGCGCAGGCAACGTAAATGTTCCAGGCGGTAAGGCTTCTAAGTCAATGACAGGTGAGCCAAAAGGCCACGGCGCTGAGAAAAAAGGCGCAGGCGAAGCAGCTGACAACAAGAAATCTGTAGTTGGCAAATAATAAGGAAGTTTGAATGAGAAACTTACGAGAGCATTTGACATTCGACCAAGCTAATATGGTTGTTGAGTCTACCGAAAATCCCAACGGGGGCAAAGACCTTTATATGAAAGGCATCTGCATACAAGGCGGTGTGCGTAATGCAAACCAGCGTGTATATCCTGTAAACGAGATTGGAAGGGCTGTCAAAACTCTCAATGATCAAATAAGCGGAGGATATAGTGTTCTCGGAGAGGTTGATCATCCAGAAGGCCTTAACATTAACTTAGACCGTGTAAGCCATATGATTACAGATATGTGGATGGATGGACCAAACGGTTATGGTAAGTTAAAAATTTTACCCACCCCAATGGGGCAGTTAGTAAGAACTATGCTAGAAGCTGGCGTCAAACTTGGCGTTAGCTCTAGAGGTTCTGGTAATGTAAGCGAAGACGGAAGCAATCAAGTTTCCGATTTTGAAATAATTACGGTAGACGTAGTAGCACAACCAAGTGCTCCGGGCGCATACCCTACACCAATCTACGAGCATTTAATGAATGCACGTGGCGGCTATAAGGCATATGAATTAGCACAGGCAACAAGAAATGATGAAAAGGCACAAAAGTATCTAAAGGAATCGTTGGTTAATATAATCAACAAACTCCAATAATTAAGGAGAAAAATGTTATGTTGGATGCACTAAAAACACTTTTTGAAAACGATGTAGTTTCAGAAGAAGTGCGCAACGAAATTCAAGAAGCTTGGGACGCGAAGATCAAAGAGAATCGCCAACAAGTAACTGCTGAATTACGTGAAGAGTTTGCTCAGAAATACGAGCATGACAAGTCAACAATGGTTGAAGCCATTGATGCGCTTGTATCTGAGCGTCTAGCAGACGAAATTGCTGAATTTGCTAATGATCGTAAGCAACTAGCCGAAGCCCGTGCAAAGTATGCAGTAAAAATGCGCGAAGACGCAAACTTACTAAAAGGTTTTGTTATGGAGCAGTTAACTAAAGAAGTTAACGAGCTACATGAAGATCAAAAAGCAATGGCAGAAAACTTCGGAAAACTTGAAGAATTTGTTGTTGAAGCACTTGCAAAAGAAATTGCAGAGTTCCATGAAGACAAAAAAGACTTAGCTGAAACAAAAGTACGTCTAGTACGTGAAGCTAAGGAACACTTCGCGAAGGTTAAGAAAACCTTTATCGAAAGAAGTGCTAAAGCAGTATCTGATACAGTTGGAAAAACTCTTAATAAAGAGATTTCTGCACTTAAAGAAGATATTGAAGAAGCACGTAGAAATGACTTCGGTCGCAAACTATTCGAAGCATTTGCTTCTGAATACGCTGGCTCTTACTTAAATGAGAAGTCAGAAGCAGCCAAGCTAATGAAAGTTATCTCAACAAAAGATGCTCAATTAGCAGAAGCAAAAGCATTTGCAGCAAAAGCGAAGCAACTAGCAGAAGATCAGGCAACTGAGAAGAAGCGTTTAGTTGAAGCAGCAGAGCGCAAAGATGTTTTAAATGAACTAACTGGACCTTTAAGTAAGGATCAGAAAGAAATCATGATGGATTTACTGGAATCTGTTCAAACAGCTAAACTACGTTCAGCGTTTGACAAGTACCTACCGGCAGTAATTGACGGTAACACTCCAGCCAAGAAGGCAACTATCACAGAAGGCAAAGAAATCACAGGCAATCGTGAACAAGTTTCACAAACTAACGTTAGTAGACAAGCAGACGCAAAGGACAACTTGGTTGAATTTAAGCGTCTAGCTGGAATATAATTTTAAGGAGAATAAAATGTCAGAACTACTAGAAAGTCGCTGGCAGGAGACCAAAAGTGCCCTAGTTGAAGGCCTAACAGGTAACAAAAAATCTGTGATGGAAACAACTTTAGAAAATACTCGCAAGTATTTGTCTGAAAGTGCTACAGCTGGAGCTACTTCTGCCGGTAATGTTGCAACTCTAAACAGAGTTATTTTACCAGTTATCAGACGTGTAATGCCAACAGTTATTGCAAACGAGATTGTTGGTGTTCAGCCAATGACTGGACCAGTTGGTCAAATTCACACTCTACGTGTTCGTTACGCAGATGCGTTTACAGGCACAGCAGGTGGATCAACTACAGCAGGCGAAGAGGCACTAAGCCCATTCAAAATTGCTGAAGGTTACTCAGGTAACGCAAACGGTAAAGCAGACGCTACTGCTTCTAAAGAAGGTACTGCTGGAAACAGACTAAGTATCCAAATCTTGAAGCAAACTGTTGAAGCCAAAACTCGTAAACTAAGCGCAAGATGGACTTTTGAGTCTGCTCAAGACGCTCAGTCACAGCATGGCATCGACGTTGAAGCAGAAATTATGGCTGCTTTAGCACAAGAAATTACTGCTGAAATCGATCAAGAGGTACTATCATCTCTTAAATCACTAGCAGGTACAGGTACAGATACCTACAACCAGGCTGCTGTTAGCGGTACTGCAACTTTCGTTGGTGACGAACATGCTGCACTAGCTGTTCTAATTAACAGAGCTGCAAACAGAATCGCACAGCGTACACGCCGTGGCGCAGGTAACTGGGCTGTTGTTTCACCAGCAATGCTAACTGTTCTACAGTCAGCAACTACTTCTGCGTTTGCAAGAACTACTGAAGGTTCTTTCGAAGCACCAACTAACACTAAGATGGTTGGTACTCTAAACAACGCAATGAAAGTATATGTTAACACATATGCTGCTGATGACGATGTGCTAGTTGGTTACAAAGGTTCTAGCGAATCTGATGCTGCTGCATTCTACTGCCCATACATTCCATTAATGAGCAGTGGTGTTGTACTAGATCCAACAACATTCGAACCAGTCGTGAGCTTCATGACACGTTACGGATATGTTGAGCTAAACAACACAGCATCATCTCTAGGTAACGCAGCTGACTACTTAGAAAGCGTTGAAGTTAATTCAGCTAACCTTTCTTTCAGCTAATAGTTATTTTATAACTACACTAAAGGGCGGCGCAAGTCGCCCTTTTTTTATGACTAAAATTTAATGATTTTACGTATGACTTTTATTAAAAAATGTGTTTAAATAATAGAGTAGTTTTTATTAACTAACTAGGAGAAAACATATGTGGACAAAACCGTCATACACAGAAATGCGTTTTGGTTTCGAAGTAACAATGTATGTAATGAACAAGTAGATTACATGCACAGACTTTTAGAAACACAAGACTGTGAATAACCCGCTTCGGCGGGTTTTTTATATTTTGGACAAAAAAGTTATTGACTTTTACTAAAAAGATGTTATATTAATAACATAAGCAACAAAGACTTAGCTAGTCAATGTTTATAGTGCAAGGAAGAGGCGTTTACCAGAGCGTCGAACTTGACTGCTTAGGGGTGGTACCCAGGCGTTGTACTGGAAACAGGCAGTGTCACATCGCTCTACCGAGCGGAAGCAGGTTGCTGCGGAGATGAAATGGTATTTGGTCCGTGGCTTGTAGGTGTAACCGAGTCCTACCTATTTTGCTTATTCTCAAAGCCCGATACTTAACTGTGTCGGGCTTTTTTCTCTTTTGATAAATACATATGTCAATTATAGGTGCCTCTTAAATGAGGACTTATGCGGAAATCCACCGCGTAGACCCTAGAACGGCAAATGTAAAAACAAAGGAGAATATTATGGGACGTCCATTAAACAAGAGATATTTTGGCACAACTGCTTCAGGCGGTGACGAGTCAAATGAAGAAAATTTAACAGTAGCAGTTAAAGTAGGTTCAAACACAGCTACTGAATTAGGAATTATTTTATCACAACGCTCAGAAACTACTTTCAATGTTGATGATAATCCAGCAGGCGGTGGCAACACTGGCGTATGTACACTAGTTAACAAAGCAGTTGGTTCACTAGCAGCAAACGAAATGTCATTAGCTGGATGGGTTGACGGAAACGAAGTATTCATTCGTAAGGTGCAAAACCGTACAATGATTGATTTTGATAACAACCGTTATACTTGGGAAATCCAAGACGACTCAACAGCAAACATTTTACGCTTAACTGCTATCTAATATAAAAGGGGAATTAATTTTCCCCTTAATTAGGAATTAACGAATGTCAAAATTTTTAAATGTAGACGGTGACTATAAATTAACAGTAACAGATGGTGGAGAAATCCGCCTTGATCCTGGTACAACTGGTAAAGTTAAAATTATCGGAAACCTAGAAGTTGACGGTGCAACTACTACTATTAATAGTACAGAGTTAACTGTTGACGATCCGTTTATTACTGTTAACTTAGGTGGTAACGCCGGAGGAGTTATTAGTAACTCTGCAGGGGATGTTGCAGGCATCCAAATAGACAGGGGCGGCTCCGATGCATTTTGGATCTTTGACGAACAAGGTGGCGGCGATCCTGTGTTTGTGGGAAGAATTGGTGGTTCACAAACAGGTACAGTTGTTGATATACTAACAAGAAAAATTCAAACAGGCGGCACAGACCTTGACTTAATAAACCAAGGTACAGGTGTTGTTAGTGTTAACGGCACTACAGATTACGAAAAACAAATATTTGAATATAGTGGTAGTCTAGTTGACTTTAATGCAAATCCTGTATTAAAAGCAAATCATCACGATACATTAATTAATGCTAAGGGTGTTGTTGATTATGTTGATGGATTCTTTGTTGGTAAATTCCAAAGTAAAATTGAAAAAGATGATACATACGTTGCAATTCACGATACTGATTCAGGAGATGCAGTAAGTGCTATTGAGTTTACTATTGATAGTAATCCAGCAGCATACTTCTTTAATGATAGAACAGAATTACAACATATTAGAATTTTTGATACAACCCTTGAAACTACATCAAGTAACACTGATTTAATATTAAGTGCTCCAGGCACTGGACAAGTTCAAATTAATGATGTGTTGTATATTCCTCAAGGACCGTATCAAGACGATGATGGTACACAAGGTGGTGGTATACCAAATTTTGGTGTTGATGCAGATACTGATAATCCAGATGCTCCGGCAACTGGTATTAAGCTATACAGCAAAACAGAAGGACCTGCAGGAACAAACTTGTATTTCGTAAACGAAAATAATACGAAAGATGAAATGGTAAGTAAAAAGAAAGCACTTTTGTTTTCTATGATATTTTAAAAGGAACGATAAATGGCAATCCAAAACACACAAATTGGCGGCGCATATACAGACATATTAGAAGTTCCTAGTGTAGGTGATCCCAACTATAATGCTGGCGGCTGGGCTGTTACAACTATAATGTTCTGTAATACGGCGCAAAATCCGCAAGAAGAAATATACACCGATGGCGGTGATACGTACTTAGATGTGCATGTCTGTGCAAATGGCGCAGCAGCAGGTGTAGGTAATATGGTTTTAAATAACATTCCTATTCCAGCAGGCGAAACCTTTACAATGGACACAGAGAAACTTATACTTGCACCTGGAGATGTAATTAAAGCAGCAACTACATCACCAACTAATATTACAGCAACAGTAAGCTATATGGAAGTATAATGAGATACATTAAGAGACAAACAACTAATACTAGAAGCCTTGGAATAGGAAGAGGCGTACATGTGACTACTGTAGATAAAGAAGTTATACTTGATAGTGAAAATGTTGTTCTTGTCCCTAAAGGTCCTACAGAAACCCGTCCGCAATTTCCAAAAAACGGTCATATGCGTTATAATACTACTGATAACAGATTTGAAGTATACGAAGCAGGCGAATGGAACGGTATTAGAAATGCTGCTCCTTCTTCATATGCACCTATTACAGTACAAAGTTTAGGTAATGGCGATGCAAATGAAGTATACTTTGGTCCTTTAAATAGTAGTGATCCTTTTTACCCTATTCCAGCAGCAGCACAAAATATTTTAGTGTTTGTTGAAAACGTTTATCAATTACCAAATACAAACTACAGTTTAGTACAAAATCCAAGCGGAAAGCCAGCAGGTTGGTATATAGAATTTGCAAGTGCTCCTGATCTTGGTAAGCCAGTAACAGTCCTACATAACTTCGATAAGTAAATCCTATAAATACTGTGTCAAGGAGATTATCGAGTGGCACAAGTAGGTAGAATATCCGGTCCGTTATTAGAAGCTAACCTTTTAAGACAAGGTACAACAAGCAATCCTTCTCAAGCGAACCTTACATTTAAAAATACTAATAGTGATCCAACACTACTAAAAATAAACGTTAACGACGGCCGTATTGGTGTTGACGTCGAAGCGCCTGCTAACGAATTACATATCTCTAATACAACACAAACAACAAATTTAATTGGCGACACTGCCGATATTGCTAACTTTAGTTGGTCTACTAATAGAATTGATTCTAATAACGGACCTATATATCTAAATGCAGGTGAACACATACAAGCCTCAAATTTAGAAACAGAACAATTTTATATTTCAGACAATTATATTTTAACACATAGTACTAATACAGATATTGATTTAAAATTTAATGGTACTGGATTACTAGATGTAAAATCTAACCTAGAAGTGTTTGGTAATATGCACTCTGCAGGAAATATTACGTTTGACGGAAATATTACTTTTGGTGACGCAGATACTGATAGTGTTGACTTTAACGCAGATGTCAAAGACGACATCATGCCAGACATTACTGACACATATACAATAGGTAAAAAATTTAAAAGATGGAATGAAATTCATACTAACTTAGTTAACGGTCAACTAGTTACTACTGGAGTAGTTAATGTAGATAATATGTTCCTAGATTCTCGTCAAGGAAACATATTTTATGTTGCAGCAAACGGTGACAATACAAATGTAGGCGATCATCCTCAAAGTCCGTTAGCAACAATTGAAGAAGCACTAGCACGATGCGATGCAAGTACACTAGGCCCGGTGACAGTACTAGTTTATCCAGGAGTATACGAAGAAACTTGTCCATTAGTTGTTCCAGAAAGAGTAACAGTACGTGGTGTGGATTTAAGAAACACAGTAGTTAAACCTACTGTTGCAACACAAGACAAAGATATATTTCATTTAAATGATAGTAGTACATTATCAGATATCACCATTAAAGATTATTACTACAACAGCATTAACAACACAGGTTATGCATTACGTTTTGCACCTAATGCTGTTATAACAAACAGAAGTCCTTATGCACAAAACATTACAGTTATTACAAAAGGTAGTGTAACTAGTGCAAGTGATCCTAGAGGCTTTGACGAAGGTGATGCAGGACGAGGTGCTTGGATTGATGGTGCAGAACTAGATAGTTCTAGCATAGAAGCAAGTATGCTATTCCATTCGTGTACATTTATTTGTCCTAATGCTGATGTTATTAGTATGACTAACGGTGTTAGAGTAGAATGGTTAAATTCATTTACATACTTTGCTAATAGAGGCCTTTATGCATTTAATGGTGTAACAGGACGCACAACTTATGACGGCAGTACTGTAGAATACGGTGCAGAAGTACGCTCAATAGGCAGTGCTAACGTATACGGTAACTATGGTGCAGTAGCAGACGGCGCAGATACACTAATGTATTTGATACAGCACAACATGGCATATATCGGTGCTGGCAAATATGTTGACAATGATAAAAGTCGTGCAATTTATGCAAACGAAATAGAAGAACTAAACAGTGGTAAAATACACTTTACAACAACTGATCATCTAGGTGGTTTTAGAATTGGTGATAACTTCTGGGTTGACTTTGAAACAGGCAACACAACAATTAACATTGATACATTAAGTGTTAATCAGTTTAATGCTTTACGTGTTAATACAGGAGCAAACACAACTGTTATTGACGGTGCATTTATTGATCTTGGAAATTTTACAATATCAAATAATGTAATAGAAAGCAGAACAGGTGATATAAACATTGCTAGTGCTACCGGACAGATCAATCTACAAAATAATACAAATGTTACAGGCGATGTTAACATAACAGGAGACTTAACATTTGACGGAACTTTAAACTTTTATGGCGATCAGGCAACTGACAGATTAGAATTTAATACAGAGTTTGAGCAAAACTTTAATCCTCATCAGACTTTAACATTTGATTTAGGTAGTTTTGAAAAACGTTGGTTACTTGCACACTTAGACAGAGTTGAAGGAGCAGACTTTAGCATTTATGATAACGTTATTGAACTTAATGTTTCAAACGCTGATTTTGAACTACGTGCTAATGGTACTGGTGAAATTTACATCCCCGAAAGTGTACAAGTTAATAACAACTTAACTGTTTCAGGCACTACAACAATTAATAGCGATGTTGACATTACTGACCCTAATTTTATATATGTTGGAGATATAAATCAAACTGGAAACTTTACAGTTTCTGGAAATGCAGATATATCTCAAAATTTAACTGTTGGTGCAAGTGTACAGTTTGAAGAAATATTAATTAATGACAATACTATTACTACAACAACTTCAAATGCAGATTTAGAACTACGTGCTGTTGGCACCGGTACAGTTAATTTACAAGAAACTGTTAATGTAACAAATAATCTCAGTGCTAGAGATACTAGTGCTACAAACACAACTGTAAATTTAAACATTACAACTGATAATGCAAATATTGGAAATGTAGAAATAAACGACAACTACATTGAAACAACTAGTTTAAATGGCGATTTAAATTTAGGTGCTGACAGAAATGTTATCATTACAGGAACAGATACTTTATTGCAGCAAGACTTAACTGTACAAGGATATACAAGTCTACAAGGCACTTCAATTACTGGCAATGTAACACATGTTGGAGATACTAATCAAACTGGCAATGTAACACTTTTAGGTGAGTGGACAAATAGTAATATCTATATTGAAGATAATTTTATTACTACTACAGAATCAAATAGCAATTTAGAACTACGTGCTAGTGGTACAGGTGAAGTTACAATACCTAATAACGATGTACAAATTAACAACGATTTAACAGTAAGTACAGATACAAATTTACAAGGTACTACTATTACAGGTACAATTATTCACACAGGTGATAGAACTCAAGTTGGAAGTTTCCAACAAAGCGGTGAGTTAACAGTTGACAACGTATATATTGAAGATAATTTTATTACAACTACTTCAGGTAATTTAATATTAGAATCAGCTGGTACCGGAACAATTAATGTTGATAGCAACGATGTAGAAATTGCTCAAGACTTAACTGTAAGCGGCGCAACTAGTTTACAAGGTACTACAATTACTGGTACTGTAACACATGTTGGAGATCTCCAACAAACAGGTAATTTTGATATTGCAGGTGAAATTAGTAACGGTAATATACTAATTGAAGATAACTTTATTACTACTACAAATTCAAATAGTGATTTAGAACTACGTGCAAGCGGTACAGGCGAAGTTATAATTGATACAGGTAATGTTCTTACTATTAATAATAACTTTTTTGTAGGCGGCACAATGGAATATACCGGTGCATTAACAATTAATGGTAATGTCGTCTTGGCTAAAAGTATACAAGACGGTAGTTTAACTGTTACAGATAATCTTTTTATTGACGGAACACTTGATGTATCTCAGCAAGCGCAGTTTGAAGAAATTCTTATAGATGATAACTTTATTACAACAACAACTTCAAATGCAGATTTAGAACTACGTGCAAGTGGAACCGGTAAAGTACTAGTTCCAAATAATAACATGCAAGTAGATAACGACTTGTCTACTAGATACATTAGTGCTGTTGACATTAATGTTACTAATAATTTAAATCTTTATGAAATTAATGTTACAGACGGCAACATTGAAATAAGAGACAACTATGTAACTACAAATGTTTCAAACAGTAATTTAGAACTACGTGCTAGTGGCTCTGGCGATGTTTATATGCCTGAAAATGTACAAATTGATAATAATTTAACTGTTAGCGGAACAACAAATCTACAAAATACTACAGTTACAGGTACAATAACACATGCTGGAGATACAAATATAACCTCTGGAACTACAACTGTTCTTACAGGATTTATAGTAGATATAGGTGTAACAAGTTGGGTAGTTGATATTGGAACAAATAGCAATACATTGTTGTATAACGGAGTTTCAGTAGGCACATTTACAGGAACTCAATCAACATTCTTATCTGGAAATGATACTTATAATAGAGGTTCATTAGTTGATATTAATGGCAACGTTTATACATATCAAATTGAAAAAGTTGGCGATACTAGACCTACTAGTACAATTTCAGAATACACGCAAGTTGGTAATTTAGATGTAACAGGGCAAGTTGATTTCCAAGGAGATGTACAACTTACTGATATTAGAATTAGTGATAATGTTATTACAACAACTGTTAATAATAATGACTTAGATCTACGTGCAGTAGGAACAGGTAAAGTATTAATAGACGGAACAAATTTACGTGTTAACAATAATTTATTTACAGCAAGTATAACAACTACAGATATTAATGTTGCTCAAGATCTTGTGTTAGATGAAATTAACATTACTGATAGCAATATAGAAATAAATGAAAACTATATTTCTACATCGATATCTAATTCAAATTTAGAACTACGTGCTAGTGGTACAGGTGAAGTTTATATTCCAAGTAATGATGTTACTATCGAACAAGATTTAACAGTTAACAGTAACACAAATATTGATAATGCATCTATTACTGGAGATTTAATCCTTACAGGTACTAGAACGCAAACCGGTAATTATAATTTAATTGGTAATTTAAATATTAGTTCTTTAGTTACCGATCAAGCATTTCAATTTGATGATATAAAAATACACGGAAATGTTCTAGAAACAACGTTGTCTAACAGCAATTTAGATTTACGTGCTGCTGGCACAGGACAAATTATTTTTAATGAAAATCTTCATGTTTATAAAGACTTAACAACAAGTACTTTCAATGTTAATTCTATTTCTGTAGATGATAATGTTGACTTAGATACTATAGAACTAAGCACTGATATACAGTTCTTTGATAATGTTATTACTACTACAAATAGCAACAGTAATTTAGAACTACGTACTAACGGTACCGGTAGTGTCTACTTACAAGAAATAGAGTTTACTGGTAATACTATCGGAACAACATCACCAATAGATAGTACAGTAAGAGATATTACATTAGCGCCTACTGAAAATTTAATTATTGATTCAACGTCTGCTTTACAAATTCCTAAAGGATTAACATCTCAGCGTGTAGAATCACAAGACATATTCTTAGATGGCGGGTTATCAACAATTAGCGGCAGTATACTAGACGGCGGAAGTGCGTCTACAATATTTGGATCATCAGACACTATATACAACTCAGGAGGTTCTGTGTTAGTATCTTCTGGTAATATAGGAGATATTAGATTTAATATTGATGATCATATTTTTGAAGGGACTGGTTCTACAAGCACTATAACATTTAATGGAGTATATTCTGCAAATAGACAAACTAGTGTTACAGCAGATCCTACATCAAATAACATAAGATTTATAGTTAATGGTGCAGAAAATCCTTTAGATAGTACAAACTTAGCAGGAGAAGTTACTGGCGAAGGCTTGTTTATACACGGAATACAAGTTGACGATGTTTTGTTTGACAACAATACTATAGAAACAAATGTAACAAATTCAGATTTAGAGCTTAGTGCAAATGGCACAGGAGAAACTTCTTTCGGTAATATATCTATTAAAGATAATTCTATTAAAGACAACGGTAACAATCTAATACTTAAAACTAAAGGATTTGGACACATTAAATTTAATGGTTCAAAGGGTATAGTTGTTCCTACAGGATTAACAGGAGAACGTCCTGCAAATTTAGGACAGCCTAATCCGCAAATTGGTGATACACGATGGAACACATCAAATCAAGTTCTTGAAACTTGGAACGGTACTGAATATATAGCTTCAGCGGGTATTGCAACAGCAATTACTCCAGCGGAGTTCGACGATTTGCTCTTAGAATACACATTAATCTTTGGTTAATCCTAGTTTATTTTCAAATCACATAAATACTATTAATGCGAAGCAAGACCATTGTTGACCACCATATCAACAAGCCTAGCACAACAAACTGTGGTTAGCCAGCAAAGAGCGAAAGCTGAAAATTTAGGCTAGAGGGACAGGATCCCCGTGTTGAGGAGATAGAATGAGCGCACTTGGTCGTATAAGTGGTCCGCTCTTAAAGTCAAATCTTATCCGTAATGGGATAGATCTGGCGTTTGAGACAGACTTACTTTATCTAGATGTTAATAATCAGCGTATCGGTATTAAAAGCGCAACGCCTCAATACGAATTAGACGTCAACGGTACAACTCGTACAACAAATCTTATAGTAACAAACAGAGCAGACATTGGAAACATCAATGTACAAGGTAATACTATATGGAGTGACGATCAATATTTACACTTAGGTACTTTAGATAATGTTGTTTACAACAATAAATTGCGTGTCGACGATATTGACATTGAAGGCAACGTTATTAGTACAAATACATCGAATTCAAATTTAGAACTTCGTCCTAACGGAACAGGCGAAGTACATGTCTACGGTAATATGGAAGTAGACGGAAACATACATGCAACAGGAAATATCACAGCAGATGGAAATATTGTTTTAGGAGATGCAAATACAGACAATATTACATTTAATGCAGATATTGCTTCAAACATTATTCCAGATGCAGATGATACTTATAGACTAGGCGAAGGTGGAAGACAATACCAAAGCAACATTGATTTTTCATTAGGAGATATTACTTTAACAGTTTCTAATGGAGTTGGAACCGTAAGTATACCTTCAACAGATAGTACAGCATGGATTGATGATGTTTTAGAAAAACCTTTAAATTATACATATCTATTTGCACTAGAAGGAACATCAGGAACTTTACATAAAGTTACAAGAACAGGAAACTGGAGCGGAACTCAACCTCAAACAGCAGCAATATCAGCACCTAGTATACTTGACGGCACTTATAATATTGTACAAGTTAACATAGATGCAAAACGTTGGGCAGATGTTTGGGTTGACAGTATTATAACTAATGGCATCAACACAGGCACTATTATTGTTGATGGTATTAACTTAACACTACGCCAAGGCAACATTTATTATGTTGCAGAAAACGGCGATGATTTACATACTGGTACACACCAACAAGATCCGTTTGCTAGTTTACAAAAAGCATTAAGTGTTGCAGGAGCTGGCGATACTGTTCACATTTATCCAGGTGTATATACTGAAATTTTTCCTCTAACTGTTCCGGCTGGTGTAACAGTAAAAGGACAAGGACTACGCTCAGTTAAGATTGTCCCTACAACTGCTACTGAATATAACGATGCATTTTTACTAAACGGTGAAACTACAATAGAAGACATCACCGTTGCAGATTTCTACAGTGGCGGTAGATATTATGAAGTTACAGCAGCGTCAGCAGGATCAACAACAGTTAACATTCCGAACTATGCTGATGGTAGTTTTTCTCACACTTACGTTAGTGGCGGAACTATTACTATTGGCGGCATTAGTTACAATATAACTGGAGCAACATATACACATACTACAGGTGTACTAGTTCTAACACACAGCGCAAGCGGTACAGCAACTATTGGCAATGATGTTTTTATAAGCAACATTACATTTAGTTGTGTTGGCGGAGATGGCTTAGCATATAATAGAGTATTCCCAGACAACGGATATGCTTTCCGTTTTGCAGCAGATTTTGAAGTAACTAGTCGCTCACCGTACATTAAGAACATAACAGTAATTACAAAAGGTAGCACAACTACAGCAGAAGATCCAAGAGGCTTTAACGCAGGCGATGCTGGTAAGGGTGCTTATATTGATGGTGCATACGCAACGCCTAATTCTAAAGAAGCAAGCATGTTGTTCCATTCAGCAACATTTATTACACCAGGTGTAGATACCATTACTTGTACAAACGGTGTTAGAGTAGAATGGCTAAACTCATTTACATATTTTGCAAATCGTTCAATTTATGCATTTGACCGCGGACACGGTTTGGGAATGGAAGGTAAAACACGAATTAGATTAAGTGGAATTACTGGTACATTTGGCGCAGGCGAAACTGTTACATTTACATCAACAGACAATTCAACAGTTTATGCAAAAGCAATTAATGATGTTGAAGGCGACACGCTTATTATTAACGGTAAAGATGAAGATCTATTAGATTTTGACTGGACACCAATAAGCATTGTTAGTAGTGGCGGAGCAACAGCAACAACTATTGAAAATGTTGATATAAGAGACTTTGGTGCTGAAATACGTTTAATTGGATCTGCTTCAGTTTACGGTAACTATGGCTTAGTAGGTGACGGCCCGGGTGTATTAATGTATGCTATTGGACACAACCTTGCTTACATTGGTAACGGTAAAGAAGTTACAAACGATGCAAATACTGTAATACAAGCAAACGAAGTTGTTGAAAATAATAATGCACAAATTCGTTATAACTCAGTTGACCACAAAGGCGACTTTAGAGTAGGTGATTTATTCTACGTTAATCAAGAAACTGGTGCTGCTTCATTTAGTGTTAGCGACTTTATTATCAATACAACTGGCGGTGTTACATTTACTACAGGCGGCGATACTACATTTGTCGACGGTACTAAAATTGAAACAGGTGACTGGAGAATTAGTGGCAACACTATTCAAACACTAACACAAAATGCAAACTTTACCGCAGCAAGTGGACAAATTAATTTACAAGACAATGTTAACGTTACTGGTAATTTAGATGTTACAGGTAATGTTACAATTGGCGGTAATATTACAATTGGTGACGAAGATACTGATACAATTCAAATTGTTGCAGGTATTGATAGTGATATTATTCCAAGACAAGATAGTACTTGGAGTTTAGGTACTGAGACTAAAACTTGGAGCAACTTATTTGTCAATCAAATTAATGTTGATGGAATAAGAATTCGTGACAACTTTATTGAAAGTACAGAATCAAATGCTAATTTAGAATTGCGTACAAACGGTACCGGCAATATTTACATTCCTTCAAACGATGTACAAATTGATAACAACTTAACTGTTGACGGAACTGCTACACTTGCAAATACAAATATTTCAGGAACACTTACACTAGTAGGTGACTTTAACCAAACTGGTAATTATTCACTAACCGAAGATATGTCAGTTGGACAAAATCTAACTGTTGGTGCAGATGCACAATTTGAAGAAATACTAATTGATGGTAATGTTATTACTACGACTACTTCAAATGCAGATTTAGATTTACGTGCTGCTGGCACAGGTAACATTGTTATTCCTAATAATGATGTAAACATTACAAATGACTTAAATGTTACTGGAGATATTAGTGCTAATAATTTAACAGTAGCAGCAAATGTTACATCAAATGATGCTAATATTGGCGATGTACAAATTAGTGGCACAACTGTTGAAGCAACTGCTTCAAATGCAGATTTAGAACTAAGAGCTAACGGAACAGGTGATATACTAGTTCCAAGTAATGATGTTATACTTTCACAAGATTTAACTGTACAAGGCAACACAAGCCTACAAGGTACTTCGATTACTGGAACACTAACACACGTTGGAAATACTACGCAAACAGGTAATGTTACATTGTTAGGCGAATGGACTAACGGTGACATTTACATTGAAGATAATTTTATTACTACAACTGCTAGTAACTCAAACTTAGAACTAAGAGCAAGTGGTACTGGCGAAATACTTGTTCCAAACAATAACGTACAAATTGATAACAACTTAACTGTTAGTGGAGCAACTGATTTACAAGATACAACTGTAACAGGCACAATCACACATACTGGTGATACTACACAAACAGGTAATTATATAATTGCTGGTAGTTGGACAAATGGCGACATTCAGATAAATGGTAACACAGTTGAAACAACACTTTCAAACAGTAATTTAGACTTACGTGCTAGTGGTAGTGGAAGTATAATTGTTCCAACTAATAATGTTACATTTAGTCAAGCACTAACTGTAAGTGGTGCAACTGATTTACAAAATACTACAATTACAGGAACAATTACACATACAGGAAATGTTGTACAAACTGGCAACTTTGATATTGCTGGCGAAATTAGCAACGGTAATATACTAATTGAAGATAACTTTATTGCTACTACAAATAGTAATTCAGATTTAGAGTTAAGAGCAAGTGGCACTGGTGAAATATTAATTCCAAATAACGATGTTAGAATTACTAATGATTTAGTAGTTAATGGAGACGCAACTCTAGGTGATACTACACTAACTGGTAATGTTAGCATTACAGGTGATATTACACAAACAGGTGATTATACAATTACTGCTAATGTTACTGTTGGTGGAACATTAACCGTTTCAAGCATTGCTCAATTTGAAGAAATTTTAATTGATGATAACGTTATTACTACAACTACTTCTAATACAGATTTAGAATTACGTGCTAGTGGCACCGGCGACATATTAATTCCAAACAATAATTTACATATTGTAAATGATTTATCAGTTGATGGTACAATTACTGTAGGCAATATTAATAGTGCAGGTACTGTTACTGCTAATACGTTTACTACTGGTGATATTCTAATTGACGACAATTTTATCACTACAACTTCTTCAAATTCAAACTTAGAGCTACGTGCTAGTGGAACTGGTGAAATATATGTTCCAACTAACAATGTACAAATTGATAATGATTTAACAGTTAGTGGTGTAACTGATTTACAAAATACTACAATTACTGGTACTGTAACACACGCCGGAAGTACTACACAAACAGGTAATATTAATTTAACAGGTAACTATGATGTTACTGGTACTGTAACCGTTTCAAGTGTTGCACAGTTTGAAAATGTAAACATTACAAATAATGTTGTTACTACAACAGAATCAAACAGTGACTTAGAATTACGTGCAGCAGGAACAGGCGAAGTGCTTGTTCCAAATAATGATGTTCATATTACAAATGATTTATATGTTGACGGCACAATTACTGTAGGCGATATTAATTCAGCAGGCACAATTACTGCTAACAGATTTAGCACTGGTGACATTTTAATTGATGATAACTTTATTACTACAACTACAAGTAATAGCAACTTAGAACTACGTGCTAGTGGTACAGGTGAAGTTTATATTCCAAGTAATGATGTTACTATCGAACAAGATTTAACAGTTAATGGAACTACAACTCTTAAAGGAACTAATATTGTTGGTAATGTTACACAAACAGGTAATGTTACACAAACAGGCGACTATAATTTAACTGGAGCATTAGATGTTGATGGAAATATTACTATTGCTGGAGCAGTACAGTTTGAAAATATACAAATTGCAGGCAATGTATTAGAAACTACACTATCAAATTCAGATTTAGAATTACGTGCCAATGGTGCAGGTCAAGTAGTTATACCAAATAATGATGTTGACATTAACGGAAATTTAACTGTTAATGGAACACTAACAGTTGGTGATATCGTAAGTACGGGACAAATACAAGCAAATACTTTTTATACAGGTGATATACTTGTAGACGATAATTTTATTACTACAACCACAAGTAATTCAGATTTAGAATTACGTGCTAGTGGTACAGGTAGCATTATAATTGACACATTTGATATTAATGATGCTACAATTAGTACTAGTGGAGATATGACTCTTGCTCCTAGTTCAGGATTAACAATTATTGATGCTACAGGTTCACTAAGGTTGCCAATAGGAACAACAGCAGAACGCCCAACAGCAGTAGCAGGACAAATACGTTATAATAGTGAGTTAAACCGTTTTGAAGGATATAACGGAACTAATTGGATTAATCTTAAAGGCGTTGAAGATTTAGATGGCAATACTAGAGTAACAGCAGAGCTTACTGAAGGTGCTAATGACAATGTTATTAGATTTTACAACGACGGAAACTTAACAGTTGATATAGATTCAACTAGGTTAAATGCTCTAAAAATAACCGTAGATGACATTCAGGTTGACGGTAATGTGATAAGTACAGTAACAGCAAATACTGATTTAGTATTGTCTGCAAACGGTACAGGTAGTGTTAAAATTGATAACATTTCTATTAAAAATAACACTATTTCTAACACAGTGTCAAACGCTGTTACTGTTTTTGAAGAAACAGATAATGGTTATGTTAAGTTTGACGGAACATACGGTATGGTTATACCGGTCGGCGGCAACGCAAATAGACCCCCGCTTGCATACACTGAAACAGGTCAAATGCGCTGGAACACAGATGCTCAGCGTACAGAAATTTACGACGGTGCTAACTGGGTGTCTGTTGCAGGTACTTCGAGTGGTATTAGTAGAGCAGAAGCTGAAGAACTTGCGTTTGAAATTGTATTGAGTTTAGGATAAAAGAATATGGCAACACTATTTAAAAATAAAGTAGTAAAACAAGTAGGAACACTACCTGTTGACATTTATGAGACTGATGCAAGTACTCGATCAACTGTTATTGGATTAAGTTTAACTAACTTAACTAGTTCGTTCGTATATGTAGATGTTTTAATACAAGACGATACTAGTGTAACAGGATACTATTTAAAAGACACAGTTTTGCCAGCAAACACAGCATTGCGTGTAGTAAACCAAGGTGAAAAATTAATTTTAGCATCAAATAATAAAATACAAGTTCGTGCTAGTGTTGACGATAGTGTTGATGTTGTCATGAGCTTTGTGGAGATTGTATAATGACGTATTATGTAGGTAATAACCCCCAAGACGTTTTAGACGGATTTATTAAAAGATATTTTTACGGACTTCGTAGAAACGAAGATGGTGAGTTATACCTAATTCGTGTAGACCAATTACAAGGTGCAGATAACGTTGCTGTTATTAACGACATTGGTGTATCGGCAAATAACTTTTTAGATTTTGAAGAAGGTATTGACTTTTTAGATGGCATTGATGCTGATAAGAACATTCGATATCCAAACTTAAGATACCCACAAATTAGATGGGACGGTAGATCTTTAGTTTATTACATTGATCCAACAGATGGACAATTTATTATGAGAATTTCGGAAGGATATAATTATCCTGAAAACATTTCTACACCTGGTTATGGCGAAGGCGTAGACGATCAGGTGAAAAAATAAGGGATAGAAAATGGCAGAGTTTAAGTTAGACAAATTTAAATATATATGGAGAGGTGATTGGACACCTTCTACTGAATATCTACGTGACGACATTGTTAGAGTAAACGGTAAAAGTTATGTTTGTATTGTAACTCATACTTCAACCGGTGCCTTCCAAAACGAATTAGAAGCAACTCTGCCAGGATCAAATCCACCACAACCATATCCACATTGGATAGTAATGACCAGTGGCAAAACTTTTATAGGTATTTGGACACAAGGAACAGCATATAACTTAGGCGATATTGTAATATTTAACGGTACACTTTATCTATGTACTGATTCTCACTTTGCAGGAAGTTTTTCAAGTGAAATAGGTTATTGGGAAATCTTTGCAATAGGGCAAAAGTTTGTTGGTGATTGGCAAAGTGGAACAACTTATGCCAAAGGCGGCATTGTAAAATATAATGGTAATGTTTATCAGTGTAAAAATGCTCACAGCGCAGGCGGAACTTTAGAAAATAATATTAACGATTGGGAATTATTTAAAGAAGGCATAGAATATAAAAGTGATTGGATAGCTGGAGATAATTATCGCAAAAATGATTTAGTACGTTATGGTGCAAACATTTATCGTTGTACAGAAACACATACTGCTAACACTTTAGTTTTAGATTTAACAAAATTTCAATTAGAGTTTCCGGGCACTCAAGCAAACTTATTAGTTTGGGACTCTGAAACAGACTATCAAGAAGGTGATGTTGTACGCTACGGTGGCTATGTTTACTTTGCAACAGCAAACAATAAAGATGTTGACCCAAGTAGAAGTGCAGGAGATAGTACAACTGCTTGGGAAATACTGGCAAAAAATTCTAGTTTTGCAGGAGAATATGTATACGGTTCACGATATAAAACAGGTGAACTAGTATTAAGAGGCGGCTACCTTTACAGAGCATTAAAAGACGTTAATATATCTGACGGAAGCGATAGTACTTTAGATTATTTAGACGACAGTCAGTGGGAATTAGTTGCTACAGGTAATAAATGGTCAGAAAACTGGGAACAAGGTTCTCAATTTGCTGTAGGCGAAGTAGTATATTACAAAGGTAGTGCTTACAAATGTACATACGAACATGTTGCTACTATGGACAATGCTCCTGATAACGGAAGCGGCTATGATTTTTGGGATTTAGCAATTCAAGCAGGTCGTCCAGCAGGAATGCAGACTAAAGCAGATCTACTTACTTATGGAACAACATCAGACGGAAGTTCATTAGGAGACATTGCATTAGGAATTGGTGACAAAACACAATCATTGTCTGTAACAGAAGATTATGAAGCATTTTGGAGAAACTTTGCATATGATGCAGAAGCAGTTTATGTTTCAACTAAAGGTGACGATGTAGACGGAACAGGATTAGGATGGAAAAACGCATTTAGAACTATTAGACATGCATGTGAATATATTGAAGATACATTCCCTGCAGGAACACCTGCTAAAATTTTTGTAGCAGCAGGAAGATTTGAAGAAGTTGGACCTATTGTAGTTCCAGCAGGAACTGTTGTTATGGGAGATGAACTACGTGCAACTACTATTGTTGCTACTCCTGCTATTAATGAATATACAAATAACTATCAATATACTAAACAGCTTGATGTATATATTAGTGAATTTATTTTAGATATTATCTCAAACGTAAGAATTGAAAAACATCCAAATAACCCAGCAACTCAAACACTTGTTGGTGTTGCATCTGACCAACCTACTGCACAAGTTATATTAGACTTAATAGATCAATACGAAGAATTTATTGAATTTAGATTGCCATCTGAAAATGGCACTGTAGATCCTGTAGAATACGGAACTAATATACTAGCAACAGATACTGCAAGAATAGCAGCTTATCAACAGTTGTTTGCAAACAAAAAATTTATTGCAGAAGAAGTTTATGCAAGATTAGTTGAAAACAATCCAACAATAACATTTACAAAACGTTATCAAATGGCAGATGTGCAAGCGATGATTAGAGGTATAGCATATGATTTAAAATATGAAGGAAATCATAGAACATTATATGCAGCAAGACGTTATGCTAACTCAGCACTTGGATCTCAATTAGATGACTTATTCCGTATGAGAGACACAACCGGTTTAAGAAGTTGTACTACCGAAGGATTAACAGGTACACTTAACCCTCCGGGTGTATTTGATTTGTATCAAAGACCTACAGGTGGTGCTCTTGTAGCACTTGATCCGGGTTGGGGTCCAGACGACGAGCGTACATGGATTGTAAACAGATCGCCATATATGCAAGGTGTAACTAACTTTGGTACTGCTTGCTCGGGTTGTAAAATTGACGGTAACCTACATAACGGCGGTTTACGTTCAATGGTTGCAAACGACTTTACACAAGTTTTAAGTGACGGTGTTGGTGCGTGGGTATTAAACAATGCAAGATGCGAACTTGTATCGGTGTTTACATATTATTGTTCTGTAGGATACCTTGCAGAATCAGGTGGTGTTATACGTGCTACAAATGGTAACAACTCATATGGTAGATTTGGTAGCATTTCAGCAGGCGGTGACCCTACCGAAACACCTCAGTCTTGTACACTAATGAATAGAAACAACGAAGCACAAGTTGAAGCAGTATTTTCAGGTTTAAGCGACGACAGAATTTTAGCATTTGAATATTCAAATACAGGTGAAAACTATACAACTGCTACTGCATCAGTAGTAGGTGCTGGCGCTCAAGATGAAACAGAGTTTACAGACTTTAGAGATGGTGCATTGTTTAATGCTCGATTAATTAATACTTCAGGATCAGGTAGAGAAGGTGGTAGTAACTACCTAACAAGACAGGGTTATGCACAAGATACTCCAGATGCATCTTCAAGTATTATTATTTCACAATCAGATGACACACAATTCCTTTCAGAAATTCAAGGAATGAGAATTATTATTCTTTCAGGTACAGGAGCAGGTCAATACGGTTATGTTACAAACTATAATGCAGTGTCAAGGGTAGTAACTGTTGCTAAAGACAGCGATGGTACTCCAGGATGGGATCATATTGTTCCAGGCTATCCTTTAGAAGCAACATTTGATCCAACTACAAATTACAGATTTGAACCAAGGGTTATAGCAAATCATCCAGGATACTCTAGTGAAAATAAAACTATTGTAGATAAAACATTTGTATCAGCAGCATTTGGTGGTACTTCTGCATTATATAATGGACTTATTGGACAAACAGGTACAGGCGAAACATTTGGACTTGATCCAATTAATTCAACATGGCGTGTTAATAGAGAAGGACCTACTTACACTGTAACTGCTATAAATCCAGGAGCAGGATATGCAGTAGGGGATAGTATTACACTAGATGGTGCTAATTTAGGCGGAGCGTCAGGAACAAATGATATTATAATTACAGTAACAGCAGTAACAGACGACAGCTCGAACAGTATTGATGCGTTTACATATACTGGTACACCAATTGGAGGACTTTTTGTAGCTATTGATAATAAATCTACGTTATCATTCAGTGCAGATGGCGAAGTATGGCAAAATGCTAATTTAAGTTTTGATGCAGGCGCAGACAATTACATTAAGGTATTAGCAGAAGATAACAAGTTCTTAGCATTTGCATCTGGATTAAACACTTACAGCTATTCATTAACTGCTGAAACGTGGACTACTAGAAGTTTACCTATAACAAGAGAATGGTCAGATGCAGCATATGGTAAAAATACATTTGTATTAGTAGGAACTAACTCAGCCGAAGCACTTTATAGTACAGACGGCGGCCTTTCATTTACACAAACTGCAATGCCGCAATCAGATGATTGGGCAGTTGTTGCTTACGGTCAAGGAACATTTGTTGCTGTAACAAGTGGTGCAACACAAGATGTTGCAACATCAGACGATGGTATTACTTGGACATTGCAAAACGCTGTTCTTCCAGCAGCAAATACAGCATGGATAAGATTGCTTTATGGTAAAAATAGATTTGTTGCTATTGCAGAAGACGGAACTACAGCATATTCGTTAGACAAAGGTGTAACCTGGACAGCTGGCGGTAGTGCTAGTGATAGCGGAGCGTTTAATGTTAAAAACGGAATTTATGCACAAGGTGTATTCTTTAGTATTGGTTGGGCTTCTCAAGTAGTTGCAGGAGGTATTGTTCTTGAAGGACACGACGAATGTGTTACTTCTGAAGATGGAATTAATTGGACAACAAGAACTCTTAATTTATCGTATAAATGGCAAGCTATTGCTCAAGCACGTATTAATAACGAATCGTTGTTTGTAGTATTAGCACAAAATGCAACTGGCGGATTACAGCATGTTAAAACAGGTTGTCAAGCAAAATTAAGAGCGCAAATTGGTCAAGGTGCGTTTACAAATATGTTAATATGGGATCCAGGTAGTGGTTATGACGAAGTTGACAATCCTATGGTATTAACAGTAACAGATAACCAATTTGTTTCAGAAGTTGAAACTGATAACAGAATTGGCAACGGAGTAATAGCACAGCCAGACTTTGTAAATAGAGGCGGCGGCTATCGTGTAACAAGTACAACAGTTACAATTAGTGGTGACGGATATGCAGATATTATTCCTGAAGAAGGATATCTAACACTAGCAGGGGTAACAACAATTCCTGGACCAGGTGTTCAAATTAGGATTGATACTGTACTAGACGAAGAAACAGCAGATCCAGACGATTTAAAACTTTTTGCAGGTATTGAAATTGAAGATTTAGGAGATGATGGCACTGGAAATGGTACAAGACTTGTACAGTTTAGAGTTTCACCTAGACTACGAAATGAATATAACTTAGAACACGGAACCGCAGTAACACTAAGAAGTCGTTACAGTCAATGTCGTATTTCGGGACATGACTTCCTAGACGTTGGTACAGGAAACTTTGAATCAACAAACTATCCTGACATTTATGCAGGGGGTAACTATTTTGTAGCAGCACCTGAGAACGAAGTGCTAGAACAAGACGGCGGACGAGTATTTTATGTAAGTACAGACCAAGATGGTAACTTTAGAACTGGTGAACTGTTTTCAGTACAACAGGCAACAGGTATTGTTACTATTAGTGCTGATTACTTTGACTTAGACGGTTTGAGCGAACTAGCACTAGGTGGAGTTCGATTAGGCGGTTCAGGAACAGTAATTAGAGAATTTTCAACAGATCCAACATTTGCTGAAGATTCAAATAACGTTGTGCCAACACAACGAGCTATTGCATCATTCCTTGCAGATAGATTAAGTGTTGGTGGTGAAAACCTTGAAACAAACGCAGTCCAGGCAGGACAGGTTAAAATTGGTACTATTGATAATATTATTGATAGTGCATCAGATGGGTATATTAATTTTCCAGTTGATGTAGACATTTTTGGAACTTATACTGAGGAAGACGAATTTGGTATTGAAACAACTAAACCAGTTGCAGTTCAAGGAACAATTTACTTGATGCAACAATTAATGAAAGGTCCAGATGAGTCAGTGCAATAAAATGCACAGATAACGGCAATGGATAAATACAGTAACTTGGAGTTAAAGACAAATGGCAGAGTTTAAACTAGGTAGAATTAGATTTGTTTGGAAGGGTGATTGGACCGCTTCTACAACATATTATCAAGATGACGTTGTAAGCGTTGGTGGTAAGACGTACATATGTACTATTGGACATAGTAGTTCAGCAGACTTTTATTCAGATTTTGATATTGTACCACCAAAATGGAATTTGGTAGCAGACGGTCAAGCATGGAGAGGCAACTGGTCACCAAATACAGAATACATTTATAATGATATTGTAAAATATGGATCAGGTTTATACATTTGTAATACTATTCATACATCTGCCAATACAACAGGAACAGGTTCTTATACTGTAACTGTAGATACAAATGCCCAAAGTCCATTTAATAATGTATTTGTTTTAGACGGAACCCAATATCCTAAACTACAATTTATTGCAGGTTACACATATACATTTAATCAAGATGATGCGTCAAACGATACTCATCCATTACTGTTTAGTGAAACACAACACGGTATTCACAACGGTGGAACAGAATACACAACAGGTGTAACTTATTACCTAGATGGTTCTGCTGTTGCTGACAGCACAGCATACGTAGCAGGCTTTGATGCAGCAACTACAAGAGAAGTTAGAATTGCAGTAACTGGCGCAACACCAGATCCTTTATACTATTACTGTGCAAATCATAACAACATGGCAGTTGATGCTGATATTGATATTTCACTTGTTGGTCTTGAAACAGATGCAGAAAAATGGGATACATTTGGCGAAGGATTATCTTGGAAGGGTGATTGGACAACTAGTTTTGGCTATAAATTAAATGATATTGTTAAGTACGGTGGTACAACATATGTTTGTAACACTGCACACACATCAGCAAATTCTCTATCATTAGGACTTGAAAACGACCAATCTAAATGGGATTATCTAAACCAAGGTTTAGACTATAAGTCACAATGGGTTACTGGAACAAGATATAAAGTTAATGACGTTGTACGTTATGGTGCAAGTTTATGGATTTCAACTGCTTCTCATACAGCAGCTACATCGTTTGGTAGTGATAGTGCTAACTGGGAAAAGTTTGTAGAAGGATTCCAGTACGAAGGCGAATGGGACGCTTATGCAGATTATCAACCAGGCGATATTGTACAGTATGGCGGTTATCAGTATATTGCAAAAACAGATCACAGCGGAGAATTTCCTTCAACAAGTACAGCAAACTGGGATCTATTTACAGAAGGCTTCCGTTTCTTAGATGACTGGGCAGCAGACAGTTCAAACCAAGACTATAGAGTAGGTGATGTTGTACGTTATGGTGGTTATACTTATATTTGTATTCAAGATCACAATAACCAAGAACCACCAAATGCAACTTACTGGAAAAAATTTACTTCAGGTTTGAACTGGAGAGGTGCTTGGTTAGACGATCAACAATATTTTGATGGTGACATTGTACGTTACGGTGATAACTCATACATTTGTATTTTAGGACATATTTCAGAAGGTGATGATTATTCATCACTAGGTGGCGCACAAAATTCTCGCCCAGACTTAGACTTAACTGGTACCTACTGGCAGGTTGTTGCTGTTGGTACAGAACAATCTGTATTAACAACAAAAGGTGACTTAGTTTACTATAGCGGTTCAGCACCAGCGAGATTGCCAATTGGACAAGATGGCCAAATTTTAACAGTCAATGCTGAAGGACTTCCTAACTGGGAGTTCATTGGTGATACCGACGATGTTTACTATGTTGCAGGACACGGTAAAGATAACCCTGCACCAATTTATGGTAAAACAATCGATCGTCCTTGGAAATCAATACGTTATGCTACACAACAAATTGAAAGAGGAACAAAAAATCCTAATGCAGCAAAACTACTAGAAATTAACAGAAGATTTATTCAACGTGAAATTGTTGAATGGACAGATTATCAAATTGCTAATGCTGGCGTTGGTAGCATGTGGGAAAACTTAGACTATGATAGTTCAATGTGTGAAAGAGACATGGGCTATATTGTTGACGCACTTATTTGGGATATCAAACACGGTGGCAACGAGTATTCATGGGACGCTGCATATTCATATGTAGACACAGGATCGGCACTTTATACATTAGGACAAGAAGATCAAACTATTGCATCAATTAACTATGGTTTATCAGTTATTGAAAATGTACTTAATCAAACAGCACCTAGTGTTAACTATCAAACTACAAACGGTGATAATTCAACTGCGGTTGTAGCACAATGGTTTGATGCTAACATTTCTGCAGAAGATGTAATTTCGCACATTACAGAAAATGTAGGCATTATTACAGATACTATTGCTGAAGGCAATGAAAGAAGTATGCCTAAGAAATTAGTACCAACTACACTTGTTAAAGTTTCTACTGGATACTACAACGAAGTACTTCCAATTATTGTTCCAGCAGAGTGTTGTATTATGGGCGATGAACTTCGTGCAACAAACGTACAGCCTAGAAAGCAAGGCAACGGCACTTTAACACCAAGAAAAGATGTTCCATTCAGTTTCAAAGCACTTGAAAGAATGGAAGAAATTGTCGGTGACATTGTTGAAGGCGTTGCAGTTACAGCAACAAGCGGAAATGTTGAACTACAAGATCAAACATGGCCTTATGCAGAAACTGACGTAGTTGGACCACAAGTACAAAAATTAGCACGTACAGTACGTAGACAAATTGATAGTTCAATTGGTGATAAAATTGAAGCAATTTATACTCCTGCATACGAGTTATCTGATGCTAACTATGGTTATTCAAGAGACTTGTTCTTACTTAACAAGCCATTCATTAAAGCAGAGATTGAAGCATATCTAGCAGATCAATATCCAGATTTAATGTACAGCAAAACTAGATGTCTTAAAGATGTTGGATTAATTTTGGATGCTGTCGCTTACGACTTGACATATGGCGGCAACTGGATGAGTGTTGAAACAGGTAAAGCATATTTTAACGGTGCTTCTGGCAATTTACAAATTGACAGTGCAGAAAAAGCAGCAACACTTGCATCATACGCATATCTAAAAGAATTAATGCAAACAACAGGACGTAATATTACTGTTAATCCAACTTATCAAACTCCGTCAACAAACGGCGATGTATCTACAGTACCTGTTCCACAGGTTGCAGGTACAGGTGGCTCAATAGCAGTTTCAACTACTATTGGCGATTTAATGGATGATATTATTACTACTATTGATTTAGGTTATGCAAGTGCTCCAGCAATTACATATCCAACAATATCAACTGATTCAGATGCATATGTATTACAAACAGCAGTTAATGCCGATAAGTCAACAATTCAAACAGGAACAATTGACTTTATTAGTAAAAACTTTGGTAGTTTCCGTTATAATAGTGCAATATGTCGTAGAGACTTAACAAACATTATAACTGATATTGCATATGATGTTGCACTAGGTACAAACTATAATGGTGTGTTCTCAGGACTTGCTTATCAACGTCCTACAAATGCATACAACTTAACAGGGCAACGTAAAGAAACAATTGGTGCTTTACGTTATGCAAGAGATCAGCTACAAGCTGATATTACAGATGCAACAGCAGAAGCACGTAGTGATGCAGCATTTAATGAAATTGTTGATATTATTGAAAACGGATCTGCCGCAGCAGATACACTAAGTTATCCTGTACCAAGTTCGCTTCCAACTGCAAATGCAGACGATGCTTTTAATAACTTAGAAGCAAACAAGGCATTTATTGAAGCTGAAATTACTGCATGGATTGATGATCAAGTATTAGAAAATACTACAACTAATCCAGATCCAAACAGTATTTGGTTTAACTTTACATATAATTCAACAAAGTGTGCTAGAGATGTAGGCTTTATTGTTGAAGCAATGAAATATGATATTCTTTATGGTGGTACAATGTCTACTACACGTATTGCTGAATCATATTTTGGAATTTATGGCGACTCTTACCCAGCAGATCAAACAGCACAAACTGCCGCAGCATATGATAGGCTTGCAACAGTTTTAGATCAGATTGCAAGAGAAGTTCTTGTTACAACATCATCTGGTAATGCTGAAACACAAACACAGTCAGGTAGTCCAGCTACGTCAACTGAAGGCAACATTTTACTTGCAAACATGCAAATTATTGAAGACGTCCTTACAGCAGGAAACACTAATAGCATGCCAGCAGCGACATATCCAAATCTTGCTTCTCTAGGAGTAAGTGCTACACTACAAACTGAAAAAACTGCTATTGATAATGCAAAAGCACAAACAATTCTTGATGTAGTACAATATATTAGTGATACATATAATGACTTTAATTATAATCATGCTAAATGTTCAAGAGATGTTGGATTAATTATTGATGCAGCAGTTTATGATTATGCGATGAATACAAACTTTGCAGGTATGTTTGCAGCTCATTCATATTTGAGAGCTCCAAGCAGTAATGTAGTAAGCGATCAAAAGACTGCAAGTATTGCAGCATTTGAATATGCAAAGGTACAAGTACTTAATGCTATTGATGGTAACGCAACTGCTAAAGGCATTAATGCAATTAATAATACTTGGGATTGGATCGACGATACTATCTTTAATGCAACTCCAGAAGGCAGTAACAAAGGTGTTGCTGATCAGGAAGTCTGGAATGCAATTAGAATGATTGAACTAAACAAAGACTTTATGGTCTCTGAAGTTCAAAAATATGTTGATGAATGGTTTACTGTAGGCGTTTCAAACTCTACAGCAGGAACAAACGAACTTACAGTTTCTGATACTACTTGGATGGAACAAAACCAAGCAATTAGATTTGTTAATTTAGATGACTCTGCAGATGCAATTACTAATGCAGGATTAGCTTCTGGAACTACATATTATGTTAAAGATATTACTTCAGATACAACATTAACAATTTCTGCTACACCAGGTGGAACAGCAGTTTCATTAACTGGAGAAGATTTTATTACATCAGATGTTGATACAGGAAAACTTCGTGTAGATATTGAAGAAATAGTTGAAGGTGTAGTATACGATTCTTATTTTAACACAAACTATAACGCTGTAACATTAGGTTTAGACTTTGTAACTGGTGATAATGCTACACAAACTAGCAATGCTTCAACTGAAATACTCGCAGGTATTAGTAAAGCAAAAGCAGAAACAGCAGCATTGAAAGCCATAAGAACAGGTAATAGTGGAACTTGGTTAACAAGAGCAAATGCTGCATTCGACGAGGTAACTGATATTGTTACTAACGGCTCCGGCAACGCAAATGCATATTCATATACTGGCTTAACTAATGCAGCACTTCAAGTAAGAGCTAATAACTCATTTATAGTTGGAGAAGTATTAGAGTGGTTAAATCAAAACTACAATGCAATTTACACTACTATGGACACTGCTCAGTTTACAACAGAAATTGGATACGTTGTAGAAGCACTAGCATATGACTTAACATATGGAGGAAATAGTGCATCTTGGAGACTTGCAAATAGATATTTTGTAGGAAATGCGTTTATTTCTAACTTAGACAATAATAGAACAGCTGGTAACCTTGCATTTAACTACTTACAATCATTTATTGATAACATTGTACTAGATGACTCAGCAAGTTGGACTCAGTTAAGTGGTGGACTTCAGGATACTTCAAACGCTGCTGGTTCAGCAGCTGATGCAACTAAAGCACAAACACTTGTAGGAATTTTTGAATCAGCAGCTGGTAGCGGTAACAATTCAAGTTTTCCAAGTAAAACATATCCAACAAGTAACATTGGTGCAGCTGGTATAGATAAAATTGCACCTGCATTAGATAAAGCAAAACTAATTGCAAATAGAACTGTTCGTTATGTTGACAAAACATATAGTTCAATGTTTAGTTTAGAAGCAGATTATGATTATAATTTACAATTATGCACAAGAGATTTAAATGAAATTATCTTTGGTATGAAATGGGATCTAAACTATCCACAACAATGGAAACGTGCATACACAGATAGCATAACATTATATCGTCCAGGTTGCTATAGAACAAAACTAGCAGCACGTTGGTATGTAAATGCTGTTTTAGGATCGCAAGAAGAAGATTTCTACTACATGCGTAACGGTACAGGACTAAGACTACAGACACTAGACGGATTAAAAGGTGATCTAGGTCCTGCAAACGCATATGGAACAAGACGTCCAACAGCGGGTGCTTATAGTTCACTAGATCCAGGTTGGGGTCCAAATGATACTCGTGTATGGATTACTTCGCGTTCTCCATACATGCAGAACTGTACATGTTTTGGTTATGGTGCAATTGGTCAGAAAATTGACGGTGCATTGCACAACGGCGGTAACGACTCTATGGTATCAAACGACTTCACTCAGTTAATTAGTGATGGTATTGGTGCTTGGATTACTAACAATGGTAGAGCAGAACTTGTGTCAGTGTTTACATATTACTCACACGTTGGTTATCTAGCAGAAAACGGTGGACGTATACGTGCTACTAACGGTAACAACTCTTATGGCACATTTGGATCAGTAGCAGAAGGCACCGATCCAGAAGAAACTCCAGTAACTGGTGTTGTTGATAACAAGTTCCAGTATAATGCAACTATTGCAATAGTTAATACTGATGCTGATGAACTTTTAAATGTTGAATTCAACCATGCTGGTAATGAATATACTGAAGCAGAAATTGAGTTCTTTGGTCCAGGCGATAATGAAATTGTTCTTTCAGATGAATTCCGTGATGGCGCAACATATCAAGTACAAGTTGATGAAACTCCAAATGTTACTCAAGGTGGTACAGGTTACTTAAACGTATCAAACACTGCGCAGGTTGGTAGTGCAACAGGACTTACAATTTCTGCTACAGACGGTAACATTTCAACTGCATACCCGGGCATGAGAGTTCAAATTACTGGCGGTGCTGGTGTTGGTCTATATGGTATTATTGATACTTACAACGCTGGATCAAAAGCATTAACAGTTATTAGAGAATCAGACGGAGCAGCAGGATGGGATCATGTTGTTCCAGGATGGCCTTGGGAAGCACCAAACTCAACTTCAACTTATGAAATTGAAGCATATGTAGATTTTACTGCTCCAGCTAAAACAAGCGGAGCATCAACTCTACCAACTACAACAACATGGCATGCAAATAAGTGGATTCAAACAGCGGGCGAATACACAAACGTAGCGTCTGAAACAGAATCAGACGGTTTTGGCGCAACTTTTGATGTTATAAGAAATGGCAGCAAATACTATGTTACAATTAATGCAGCAGGTAGTGACTATTTACGTTTAGATACAGTAACTATTAAAGGTTCTAACTTAGACGGGGTAGATACTACTCATGATATTACAGTAACAATTACATCATTAGATGCAAATGGCGGAATTGTTGACTTTGACTTTACTGGTCATGGTAGAGCAGGATTCTTCCTAGCAGTTGGTGATAGCAGTAATGGCGCTAAGAGTTATGATGGTATTAACTGGACAGCACAAAATGTTACAGCACCAAGTGCAGGTAACTGGTCAGATATTGCCACAGGACTACTAGATGATGGATCAACAACATTCCATCCAATGGGAACAATTATTGTTGCTGACGGATCAGGAAGTATTGTAAGAACATCAGACGGTGATACTTGGACAGCAGGTTCACTTCCTGGAGCATTAAGCAGTGCAGGCGAAAATTCAATTGCATTTGGTAATGTATCATCCGGTGTTAACAGATTTGTTGTAATTAGTGATGCTGATCAAGATATTGCATACTCAGATGACGGTGGTCAAAACTGGACCTTACAATCATCTGCATTAAGTGCAATTGGGTTTGACAGTATAACATATGGTAAAGGTTTGTATGTTGCTGCAAGAACTGGAACAACAAGTGTTGCTTACTCAGACAATGGTGTTGTTTGGCAAGATACAACACTACCAGGCACAATCGCTGGAAATGTTACTTGGGGTAATGGAAGATTTGTTGTAATTGGTGGAACAAATGGTGTAATGTATTCATTAGACGGTGTTAACTGGTACAATCCTACAATTCCAGGAGCAGGAAATTTAACACTTCCATTAACTGCAACAGAAAGACAAGTTGCATACGGACAAGGCGTGTTTGTAATTACTTCAGACGACACTGACGAAATTCAGTATTCAGAAGATGGATTGTACTGGCAAGCATATACACTAACAGGCGGTGCAGTTACCGGTGGCTTTAACGCAGTTGCGTTTGGTAATCCAGAAAAAGCAGGTGTGTTTAGCATACTTCCTAATGCTAGTGGCACAGGAGCAAGATATGCTAACATTGGTGCTACTACTAAAGCAAGAGCAGGTATTGCAAATGAGCAAATATTTGAGTTTAGAATTTACGAACCAGGTTCAGGATATACAAGCGCACCTACAATTACTATTACAGATCCTAACAACATTGAAGATGTAACTCCTGTTGTTAGAATAGGTAACGGAGCACTTGCTAACCCAACCTTTATACATAGAGGTAGCGGTTATACATCATCAACTGCTTCTTTAAATGTATTAGCAAGTAATGGTAGTGCTGACTTTAACCAGTATGGCGCATATATTGCAGTAAGACAGTTAACTTCAAGACCAGTTCCAGGATCAAACGTTATATTTGACAGTTTACCAGGACAGTTCTTTAAGTTGGTTAGTACAGTATCCTTTATTGGTTCAAATGATGGATCTTATACTGCATTCTTACAAATATCACCAAGTATGACAGTTACTGATGCTCCAGTAGATGGTGACCCAGTAACAATGCGTATTAGATTCTCGCAAGTACGTCTAACAGGACACGACTTCCTAGACATTGGTACAGGTAACTTTGTAGATACTAATTATCCAGGAGTTCCGGTTAACGATCCTGTACAGTCAAACGAAACTGTAGACTCAGACGGCGGACGAGTGTTCTATACTGCTACTGACCAAGATGGTAACTTTAGAGTTGGTGATTTGTTCCAAGTTGAACAGGCAACTGGTGTTGCTACATTGAACGCTGAAGCATTTAACATTGCAGGTCTACAAGAACTTACACTGGGCGAAGTTACACTAGGTGGTAACTCAGCAAGTATTACTGAATTTAGTACAGACCCGTTCTTTACTGCAAACAGTGATACTATTGTTCCAACTCAACGTGCAATTAAAGCATACATTGAATCACAAATTGGTGGTGGTGGTGCTACACTAGTTGTTAACAGTGTTACAGCAGGTGATATTTTTATAGGCGGTACACAAATTACAACAGTAAGTGGTTCACCAATTAACATCAGAGCAAATGTAGTGTTTAGTGGAACAGTACTAGGATATCCTTTAGCATGGAATTACTTCCAGCGATAAGGGGAATGGATAAATATTAATAGATAATGTTGAAACATCTAGCATATAACAGGAGATTTAAAAAATGGCAAACGGAGTATTAGGATCAGCGGATCTAGCAGCAGCAACGTATACTGAAATATACGACTGTCCTAATGATAACTTCGCAGTAGTATCGGTGAATTTTTGTAATAAAAACTCATCTTCAGTGACTGTAAGGTTAGCATTAGCAAAACCAGGACAAGCATTACCACAAGGCGACGATTACTTAGAATATGAAACAGAAATTCTACCAAACGGCGTACTTGAAAGAACTGGTATTGTTCTAGAAGCAGATAGAAAAGTATTTGCTCGTTCATCAGATGCAAATACAACATGTGTTGTATATGGCATTGAAACATCGACAGCATAAGGAATAAACTATGGCTAGAAAAGTATCAACAGGTAAAGTAGGTAGACCGATATTAGGTCAAATTGTTGTTGAAGATAATTCAATTTCCGGCATCATTGCTAACGCAGATGTTGTGTTAGAACCAAATGGTACTGGTATTGTTAAATCGACAGCATCAATGCAAGTCAACGACGGTAATGAATTAAGATTAGCAGATTCAGATAGTACAAATTATGTTGCACTTAAATCTCCGGCAGCAGTTACTAACAATGTATCTTTTACATTACCAGGAGCAGACGGAACTAATGGGTACGTTTTAAGTACAAACGGTTCGGGTGCATTAAGTTGGACACAAAAGACGCTTGCACTAGCAAGTGATACAGCAAGTGGAAATGTTGGAGTATTGCTTTCAAGTGAAACTGGAAGTACTCTTTCTAGCGTTAAGTATTCAAGTAGAATTCAATTTGCTCCTAACACAGGTAATTTAACTATTACTGGCGGGTTAAGTGCAGCCTCAGGTACTTTTACTGGAGCAGTTAGTGCTGCATCATTTAGTACAACAGGCGGTGCAAGTTTTGGTGCAAATATTACTATTACAGGAACATTAAGTGCAGCATCTGTTACTACAACCGGCGACATTACAGCTGGCGGTGACGTTATTTCAAACTCAGACGTAAGATTGAAATCTAATATTACAGATATTAAAGATGCACTATCAAAAGTTTTAAGACTAAAAGGCAAGCAGTATACAATGAATGGTAGAGATAACCAAATTGGTTTAATTGCTCAAGACGTTGAAGAAGTATTACCACAAATGGTACATACACAAAAAGACGAAATGGGTACTAAAGCAATTAACTATCAAAACATGGTTGCACTATTAGTTGAAGCAGTAAAAGATTTACAAGCAGAAATAAACGAACTAAAAGGATTGAAGGGGACTGCATAAATGGCATTCTACATCGGAACCCAAGAAGTTACAGCAGTACCGGCAGGTAGCGATGCAACTCGCGGTGCTGAACTTATGGCAGATGGTGAAGGTTCAGCATTTTGGGGCTACATGGGCGGCGGATCACTAGGCATAGGTCAAGTTGATAACAATGCTTGGAGATATCGTTCCATTTACACGCATGGATATCTAGCAGCAGGCTATAAAGGATCTAATCCATGGCGTAGTGTAAACAAAACTTGGCATTTAACCGATACAACACTTTACTGTGGTGAACAATTATCATTTACTCAAGCATACACAGATGGTAACTATAGTGACTTTTATGGTTATATTGTATCTGGTGGTGGCTTTAGTGGCGCAACAGCAAATATTTCGAGTTATAGTCTAGCAAACGGAAGTATACGTATGTTTACTGCTGATGGATTTTCATCTAGTGGTATTAGTTATGGATACGTAGGCAATGATCCAAAGAACGAAGGACTAGGTTATGGTTCTGCTGGCTTTGGTAACCACGTAGGTGGTATGGCAATGGACGTAGCCAGAGTTGATTGTTCAGCTTGTTCAGACATCAAAGGACAAGGTGGATGGATTAACGGTGGCAACTCTAGTGCAACTAACCGTATGCATTTTCCAAGTGAAGTTATGTATACTGGTTGGGATTCAGGTCAAAGCGGTAGAGGAAATTCAGCAGCTTCGGGAGAACTTAGAGGTTATTTTGAATGGGGATCCGACTATCGATATGTAACTTGGTCAAACTCAACATGGTCTGGTACCGGTGTTTGGGGTGGTTGGGGTAAAGACTTCCATTGTAAAATACAATCAACTAAATGGGGACACCATTATGTTGGTACTGGCAATAACGTTACTTCAGGTAAAGCAAGATTTAGCGATTCAACAGGAACTACACTAGCAAACTTTAACAAAGTAAGAAGTTACGGTGAAGATAATGTTGAAGACGGTCAGGATCATGGTTATATTATGGGTCACTTTGACGGACAACAAAATAACCACACAATTAAGCAAACACACTCAACTGATTCAGAAGTAACAATGGGTGCTGATTGTATGCCTAAAGGACACTACGGACAAAGTTCAGGTGCTTGCGCAACTGCTGCTGCAACTGTTTTAGGAGGACACGGATAATGGCATTTAAATTAGGAAATGTTACATTAGAATTTGTTCCTCCAGGCAATGATGCATCAAGGGGAGCATCACTTATTTCAGACGGATCCTCAGGTTCATTTTGGGGATACATGGGTAATACTAGTAGTGGTGCTATAGATAACGCACAGTGGCGTTACAGATCAATTTACACGCATGGATATCTAGCAGCAGGATATAAAGGTTCTAATCCATGGCGTTCGGTAAATAAAACTTGGCACCAAACTGATACTACAATTTATTTAGGTGAACAAATTAGTTTTGCACAAGCATACTGCGATGGTTTTTATTCTGACTACAACGGTTATATTCAAACTGGTGGCGGATTTAATGCCGCCGGAGACAGTATTTCTAGTTATAGTCTAGCAAATGGCACAATACGTATGTTTACTGCTGATGGATTTTCATCATCTGGATTAACTTATGGCTACGAAGGCAATGATCCAAAGAACGAAGGCTTAACATACGGATCGGGCGGATTTAGTAACCACGTTGGTGGTATGAAACTTAACACAGCTATCGTAGACGGTGCCGGAACACAAGATATTAAAGGACAAGGCGGTTGGATGACAGGCGGCGGGAGTACTACTACCAATCGTTTGCACTTCCCAACAGAAGTTATGTATGCAGGCTGGGATTCAGGTCAAAGCGGTAGGGGCACAGCAGGTGCTGGTGAGCTAAGAGGCTACTTCCAGTGGTCGGGAACACAGTATAGATATGTAACATGGAGTAATAGTACTTGGACAACCAACTGGCCACAAGGCGGTGGTTGGGGTAAAGATAACCATTGTAAAATACAGTCTACTAAATGGGGACATCATTACATTGGTACTGGCAATAATGTTACTTCAGGTAAAGCAAGATTTAGTGATGCAACTGGTGCAACATTAGCAAACTTTAACAAGGTTCGCTCTTACGGTGAAGATAACGTAGAAGATGGTCAAGATCATGGTTATATAATGGGTCACTATGATGGACAACAAAATAACCATACTATTAAACAGAGTCACTCAAGCGATTCAGAAGTAACACTTGGCGCAGGTGCAATGCCTAAAGGACATTATGGACAATCATCAGGCGCATGTTCAACTGGAGCAGCAACAGTAGTAGGGAGCGGAATGTAACATGGCATTTTATCTAGGAGCAGTACAAGTAACACCAGTACCAACTTCAGACGCAAATTCTAGAGGTTCTAAACTGATATCAAACGGTAGTGACGGCACAAACTGGGGCTACATGGGTAGCGGGTTTACTGGCTTTACTCCAGACAACGCACAGTGGCGTTACAGATCAATATTTACACACGGATACCTAGCAGGTGGATACAAAGGATCTACTCCTTGGCGCAGTGTAAACAAAACATGGCACCAAACTGATACAACAGTATATTGCGGCGAACAGTTATCAAACTATTGTGCTTATACAAATGGTTTTTGGAGTGATTATCACGCATATATCTGTTCAACTAATGGATATTCTAACTCACATGATCAAATATGTTCTTACAGTTTAGCAAACGGATCTATTAGAATGTTTACAGCAGATGGGTTTTCATCTAGCGGTATTAGTTATGGATATGTAGGCAATGATCCAAAGAACCAAGGACTAGGTTATGGTACTGCTGGATTTGGTAATCACGTTGGTGGTATGAAAATGGACGTATCTCGTGTTGATGCAGCAGCAACTGAAGATATGAAAGGACAAAGTGGTTGGATAACTGGAGGCGGTCCTTCCAGTACTAACCGTATGCATTTTCCAACAGAAGTTATGTACACCGGTTGGGGTTCTAACTATGGTGGTAGAGGCGATGCTGTTGGAGGCGAACTTAGAGGCTACTTTAATCACAATGGAAACGAATATCAATACGTAACTTGGGCTAATGCAACTTGGACAGCAAATTGGGATCAAGGAGGTTACTACGGTAAAACTAGTTACCAAACTAAGAACCTAGGAAGTAAATACGGATATCATTATGCATTTAGTGGCAACAATGTTACAAGTGGTATTGCTAAATTTAATGATGCTAACGGAGCAACATTATCAACATTTAACAAAGTCCGAGCTTATGGAGAAGAAAATTCAGAAGAAGGACAAGATTGGGGTTATATAATGGGACACTACGATGGACAACAAAATAACCATACAGTGAAACAAAGTTATACCTCAGACTCACAAATTACTTTAGGTGCAAATGCTATGCCTAAAGGACACTACGGACAATCATCAGGTGCTTGTAGTACAGGAGCAGCAACAGTAATAGCAGGATCAGGATTTTAAACTATGAAATATATAATTACAAAAACAGAAGCTATGAGACCATATTTTGGTATGAGCGAAAACGACCCAAACATTTACTGCAAAGACTTATATTCTCTTTTTGATTTAAGCTGTGTAGAAATTGCAGAACCTTTGTTTGATACAATTTATCCAACTATACCAGCAGGTTATGAAGAAGTAACAGCTGAAGAAGCAAAATATGGAAGTTTGTTTTTCTCTGAAATTAGAGATACAGTGAAAATTTGGAATAATGATCAAGGTTGGGCAGAAACTGATGCTATTCCTGAAGAAGACAAAGTTCCTTTTACGCTGACTCCTGAAATTAAAGAACAAATCCGAACTTTCATGTATCGTTTTGCTAAAGAAATTATTGATACAGAATACAATTTTAGATTCCGTCATTTACATAACACTACAGAAGTAGAAAAAGCAAGTTGGGAAATTCAAAAACACGAAGCACGTGAATGGTTAACTTACGGCGATGATCCTGCGCATGTAACTCCATTTTTAGATTACCTTGCTGCTGAAAGATCTTTAGATAAAACTGCTCTTGCTAACAAAATCCTTAGCAAAGCAGAACAATATGAAGATAACCTGTCTACAATGTTAGTAAAATATCAGACTCTAGTGAAGAAATTTAAAACTGCCCCAAATGTTTGGCAAATGAATATTCTGTTTGAAGAATATTTTGGTATTATGATGCCAGCAGCACAAGCAGTTTCGATGGGTCTTATGGATGAAGACGGTGTACGTATCTATGAAGAAGACGGTGTTACATACGTAGATCAAAATAACCCAAGATTTGGTAACAAACTCAATTTCTAATCCTTAAAAAAAGTTTTGTTGTAAATAAACATAGTCCAATGAAACTTTTTTAAAGGAGAAGAAATAAATGAGTGAACAATCACAAGCAGAGAAAAATAACGCAAATGCTCATATGGCTTTAGAAACACGGGTTTCGCCATATGAAGGGTTTGAAGAATTTTTTCAGCTAGACGAGTTAGAGCATGAGATTTTAGACGGTGCATTGAACCTAAACAGCGGCCAATCTCAATATCAATCAGAACATTTTGTTGCTGATTCGCAACTTACCCCATACAGAAAACTAAAACAGTGTTTGCTAGAACTAGAAACACGTCATCACTCTTGGCACAACATTAACAACAGTCTAAAAAGAAAACTAGTTGAAATTAAAATTGCAAAAAAACAACTTCAAGAAACAACAGATGAATTACAAAAAGAACTTATTTCTGTTGACATTGAAGACATGGAACATGATGTTAAAGTCTGGAATAGAAAAATTAAACAAGCTTCAGAAGAAGTAAAAGTTTTTATCGACTTAGTTAAAAAGATTTCAGGCGGTGACAAAGAAATGCTTAAAAAGGCATATACTTACGATCACGAAGAAGAACGCAAGTACTGGGTTACACGTATGGCTAAACAAGCAGCAATGGATATGATTTCATATGGTAGAATTGGTTCAGGTAATATGGATTCAATTGCAATGATGCCAGAAGAAGATCAAATTGAAACACTTGCAACAACTATACAGTATAACGAAAGATTAACACAAGGACTTAAAGAAATTGCAGGAGCAGTACACGAAGGATTGCTTGAAAATAAAGGTGCAATTCCTGAATATGATGTGCCTAGTGTTACAGACAAACTACTTGCTAAAAAGATCCTTAATAGAAAAGACAAAGAAGAATAAGATAGTTTCATGTTTAGTGTACCATTAAACCCAAAACTAAATCAGCGTCAATTTGAAGAATTCTATCAATTTTGCGCTGATCATAAAGACTTAATATACGATGTTTATATAACAAGTCGTATACCCCCATTTGATCAGGACGCGATGGGAGATGTATTTGTTAATGATCCTAACGACTTAATTGAAAATTCACTCATTATTCAGGACAAGTTAGGAATACCGCTATCAGCAACATTTAACAACATGCAGGTCCGTCCTGATCAAAGTAATCTTGATTTGTGGATTGAAAATTTTAAACCTTTATATCATCATAAAGGTATTCGATCTGCAACTATTCCTCACACCCATTGGGTAATGACAGGACAAATAAAAAAAGAGTTCCCACAATTACAAATTAAAAATACTATATTGAGAGAAGTGAATACAGCAGCTGATGTTGCAAAACAAGCAGAAGCAGGATTTCACTATATTAACATAGATAGAGATTTAATGCGTAATAAAGACGAACTTATTAAAATTAAAAAAGTTAAACAAAAGTACGGTATTAAAATTGCACTTTTAGGTAACGAAGGATGCCTAGGAAGTTGTCCAGTAATGGGTGAACATTTTCATTTTAATAACACACGTACTACAGGTCCTCAATATTTTAATGATGCAATCAGTAGAGTAAGTTGTCCTAAATGGGACGTAACAGATCCTGCTACACCACTTAAGACAGCAAACATTCCTCCTTGGAGACAAGACTGGGTTGAAATGCTTTATTATGTAGACGTTATTAAAATGCATGGTAGAGAAAGTATAGCACAGTTATATTCTACTATGGATATTATTAAAAAGTATAAAAATAAAGAAGAAATACTATTTTCTGACTTTGACGGATATATTAATAACACTAATTTAAAAGGTAAACCAATAGATGCTTGGAGACAGTTTATTAAAAACTGTAAGTTTGATTGTTGGGACTGTAACAAGTGTGATAAACTTTATGAAGCTAAAAACGGGCAAAAATCATATACAATTAATAACATTATAGTGGAATCGATATGTGGCGCATACACGGACTAACATCTCATAAAATACAATCTTTCCTACACAATGTTTGTAGTTGCGCCGAAACATATCTAGAAGTAGGATGTTATCTAGGAGCAACTGCTGTTCCTGCTATCGATGGTAATAAGTTAACTGCATATTTTGTTGATAATTGGGAAGAAAACGTTCAACCTGTTAGAGAGGATCA
>Ga0255770_10000064_pt1 | contig 88491 bp, 70 predicted proteins | sample 071ome_22_FD_179968 | JGI IMG/M metagenome (GOLD analysis project Ga0255770, IMG submission 179968) | Coastal salt marsh microbial communities from the Groves Creek Marsh, Skidaway Island, Georgia - 071404AT metaG (version 2) | ecosystem: Environmental > Aquatic > Marine > Intertidal zone >...
ACCTCTTACCATTCCGAACAGAGAAGTTAAGCCCTTCAGCGCCGATGGTACTGCGAAAGTGGGAGAGTAGGTCGCTGCCTTTTTTTAAAATATACAAAGCCTGTGACTCATAGTCATGGGCTTTTTTGTTTGTGACGCAGAAGCCGACCCTAAAAGATTACTTGATTCTAATTGCCAAAATGACGGCGGAGAATCTGATGTATATGGAAATCCATATGACCCTTTAGAGGATAATGTCATGTCCTATTGTAAGGATGCCTTTGGGGACAGTTTTACGCCAGGGCAATATTCTGTCATGTCATCAGGCCTAAGCATCCGTATAGGGCATACAGCCTATGATATTGATGGGGCACAACCCGATGATGTAGTCGATCCTTCGAATCTTACAGTCATGAATAATTCATTCAGTGTAAGTCTAAACTGGATGGATAATTGAAGTAATGAAACCGGATTTCTGGTAGAAAGATCATAGGACGGCGGTGTTACTTTTATGCTTCTCACATTTGATGGAGTAGCACCAAATACGACGAGCTTTGTTGATGTCTGACCCAACAATTGGTCAGGGTGTCAATGTTATCTATGATTCCGGCATAGGCATAGAAATTTTACCTGGGTTCGAAACCATGATCGGATCCACCTTTGATGCCATGATTGATGGCTGCGATTATTAACCCAGCATATCCTCAGGTCTGACCCACTTGTCGAACTCTTCTTCAGTGAGATAGCCCAGCTTCAAGGCGGCTTCCTTAAGGCTTGTACCTTTTTTGTAGGCCAATTTGGCAATCTCTGCGGCTTTATCGTATCCTATCTTAGTATTCAAAGCAGTTACCAGCATGAGCGAATTATTCAGGCTCTGGTTGATGCGTTCTGAATTGGGTTCCAGTCCTGCAATACAGTTATCTGCAAAACTCATACAGGCATCTCCTATCAGTTGTGCCGAAAATAGGAAGTTATAGATCATGACGGGTTTGAATACATTCAATTGAAAATGTCCATTCATGCCACCTACATTGATAGCTACATCATTACCGATTACCTGGGCCATTGCCATGGTAAGCGCTTCGGATTGAGTAGGGTTTACTTTTCCTGGCATAATAGAGGATCCTGGCTCGTTGGCTGGGATGATGATCTCGCCAATACCGCATCGTGGGCCTGAGGCCAGCATACGGATATCGTTTCCAATTTTCATCAGTGAAACAGCAACTGTTTTTAGGGCACCATGTGATTCCACGATGGCATCGTGAGCTGCAAGCCCTTCAAATTTATTTTTCCCACTTACAAATGGGAGTGAAGTCGCTTCGGCAATTTTCTTGGCGACAAGCTTGCTGTAGTTCTTCGGCGTATTCAGTCCAGTACCAACAGCGGTACCACCCAATGCCAGCTGTGCCAGGTGTGGCAGTGTGTTTTTAATAGCTTTGATTCCAAAATCGAGTTGTGCGGCATAGGCTGATAATTCCTGGCCTAGTGTTACAGGTGTGGCATCCATGAAGTGGGTGCGACCTATTTTCACCACCTTCATGTATTTTTTAGATTTTTCGGTGACCAGGCTTTTGAGATGCTCCAATCCTGGAATTGTGACTTCCACCAATTTTTTATACGCTGCTATGTGCATGGCCGTAGGAAATGTATCGTTGGAAGATTGGGATTTGTTGACATCGTCATTGGGGTGAAGAGCCTTTTTAGCATCTTCGAGTTTACCGCCTTTCAATACATGGGCCCTGTTAGCAATCACCTCATTGACATTCATGTTGGTCTGTGTTCCTGACCCGGTTTGCCAGACAACCAAAGGGAACTGGTCATCCAATTGCCCAGTATAAATTTCATTGCAAACGCGCGCTATAAGCTTGGCCTTTGCTTTTGGAAGAACACCAAGTTCTGCGTTTGTTTCAGCCGCTGCCTTCTTCAGGATGGCATAAGCTTGTATCACTTCCAAAGGCATTCTCTGGCCACCTATTTTAAAATTTTGACTGGACCTTTGGGTTTGCGCTGCCCAATATTTATCGGCAGGAACATTAACCGTTCCTATTGAATCTTTTTCTTTTCTGAATTTACTTGCCATTTCACTTTAAATTTATGCTGCAAATGTAATGAAGAGTATATTAAATGAACATTCTAATGATTCAACTGGTTTTCTTACTATAGATTATTAACTAAAAAACGAAAAGAACTATGGCTTTTGAATTACCCGCGTTACCCTACAGCACAGATGCACTGGAGCCACATATTGACTCCATGACTATGACGATACATCATGGCAAGCACCATGCAGGATATACCAATAAATTGAATGCAGCGATTGAAGGTACAGATTTGGAGGGCAAGTCCATCGAGGACATCCTTAAGAATCTGGACATGAACAATGGCGCAGTCAGAAACAATGGTGGTGGATACTACAACCACGACTTATTCTGGAAAGTGATGTCTCCAAATGGAGGAGGAGCTCCTACCGGTGATGTTGCTGCCGCTATCGATGAGTCTTTCGGTTCTTATGATGCATTCAAGGCAAAGTTTGCCGCCGCTGCCGGAACCCGATTTGGCTCAGGATGGGCTTGGTTGTGTGTACATCCTGGAGGTAAACTTGAGATTTGTTCTACGCCTAACCAGGATAATCCTATGATGCCCGGAATAGGATGTGAAGGAACTCCAATTATGGGGCTTGATGTATGGGAACACGCATATTATCTGAAATATCAAAACCGTCGACCTGATTATGTACAGGCATTTTTCAATGTCATTAATTGGGACGAGGTGAATAGCAGATACGCTGCTTCTAAATAGTGAATAAAAAAAAGCCAGCTTACTTAGCTGGCTTTTTTATTTAAAATTCTGCGTTTCCAGGAAAGCGTGGAAAAGGAATTACATCTCTGATGTTCGACATGCCCGTGATGAATTGAACGAGCCTTTCGAAGCCAAGCCCAAAGCCTGCATGTTCGCAGGTGCCAAAGCGGCGCGTGTCCAGGAACCAATCCATCTCTTCTGCCGGAATATCAAAGTCTTTCATTCTCTGTTCCAGTACCTCAAGTCTTTCTTCCCTTTGTGAGCCTCCGACGATCTCACCAATACCAGGAAACAGGATATCCATGGCCCGAACCGTTTTATCATCTTCGTTCATCCTCATGTAAAAAGCTTTAATTTCTTTTGGATAATCGGTCAGGATAACCGGCTTCTTGAAGTGCTTTTCGACAAGGTATCTTTCATGTTCTGACTGAAGGTCGGCACCCCAGTCTTCTATTACAAACTGAAATTTCTTTTTCTTATTGGGCTTTGACCCCATCAGGATGCGGATGGCTTCGGTATAAGTGATCCGCTCAAAATTATTTTCCAGGCAAAAGCGCAATTTTTCAAGAAGGGGCATCGGCGATCGTTCATTCTGTGGCTTTTGCTTCTCTTCATCAAGCAGTCGATTTTCGAGAAACTGAAGGTCCTCGCTGTTATTTTTAAGGCAATAGTCGATCACATATTTCAACAGATCTTCGGCCAGATCCATGTCATCATCGAGATCTGCAAAGGCCATTTCTGGTTCAATCATCCAGAATTCTGCCAAGTGCCTGCTCGTATTTGAATTTTCAGCCCGGAATGTAGGGCCGAAAGTGTACACGTCTGACAATGCCAGGGCTCCAAGTTCAGCTTCCAGTTGTCCCGACACGGTCAGCTTGGTTGCCTTTCCAAAAAAGTCGCTTTTAAAATCGACGGCCCCTTCTTCGTTACGAGCCACATTATCCAGGTCCAGAGTTGTGACTTGAAACATCTCTCCAGCTCCCTCGGCATCCGAGCCTGTGATGATTGGAGTATGCAGATAAACGAATCCACGCTCATTGAAAAAACTGTGTATGGCATAAGAAACGCTGTGTCGAACCCTGAAAATGGCACCGAATGTATTTGTCCTGAACCGCAGGTGAGCAATATCTCTTAAGAATTCAAGGCTGTGCTTCTTTGGTTGCAGAGGGTACTTGGATGGATCTGCGTCTCCCAATACTTCTAGATTCTCAACTACTATTTCAAGTTTTTGCCCCGCACCCTGTGATTCCTTGACAAGCCCTTCAGCTTTTAAAGCTGCTCCGGTTGTAATCCTTTTCAGGATTTCTTCGGAGATGCATTCCTTATCAACGACAAGTTGTAGTGTTGCCAGTGTTGAACCATCATTGAGGGCAACGAATTGATTATTTCTAAATGTCCTTACCCATCCTTTGACTGTAACCGTATAACCTGTTTTATCTGAAGCGAGGATTTCTTTTATCTTGATTCTTTTTGACATAATTCTAAAGCTATATGAAGCTGCAAAAGTAGTTTAAATGCCAATGAAATGGGAATAATTAAGCCCTGATAATGATTCTTAGCTTTCAAGTTCACTTATCAATTGCAGGGCCTGGTCATAAAGCTTTTCCGGGGAAGAGCTAAGTCCCGGAGCATACATAGCTTTTTCAGCTTCTTCAAATAATGCATCAAACAGCTTTATTTGATCCGCATCTAGCTGACTGATTTTTTGGAGGGATTGCATAACTTCAGATCGGTTGATGTGCAAAGCCGGAATCATGTATTTGTCTTCAACAAATTGTTTGAGTGCCCTGGTCAGCTCTTCGTAGAAGGCGGCGGTTTTACTTGATTTAAGGGCTTCCAGTTCACAAAGTCTTTTCAATGCTCGTTCTCGAGCCTTTTGTCTGGCCAGGTATGCTGGATTAGTCTTACCAGATTTTTTCAGGTAGGCTATATATATAAATATGGACGCCACAGCGAGTGCTATAAAGACAAGAAATAGATTATGATAGAGGGATCCGTGGACTCTGTCTGGCCAGGTTTTTACTGAGCTGTCATGGCTTAATTCAAGCGGATCTTTCTTATCTGCTATATCTTTTATTGCTGTACCACTACCCTGGATAACATTGATTGGGGGCAATACTTTTTTTATCGTGATGTAGTTCTGACTGTCCGGTGAGAAGAAGCTGAATTCAGGTTTCAAAATATGGGTGCCGGGATACTTGGGGACAAGCAGGTATTCATAAACTTTCTTGTGCATCCTTTTCCCATTGGATACATACAGCGAATCGCGGAGTGTATTTGGATCATAGATATCAAATGAGTCGCTTTCCATCCAATTCGGCGGAAGCACAGTTTTGCTATCCCCGTCACCCCAAATACTCATATTGATGACAAGGGCGTCATCGGTTGTTAATGTCCTTTTCTCGAGCCTGGCATTCATTTTATAATCACCTACAGCACCTGAAAAAGAAGCAGGTGCATCATCGGGGGTATTGCCAACAATTATCTCGAGACCATCGGTGAGTACGCGTTCATTTCTGAGTTGATTGGAAAAAAAGAAGCTGCGTGAAGACCTTTCAGAGGCAATGCCCAGAGTGACTACGGCAGGTTCAATTTTATAGATGCCTCTTTGCTGAGGGTACAATGCAATCTTACGAAGCACTTTAGTCGTATATTCGACACCGTTAATCAGTTCCCGTCGAGCAGCTTCCCGTTCTGTATTTATGGGCTGTGTGTAGAATCCTTCAAAATCACTTCCAGCATCTATATTATATGATCTAATATCAAGGCGGGTATAAAGCTTGTAACTAAGAATAAGTTGTTGGCCTATGTAAGCGGTCGTATCAGAAAGACTTGTTTCTACGAAGTAATCTCTTTTATCTCGCTTGGTGCTTTCATTGGCTTTGACTACTTCTACAGTCAAAGTCTCAGTGTATAGAATTCCTGTAAAACTTTCAATTGCAGCAGCACCTATGATTAATGATCCGGTTTTTAGAGGTCGCAGAGTATAGCCATAGCTCATCTTTTTACTCATCTTGCCGTTGACGATACTCATCGAACTACTGCGGTTGGGACCTGCGATTATCCTGAAATCCTTGAAGCTAGGTGGTCTGAAATTTTTCCCATCCCCATTTTCAAGGACAAATTCTACATCGACATATGAATTGTCCAATATCTCCCTGGCGTCAGTCTGCACATAGAACTTGATTCCTTGTGCTTGAATATTGCCTAACTGCAGGTAAGTGGCAATAATCAATAGAAAAAAGCGCATCTATATTTTTCTTAGGGGTTTCTTGGATTTTGATTTTTTCTTCTTTGGCTCAGCCATCTTGTAAGGCATTTCCGGCCAGTTGAATGAGTCAAAGATAAAATTGTTTTCCATGACTGGCGGGCCTTCTATAATACCTTCTGGATTTGGATAGACATTCAATTCTAAAGCTTCGGTTTCTAGGGTAAGATCTTCGTCGACTAAGTAGGCAGGAGGAATGAAAAACTGTCCTATGCGTTCAGGACGCAGCAAGAAGCTTATAGACTTTTTACTTTTCATATCCCCATTAATAATCTGAACCGAGGATTTGTAATTGGGTCCGCTGATCAGGTGCATACCTTCAAAATCAGGTGCTTCAAATTCTGCTTGAGAATCTTCTATTGTGAAGTTCAGTCGAAAAGAATTTCCCAATAAAATACTGTCTGAACTGAGTTGAACCGAGAAACTTTGGGCCTGTGTGCAAAAACCCAAACACAGAAAAAGTAGCAAGTTCAAATACTTCATGATATGGGATTTTTTTGATTTAAATATATGACTATTAACACATTAGCTACAGAATTGTATGCCTGATCAAGGTTAAAAAATATTTAAAATATTACCAGTCCTTTACAGGTCGTTTCCTGTTGCTGTTAAACTTTCGCATCTTTTCCTGAACTTTTAGCTCTTCATTCTGGATGATTTCCAGAAGTTTTCTTGCATCGGTGCTGTCCAATTCCTGCTTCTCCAATCGTGTGCTGTCAAAGCTTGATGGATTATTCCTATTGAGAGAATCGGGCTGTGCATTTTGTTGCTGCTCTTCTTGATTTTGTTGTTCCTGTTGCTGCTCTTCTTGATTGTTGTTTTGTTGGTCGTTTTGTTCCTGCTTGTTTTCTTGCTGATTATTATTTTCCTGATTTTGCTGCTCTTCTTGGTTTTGTTGTTCCTGTTGCTGCTGCATCATTCTCAGCGCCTGCCGTGTAACAGCCAGATTATAGCGGGCTTCTGAATTTTGTGGATCTAGTTTTATGGCATCTTTGAAAGCACTGGCAGCTTCCTTTAATTGTTGATTTTCAAACAGGCTATTCCCAAGGTTGTAATAAGCCCTGGACCTGTCGGCATCGTTTTGAGCGAGATTGACCGCTGACTGAAAATATTCTGCTGCTTCTTCGAAGCGTTCCTGCTTATAAGTTGTGTTGCCCAGGTTGTAATCAGACTTTAAGGATCTTTCGTTTTCCCTGGCTTTACGGTAGTACTCTTCGGCGCTTTCAAAATTTTCCACAGTGTAGTGGTCATCACCATTGAGAAGTAATTTATGAGAGGACTGTGATGATATCTCAAGGACTGTAGCACAGATAAGAACTAGTATGAAGTAAACTCTGTTCATCGTGTTAAAATACTTTTGAGTTTATCCGATGTTCCCTTAAGCGTACTTAATAATAACTCAACTGCAAGAGCGAGTATTGCCATGAAAATGAAGTATTGAAAGTAACTGTTGTAGTCGGTGAATGATCTCTGCTCCACTTCCTTTTTTTCAAGCCGCTCCAGTTCTCCCTCCAGCTGACTCAACACAGAGCTGCTGTTATTAAGGAGAAAAAACTTTCCACCACCTGCCTCAGCAATATTCTGCAGGTTATTGACATTGAGTGAGCTTACAACAGCTTGCCCTTCATTATCGCGTTTCAAAAACCGCTTTCCCCCTTTGATAACTGGAATATTAGCACCTTCTTCAGTTCCTATACCAAGAGTAAATGTATATATGCCATTATCAAATGCTTCTTGCGCTGCTTCCACGGCTTCAGTCTCATGATTCTCTCCATCGGACACTATGATAAGTGCTTTCTGGCTTGGAGAATCATCTCCGAATATGGTTTGAGACAATTCAATGGCATCGGCTATCACAGTACCCTGGGTTCCGGCCTGGCTTGGATTGGCACTTCTGATAAAGGTTTCTGCCGATGCAAAATCATTGCTTAGTGGCATTTGGAGGTAAGCAGACCCGGCAAAGAATACAAGGCCAACCCGATCACCCCGCAGTTTTTTCAACAATTCAGAAAGCATAAACTTAGCGCGTTCCATGCGGTTGGGTGAGATGTCTTCTGCCAGCATACTTTGAGAAATATCCAGAGCAATGACGATGTCTGAGCTTTTAATCTTTACTGTTTCGGTACGGCTTCCCCACTGAGGATTGGCCCAGGCAATAATCATGGCAGTAAGAGCAAAAACCGTGATGCCGTATTTAAGCCATGCTTTTCCTTGAGACCAATTACTGAAAAGTCTTTGTATTGTAGGGTAGTGACCTGCTTGCTTAAGCTTTGATTTTTTGTAGCGCAGCAAAAAGGCGAACCACAGCAGTGCGGGGATGATTAGAATGAGTAACCATAATATGCCTGATGCTTCAAATCTAAACATACGATGGTGGGTAGAATTATTCTGTCTCTTCGAGGATACCCGCTATTTCTGGATCGACGAGCACTCTCCCGCAGTGTTCACATGTGATGATTTCCTTTCTGTCTCCGATTTCGATCTGGAGTTGAGGAGGTATTCTGTTGAAACAACCACCGCAAGAACTTCTTCTATATGTTACAACAGCTAAACCATTTCGGTAGGCAGCGCGTGTTTTGTCGTAATACTTAAGCATACGCTCTTCGATGTTTTCGCGTGCTTTTTCAGATTTTTTGCGGAGTGCTTTTTCTTCTTTCTCCGTCTTGGTGATGATTTTCTCCAGTTCGGCTTTCTTGGTAACAAGATCCTTTTCCTTGGATTCTTTACGTTCAGTAGTAGCCGTCAGCGTTTCGGTTTTCGCTAGTTTTTGATCGTTAGCTTCTTTTATTCTTTTCTCTGAAAGTTGAATTTCCAAAGTCTGTAGTTCTATTTCTTTAGAAAGGGCTTCGTATTCCCTGTTATTTTTTACATCATCAAGCTGTTTGTTATATCTTTCGATGAGTGTTTCACAGGTTTTAATGTTCTCCTTGTGAGTGGCAATTTTTCCATCGACTTCTTCAAGCTGCGAATTCAACTTGTTGACCCTGGTTTCAAGACCTGTAATTTCATCTTCTAGATCGCTTACCTCGATAGGTAGGGCACCTTTCAGAATTTTTATTTCATCGATTTTAGAATCTATGATCTGTAAGTCATACAGATTCTGAAGCCTCTCTTCTACAGTTTTAGTTTTCTTAGCCATTTTTAGAGATAATTAACCGGATTAGTATTCACTTTTGTGTAATGGGATGCAAAATTACTAAATTTATTTGTCAAAATCTCGTGCAACATTCTAATTGTGTGCCTTTCACTCTCATAGTGCCCAATATCAGCGATAACTATCTGGTTTTCAGCGTCAAAGAACTCATGGTATTTGAAGTCTGAGGATATAAAAACATCCGCATTTCGGGCTTTTGCTTCCTCTAGTAAGAATCGGCCGGAACCACCGCAGAGGGCTACCTTTTTTATGGGCTTATTCAACAGATTTGTATGCTTAAGTGTCTTCAGGTCAAGGGTAGATTTTAGGGCATCCAGGAAAGCTTTCTCATCCATCTCCCGGGAAAGTGTGCCAATAGCGCCTGAACCGATTGCTTTTTTCTTGTATTCCAAGCCCGGTTTTGGCGATAATATATCTGTGTTTTCAAGACCTAGAAGCTCTGCCAGGTAGGTGCTGACACCATGGTTGTAGACATTATCGAGATTGGTATGGATGGCAACCAGGTTGATATTGTTTAACAGTGCTTTCTGTACGGTTCTTTGTACATAATTATTGCCCGTGAGGCGCTTGATGCCGCCAAAAATAATGGGGTGGTGAGAAAGTACTACGTTTGCGCCCAGGGCGATGGCTTCATCAATGACGTCTTCTGTAGCATCAAGGCTTACGACTACCCCTTCGATCTCGTCTTGAGGATTACCTACCAGATGGCCGCTGTTGTCGTAAGTTTCCTGGTATTCGAAAGGTGCCAGGTCCTGTAAAAACTCAAGTAATCCACTTAGCTTCATTCGTTTAGCTTTTGTATTCTTTTAATCAAGTCTGAGCTTGAATACCCGGGTAAAAAATCAAGGATTTTAACCTCTCCGCCATTGTCTTCTACGATATCGGCTCCCACGATTTCATCCTTTGTGTAGTCACCACCTTTTACAAGGATATCCGGCTTTATTGCATCAATAAGGTTGTATGGTGTGTCTTCCTGGAAACTGGTTACAAAATCTACACACTCAAGGGCGGCCAGCATGGCCATTCGGTCATTGAGACTGTTTACGGGCCTAGATTCTCCTTTGATCTGTCTTACCGAGTCGTCAGAGTTAAGAGCCACAATAAGTACATCGCCCAGCGTCTTGGCTTTTTGGAGGTAGTCCATATGGCCTGGATGCAGAAGGTCGAAGCATCCATTTGTAAATACAATGGATTGCTTATTCGTCCGCATCAGGTCGACAAGGCTTTCCAGGGCAGGGGTATCAAGAAATTTATCCAATGAATCAAATTATCATTTAAAGATACGTCATCTGATTCTTTCTTTGCGGGTATAGTACTGGAAGTCCTGTTTAATTTTTTTCCCGTCGATGGTGACTGCGCATTGGGCAGGAGCTTTGACCAGTTCCCGAGCAAACGAGATATCCCAGCTGTAATCCACACCCCCAGCTATAGTGTTACGCTCCAAAACCCATTGATTGACCTAATCAACTTATTCTTTCAGCGTCGAGATATATCAAAGCGGGCATTTACGCCTGTGCTTAACGAGACTTTAAGTCGAATTTTAAGCAATGCTTTTTTGATAATTATTTTCAAAAATTATTGCAGAATGTCACCAATCAAATTAAATTTGCTGCCGCTTTTTACTTAAGCCGAGGCTTTGGTAAACGCGTTTCACTTGATCAAAGGGATCAGGTTTATAAAATTCAAATCCTGACATGAGCGCAGCGAATTGTCAGGAAGTGCCGCCAAAGCTTCTTCCTACGCGCAGCTTTGGCGGGCAGGCAGCTGGAACCAGCTTCGCCAAATTAAATAGTCAATCAGGTTAACTCAGATGTGTAGGAAAAAAAATATGCCTCCTTAGCTCAGCTGGTTAGAGCGGCGGACTGTTAATCCGTAGGTCCAAGGTTCAAGTCCTTGAGGAGGCGCCCAAACACTGGAAACCTCAGCATATGCTGGGGTTTTCTTTTTTAGGGGTTATTTGGGAAGCCGTTCTGGTATAAAACTGCTTCAAATGCACCAGTTTTGATTGTTTTCGTTGTCCCACCCATCCGGAAGGATTATCATTGTGGAGTTCCCCCAATAATTATGACAGATAGTTTGGTTTGAAAACTTACATTTTTTAGCACAATGAGAGATGGAAAAGACATTACATTTTTGTACTTTGTTCAAAATAAACGAATAAACACATATGAAAAATTTAATCTTTTTAGTTGCTGGGGTGCTTTTTATTGCATGTAACAGCAATCCGAGCTACGAAACAAATTTAGCAACAGCTAAAAAATTGTTTAAACTTCATGAGGAAGAAAAACTTGACGAGCAACTCGCTTTAGTTAGTGCAGATCTAAAGCTATATGCACCAATGTATGGTTCTTCAAATCCTCTAGGATATGACGCCTATGCTTCTATTCTGAAGGGATACCATGATAATTTTGAAGATATTAAATACAACGCTAACGCTTGGCTTCCAGGAGTGGATACTATATCTCTCAAACCAGACGGAAGCGTAAGAACATATGGTACATGGACTGCAAAAAATTCAATTACTGGTAAAGAGATTAAGCTAGATGGTTATTGGTATTTTAACTTTGATGCAGAAGGAAAAATAGAAGCTCAAGGTGACTTTTTTGATTACGGTGGAATGATGCAAGCCGTCGCTCCTAAAAATCCTGTTTTAGTAATGCTAAAAGTTAAACCAGGTAAAAAACAAGCCATGATCGATCTTCTGAATACTCCGGAGGGCTTACAAACTACTCGAGATTATGAAGGGAGTCTTTCCTTGGAAGCTTTTTTTAACGATGAAACTTACACGTACTATATTTATGGTGATTGGACTTCATATGAGGATTATCAAAAATATCTTGACTGGAGATTTAGTGATGATGAGAGTAAAATGGCACAGCGCGTAATGCAACTTTGTGTGGGAGGAGAAAAAGGATTAATACCTTTATTCCCAAATACTGATTACTCTTCTTTCTCAAAAGAATAAATAAAACATTATAGGTATTCAATAAGAACTATCTTAAACAACAATAAAACGGTTATCACGATTGAGCATAACCGTTTTTTATTTTAAAGCTTTATTACATATGTGGGAGCTATCGGATGTTAGCTACAGGGTTCTTTTCATTCTTTTGATATATTTTACTTTTTCTCTTCCCTCCATGCAAACGTTTTCATCCTATTTGGCTTTGTTGAAGTAAATGGCTTTCATTAACTTATTGCAACAATCCTGATTACATTAGAAAAGAACAGTTATCGTCATAATCAACAATGATTCTTTTCTCAACAAGTCACAATACTGGACGAAAAAACTAAGTATAATAAACATGAGAACAGCTCGACTTTTTTGTGTTTTCACATTCACGTTTTGTCTTTTCTCTATGGTGCAGGCCCAGGAGACCATCACAGCCAATATTACGCATGATGGCATTAAGAGGGAGTACATACTTTATGTACCGGCATCCTATGACGGCCGTACTGAAGTACCGCTTCTTTTTAATTTTCATGGCTACGGGAGCAATGCCATTCAACAGCTCTTTTTTGGTGATTTCAGGGAGATTGCTGACAGGGAAGGATTTATCATTGCCCACCCTGAAGGAACAGAAGATCTCACAGGAAGTCAGCATTGGAATGTGGGCTGGGGTAGCAGCATGGTTGATGATGTGGGATTTGTAAGTGGCCTTATTGATCGCTTGCAACAGGAGTATTCAATAGATGCAGATCGCATTTACAGCACAGGGATGTCGAATGGGGGATTTATAAGTTATGAACTGGCTTGTCAGCTGAGTGATCGTATAGCAGCTATTGCTTCGGTTACGGGTTCCATGTCCTTGCCCACTTTTCAGACATGCAGTCCTGCGCGTCCGATGCCTGTAATGCAAATACACGGTACGGCAGACGCTGTAGTGCCTTATGAGGGTTCGGCTATCAGCAGGCCCATTGAACAGGTCATGGAATATTGGGTCAGTTATAATAATTGCGATATGAACCCCATCATCACAGCTATTGATGATATAGATATGACAGACCAAACCACGGTAGAACACATAGTTTATCCAAATGGTAAAAATGGAGTGACAACTGAATTGTTTTTAGTAGAAGGCGGTACCCACTCCTGGCCGGGATCAATTTTTGGTTTTCCAGGCACCAATTATGATATCAATGCCTCAGAAGAAATATGGAACTTCTTCTCACGCTTTGACATCAATGGGGAGATTCAGCTATCATCCCTCGAAGAAAGTACTATTGATTATGATATTACAATCTCCCCTAATCCGGCATTTGAATCTATCCAGCTGTGTTGGGATTGGAATCAAAGCGGTGTATTAAATGTGTCTATCCATGATGCCAGTGGGCGATCTGTATTATCAAACACACAGCTTTCCAATTGCGGGGAGATGGATATAGCTTCATTGAAAAAGGGTGTTTACCTTATAAAAATGATTGATCAGGCCAGTGGAAAATCGCTTACTCGGAAATTGATTAGGATATAATTTGGGAATAGGCTTTACATTCAACAAAATAAAAAACGCCATTACCAAATTGACTACATTCCTCCTGGTTGCGCTGATTACAGTAGCTGTGCCTATCCTCGTCGTTACCTTCAGAGAAAAAATAAAGGAGAGCACATACGCCAAAACCAAGATGGAAATCTGTGACAAGATGCTGAAAACCGGATCCCAAGCAATGGTCTTCCGACATCAGACATGTCGTTGACAGTCTGATCATCGAAAAAAAATGCTTCATTATCACAGTAATCAGGGATGGCAGTTAAAATCTAATCAACTCAATCCAAGCCCCTCACCATCTTTTAATACCATGATACGATTCGCAATAAGAACCTTACTATATCTGTGAGATACTATTGCCGCTATCTTTCCTGCAGTCAATTTGATAATCTGTTTGAAGGCCTCAGTTTCTGCTTTGGCATCGAGTGCAGAGCTAGCTTCGTCTAGGATAAGTACTTCTGCATCTTTCATGTAGGCTCGTGCAATAGCAATTTTTTGCCATTACACACCTTGAAGCGTCTACCCAGCTGTTGTTGCACTTTGCATTTCTATGTTTTCCATCAATATCTGTTGAATTTGGCCCAACATTTGGCTATTTTGTTACACCTAATTATTGCAACCACAGACTATGGGCACTAGAAACTACGAAGGCAGGAGGTTTGACCGTCAAGAAGTTAGAGCTACTCTGGATACCCTTTCTCTAGAAGAAGCCCTTCAGATAAATATTAATAACAAGGCTTTTACAGTGACTATGCGAACTCCTGGTGATGATGCTTTTTTGGTAAGAGGCCTTTTGCATTCGGAAGGAATCTTGACGGATGCTTCATATATTCCAGACATTCAATTAAGAAAGGAAAGGCACAAAAGTGCAATTACCATTGCAGAGCTATCTGTGCCGATGGATCAATTAGGGGTTAATTATAACAACAGCCGAAGTCTCCTTTCTGTCACTTCCTGTGGCATTTGTGGTAAAACAGAATTGGATGAGCTATCTTCCTGCGAAGAATCACTTGATCCAGGACAAAGCATTGATATTGAGGTGCTGCATAATTTGTTTGATCAAATGAAAGAGGCGCAGCACAATTTCCAGAAATCTGGAGGTACGCATGCGGCAATGGCATTTACAATCGATGGAGAGGCTCTTTGTGCCAAGGAAGATATTGGCCGTCATAACGCAGTAGATAAAGTCGTGGGGCAATTGATCATGGAGGGGAATTTGGATAGGGCATTATGCCTGACTGTGAGTGGTAGGATTTCCTACGAGATCGTTATCAAAGCTTTCAAAGCAGGTATGCCATTTCTGGCAGCCGTCTCTGCACCTTCTTCTCTGGCTGTTGATTATGCCAAAGAGTTGGGCATCAGTCTTTTTGCTTTTTGCAGAGAAGGACGTGCCACATGCTATGCCAACCCACAAAATATTTTGAACGAAAAAGCATCTTTAAAACCAATTACGTGATACTATGTCAAAAAACTTAAGCGAGTTATCGGGCAAGAAAGGATTGAAATATAACCTGTTTGATAAAATGGGAGAACTGGCTATCGATACCGGTACGCCCAGTGTAAAGGACCTGGACAGACTTGCCGATGAATTCCTGATGGGAAAGGCTAATACATATGGGACAGCTACATTTTATGATTTTTTGAAACCCGAAAACAAGGGTAAAAAAGTCTATGTCTGCAATGGCACGGCATGTCTATGCGCCGGCACCCAGGAAAATGTAAATACGTCCCTTTCTGCTCACTTCTCTGAAGATGAGATTGGCCATATGACCTGTCTCGGACGTTGCCATGAGAACAGTGCTTTTCATTATAACGGCAAAAACTATTCTGGAGGTGCTATCCAAAAACTGGATCATATTGTTGAGAGCAACAACGGACTAGCTCTTAACAAAGACAAGTACAATGTAAAGGCAAATGGTGAAGTGATATTAACAAAGTCCTTTAGTGACATCCAGGAATATTATGAGCCATTGCGTCGGGCTATTCTAAAAGGTTCGGAATGGGCTTTGGAAGAAATCAAGACGTCAAATCTGCGAGGTCGGGGAGGTGCAGGATTTCCAATTGGACTTAAACTTGATTTTTGCCGAAAGGAAGAGAGTGCTACAAAATTCATCATATGCAATGCAGATGAAGGAGACCCTGGCGCTTATTCAGACAGATATCTTCTTGAAGAGAGACCGCACTCCGTCCTCTTCGGTATGCTTATATCCGGATTTGTAGCTCAGGCCAGCCATGGAGTGGTCTATATCCGTGCTGAATATCCGGAGGCTGCTGAAACAGTTCAGGCTGCTATCGATCATCTCAGGAAAGAAAATCTTCTGGGTGAAAATATAGCCGGAAGTGATTTCAGTTTCGATATCAAGATCATTCGTGCCCAGGGATCTTATATCTGTGGCGAGGAAACGGCATTGATCAACTCCATAGAAGGGCAACGTCCGGAGGTCAGAGTAAGACCACCATTCCCTGCACAAAGGGGATTGTTCAATAGACCAACAGTGGTCAATAATGTAGAAACCCAGGCAGCTTTGCATTTTATAATTTCCAATGGCGGCGAAGCCTGGAAGTCTATAGGCACAGAACGATCTTCGGGTACCAAGTTGGTGTGCCTGGACAGCTTGTTCAATAATCCCGGAATGTATGAAGTCGAAATGGGGACTCCTTTAAAAGAAATCGTGTATGATCTTGGTGGCGGGTTTAAGAGACCGGTGAAAGCACTTCAGATTGGAGGGCCTTTGGGTGGACTGGTGCCGACATCCAGGATAGAAGATCTCCATCTTGACTTTGAATCTTTTGCGCAAAACGGATTTCTTTTAGGCCATGCCTCTGTGGTGTCTGTTCCTGAAGATTTTCCTATGATGAAATTTATCGAGCATCTTTTTGACTTTGCAGCTTATGAATCTTGTGGGAAATGTTTTCCTTGCCGATTAGGGACCAAGCGTGGTTACGAGATGGCATCCAAGGCTTTGAATGAAGACTATAAGATAGATAGGGAGCTTTTCAGGGATTTACTGACAACCCTCGAAGAAGGATCCTTGTGCGCTCATGGGGGAGGCATTCCATTGCCGGTACGCAATGCCCTGCAGTATTTTGAGGATGAACTAAAACAATATTTCAATTAAAATTTCAATACTATGAAATTTGCATATATAAATAACCAGCCATTTGAAATCCAGGAAGGAGAAACCATCCTGTCATTTATTCGCAGATATAAAGGCAAGGACCTTGTCCCGACCTTGTGTGACGCACCCAACCTGGATCCTTTTGGTGCCTGCCGAGTATGCAGTGTAGATGTGGCACTTGAAGAGAATGGAAAGACAAAAACTATGGCTTCATGTCATATGCCTGTCGTCGAAGGGCAATATATATATCCCGATTCCAAGGCCATTAAAAAACTAAGGAAGAACATCATTGAATTGGTTCTGACGGATCACCCTTTGGATTGCCTGACTTGTGAGGTTAATGGAAACTGCGAGTTGCAGACTGTCGCTGCCCAGGTAGGTATCCGGGATGTTCGATACCCGGAAGGCGAAAATCATTTAAATAGAGAAAAAGATCTCAGTCATCCCTACATGACTTCGGACTTATCCAAATGTATCAACTGTTATCGATGCGTCAGAGCATGTGACGAGGTGCAAGGTGAGTTTGTCTTAAGTATGGCAGGACGTGGATTTGATGCCCAAATTATAAAAGGCAATAACCAGTCATTTATGGAGTCCGACTGCGTAAGTTGTGGCGCTTGCGCCCAGGCATGTCCAACTTCAGCTATCTCAGATATATTCCAATCCAAATCAATTGGTGCCACAGATATAACACGTACTATATGTACATATTGTGGTGTCGGTTGCAACCTTGAAGTCTCTACATCGGGAGGCGAGATATTAAGCATTCAGGCGCCATACGACGCAGAGGTTAATCAGGGGCATACGTGTCTCAAAGGTCGATATGCATTCAGTTTTTATGATCATCCGGACAGACTACGATCTCCTATGATAAAACGTAATGGAGAATTTGAAGAAGTAAGCTGGGATGAAGTATATGATTACATAGCTGAAAAGCTTACGAACTATAAAAGACAATATGGTCCTGATTCGATTGCAGGAATTTCATCGTCGCGCTGCACCAATGAGGAGAATTACCTCATGCAGAAATTCTTCCGTGCTGTTATAGGTACCAACAATATCGATGGCTGTGCCCGGGTATGTCATTCACCGACTGCACTGGGTATGCAACGCACGTTCGGTACCGGTGCCGCAACAAATTCTATCGATGATCTCAAGGATACCAATTGCATAATGGTCATCGGGGCTAACCCCACGGATGCGCATCCTGTGACTGGTGCTAAGTTGCGTCAGTTTGCTATGAAGCAAGATAATGTGACGATTGTGATTGATCCCAGGCGTACAGAATTGGCGCGTCATGCAGATTATCATTTGGCGCTAAGGCCTGGGACCAATGTCGCCCTTCTCAATATGATGATGTATTATATCATATCGGAAGGACTGGCAGATGAGGAGTTCATTGCCAACAGGACAAAAGGTTATGAGACCTACAAGGAAGCGATCCTCGGTGTCGATCTGGATAAGATGGAAAGTATATGTGGCGTTGAAAAGTCTCTAGTAAGGAAAGCCGCCATGGCGTACGCATCTGCTCCAAATGCCATGTCATTCCATGGTCTCGGGGTTACGGAGCATTCTCAGGGAACCTTTACCGTTATGCAGATAGCTGATTTGGCAATGCTGACCGGGAATATTGGCCGACGCGGTGTGGGTGTCAATCCTCTCAGGGGGCAGAACAATGTTCAGGGAAGTGCAGATATGGGTGTACAGCCGCACCAGGGTGCCGGTTATCTTGATATCACCAAACCCGAAATCAATCAGCGCTATAATGATTTTTACGGTGTAGATGTTCCAAAGGAAATAGGATATAAAATACCAGAGATGTTTGATGCTGCCCTGGCGGGCCAGTTGAGAGCAATCTGGATCATAGGAGAGGATGTAGTGCAAACAGACCCTAATACCCAAAAGGTCATTAAAGCTTTACAGGCTACAGATCTTGTTATTGTACAGGAACTTTTCATGACTGAAACAGCCAAGTATGCTGATGTTATTCTGCCTGGTGCATCGTTCCTTGAGAAGAGCGGCACCTTCACCAATGGTGAACGAAGGGTGCAGGCAGTGAGACAGGTTGTAGAACCCTTAGAGGGAACAAAGCCTGACGGACAGATCATAGTGGATATTATGAACAGGATGGGTTATGATCAACCGGATTATACGCCGGAGGGCATGCTAGAGGAAATATCACAGATTGTTCCATTCTTCTCAGGCATTACATGGGAGAACCTGGGCATCAATGGAAAGCAATGGCCTGTTGCCAAGGATGGAACCGACACCAAGATATTGCACACCGAAGAATTTAAAATTGGAAAAGGTGTTTTTGCTTATTTTGATTTTGAGGAAAGCCAGGAGATATTGAATCACGGAAAAGACTATCCATATATCCTGACAACGAATAGGGAATTGGAACATTATAATTGTGGTGCTATGACCCGTCGAACAGCCAACCATCAAATTCTTTCTGACGATTACCTGATGATCAATCCGAAAGATGCCAGCGATAATGGAATCAATGAGGGTGATTTTGTATGTGTCGAATCACCTCGGGGTAAAGTGGATGTTAAAGCGCGCATAACCGATGAGGTTAAAGCCGGAGTCTTGAGTACGACTTTCCATTTTCCTGATATCATGGTGAATAACATCACTTCAGACGTTCATGATTCAGAGGCCATGTGTCCGGAATACAAGGTAGTGGCAGTAAGGATACGGAAGTCAAAAGGAAAGTATAAACAGCTGGCGGAGGCTTAGTTTATTTTGTAGTCATGCTTTCGATGCCATCCCAGTCTTTCGGGACGCCATTGTTTTTGAAGATGCCTGTCTTTTTCAGAAAGAATGAAGCAACCAGATTTGAAGTGGTATCCTGAATAATTTCCTGCAGGATAAGCGAAGCTTGGGGAATTTCGTGCTCAATTAATGATCCATGGCCCTTTCGAATTTACTCAGAGAGGTCTTCTTGTTTCTGCAGCAATCATCTCTATCTCCATTAATACATTCCTACAAGCTTAGGGCTTCAGATATGCCATTGACGAGCACCTTCACCAGGTATCTTAAATCAAAGCTTCAAGAATACTTTATGACATTCCTTATATTTAACCGCCTATTAAGGGACAAGAAAAATAATCACGTAAAATCTTAACCATGAAGCGAATAATGTATTGCCCATCAGCACTCAGTTTTGTATTGATCATCATTCTGATGTCATTGTCGACAGACATATTTGCACAACGCAAGAAAAAAAAGCAAAAGGAAGAAACACAAGACACTGCAGAAGCATGGACCATGGACAAATCCATGGTTAAAATGCTGGGCTTTAGAAGCCTTGGACCAGCAGCCTATTCTGGACGTATCTCTGATATAGCCGTTAATCCTGAAAACACTTCAGAATATTATGTGGGGGTTGCTTCCGGAGGCTTATGGAAAACTGAAAATCATGGAACCACCTTCAAACCGATTTTTGACAGCCAGTCTGTCTTTTCTATCGGCTGCCTCGCTATGGATCCCAATAACTCTAATGTGCTGTGGGTAGGAACTGGAGAGAATAATTCACAGCGAAACCTGGCTTATGGTGATGGCGTCTATAAAACCACAGATGGCGGCAAGACTTTCACCAATATGGGACTTAAGGAAAGCCGCCAGATTGGTAAAATTATGATTGATCCCAGAAACAGCAATGTTGTGTATGTTGCTGCCCAGGGGCAAGCATGGGGTCCTGGAGGAGAAAGAGGTCTCTACAAGACTATCGATGGTGGTAAAAGCTGGGAAAGGGTTCTGCATGTGAGTGAGAATACAGGGATTTCAGATATGGAAATGGATCCCAGGAATCCCGACGTACTGTATGCAGCAGCTCATCAGCGTGAAAGGCGCGTCTTTTCTAAAATCAATGGAGGACCTGAATCAGCTATCTATAAGTCCACCGATGGAGGTGCCAACTGGACCAAGCTCAAGAATGGACTGCCTAGAGGTGATGTGGGAAGGATAGGTCTTGCCTTATCTCCAGCAAATCCTGACATCATTTATGCTGTCATAGAACTTCCCGAGAGCAAGAGCGGATTTTATCGATCTACAGATATGGGTGAAAGCTGGGAAAAGCGCAGCGATAAAGGGACGAGCAGCCCGCAATACTACAATGAAATATATGCGGACCCCCTTGACCAGGATGTGGTGATTATGATGGACACAAGAAATGCACTCTCCGATGATGGTGGAAAGACTTGGGTCAATATTGAAGGAAGAAACAAGCATGTTGACAACCATGCTATGTGGATAGATCCGGATGACACAAGGCATTACCTGATGGGATGCGATGGGGGTCTTTATGAGACCTATGACAGGGGTACGACCTGGCATTTTAAAAGTAATCTTCCAATCACACAATATTATCACGTTAGGACTGACAACGATTATCCTTTTTATAATGTATATGGAGGTACACAGGATAATGGGTCCTGGATGGGACCTTCAAGGACACACAGAAGATATATTGTCAATGCTGACTGGACACACACCCTGGGTGGTGACGGCTATCTCTCAATTCCTGATCCTGACAATCCTGATATATCTTATTGTGAGTACCAGTATTGTGGTTTAAGCCGATACGACAGGACGACTGGGAATTCAGTTTTTATTCAGCCGCAGCCAACAGAGGATGAAGAATTCAGGTGGAACTGGAATACACCATATTTCATAAGTTCATTTGATTCCAAAACACTTTATGTAGCCGGTAATTACGTGTTTAAGAGCACAGATATGGGTAATTCATGGACAAAAATAAGTCCGGACCTTACACGACAGATTGATCAAAACAGCTTACCAATGATGGGTAGAATGTGGCCGCCGGAAGCTGTGGCCAAAAACCTGTCTACTTCAAAGTTTGGTAATATTTTCGCTTTAGCGGAATCTCCTCTGCAAGAGGGAATGATCTACGCCGGAACGGATGATGGACTCATCTGGATCAGGGAAAATGAAGGTTCTGACTGGACACGCTACGACAGTTTTACGGGCGTCCCCGATACCACATTCGTAAATTATATATTGCCGTCATTGCATGATGTGAATACGGTTTATGCCTGTTTTGATGGTCGTAAAAACAGCAGTGACTTTACGCCGTACTTGATAAAGAGTACGGATAAAGGAAAGACTTGGACTTCCATAGCATCCAATCTTCCTTCAGGTACCGTGTACGCCATCCAGGAAGATCATGTCAACCCAGATATCTTGTTCATTGGTACGGAATGGGGTGTTTGGACGACCATTGATGGCGGCGCCACCTGGGTTCAGTTGAAGAAAGGCCTGCCCACTGTTCAGGTTAAGGATTTGACGATTCAGAGAAGAGAGGATGACCTTGTCGTTGCAACATTTGGAAGGGGCTTTTATGTGCTTGAGGATTATTCTCCTTTAAGAGAATTGAGCGAAGAATTGTCAGAGAAGAAGGCACACATATTCGACATTGAAGAGGCATACATGTATTATCCAGCGCGTAATCTAAGCTACCAGGGAGAGGTCTACTTCCGATCGGAAAATCCTGATCCGGAAGCAGTCTTTAGATATTATATTAAGGATGGATATACATCACTGAAGTCGAAGCGTAAGAAAGCCCAAAAAGAGGCTCAAAAGGAAGGTATGGAATATCCTTATCCAAGTGAAGAAGAACTCCTGGCTGAAGAAATGGAAGAAAAACCGCAGCTTGTATTTACAATAACCGATGAATCCGGTAATGTGATGCGTAAGATGTCACAACCTCTCAAGACCGGTTATAATGAAATCAGCTGGAATCTTTCTTACCTCGAAAGATGGGGCCCTGAAGTGAAGCCTGGCATGTATGCCGTTTCTATTGATAAGATTCATGGTTCCAGCATGGAGCGCCTAGTTGATGCCAAGCCGTTCAAGGTTTTCACCTTGCCAAATGCCTTGGGATCACCTGACTATGATGCAAATTTTGCATTTATGGAAGAGGTCAGGGGAATGTACCAGAATGTTACAGTGGCAAGAGCACGCATCGATGATATCAACAAGAGACTCGATAATATAAGGAATACTGTTTCAAGAATGCCTGTAGGTCCTGAGTTTATGCTCTCCGATATTAAGTCTGTCCAGGATCAGGTCAATGATGTGGCTAAAGTGATCATTGGCGGCTTTGGTGCCAAGAACACGGTATCCAGCCGATTGGGATTTGCTTCCAGGGCTAATGGCAATGCACAGGTAGATGTGACTGGAAGCCAGCGTGAACAACTGCAACTGGCCAGGGATGCCTATATGGGCGTAGAGGCGCAGTTGAATACTTTGTTCGAAGAACTGTTGCCTGATTTGGAAAGCCGCGTTGTAGATGCAGGAGGTGCCTTGTTTAATGTAGTACCGAGATAATAAGCAGAGAAGCTCCTTGTTGAATTAAGTCAAAACCTCTTCTTTAATAATAAAGCCAACCGCCAGATTAAGCTTTATGATACGAAAGGGCATTGGTTCTTGAGAAGGATCATATGCTCAAGCAAGGCCTTGACCGCATAGAGATGGATGCTTCAGAACTGAGCGGTGGCGAATATCTGGTAAGAGTAGACCAATATGAAGCTCAAGGATTGATGATAGTGAAATAGAAGTAATTAATTGATAGACTAGGTATTAAAAGCCGGAAGCTATTGTTTGTATTCGGCTTTTATTTTTTTGTTTATGATGTTTTGTCATATCTGCTTTTCCAGAGATAAAATAATATATACAAGCTATTAGAATCTTTGCTATTTTGTTTCGTTGTTCTGTTTTTTGGCAGAATAATTATGGGCAATTTGATGAATCAGAAAACAGACTGTACGCAGAGACTATACTTGACCGAATTATTTTAGAGTGATGAATATAAAATTCTACTTGACAGTCTTGCTGTGTTGTGTAATAGCATGTCTGAAATCTCAATGCGATACCGGAAGTGAACCGGAATGCACTTGTGAAACAGCCGAAGTTCTATGTTCCGTTAGTGAATTGGATGGCTTTAGTGGATCCATGAGCTCATTTCAACATCCTAATGATGGTCCAGATAACTTTTGTCCTCCTAGTGGACTATTTACCAATAATCCCACCTGGTTTGCTTTTATTGCTTGGTGTGAGGATATCACTATGGAAATTGAATACGAGAATTGTACGATGGTCGGTGGCTTTATCGGTGCTCAACTGGCTGTATATACCGATTGCAGTTGGGATGAACAAGTTGACTGTGATTCTCAATGTGAAAACAACAGTACGGTAAGTATCGATATGCAAGGGCTGACCATTGGCGAATCCTATTATGTGATGCTGGATGGATGTAATGGAAGTGCATGTGATTTCGAAATTTCTGTTTCTCCCACCGACTGCGATGAATTTATTGAAGAATGGGATGATCCGGTCACTGAAGATCTTGTAGTCTGTATTGGTCAGGGAGTGAGTTATGATGTGGAGAATCTTTCAGGTGCTACTAACTGGCATTGGTATATAGACGGAGAAGAGGTAGAAATTACAGCAAGCGCAAGATATGATATCGTATGGGGAGAGGAAGGCACATATGAATTATGTGTGGATGTAAGTAATATCTGTCTGGAAGTTGATGAGGAACCGCAAGCGAATTGTGTGATGATAACGGTGGGTAATCCGGACGCGGGAGAAATAGATATCAATGACTCACCTGAATGTCCCAATGAAATCATGGAAATTTCTGTCAGTGATTATAATATGAGTGATACCTATGAGCAGTACCTTATCATTGTGGACATGGAAGGCGAGGTCGTGCAAGTTATATCTGGAAACCCCATTTATGATTTCACATGGCCTAGTTGCGGGGTATTCACTGTTTACAGTTTGAATTTTCCTGAAGGTGAAGAAGTAGAGGTCCCTGGTGTAGGTGATGATTATTTTGGTTCGGACTGTATGTTCTACTGTTGTGATGAGAATTCCAGCACACTTGAGTTTGTTGATGAGGATGCACCGGAATTCGAAGATGAACCTCGGGATATAACTATTGATTGCCATCTGCTTTTGGAAGAACTTGACCTGGATGACATAGAATCTATTGATACAGAAGATAATTGTGCAGAAAGTGTTGAAATCCTGGGAATCGAGACAGTCATGGCCGATACTTGTAATGGAGGTATTATTGTACGTGAATGGATGTATGCGGATGACTGCGGCAACGAGGTGGTTCATACCCAAACCATAAGCATTTTGCCACTCGGTCCAGCTTCATTTATTAATCCTCCTTCTGACACAGCCATGAGCAATCTGGAATTTGAAAACTACACAATCCAGGACCTCCAGTATTCTAACGGACAAATGGGAAGCTGTTCCATTTCTGGGATGGCTATGCCAATTATCGAGGATAATCGTAGTGATTGTGGTGGATTTGTTTTGATCAATTACAGCTATACCGATTTTTGTGGAAGGAAGATTACGGCCTCTCAACGAATTGATATTATCACAGATGTTATGGCCACAGATACTACTTTGAATATATGTGACTTCAATCAGCTGGGATTTGTTATTCTGGAGCGTAGCATGCTTGACTCATTGATAAGCAATGATACAACGGGTGTCAGCATTAGTTATTATAGAACGGAACTCGATTTGGAAATGGGGACAAATGAACTTTCTTTTCCATTTAATTCCATGGATTTGCCTGAACAAGCCGTTTATGCCGATGTGATTGACGGGGCAGCTTGTCGCTCCCAAATTATCATCAGTATTTCTATTAATCCGATCCCTGTACTGGAGCTATCAGCAACGGATGAAAGCTGTCTGGCACTTATGGATGGGCAGGTAACAATTACAAATCCCTCTTCCCTAAATTCATTTACCCTGCTACAGGCAGGAGACACTATAGTATCAAATGTTGTAAATGGGCTTTCTGCTGGAAACTATGTGTTTCAGTTGATTGATAGTTTGTCCTGTTCAGTTATTGACTCGGTGTTTGTTGGGCCCGGAATAGTGATTGAGTTTCTTGATTTTGAATCTGTCTGTAATATTAACGGGACAGGAACAGATGATAGTGATGATTATTATGAAATCAGTTTTGTAGTTAGTGGGGGTTCGGGTACGTATCAATTGGATGTGGGCACAATGGTAAACCAAGGAGTTTATAATTATGATGAATTAGTCAGCCTGTCACTCCCAGCTGATGGCAACTCTGTTGACTTTGTCGCCATGGATTCGCAGAATGGCTGCGTAGCTCTTTTAACAACGCCTGTCTTGCAGCCCTGCTCCAATCAATGTGCTTTAAGCCTGGACTTTTTGGATTACACCTGTAATGACAATGGTACGCCTTTGGATGGGGTTGATGATTACTATGAATTTAGTATAAATGTGACTGCCATAAATCAAGGCACTACCAATGCCTACGATATTTATATTGATGACGTATTGAGCTATAGTTTCAATTACAATCAGCTATCAATGTTTCAGCTTCCCGCCACAGGGCTGGAAGTTTCTATTAGAATCGAAGATGAGGAAAAGACGGCATGTGGTCTTGACTTGATGACCGAAGTTTTGACTGCTTGTTCAAATCTGTGCCAGATTAGCATTAATATCTTGTCTGTCGTATGCCTTGATCCTGGCACTCCGTCTACGAATGATGATGACTTATATGAAGTTGAACTGATTGTCGAGGGTATTAACGCTTCGGATTCTTTTATTCTCTCCGGAGGAATTATGGAATTCGCTTATGGGGAAAGCCATATACTGGGAAATAACCTGATATCTGATGGTGACCTAAATATCACTGCATTTGATTCAGAAGACAGTGCGTGCTTTGATGAAGCTACTGCCCAGGCTCCGGCTCCGTGTTCGGCACCATGTGAGTTGCAGATTCAGGATCTTTCAATACTTGATTGTAATGATAATATGACCGGGATGGACAGCAGTGATGATTACTTCTATGTTGAATTACAAATAGACAGTATTCTTGGCAGTGGTACGGAGTATAATTTAATTGATGGCCAGAATATTTATGGGCCTTTCAATTACAATGAATTTATACAACTGGGACCACTCAGGGCGAACGGAAATGAGATTATCCTGGAACTTGTAGATGACTTTAATGCCAGTTGTGTTCTTGAGTTTATTGTCTCACAGAATCCATGTTCAGAATGCCAGCACAGCCTTGACTTGTCTGCTGATATTATGACATTAAACTGTAGAGATGTGGAATCAAATATCGAAAGTATGGCTGATGCTCCGGTTGATGCCTATCAATGGACCGGCCCCAATGGATTCAGCCAGTCTACTGCAGGTGTCAATGTAAATTCAGCTGGTGTCTATAACTTATTAGTGACCTATGATGACGGATGTCAAGTGGAACAAAGCATAGTTATCGAGGAATCTCTTGATACGCCAGTGAGCAATGCCGGGGCGGATCAATTCCTGAATTGTGAGATTGAATCTGTTGTCTTGAGTGCTGCATTAAGTCAATACGGAAGCAATGTACTTATTTCCTGGATTGACGCTGCTGGAAATGAAATCTCCAATCAAACTGAAATTTCAGTTGATCAAGCCGGCACCTATGGACTATTCCTCTATGACACAGAGAATTTTTGTGAATCTGAAATAGATTATGTAATTGTTGAAGAGTTTTTGAATGAGCCGACAGCAATTATTTATGCAGAGCCGACCAATATTCTTGATTGCAACATCATGAGTATTCGTTTAACTTACGAGGAGGAAGAAAATACAGAATACAATTGGCTTATCAACAACCAGTTAATTCAACGCGAAGAAATCATCATCGAAGAGCCTCAGGAAGTAGGCCTGATTGCTATTGATACCATTTCGGAATGTACTTCTGAAACTTCATTAAATATTGTAGACTTTGAAGTGTATCCGGATATAGTCATTGAAAATATTGAAGAGCTTGACTGTATTACGGAATTGGCATGTGTTACTGTGTCTACGAATGCGGCAAACGATATTCAGTACTCCTGGTATGATGATAATGGCACTTTATTGTCCAACGATGCCATGAGCTATTGTTTTGATGCGGCAGGAACATACACTGTTGAAATTGTTGACATCGAGAATGGTTGTGAAAATACTCAAAGCTTTGAGGTTCAGGCTCCCATTATGCCTGAGGTAAGCCTGCCAGCGACCCTAACCATTGTCAATGATTTAACCCTTGATGTAAATGCAGTGGTGAATGTTGATGAAAGCTTCATTCAGAATATCTCATGGCAAACAGAAGCGACACTGTCCTGCTATGATTGTTTTAGCACAACGATACTCGCAGTACAGGATAGCACGGTTGTGACAGTTACAGTAACAACAATTGAAGGGTGCGAGGATAGTTCAGAACTATTGATTCTGGTAGAGAGAATTCCGAAGATTTATATTCCAAACATATTCTCTCAGGAACGCGGCGTATACTTCACAGTGTTCAGCAGTTCGGATATTGATCGGATTGACGCTTTGATAATATATGATCGATGGGGGAATTTGATATTTAGTAATAACTCTTTTGAACCCAATGAGCCTTCACAGGGCTGGGATGGCACACGTGATGGTCGATCTGTAGAACAAGGTGTATATGTGTATTATCTGGAATACACTGTTAATGGTCGTAAAGAAAAAACTGTAGGGTCAGTAACTCTTATAAAATAACGACAAAACATATTTTTTCATTGTCTTTGTATCGTAGCTTTAGACGGAATTGTCGTATTCGCTTAGAATAATGAATGCATTATTTTATAAATTCATGGAGGAATAATAGGAGTATGTATAAGGCTTTTTTAATCATTATTGCTGTCCTGGCATTCAATTCAGCTGCATTCAGTCAGACAGGCACTTCCCGGGAGGGGATCACTCCTCTAGAAAAAATGGCGATCATTACGCTTCCTGAATTGGATAACCAGCTCCTTAAGAACTACTATGAGCAGGGCCTTAATAAGCCCTTGAGATTTGCTGAGGCAAGGGACATCCATGTTGATCTCAAGAAAGGCGGACAGTTGGAGGAGATGCGTTCAGGTCGGATGATCTGGCGTACCATGATTCACTCTCCCGGTGCCTATTCACTCAACCTGGCATTTAGCCGATTCAGACTTTCCGGTGATGCAGAATTATACATTTATAATATTGACCAGTCGGAAGTGATTGGTCCTTTCACAGAAGCTGATAATGAAGAACATCTTCAATTATGGACACCGGTTGTCCCAGGCGATAAAATTGTGGTGGAACTGCAAGCTTCGGCAGAACACTTCAAAACAACCGATCTTGAAATCAGTCGCATCAATCATGATTTTAAAGATATACTGAAAGGTTTCCAGTCAGGCGCATGCAACCTTGATGTAGCCTGCGGCAGTGCTGACGGTTGGCCCATAGTGGATAAATATCGTGATATTATCAGTTCGGTAGGAGCCTATACACTCAACGGAGTAGATCAGTGCACCGGTGTCCTGGTCAATAATACCGCACAGGATTGCAAGCCTTATTTTCTGACAGCCAACCACTGTAATGTGACCAATGCCAATTCTCAAAGCATAGTTGTGTACTGGAATTATGAAAACTCTGAATGCAGGCAACCGGAATCTATCGAAAGTGGTCGTCCCGGTGATGGGCAGCGGGGCACATTCAATTCAGGCGCTATACACAGGGCTTCGCTGTTTGATTCGGATATGACTTTGATAGAATTGGATGATCCTATAGACCCTACATTAAACCTGTTTTTTGCGGGATGGGATTTGGATAGAATGCTTCCCGACACATCGATCTGTATCCACCATCCCAATGTGGAAGAGAAGCGCATCAGTTTTGAATTTGACCGTTTGTCCTATGATCCTAATGGCCAGGATACTTCGTTTGTTCTTGTCAATGACTGGGATATAGGTACGACAGAACCCGGCTCATCGGGTTCACCACTTTTTAACTTAGAGAAGAGAATTATAGGTCAGCTTTTAGGAGGCTTGGCTGCTTGTGGAAATGATGAGTACGACAGTTACGGCTGGGTACGCTATTCATGGGAAGGGGGTGGAAGTGCGGCGACTAGTTTGAAAAGCTGGCTCGATCCGATCAACCTTGGTTTGACTGCCATTGATGGCCGATCCTGCAGTTATAAGCTGGATGCCAGTATCAATTATATCGAATTGTGTGGCCAGGAGACTGATGAATTGATCATTGAACTCAAGCCATCAGATTTCTTTGGAGAACAGGTGGATTATACTATTATTAGCAGTACGGAAGGTATGGAACCTCTACTTGATTTTATCCAGGGCTCACGTAGTACGATTAACCGTATAACTGTCAGTGGATTGTCGACAATACCAGACGGACGCTACACGATTGAAGTAGGGATTGATGATGGGATGAACTCGGCTCAAGCACGAATTGACATTCAAGTGTTCAACGCAATCGCTGCTGTACCGGATTTAAGTGAGCCTATGAATGGCCTGGATAATATCAATACTAATGTTGAGCTTTCCATAAAGCGTATTAATGATGTTATCAATGAATTCCAGTTATCCCGAACATCGGATTTTGCAGAGCTAGTATTTTCAAGTATGACTGAATCGCGGCTGGTAGAGCTCAGCAATCTGGATAACGATACCGAATACTTTTGGCGCGTCAGGTCAAGCAATGAATGCGGCATTTCAGATTGGTCCGAAGTATTCAGCTTCCGAACACTCCCAAGTTTCTGCACCATTTTCACATCCAGTGATGGTCCCTATGTCATAGAGGAGAGCAGTGCACCTCCGGTCAATTCCATTATTACAGTACCTTACCCGGCAGTCATCCAGGATGTGAATGTACTGAACGTCAATGGAACCCATGACTATGTAGGTGACCTTCGTGTGAGCCTCAACCATGATAACCTCTCCGCCGTATTGATGGATGAGATATGCGAAGACAACATGAATTTTAATTTGGGCTTCGACGATGAATCAGAAGAACTGGATATAGATTGTCCTCCAACAGATGGGAGACTGTATCAGCCTTGGGAAAGATTAAGTGTTTTTGATAGCCGGGTAGCCGGAGGAGAATGGATATTGACCGTTGAAGATCTGGTCAGTCTTGATGGAGGACGTTTTGAGGAATGGACTGTTGAATTGTGTATTGCTGAAGCCCTAGACGCAGCAATTATTCCCGAGGCACATTCATTCATGTATTGCCGTAATGAAGACATACGCTTTAGTGTATTTTATGAACTGGCAACTGATTCTGATGAATTCGAAATACGCGTATATGACAGGAACAATGAACAGCTTAACTCTGATTTTTTACCTCGGCTGAGCAGTATAAATACAGGTGAATTGGTAATATCCACTGAAAACCTGGCTGTATCTCCAGAAAACCTGAGAGTGGAACTGGTGTCCTTTCCAAGCCAGGCGGTATTAGCCATTACAGTGATTGAGTTGATTGATGCAGGCGAGAGAGCAAGTCCAGATTTGATCAGTCCGGTAGATGGTCAGATCATCAATCCCCAGAATTTTGAAGAAATTGCCTGGCTGGATGTAGGAGCGTCTGCCTATGATGTTTTGGTAAGTACAGATTTAGACTTTAGTCAGCTTGTTTATGAGGCCAGGGGACTGAAGGCAGCTAAGCTGGATTTATCTTCTCAATTGTTTGATCAGGGTGAATATTTTATACTGGTAGTAGCCTATCATGATTGTGGTGCTGTCTATTCCGAACCGGTATCTATCATTCTGGATAATGATACGCAAGCACAGGACTGGGAACCTGCCGACCTGAACATTTACCCCAATCCCAGCACAGGAATATTCTTGTTGAGCCTTCCTGGTATCAATACGGAAGCTGTCAATCTTGAAATGTATGATGTCAGCGGTCGCTGTCAGATTATAAAAGTCGATACTCTTAACGGTGGAAAATGGCAGGTAGATGCCAGCGGCTTACCTGATGGGTTTTATATTCTTGTGTTGAACAGCGAAGACAAAACCATCGAAAGGAAATTGATCAAGCACTGATAGACCTTTGTTGGTCTATATATGATTTACAGGTGATAAAGATAATTTCTTGACCGGCTATGCTGAGTTCCTGATCTTCATCTTCTACTATCATATCTTCAGCAAAAGCCAGGAGGTCTTCTTCCGGGTAATTTTCGAAATACAGCTCAAGGGATTTTTCAAAGGACTTGTCCTTGTCTCGAAGCGACCAATTATACTCCTCGGCGTCAAGATAGGCGTCCAAGTCGAAATCTACGACCATTTCCTTGCTGTGTAAACTGCCATAAATAACACAAACGCAGAAATGAAGTACTTCTGCCTCTTCAGGGGTCAGGTTAGGGTAGATCTCGGCTTCCAGGTAGGATTCAAATTCAGCATGAAACTCCTCTCCCTGGGCTTTGATCTGGCGTTCCATGTTATCAATGAACTTTTCAATATCAGATTCCGTAAGCATCGCTTATATCTTTAATTATAAAAAAACCATCCTCTCCTTTATCTTGGTAAAGGGGCATCAGTACACGCCCACCTTCTTTCAGCATGATTTTCCCTTTGGCATTACGCGCAATACATTCTCCTTTCTCAACTGTTTGAAAATTCCGGTAGCCGGGTTTCATACAAAATCCCTCGCCTTCAAGGATTTCGTAGCGCTCGACCAAAGTTGTCAGCTTTGGCAGATTATCTGAAAACTCTATCAGAATCTCTTCATGGTAATTTTCGACATCATCGGGTCGGATCATATCTATTTCACGCATCATAGAAATGATACCGGCGATAGCTCTGTTGACAGATAATCTTTCTTCATGCTGTCCCGATTCAAAAGTCAGGGCCACGGTATCTATACCCATCACATCAGTTGTAAAATAGTGAAGTGTGGTTCCGCGCAAGCCATCAAGCATACCCAATACGATAGGGGCGTGCAAGCCGGTAGCAATACGGATAGCTTCTTTTTCTCTCCTGCAAATGGTGAAGATGCCACCGTACGATGAGGTGGTATGCAGATCCAGAAAAGCTATCCTGCTCGGTTTATAGCTCTTGATCTCATCATTGATGACATCAAGCAATTCTATGAGCTCCCTATCCTCGTTTACGAGTTCCTCCTTAGGCTTTTGCCTCAGGATGGAGATTTCTTCTGCAATAAATTTTCTGTTGAGATCTTTTTCAATAAAGCGTTGGCCTAAATTAAGGGCCTGCACATTGCCGATCAATCCAACAAGCTTTCCATTGAATTGGAAATTCTTGTTTTTGTAAGGCTCTATTTCGAGCATTTTAAGTACGAGTTCGATGGCCCGCAGGCCTGCGGGTTCATTGCCATGCATGGCTCCAAAGCAAATGAGCAGTGTTTCACCACCGCCACCTTCATAGGAGCCAATTATTCTTTGAGTACCATTCTCCATCTAACTGGCCTTATTGATCAGGGATCTTTTATATGACCACAAATATAAGCTGGCTATCGTTCTGTAGGGCTTCCATCGGGCAGCTATTTTCTCTGCATCCTCCTTAAAGTTTTTGGCATCTTCATCGCGTCTGTAAAGTAAAGATATTATCTGGCGGATCGCCAGGTCTTCAAGGGGAAAAACATCCGGCCTCTGTAATTGAAATATCAAAATCATTTTCGCTGTCCATACCCCGACACCTCTGATCTCTGTCAGCTTCTTTATGATGCTAAAATCCTGGCTATCCTTTGGTTTTGACTCTATCGGGCATAATGCAAAAAGGGATATCGTCTTAGTGCTATTTCTTCGTTCATAATATATCATTTATGCTGCAATTAGCTTATTTTAATGGTCTGCTGATTCTTAAGAATGTATTTATGTTGCGGAGAATTAGAGTCTTTTTGATTTTATTAGTTTCAGGGCTGTGGGTACAGGCCCAGGATTCTCTCAATATGGAAAGGGTATCTCAATGGACTACAGGAGGATCGGATTTATACAATGATATATGGGGATATGAGGCCAGTGATGGTACGGAATATGCCATTCTTGGCAGTCGTGATTCTATCCACATAATCAGCCTTGCCAATCCTGCTGTTCCTGAGCAAGTCTATGCTTTCCATGGAGGCAATACAGCGATCTGGAGGGATTTCAAGACCTATGATGATCACCTGTATGCCGTATGCGACAACTGCTCAGAGGGTCTTCACATATTTGATCTTTCAGGATTGCCTGGTGGTGCTGTGACTCATGCAGGAAGCAATACCAGTTTCTTTACGCGAGCACACAATATATTTATTGATACAAGCAGTATGCGATTATATGCGGCGGGAACAAATACTGTTGAAGAGGGTCTTGTTGTACTGGATATTTCCAGTCCTTCTTCTCCTGCGCTTTTGAGCAACCATGTTTTTACAGATCCTGGTTATTTCTATGTACACGATCTTTATGTTAAAAATGATACGGCTTATTGTTCACATGGTAATACAGGATATTATGTGTGGGATATGCTTGATCTCAATAATGTCAATTATCTAGGTTCCTATGATTCTCCGGGATACAATCACAGCAGCTGGAATCATCCTGATTTTGACTATGCCTATTACGCTGAAGAGGTACCCTTGGGAAGGCCTATGGCCGTCATTGATCTGACAAACCTGGGGAATCCCAACCAGGATATTCAGCTGGTCACAACGTTTAAGGATCCACTGTCCACAACAGCCACTAATGTTACTCCCCATAATCCTTTTGTGAAAGATGACAGCCTTTTTATATCCTACTACGAAGACGGCCTGAAAGTATATGATATCAGCAACCCCGTATCGCCTGAAGTCATAGCTTATTATGACACCTACCCGGATAACGGGAATAATTATAACGGCTATAACGGCGCCTGGGGAAGCTATCCCTTTCTCAGTTCCGGACATACACTCATCTCCGATATTAAGTATGGCTTGAATGTCCTGAAGCAACAGAGTTGTGCAAATCCAGTCATGTATTATCGGGATGGCGATGGCGATGGTTATGGTGATGCGTATGTCAGTGCTTTTTCTTGTTCGGTGCCTGGAGGATGGGTCCTGAACACATTGGATTGTGATGACTCAGACAGCTTGATCAATCCTGATGCAACGGAGATATGTGACAGTGTGGATAATGACTGCAATGGCCTTATTGATGAACAGGACCCAAATATTATCCTTGACACATTTTACCGGGATAGCGATGGTGACAATTATGGAGATGTGCTGAATACGATATTGGCATGCACAGCCCCTGCAGGATATGTGGCTGACAGTACGGATTGTGATGACAATAATAATATGGTCAACCCTGGCTTCATAGAGATATGTGATGATATCGATAACGACTGTGATGGCCTCATTGACGATGAGGATCCTGACCTGGGTTCCATAGAATGGTACCTTGATAACGATGCCGATGGCTATGGTGTAGATTCCGTTTCCGTTTTCCAGTGTGAACCACTGGATGGGTATAGTCCCTTTCCGGGTGATTGCAATGATGATAATCCATCTATGAATCCAGGGGCCATGGAATTGTGTGATGGGTTTGACAATAATTGTGACGGCATCATAGATGAAAACTGCCTTGAACCATGTGACGGGATAAGCCTGTATATTAATCCAATTGTAGATTCCATTTACAGGGCAAAGCAGTTCATTGAATCGGATGGCATTGTAACAACAACTTCGCAGCATGAATTCTATGCAGGCACAAGTATTGATTTGAACCCGGGGTTTGAAGTGGAACAAAATGCGGAATTCCTTGCATTCATAGAGGACTGTGACAATGCGAGTTCAATAATTCATAATGCCGGCGAGGAAGAATTATTCAGCGGCCTGGGAGCTGGAGAATATATTTTTGCTGACGGGAAAAAGGGGGATGCCCTGGTTTTCTATTTTAAATCAAGTGAGCAAGCCTTACTGCTGGAAACCCAAAGTGTAGAAAAAGCAAAAAATTATTTTCAGGGTTTGAAGGCTGGTAACCAAGGGTTTAAGCTTTATATTTTTGAAAATGGCGTGCTTAAGTCAAGCCTTAGAAATAAATAAGTACCTTTTGGCATAGCTTTTGGAAATTTATAGACCTAAAACGATCTGAGTGTGGGAATTCTGAACACTGTTCTATTTATAGTAATAATTGGTTTTAACAACAATCCGGAAAAGGAAATAAAGATCAACCGATACATTAACGACTACAAGGAATTGGCGGTCATTGAAATGTACAGATCCGGCATTCCTGCCAGTATTACCTTGGCGCAGGCCTTGCATGAGTCACAATACGGCAGCAGTGATCTTGCTGTGAACGCTAATAATCATTTTGGAATAAAGTGCAAATCATATTGGGAGGGATCCAGATATCACCATAGGGATGATGACTATGATAAAAACGGTGTCCTGATCAAATCCTGTTTCAGAGCCTATGAAAATGTGTATGATTCGTATATCGATCATTCGAATTTTCTGATGAATACCAAGCATTACCAGGGACTTTTTAAACTGGACAGATCCGACTATGAATCCTGGGCGAGGGGTTTACAAATGTCTGGATATGCTACAGATCCCAATTATGCTAAAAAGCTTATAAGGTATATTGAAAAATACAATCTTGATAAATTCGATAGGGCGGAGAATCCCTTTATCAGACTTAAATCTCTTGATTAGTCAGAGATAAGAACTTATATTTGATATTGCCAGAGTTGATAGTGGAATGACGAGCAATAAACCAATCTTGAGAAGATTATATTAGAATCTAATTATCTCAACTTTCTTGGATTTCTTCTTGAGACTTTGGCATTTTTTTAACCGGATCCTTCGTAGACTCCTCGTACTCAATCCTGTTAGTATAAATATCCTTGGCAAGAAGTATAGCTTTCCGCATTGATTCAGGATTGGCCATATTCTTGCCAGCTATTGAGTAGGCTGTGCCATGATCTGGTGAGGTCCTTACTAGGGGTAAACCTGCTGTAAAGTTGACACCTTTTCCAAAGGAAAGCAGTTTGAACGGGATAAGTCCCTGGTCATGATACATCGCAATGATGGCATCAAATTTTCTGAAATCACCACCTCCGAAGAAACCATCAGCCGGATAGGGTCCAGATACAAGTACACCATTATTCTTTGCCTCTTTGATGGCCGGTTTGATGAATTCCTGCTCTTCTGCACCAACAAGTCCTTCATCGCCAGCATGTGGATTCAATCCAAGAATAGCTATGGTCGGTCGTTCTATACCAAAGTCCTGCTTGAGTGAACGCGTCAGGACCTTCATCTTTTTAATGAGGCGGTCTTTATCGAGTTGTTTAGCTACATCACTTACCGGGATATGGTTGGAGGCAAGCGCCATTTTGAGACTGTCACAAACCATTGTCATAACGGAGGCCTTGGTGCCAAATGCATCGCTCAGGTACTCCGTGTGACCAACATGTGAAAAGCCAGCCAGCTTCATGGCATTTTTATTGATCGGTGCCGTGACCAGGGCATCTATTTCGCCTTCTTTGGCATGCTCGACAGCCTTTTTTATGGCAAGGAATGCAAATTTGCCACTCTCTTCAGTGGCTTTACCCAATTCGATATTACACTGTTCGTCCCATACATTAAAGACGTTGATTCGGTTATAGGCCACATGTTTTGTGTCATTGACTGATACAAAAGAAAAATTAGCATTCTTGACAATGTTTTTATGGTATGCCATCACCTTTGATGATCCATAAATGATAGGTGTAAAATATTCAAGCAGCGTAGGGTGGGACAGGGCTTTGATGATAACTTCCGGGCCAATACCGTTGTAATCGCCAATAGTAATACCCAGTTTTATTTTTTTCGACATATTTCAACTTTGCCTTGCGAAGATAGAGTTTATTAGCTTTATATTAAATTCCTCTTTAATACTGCTATTGAATTGAAAGCCAAGAAACATTTCGGACAGCACTTCCTCAGAGACCAGTGTGTCATTGACAGGATTATGCTGGAAATTGGCCGGAGCTGTTCCATGGATATGCCCTTGCTGGAGATTGGTCCAGGCCAGGGGGCATTAAGTGTGAGTCTGGCCAGGCACTATCCTGAGTTTGTAGCCCTGGAAATTGACAGAGATATGATGGCTGTTCTCTCTCCGCTATTGCCTGAAGGCTCCTTAATGTTTGAAGACTTTCTGAAGGCTGATTTGCCCAGCCTTTTCGAGGGCCGCCCTTTCAATCTGGTTGGTAATTTCCCCTATAATATTTCATCTCAGATCATTTTTAAAATGATTGAACATGTTGACCGTATTCCTCAGATGGTGGGCATGTTCCAAAAGGAATTGGCTGAAAGAGTATGCTCGGGGCCCGGAACAAAAGCCAATGGCGTCATCAGTATTCTGAGCCAGGCCTACTATGAAACTGAAATACTCTTTACTATCGGTCCTCAAAGTTTTGATCCGCCTCCAAAAGTGGAATCTGCCGTGATCAGTCTCAGGCGCAAAGAGGCATCCGGTCCTGAGTGTGACTATAAATTATTGAGAAGGGTCGTAAAGCAAGCCTTTCAGCAGCGCCGGAAAAAGATGAGAAATACTCTTAAGTCTTTTAATATTGATACAGAAAACCCGATCTTTCAGAAAAGGCCTGAAGAACTGGGGGTGGCAGATTTTGTTAACATAGTGAATGGACTTTAAATTGTAAATCGATGAGTTTAGAGACAAGATTAATGGCTGATTTAAAGGAGGCCATGAAGACAAAAGATCAGGCTTCCCTGAGAGCAATCAGGGCCGCCAAGGCAGCTATATTGCTATTCAAAACGGATGGCAGTGGAAAGGAACTGGATGAAGCCGCAGAGATAAAGCTTATTCAAAAACTGGTTAAGCAAAGGCAGGATTCTCTGGAAATCTATAAGAATCAAGGCAGAGAAGACCTTGCGGTTATCGAAAGAGAAGAAATTGAAGTGCTCAAGCGTTATCTGCCCGAGGAAATATCGGAAGATGATTTAAGGGCCTTTTTAGAAAAGCTTATTTCAGAATTGGGTGCCGAGGGTATGAAAGATATGGGAAGGGTCATGGGTATGGCCAGCCAGAAACTGGCAGGGAAGGCAGATGGTAAGACCATTTCCAGTATCGTACGTAATCTTTTAACCAACTAGTAGCTTTGTGAAAATGAAAACCTTCGCCACCGCCCTCATTCTCTTTGTCAGCTTTTTTGTAATCATATACCTGATTTACAATACAGGTATCGTACTTTCCACAGAAGAGATTAAAACTTTAAAGCTGCTTATCTATGTGTGTCTGGGAGTCATCATATATTGTATCGTGTCCTCCGAGCTGACAGGTAATTACAGCCAGGTTGACCGCTTATGGAGCATTGTACCTTTGGCCTATGCATGGATCATTGCCTGGCAAGATGGTTTTGGAATAAGAGCCCTGGCATGTGCTGTCCTGGTGAGTATGTGGGGGATCAGGCTGAGTGCCAATTTCGCTTTGAAAGGAGGTTACCACTGGCTGCCCTGGAAGGGAGAAGAAGATTATCGCTGGGAATACCTCAGAAAGGAACCCGCATTTCAAAAGAGGATCAATTGGTTTCTTTTCAATGTCTTTTTTATAAGTTTTTACCAGATGGGCCTGATTTTATATTTCAGCCTTCCGATGTTATTGTTTTTGGGTCCTGATGCAGCTGCATTCGGCACATTGGATATTATTGCAATCGGTCTGTTTATTTTCTTCCTTCTTGTTGAATTGATTGCAGATATTCAGCAATTCCGGTTTCAAAAGGAAAAATACCGCCTCAAAGCCGAAGGCGGTGAGTTGCCAGACCCATATGCTAAAGGTTTTATTGATAGCGGCCTCTGGGCAATAGTGCGACATCCCAATTATGCCGCCGAACAGATGATCTGGTTTTGTGTCTATCTCTTTGGTGTGGCAGCAAGTGGTGAATGGGTCAACTGGACACTGGGGGGCTTTATCCTGCTGGTCTTATTATTCAAAGGAAGTTCTGATTTCAGTGAGCGCATTTCGGCATCTAAATACCCGAAATACAAAGAATATATCGCTCGGGTTCCGCGATTTATTCCTGGGCTTGGATTTGGAAAATCCTAGTTGAAAAAGACCTTTCCAGCTTTTTACAATTCCATGACATAATATTTATCAAGAGTGCTTTGAAAAGCAACCAATAGGTCTATATTTGCAATGTTATTTATATTTAGATTAAATCTTAATAAATATTAAATATGCCCTCTATCAAATCATTATATCTGTTTTTTCTTCTTCCATTCTTATATGCCTGTGATGGTTCAAATGAGTTTCCTACCGATATTCCTGAGACCTATACATTCGAAAGGAATAGCCTGTCTACAGTAAATTTTAGTGGCCAAACGGCGAGAATCCGGATGGCAGAAGAACTCAGTGATGCCTTGCTAGATAACAATTCTGAGCTTGATAATCTTATAGCCATGTACAGGAATAGGGATGCTGATGGCAATGATGCAAATCCCTTTATGGATGATGTTCTGAATGCGTCAGTGAAAAGCTTACGCAATAAAGCTGCGGCTTCTTATGATCGTAATTATTACCTTACCCTTTCTTTCAATTTGTCTCAGTCCAGGAGCAAATCATAGAGATCATCCAGTTCGTCAAAACTTTTAACGCCGGGTTTTTCTTCATCGCCACCTTGAATGACCAATCCATATGGTCCCAGGTCATCATTTTTATCGATTTGTAAATCGGTGATGTCCAGGTATACATCCAAGCCTTGCAATTCAGAAGGATTTAGGGCTAATATTTTATCGAACTCACTGCGATCTGTTGCTTTGATAATATATTTTCCACCGGGAAGCCCTTTGAAAAGCTCACTAGCCGACGTTCTGAAAAAAACTACCTGGCTCAGGGGCATACTGCTGTAAATATTATCCAGGATCAATCCTTCACCTAATTCATCGAATTCAAGTGCTTTTGTTTCAATAAGTACTCTTGGCCCTTCCAGCCATTCTTTTATTTCCTCTATGTCTTCTTTGGTCATTGCGTAGGGAGAACCCGCAATCATATTAAAGCTGACATATTCAATCCCCCATGCCGCGAAATAGCGCGCATCGGTGAGGTTGGTAATATTCTGAGCTATGATTTTTCTATCAAGCATGGATTACTGTTGTATGGCAAAATTAGTCATTCAGAATTCAGCATTGTATGTGCATTGGCTTAATTTTAGAGGGAAAACCAGACAATGTCTAAGAGCTATTTTGAAAAAGTCTATGCCGTGACTCGATGTATCCCATTTGGCAGGGTTACCAATTATGGAGCTGTAGCAGACTTTCTAGCGCTTGGATCAGCCCGCATGGTGGGTTGGGCATTGAATAAAAGCAAACATCTTGAAATTCCGGCACATAGAGTGGTCAATAGAAAGGGTGAGTTGTCAGGGCGAAATATGTTTCCCGCTCCTTTTCTGATGCAGCAACTTCTGGAAAATGAAGGTGTTCGCATTGAAGATAATAGGGTCGTTGAATTTGATAGGCTCTTCTGGCATCCGGGTTGGGACTTGAAGCAGGAAGATTTTGAACAAATAACTGTAGACTAGTAGATCTTGATCATGAAACGTATACAACTGATATCCGGACCCCGAAATGTATCTACTGCACTGATGTACTCTTTTGGGAATCGTGAGGATTGTAGTGTTGTGGACGAGGCCTTTTATGGTTACTATCTTGATAGACATCCACACATAATACATCCAGGACGTGATGAAGTCTTGGATTCCATGCGCACCGATTATCAATACGTTCTTGATGAGGTGATTTTTGGGGATTATCCGGATCCCATTGTATTTTTTAAAAATATGGCCCATCATTTTGATGGTGCGGATTGGCGCTTTCTGAGCCGGCTTACAAATATCCTGCTCATCCGGCGTCCCGATGAATTGTTAGCTTCATTTATTAAGAAAATTGCAAATCCGACTATGCTCGATATCGGATTGGAATTGGAATACAGAATTCTGGAACACCTCAAGCAGTCAAATTCTCCATTTATTGTCATTGATTCTGGTGATTTGTTAAAAAATCCAGAGGCTTATCTCAAGAAGTTGTGTCATAGCATTGACATTCCCTTTTCTGTTAACATGCTGAGCTGGCAGCCAGGACCACGTCAAGAAGATGGTATTTGGGCTAAATACTGGTATGAAAATGTACATAAGAGCCGTTCCTTCGTGAAACCGGTGGACAAGGAATGTGTCATCCCTAAATCATTAAACCCCTTGCTTGATGAGGCATGGCGTTATTATGAAGCATTAAGTGAATACAAATTAAAACCAGAATAAATGTTACAGAAGTTTGATTCAAGGAATAAGGATTTGAAAATATATGTCAATGGCGAGCTTTATCATCGTGATGAAGCAAGGATATCCGTATTTGATAGTGTTGTTCAAGGTGGTGATGCTGTCTGGGAAGGGCTTCGTTTATATAACGAAGGTATCTTTCTCCTGGACCGGCACCTGGACCGGCTTCAGGATTCAGCCAAGGCCATGCACTTCAATAATATACCTGATAGAGAGGACATTAAAAAAGCCCTTGCCAGGACCCTTCAGGCCAATGCTATGAAGCAGGATGTACATATTCGTTTGACACTGACGCGCGGTGAAAAAATCACCTCTGGGATGGACCCCAGGCTTAACACTAAGGGATGCGGATTGATTATCGTTCCCGAATTCAAGCCACCGGTATATGATAATACGAACGGCATAAGTGTTTTTACCTCTACTGTAAGGCGTAATTCCCCCAACCATCTGGATTCAAAAATTCATCACAACAACCTGATTAATAATATCCTTGCCAAGATCCAGGCTAATGCAGCCGGTGCTGATGCAGCCCTTATGCTGGATGTGCATGGCTTTGCTTCTGAGCTTAATGGCACCAATATTTTTATGATCAAAAAATCTGTGGTATACACGCCCCATGCAGATGCCTGCTTACCCGGAATTACACGAGGACTGGTTCTTGAAATGTGCCGTGAACTTAATATTCCTTTCGTTGAGAAAAACATATCATTGACAGAGTTGTATGCTGCTGATGAAGTATTTTGCACGGGCACAATGGGTGAATTGACACCGATCATGCAAATAGATGGCCGATCGATTCCAGGTACGGGGGGCGGTCAAATCCTTCAAAAATTAAACGCGCATTTTCACACAAAAATCAGCTCTCATTGCGTTAAGATTAGTCATTGAATGTTTATCATTGTGAGCTATTCTAAAGTATGAAAATGAAACTGACTGGATTATCGGCTATAGCTGTGTTATTTTTTTCTTTAAACCTGTCTGCACAGAGTCCAATTGGAGTTTGGAAATCTGTGGATGATAATGATGGCCGCGCCAAATCGCATATTCGGATATATGAGGAGGGTGGAAAACTTTTCGGTAAGGTGATCGAACTGTTGCCGGCAGCAACAATTACTCACTGTAATAAATGCAGCGGCGAAGCCAAGGGGAAGTCCCTTATCGATATGATTATCCTCCGTGATCTCAAAGAATCTGACAAAAAATGGGAAGGAGGTCAAATCCTTGATCCTGCCAAGGGAAAGGAGTACAGGTGCCAGATCAGTTTATCAGACTCTGACACCTTGAAAGTCAGGGGCTATATTGGAAGTCCACTTTTTGGGAGGACACAATATTGGTATAGAGTCAATTAGCACAATAATATAGCTGTAATTGCTGTTCTATAGGTGTTAGTATGGAATTTATCACCTAAAGTATACTGAATGAAGCACAGTTACACTTTTAATTTTCTTATCAAATATCTTTACGGCGAGCACAGAATCTTAAGAAAGCTCGAAATCGAAAATCGGATTACTGAAGACAGCAAAACTCGACAAGAATACCTGTATCTGAAGGATGCATTTGAGCTCCTTCCGAGGATATCATTCAGCCCGTCAGATAAAACTCTGAAAGCCATTCTCGATTACAGCAGGACTTCAAGCTTGAATCCTTCTTATTAGCTGAAAGCACCGGTTCGCGCTTTTTCTAATGCCTTTAGGTAAAGCTTTTCGTATTGTGGAGTTATCAGGCTTTTGTCAAATTCTAAAGCCTTCTTGCGGGCATTAATTCTCATGGATTCCAGCATGTCCGGATCTGACAGAATCTGAAGGGCTTTTTCGGCCATATCATCGGTGTCTCCTACATCACAGGTGAAACCTGAAGAGCCATTGATGTTCACTTCAGGCAGCCCGCCAATATTTGTCGATATTACAGGTACGCCACATGCCATAGCTTCCAGTGCGCTCAATCCGAAACTTTCATTTTCTGACGGAAGAAGGAAGAGATCGGCTACGGATAGTAATTCTTCTATCGCGTCCTGTTTTCCAAGAAAGTGGATTTCATTACAAGCACCCAGATGACGGCACAATTCCTCGGCCTTGCGCCTTTCAGGGCCATCTCCAATCAATAGCAATTTGGTGTTTACTTTGCCTCTGAGCTTGGCGAATGTATAAATGACATCATCGATCCGCTTTACTTTCCTGAAATTACTGGTATGTACAATGATATGTTCACCATCAGAAGCGAAGGCATTCCTGAAGTCTTCATTCGGTGTCCGCTTAAACCTGTCTGTATCTATAAAGTTGTGGATGACATCTATTGACCGTGTAATGTTGAAATAATCATAGGTCTGTTGTCGCAATGAATCAGATACACTGCTGACAACATCGGATTTGTTGATACTGAATTCAACAACAGACGACATGGACTGATCCAATCCGACCAGAGTAATATCCGTGCCATGAAGGGTGGTAATAACCGGAAGGTAAATGCCTTTGGTCTGCAGAATTTCCCTGGCAAGGTATGCTGCAGAAGCATGGGGAATAGCGTAGTGTACATGCAGTATATCTAGTCGTTCATGTTCTGCTACATCAACAATTTTACTTGTCAATGAACTCTCATATGGCGGCAATTCAAACAATGGGTATTCCAGAGCGCCTACCTCATGAAAAAAGATATTCCTGTGATAGTGTCCCAATCGTGCGGGACGCTTGTAGGAGATGAAATGTACCTGGTGTCCTTTTTTTGATAAAGCGATACCCAATTCGGTTGCCATAACACCGCTCCCGCCGTAGGTGGGATAACAAACTATACCTATGTTCATATCATTAGCATCGTCTAAGAATAACCCATCCATCTCCATTATGTTCTAAAACCAAAATATTTACAGGCGATCTTGTTGAATTTTACGCATAAAAGATTAAACATTTTGCATATAATTGCCATTTATTGATTCACTGGATTATAGATGGTAGTATACTCAATAAAGGATATGGAAAATATATCGGGAGTAAAGGCCCATACCATCCGTATTTGGGAAAAGAGATATGGCATCATCAATCCCAAAAGGACCGAATCTAATATCCGATATTATACTGATGAAGACCTCAGGCACATGCTGAATGTCTGTATTCTCTATAAAAAGGGCTATAAGATTTCTAAAATAGCCGAAATGTCGGAGGATGAAATAAGGCAGGAAATAAATTCCCATTCAAGCATCGGTTTGATGAGTGGCGATGATCACCTTGATGCCCTGATGCTTTTTATCTATGAACTGGACAGTTACAATTTCAATAAGGTTTTAGATCAGCATATTGATCAACAGGGTCTGGAAGAAACCATGAAAGGTCTTATATATCCACTGCTTGATAAAATCAGCCTAGCGTGGCTGGCAGGATCCTTCCAGAGTGTTCATGAGTCTTTCGTCAGTCAGATTATAAAAGGAAAGGTTCAGAAATGTATCGAAGACTTGCCTGATGAAAACGACGATAAACCCAAGTATGTCATTTACCTGGCCGAGAATGAGAAAGAAGAATTGAGTCTGCTCTATCTCCACTATATCCTAAAGAAGAGGCATTGCAAGGTTATCAACCTGGGGACTGAAGTTTCCTTAAGGGATACCATCCAGTCCTGTAATACGGCGAAGCCTGATTATTTATTTACCATCATGAACAGGGAGATTCCTCGACAGAGTTTCCAGAACTATATTGATCAGATAAGCTCGAATCTTGGTAAAACCCATTTTTTAATAACAGGTTACCAGGTGGTGACTCAAATGATTGAGCGGCCTGAAAATATAACTGTCCTCAAGGACCTGCAATCCGCCATAGATTTCATTGCCCGGGCCAGGAAGGCTCATGCAGTCTGAAAGAATTTTGGAAATTAGCTCCAGAGGTATTTCTTTTGGAGTATCAAATATCCTGATTCAATGAATTTTCCGCAACTCCTGGTATTCTCCATTTCTCTAATTCTGATTTTTTCGTGCAAATCTGACAACACGCCAGATTCACAAGAGCCTGTTCAAGTCACGAGTTCTGAGTTAAAAAATCAGATCTCCTCAAAGCGTTCGATGGCTTTGGATCTTATGAAATCAAAAATACACTGGTCCGCTTCCAAGCCAGGCACACGACACAATGGAACGGTAACCCCCAAATCAGGAAGTATTATTTATTCTGGATCGGAAATTTTATCTGCCAATGTAGAAATGGATATGAATACAATAAGTGTTCTCGACCTGACCGGTGACAAAAAGTCCAGCCTTGAGTCTCACCTGAAGGGAACAGTGGAAGGAAAGGAAGCTGATTTCTTTGATATCAGACAATATCCAACATCAGAGTTCAGGACGACAAAAGTTGTTAAGCTGGCCAATGATAGTGATTATAATTATCTTATCTATGGTTATCTCACAATAAAGGATGTGATTAAGGAAATAGCCTTTAAAGCTTTTGTTGAGATCAAGGATGACAAGATGGTTCTTAACTCCGAAGAATTTTCGATAAACAGAACGGAGTGGGGTATCCACTACCTGTCAAAGTCCATTTTTGGAGGATTGAAAGATAATTTCATCGGTGATGAGGTGAAGATCAAATTGCAGATTGAAGCCAGTGCTGATTTTTAGCTTTAGGGCAGGTCAATAGAAAACCTGAACGATGATTTTGCTGCTAAAACCTTATGCAGCCTTTGTTTTTTTCTTTGCCCGTCAATCCTGTAGGCAATGAGAGGGGTATTGGGGGATATGACGCCTTCATTTTCAGCAACCACTTCAAACATTATACGATCATAGTCCGAGAGCAGGATCTTCAATTCCTTGGCTTCACTTCCGAGGCAATAATTTTCAAGGATGTATTCTCCATTCAGGAGGACTGAAATGGTATCCTTGTCAATCAAATTATAGTCGGATAATTCTATGGTGAGGTACTTATCCTCCTGGGGTCTTTCGACCAGAACATTCGTTGTCAGCTTATTTTCGATTAGCATCTTGGCGCGCGAAACAAAGCTCTCTGTCTTTTTCAAACCATTCAGCTCATCAAGTTTCATCGGGTATACTACTTTAAAGATGAGGGTATGCTCGGAAAACTTGACAAAATCCAAAGCTGTGGCTTTAAGCATTTTGTTCAGATATCTGACATATCCAGGGCCAGACCAGTTTAAGAAGCGTTTTGAAATCTGGTTATGGTAATAATAGTATTTACCGTAGATTTTATAAGCCCGTGGAACGAATTCCGATGATTGAAACCGGACCAGGTGCTGATATATGCTGTCGCTTCTGTTTTTGATATAGGACTTATATTCGGCTTTATTATAGTTGGAATAGGATTGCAGTTCCTCGTGAAAATCCTCATATACCGCATTGTAGATATTCGTGCTTTCAATGACGCCTCGTGAGTTTTCATTTCGAAAGTCATTAAGAATTGATTTGTTTACTTTATGAACTTCTGTTGCTCTGTGGTAAAGTGTGTTTTTGTTTCTCGATGCTTCACGCCTGATTTCAGCCATCATAGCTTTCTGCTGAACAGCAAAACTCTCAAAGAGGCTGGCGCACTCTTCCAGCATTTCATAGACTTTATAGATTGGCTCTCTGGCGTTAAGATCCTTATTGTCTATGAAGTCAAAGATTTCGAATCTCAGGCTGTTGACCCTGTTCAGAATGATGCCAATCTTGACCACACGGGCGTTCAATCTATTGGCTAGACTTTGCTCGAGCACAGAACTTTCCTTTTGACATATATCCATGAGCTGTAAAGGCGAGTAGGATTGGAATGTCGTGTAGTTTTGCTTGTCTGATTTGTCAAACAGATTGGATTGCAGCTCGTTATTGCTGAGTTTATTCAGGCTGTAACTGTCCAGGTCTATGTATTTATTGACTTCTTTATTACTTATGACCATGAGGGCGTGAGCAGTAAACAATCCATGAATACTTTCATTCAGAAAATCCACATAGTTGTTCAAAGCTTTTATTTCCTGGCTTGATTGAGATATTACTGGAGTGGCAATCAAAAAAAGAAGAACGAAGCAATGCGTGGTCCAATGCCGAAAAATAATGTTTCCTAAAGTATCTTTTAATGTTTCAATCATGACTTTCTTTAAACGCTAGAAGGCCCTCCCTTCGTCTCTTGTAACCTAAGCATTTTAAGCTTATTTACTTGTTAAACGAAAATACTTAACTTTGCAAAATGCGAATATCAGCATTCATATTGTTTCTTTTTCTTATTCTCAAGAGTTCCATTGCAATGGACCTGTCATTAATGCTTTCTGGCACATGCTGCTCGAATGACAAAATTGAAATGGAAGCCGGATCTCAGGACGAATCGAATGAAACCAAAGAAGGAAAAAAAGGCTGCTGTGATCAGGATTGCGATTGTGTGTGTTGTGCTCAATTTATTTTTGAATCAGGTGATTCAGACTGGCAGGTCGAAATAAGCAATCCTCATGGAAATAAACCTCTTCCAGGTTCCCAATCGTATAAATTTTTACTTCACAAAATGTTTTGGCATCCCCCACGGGTAAATCAATAGATCTTATGTGTAATTCTATTGATAATTCAAACATTTAATTAGTATGAACAAATTTGTTATATGGGTAATACTGAGTATTACTTTGCCGGTTCTGGGGTTTTCGCAGGATGAAGTGCTTGTGGAATATAATTTCAGGGTTGAAGGTGCCTGCGGCATGTGCCAGGACAGAATTGAAACTACAGCAAGCAAACTGGAAGGAGTGAAAGTCGCTCAATGGGATTTAGCAAGCCACATTATGAGACTTGTTATTGATGAGAATAAGAATTCCGTCAGTGAAGTTCGGCTGGCTATTGCCAACGCAGGTCATGATAACGGAGATTTTAAAGCTCCCCAGGAAGTCTATGATAACTTGCATGGCTGCTGCAGGTATAGGGATGAGGATTTGTCTGTAGAGCATCAAGAAGACGATTCTGAAGTAGGAGAAGCCAATCTTTCGGAATATAATTTCAGGGTTGAAGGTGCCTGCGGCATGTGCCAGGACAGAATTGAATCCACAGCACTGCAGCAGGACGGTGTTCAATTTGCAGCCTGGAATCTGGCGAATCATAATATGAAACTCCTTATTGACGAGAATAAGACATCGATCGAGAAAGTCAGACAGGCTATTGCAGATATCGGACATGATAATGGGAGGTTTATAGCTCCCCAGGAAGTCTATGATAACTTGCATGGCTGCTGCAAGTACCGTGATATGGATATCATTGAAGATCATGATGTTCCAGCATTTCCTTCTGTTGGGGATAAAGACAAGCAGAATATTACTGTGCCCATAATGGTCAGAGGCGTCATCTACATGCTTGATGACGAAGGAAAGAAATCTCCTTTGATTGGCGCTACTGTAAAGCTCGGGGATTCATCTGCTGGGACCACAACGAATTTTGAAGGCCAGTTTGAATTGGATAATAAATCCGTAAAAGCTTCTTCTATTGATGTCAGTTATGTGGGTTTTGGAGATAAACGCATTGAGCTTTCAGAAGATGGTATTGTAGAAATTATTCTCAGGCAAGGCGAGCAGTTGGATGTCGTAGAAATCAGTTATAAGAAGAGAACGACTGAAGTGTCTTTCATAAAGCCACTAAATGTTGAGACGGTTACCCGTGAAGAACTGTGCAAGGCGGCTTGCTGTAACCTGTCGGAAAGTTTTGAGACTAATCCATCCGTGGATGTAGCTTTTTCAGATGCTGTTACAGGTACAAAGCAAATTCAGATGCTGGGATTGGCGGGTCCCTACGTCCAGATTACCAGGGAACTTATCCCAGACGTAAGGGCTATGTCCAGCATCTATGGTTTGTCTATGACTCCAGGTCCATGGATACAAAGTATTCAATTAATCAAGGGGGCCGGGTCTGTAGTAAATGGCTATGAGGCCATGATTGGCCAGATCAATGTAGAACTCAAAAAGCCCGATGAAGAAGAACTGTTTCATTTGAATGGCTATTTGAACCAGGGCGGTCGTATGGAGATAAACAGCAATCTCAGGTACGATGTTTCACCCTTTGTATCTACAGGACTGCTGATACATGGCAAAAGGCTCCAGGAAGCGCATGACAATAATGGAGATGGTTTCACTGATATGCCCATGGAAGAGGATTTTGTTGTGGCCAACAGGTGGAAGTTCAAGCAGAAAGGCAACGTTATGGGTCAGGTAGGCATCAAGATCAGCTCCCTGAATCATGACGCAGGCAGCCATGAGCATTTTAGTGGGGCCAGCGACAACCATGATGAACATTGGCGAATGAATAATTCTACTGATCGCTATGAGGCCTGGGCAAAAATTGGCTATGTAAATCCCAACAAACCTAAAGAAAGCCTTGGCTTGCAGCTGAGTGCTGTGAGACATGACCAGGAATCGAGCTTTGGCAATGAATTGTATAATGTAGATCAGAATTACTATTACGCCAATTTGATATACCAGTATATTTCAGATAATGGATCTACGATCAGATCCGGGCTTTCATACCAGATGGATGATATATCTGAACGTATAGGCAGGGCTGGTTTTTTTGACAGGTCTGAATCGGTTCCGGGAGCTTTTCTCGAGTATACGCACCAGCGTTCAAATAAGTTTTCTGTTATTCCTGGTATCCGTATCGACCACCACAGCAATTACGGTTGGTTTGTGACGCCCCGAATGCATGCCAAGTATAATTTTTCTGATAAGTCGATCGTCAGACTTACTGCTGGCCGTGGACTAAAAACAGCCAGTATTTTTGCAGAAAACATCGGTTTGTTTTCCAGTTCCAGGGAAGTTGTTATTGATGCAAGTGATAATGGCAATCCGTATGGATTGGATGCAGAGGTTTCCTGGAATTATGGAATCAACCTGACTCAAGGTATTTCTATTGGATCCAAAGAGCTTTTGGTCAGCGCTGATTTCTACAGGACGGATTTTGAAAACCAGGTGGTCGTGGATTGGGAAACTGCAGGTCGCGTTTCTTTTTATAACCTTGAAGGAGTATCCTATTCCAACAGTTTTCAAATCAAGTTTGAGTATGAACTTCTTGAGGATTTTAATATTCGGACAGCCTATCGTTTGTTTAATGTGAAAACGGATTATCGTGATGGTCTTTTGGAAAGGCCGATGGTTGCCAGGCACAGGGCCTTTATTAATATGGCATATAAGACGGCTAGAGACTGGCATTTTGACGCTACCTTGAATTGGAATGGACAGAAGAGATTACCGGATACTTCCACAAACCCCGTTCCCTATAAAAGAGCAGCTTATTCAGATAATTATCTTATTATGAATGCCCAGGTCATGAAGCGATGGGGTAAAAAGTGGGATGTCTACCTGGGTGTTGAAAACCTCTTTGACTTCAAACAGGAAAATGCGATTATAGCATCTGACGATGCTTTCGGTCCATATTTTGATGCCTCTATTGTATGGGCACCATTATTTGGACGGAATGCTTATATCGGCTTCAGGTATAATCTTGTGAAGGAGTAAATGAATCAATGTTTCAATGTTTCAATGCTTGAATGCTTGAATGTAGAGCTTGGCTATTTTTTTGGATACCTCTTGTAATACAAGGAGCTTCTAGCTTTAGAGAAGATCATTCTTAATTCAATAGATTTATCCGTATACTTTTCAAGTTCAAGCTCTACATCTTCATTATGTAATTCTAAAAGTAATTCTAACCAAAAAGCTGTTTCATCGATTTCTTCTATAACTATTGAAAGTTTGCTGAAAAACTCCTTTTCAGATCGTGACATGCAAGATGATCTGTAGTTTGAAGCCACTGAAGTAACAGAGCGTATCAACTGATTTGATATTATATAGTTGTCCTGACTCTTAGGTAGCTGTTTACAAATTCTGATATAACTGAGAGTAAGATCTTTAGTTTCAGTCTTCAGTTTATTGATAAATTGAGATTTTTCTGTGGTCACTAATAGATAATGACAAAAACATGTAATTGTAAACCTCTATTGTATCATTGTATCATTGAATCATCGATTCATTTCTTCTCTTTCATCACCACAGTACGGTGCGGGAATGGAATTTCAACGCCTTCCCTGTCAAAGCGTTTTTTGATGCTCTCGTACAGGTCACAGGCCATACGGAATGCAGAAGATTGATCTTGAGCCCATGCCCATGCCCGTATCATGACAGCGGAGTCTGCCAATGCCAGAACTCTTACTGGCACTTCGGGTTCTCCGGCTTCGATTTGTTCGGGCGTCCGTGCATCCAGGTGTGATGGATGATTAAGCACTTCCTGTTCGATGATGGATTTAGCCAGATCGATATCGCTGTCATAACTGATGCCGATATCAATCCATTTTATGATTTTCTCTTCAGCAAAGTCTGAATTTACAATGACTTCGTCAGAAATGACCGCATTGGGAATGACAACGCGCTTGTTTTCGAAATCACGTATAACGGTATGGCGTAGGGTGATATCTTCTACGGTGCCGCTGAAAGTTCTTACAGTCAGTCGATCGTTTATTTTAAAGGGCTTGAAGATGACTATAAAAACACCACTTATGATATTGCTAAGGGCATGCTGTGAAGCAAAACCAACCGATACAGCAAGTATACCAGCACCGGCAAGCAGAGATCCGGCAAGTGCTTTCAATGAAGGCACAATGTATATTGCGAGGCTAAATCCCACGACATAAATCAGAGCAATGATCAGATGCTTCAAGAACCGATAATTGGTTGGATCATTATGCATCTCTAAAGTTGAATTGTTAATAATCTTTGAGAAGATCTTATTAAAGAGATAGCCAAGGGCTATTGTCATGACTATTATGAGTACAGAACCTCCGTATGTCAGCATTTCACGGGTCATTGTTCGATTATTTTCACTTTCACATTAAAGCCATTTTTTACGCTTGAAGTTCCATATAAGTGCGATAACTATAATAAGCATGACCCCAAGCAGAATAAAATATCCGTATTTGAATCCAAGCTCAGGCATGTATTTAAAGTTCATCCCGTAAAGGCCGGCCAGAAAAGAGAGGGGTACAAATAATGCTGTGATGATGGTTAAAAACTGCATGACCTGGTTCATCTTGAGGCTTATCTCCGAGATATATAGATCCTGCAGGCCAGCCAGGATTTCCCTCTTGTTGTCTATGCTGTCTAGGATCTGTATGACGTGATCCGAAACATCCCGTACAAACAATAGTGTTTTGGCTTCTATGAAATCCAGTTCTGAACGATTGAACTGCAGAAGGGCTTCACGAAGCGCTGATATATTCTTTCGAGCCTTTTGAATTTCTTTGCGAAGAAAAAGTATGCGTGATTTCTCAAATTCCTCCGGGTTGTAACTGATTTCCTCTTCCATGACTTCAATGCTGCGACCTATACCCTCCAGCGCTATAAAATATCGGTCTACAATAAAGTCAACCAATGCATAGGCCAGGTAATCTGTTCTCTTTAGCCGTATGCGTGCATTGGCATTATGCAACCTATCCCGAATAGCTTCGAACAGGTCATCTTCATTTTCCTGGAAACTGATAACAAATCCATTTCCGAAATAGAGTGCAACATTCTGGGTGTGAATGTGCAGTTCTTCTTCATCGTAGAATATGGATTTAAAAGAAATAAATGCTCCTGAATAGTAATCATTGAACATGGGTCTTTGATTCACATCAACAGCATCTTCAATGGCAATGGGGTGCATCGAGAAAGTATCCCCAATTTTGCGGATCAGTTCTTCATCATGAAGACCTCGAATGTCATACCATTGGTTGAGTTTCAGATCCAATGGATGGAGACGGACTTTATCGTGCTGCTGATTCAGTTCTTCCTTGTAATGGCTTTCATTGAACTCAACATAATTTATCCTAATATCCAGTTCCGTCATCTGACCTGTGTACTGAACAGTCCCTGGTGGCAGACCTATATTCTTTTTCCACTTTTTCATTCCTGACAAAATAAGTGATTTCTGCCTGCTACAATAATTAAATGCTACCGCTGATCAATTATCACATAATCCTGCCACATAAGCAAAAGCCTGTTCGAATCCCAGTCTGGCCGATTGCCTCATATCCTGGCAGGCTTGTCCTGAATTATTTAATTGCAGGTGGACCTTGGATCTGTTGTAAAAAGCATCCCCATTGCTTGGTGCTTTTTCAATCAGGACATTAAGATCTTTCAGGGCTTCATTCCAGGATTCTATCTGCATATAAGCGATGGATCTATTTTTAAGGTATGCTGCTTTTCCTGGCTCCAATTCAAGGAGCTGGCTGTAATACACTATGGATTTTGAATAATCTTTTTGTTTTATGGATATCGCAGCAAGATTCTGAATCGCTAATTGATCTCCTGGTTTGTGATTGAGCAGATTTTTAAAATCTGAAGCTGCCAGATCCAATTGCTCATCCTTTAAATAAGCATTGGCCCTGTAATTAAGCACGGATTCAAGCTTTTGTCTTTTATTTACAAAGTAGCTGCAGTCCTGAATGCAAGCTGCCAAATCACCTTCCTTGTACAAGAGTTTCAGCCTTTCAAAACGGGCATCTTCGTAACTGGGGTCTATGTCCAGGGCTCTGGAGTATGACTGTATAGCCAGTGCATTGAGCCCCTCTTTATAATAACTTACGCCCAGATTGAAATGCGCTTTTTCATTATCCGGCTCCAAAGTCAGGTACGCGGTAAAGTCTTTTATGGCCAGGTTAAAATTCTCTTTATTCAGGTGGATAAAAGCCCGGTAATAGTAAGCCTTGGCCAGGGAATTGTCATGTTTTAATGCATTCTGAAAATTCTCATAGGCAGCATCATTGTCTTTGGATTTCATATTACAATATGCCATGTAATACCATGCTTTGGCATTGGTGGCATCCAGCTTGAGGCATTTTTTAAAATCTTTGATGGCTTCTTCATAGTGCTTAAGAGCCAGCTTTGAATTGGCCCGCCCATAATACGATTGCGGATAAAGGGGGTCAATACTTAAGGATTCGGTATAAAGCCTTATGGCAGAAGGATGATCCTTGGCTTTGACGGCCGCGACGGCATCATTGTATAGTTTTACCGCTTCGGGAGTCTGGGCTCTCAGACAAATAGGTAATAAAAAGCAAATCAGACTTAAATACTTCATGAATAAGGAATATCTTTTTTAACAAATAGCGCTTTACTTTAGATCAATGGAGAAGGCAACATTCCTGCCTGCATGGTGTTTTAACGCATGAAAATTGGCTATTTATTATTTTAGTGCTCTAAATTCTTCGCATTGAGCGACAATAAAAGACCGGAAATCAGGAAAGAAGAAGATAAAACCGCCGCAACCCGCAAGGAAGATCACATTGATCTTGCTTTCAAATCCTCTACTTCAGATCTTGCATCTGACAAACGATTCTATTACGAACCGGTCATGGAGCCGCATGCTGATCAGCACGGCAAAATGCCTAGGATGCTTGCCGATAAAGCTATGGATTTCCCCATTATGGTATCCAGCATGACAGGTGGTACAGAAAGGGCTAAAGTGATAAATCATAACCTGGCTCGTGCTGTCGGCGAATTCAGATTGGCTATGGGACTTGGGTCATGCAGGCAGCTTTTGTATGAAGATAGGCGTATGCACGAATTTGATGTGCGGCCGCATATGGGGGATCAGCCCTTATTGATCAACCTGGGTATTGCGCAAATTGAGGAGTTGCTGGATTGCGGTGAAACGGATCGCGTTGAGGACTTAAGAAAGCGGCTGGATGCAGACGGCCTTATTATCCATGTCAATCCTCTGCAGGAGTGGATGCAGCCGGAAGGAGACAGGCTGAAGCGGAGCGGACTGGAAATAATAAGCGCATTTTTGAAAGATGCCACTTACCCGGTTATAGTCAAAGAGGTGGGACAGGGTTTTGGAAGGAGCAGTATAGAAGCTTTGTTAAAACTGCCTTTGGAAGCACTTGACCTGGCAGGCTATGGCGGAACCAATTTTTCCAAGCTGGAATTGCTGCGTTCGGATTCTGTGAGATTTGAGAGCTTCAAGGATGTGTTTAGAATAGGGCATGATTGCCAGGATATGCTTGAGATGATTATGGATTATTTTGAAGAACATGCAAATGATATAAACTGCCGCAAATTGGTCTTTTCCGGGGGAGTAAGGAGTTTCCTTGACGGGTATTATTTTATCAAAAAATCGCCGCTTCCTGCAATATATGCGCAGGCATCAGCCTTTCTTAAATACGCTGAAGATTATGAACAACTAAAGCGATTTTTAACTTTACAGACGGAAGGCCTCAAGATGGCCCAGTCTTTTTTAAGAATCCGAGATTAAATGTCTGCCAAGAAGACCATATCAGGATTTTCCAAACTTTCCAAAACAGGAAAGATTAAATGGATCGTTCAGACCTTCTTTACTGAACCCGATAAGGTTATGCAAGAACTGGAAAGCTACTGGCATTCCAACGAAGAGCAGCAAAAAATACTGGATAATTTCAGTGAGAATACCATCAGTAACTTTCCAATGCCTTTCAGTGTGGCACCTAACTTTCTGATCGACGATCACACCTATTGTGTGCCGATGGTGATTGAAGAAAGCTCTGTGGTGGCAGCGGCGTCTTCGGCGGCGAAGTATTGGATGTCCAGAGGAGGGTTTAAAACCGAGATCATATCAACCAAGAAGTTGGGCCAGGTCCATTTCATCTGGCATGGAGATGCCTACAAATTGATATATCATTTTCCTGATATCAAGAAAAAGCTGATAGACGATTGTGCAGGCATAACCAAAAGCATGGAGAACCGTGGTGGCGGTATTCTTGATATCGAGCTTATTGACTTGACGGACAAGGAAGGCGGACTTTTCCAGCTTTTGGCTTCTTTTGAAACCTGTGAGTCTATGGGAGCCAATTTTATCAATACCTGTCTTGAACAGTTTGCCCGATCCCTGACAGCGTTCTTTGAGGACTCTGATCATTTCCAGGCAAAGGAATCTCATGCGGAGGTAATCATGAGCATATTGTCCAACTATACTCCTGAGTGCCTCGTGAGGGCAACAGTCGAATGCGCTATTGATGAACTGGGAGAATTTCCCGGCGGCATGACAGCGGAAGAATTTGCAAGTCGATTTTATACGGCGGTTCGTATTGCAGAGATCGACCCATACCGGGCGACAACCCACAACAAAGGCATTTATAATGGTGTTGATGCGGTGATCATAGCTACGGGTAACGATTTCAGGGCAGTTGAAGCTTGTGGTCATACTTATGCAAGCAAGGAGGGTCAGTATGCCAGCCTGAGTCACTGCAAAATTAAGGATGGAACGTTTAGATTCTGGATTGATCTACCTCTAGCAGTAGGTACTGTAGGAGGGCTGACCTCACTTCATCCCATAGCCAAGCGATCTCTTGAACTCCTTGAAAACCCGGGTGCCCGGGAGTTGATGCGTATAATTGCTGCAACAGGCCTGGCTCAGAATTTCGCAGCGGTACGATCTCTTGTTACTACGGGCATACAGAAAGGGCATATGCGGATGCATTTGATGAATATTCTCAATCAACTCAAAGCCACCCAGGAGGAGGAACAGGCAGCCGTCAATCACTTTGCCAAACAGATAGTCTCTTTCAGTGCGGTGCGTGAATTCCTTGATAAGCTTCGGATCGCTGACCGCTCATAAAATTCAGCACAATAGATAGGTAATTTTTATATAAAAGTTAATTTTATATGTTATTTTGAATTCTGGCCTCGGCCAAGAATATTAATAGCATTAGCTCGGACCTAAATTTCTGGACTATCAGCGAATATTACGGACACGGAAAACTTTTACTTACATCTGAATATGCTGTATTGGACGGGGCACTGGCGCTCGCTATCCCGACACGATATGGTCAGAAGATGAAAGTCAAGAAAACGAGCAAATCAGACTTGTATTGGTACAGTTATGATCATAAGGGCGAGGAATGGTTTCGTGCCCAGATATCATTGATGGACTTTTCTGCAATTAAAACCACGGATGAATTCAAGGCAGCTTATCTTCAGAAGCTCCTGAAGGGTGCTGTAAGGCTTAATTCGGAGTTTTTGTCCAAGTGGAATGGCTTTGACGTTAAGACCTATCTTGAGTTTCCCAGAGACTGGGGCCTTGGGTCAAGTTCTACGCTGACTTACCTGCTTGCACAATGGGCTGACGTCAACCCTCTTCTCCTGCATTTTGAAGTTTCTGAAGGATCGGGATATGATGTGGCATGTGCCGGAGCAGACAGTCCCATTCAATACAGTCTTCAGGACGATACAATCAATTATTCAGAAATTGACTTCGAACCGCCTTTTATCGATAAGCTCTACTTCGTGCATCTCAATCGCAAAGCTTCCTCTCCGGCAGCTGTTGAATATTATTTTAAAAATGTAAAGGGCCGAAAATCTCTGGCTGCGAAATTGACGGAAATTACAGAGCAGATGTTGGGCACACGTTCATTTAAGAGCTTTTGTGAATCTGTAAAAACGCATGAAGAGTTGCTTGCTGAAAATTTAAAAATGAAATCAGTAAGGCAGGAGCTTTTTCAGGACTTCAAGGGGGTTGTGAAATCCCTTGGCGCCTGGGGTGGTGATTTTGTTATGGCCTGTAGTGACGAATCTCCCGATAACATCAAATCTTATTTCCGTTCAAAAGGATATGAAACTGTGATGGGTTTCAATGAAATGATTTACTTTGAGCAGGACGTCAGGAAACTATCCGAGGTATAAAGAGAAACTGTGCTCCAATATCACTTAGCACGAAGATGCATAAATGTGTTTTCGGATTCTTGTAGGTTTCCCTGAAGCTGTCAAGCTTATTTTTCAAAATCAATTTCTTTACAGAGAATTCTTCCAGAGTGGATACATGGATTGACCAGTTGGTTTCGTGTTTTTCCCGAACGACAAGTGGAACACCCAGGGCTATGTCCTGCTTATGGATCACAAAGATTGGATACTTGCTCACTTCTTTGTCCAGTATTTCATCAGAAGCCTTGGAAAGCAGAGTGTGGTATTTTTGAAGATCATTTTCAATGATCATCAGCTTTTCTACATCTTTGATTTCGTCTTCCATCATATCCTTTCTAATAGTGCTACATTTTCAATATGGTGTGTATGTGGAAACATATCCACCGGCTTTAGCAATTTTACAGCGTAGTTATCCATCAGTACAATATCTCTTGCCTGGGTCGATGGATTACAACTTACATATATGACGCGATCGGCACCGGATTGGTTTATGGTGTCGCATACTTCGCTCTGTAATCCGGCACGGGGGGGATCTACGATAATCAGATCAGCATATCCATATTTATTACGAAAACTGTCATTAAATTCTTTCCGTACGTCACCAACTTCGAAATAGGCATTGTCAATCTCGTTCAATTGCTTATTGGCTTCTGCATCATCTATGGCTTCCTTGATCTCTTCTATGCCCACCACTTTCTTGCAATGCTCAGCTATAAACAGGGCTATACTTCCCAATCCCGTATAGAGATCATACACGGTTTCGTGACCTTTCAGATCAGCCAATTCTCTTACCAGCTCATAAAGCTTTAGGGCCTGCTTGCTGTTGGTCTGGAAGAATGATTTGGGTCCTATATTGTATTTGAGATGTCCCAGTGCTTCAGTAATGTGTTTTTCACCCCAATAATGAATGGCATCCAGGTCATGAACAGAATCATTCATTTTAGTATTTATGATGTACTGGATAGAATTGAGTTGAGGAAACTCATCCTTGAGTGCTTCAAGGATTTCCTTTATCTCATCAGGCTTGTTTTCTCCAAAGATCATGACAATCATCCATTCCCCGAGACTGGTGTTACGCACCCGCATATTTCTGAGGAAGCCATGATGCTCTCTTGAATTGTAATATGTCCAGTTCCTTTCAAGAGCAAAGGCATGGACAAAATTCCTGAGCCTGTTTGATAAGTCATCTTGTAATTGACATTGGTCAATCTGAACGACCTTGTCAAATGAACCGGCTCTGTGAAACCCCACGGCCTGACCAAAATCTATGTCTTTTCCACTATCCAGTTCCTCACGGGTTGCCCATCGCCTGTATGAAAAGCTGTACTCCATTTTATTGCGGTAGGCATATATCTCATCGCATCCAACAATATCCTGAAAATCTTCTGCTTCGATATGCGCTATTCGCTTGAACGCATCCTTAACAGACTGTTCTTTGTATTTGAGTTGGGAGCTGTAGTCTAAATTTTGCCATTTACATCCACCACAAGCACCAAAATGTTTGCATTTTGCTTCAACACGTTCAGGTGACAATTCCTTATATTGCTGCACAATGCCTTTGCGATATGAGGATTTTTTTCGGAGGACAAGCACATCAACCACATCGCCAGGGACAGGTCCTTCCACAAAGTAAACCATGCCTTCTTCATCACGGCCTACACCCATGCCTTTATCTGCTATTCCTGTGATCAGGATGTCTTCCTTCACTTTTTTCTTTCTGGCCATGCTCCTTAAATATTCGATTGCAAATATATGAATTGATCAAGCTTCAATGCTTTGTTCAGGGTTTAATGATGTAGAATTCAGTTCGCCTGTTCATGGCTCTGCCAATTTCCGAGTCATTGTCTGCAATGGGTTCTTCTTCACCTCTTCCTTCATAGCTAATTTTATGAGTCTCTATGCCCAGCTCAAGCAATGCTTTGAATACAGCTTCGGCTCTCAGCCTGGAGAGATCCAGGTTATCTTCCTTGCTGCCAATATTATCAGTATGTCCAACGATCTGTAATTGCAGGTCATTGTTTTTAATCAGATTGGCCAATCGGTGGATTTCAGGCATCGATTTGTCAAGCAATTTTGATGATCCGGATTCAAAAAAGATATTTTCCAGGATTACAGGCTCTGAAGCGACTCCTTTTTCCGAAGGCACTTTCTGAAGGTAGACATCGTAGCTTAATGGTTTGCTTATATCTGACTGCTCATCAATCAGCAAATTTTCTGAATAAAAAATATAGCCTTCTTTGCTAATATTGATTATGTGCTCTCCCAGGCTTATCGGCATAAGTATTTCACCATGGTCTGGACTGTTTACTGATCTGCCGACCGGGTTTTCTGATGTAGAAATGATGTCCAGTCTGCCTTGTAATTTTTCTCCTGTATCCGCATCATAGATGCGTGTCAGCAGATAGGTCATCTTTTGGGGTTGCAGGTGTGTCGGTAGATCAAAAGCAAGAATATCGAGGTTATCGGATTCTGTAAACTGATCAGAGGTATAATATGCTTTCAATCCTTGAAGATCTACAAATAGGGCCCCTTCGCTGTATTTTGAATTTATAGGATAACCCATATTCGCCGGTTCACTCCAGCTCTGATCTGGTTTTTTTCTACTCACGAATAGATCAAAATCACCAAGCCCGACATGACCATCCGATCTGAAATAAAAGGTCTTGCCATCTGGATGCAGGAAAGGGCTGCCTTCATTTTCAGAACTGTTAATAGACGACCCCATGTTTTTAGCCTCAGACCAGGACCCATTTTCAAAGGTGACATACCATATATCCTTTTTACCCTGACCGCCTCCTCGCGTACTGCTAAAAAACAGGGTTTTGTTATCAGCGCTCAGAGCCGGCTGCGATTCCCAGTGGCGAGTGTTAATCCCGGGACCCATATTGACGGGATCGGACCAGCTATCTCCATTTAGGAAGCTGATGTAAAGGTCACATCCATTTCGGTTGTTATCCCTGTCACAGGCTGTAAATACCAGGATCGTCCCATCTTGTGAAAAACAGTGTGCTCCTTCATTGTCTGAGGTGTTCAATTCATGAAGGGGAACCGCTTCAGAAAAACCTCCTTGTCCATCAGGTGATGTAATATACAGGTCTTCCTGGTATCCGCGCATTGCAGGAACTCTACGTGTGAAGATCATTTTGGTCTTGTCGGCATTGAAGGCCGGCAGGTATTCAGAATAGGAACTATTGACACTGTGACCCAGTTTTACAGGATCGATGTTTACAGGGTTGGCATAGGCGTGTTCTCTGAATGCCAGTTCTTTTATTCTTCTTTGCACAAAATCCAGTATTCGGGAATGGCTATCTAAAGTGCCCAAGAAATAGGACATCAATTCGTGGGCTTGCCGATATTTATTCTCATCCTCATACAGTTCAGCCAGTTTCAATACCAGTTTGTAATCCGGTTCAGGGAGCAGGTAGAGTATATCTTCGAATTCCTGACGGGCCTTATCAGGCTGTTCAAGACGGAGGTACTGCCAGGCTAATTTATACCGACACTCGTAGAATCCGGGATAATCTTCAGCGAGGGCGGAAAGAAGGTCCACAGCCTCCGCATGATTCTTCTGCCTTATGAGATCGAGCGCTTTTTCGTATTTCCTTGAGGACTTTTTATCAAGTTGTGAAGGGATGAGCAAATCCTGTGCATTAAGACAGAATGTCAATGCCAGCAGTGTGATTGAAAATAAGATTTTCAGATTCATTCTCAATCTATAATTGTACTTGATGGAAAATTATTGTGGTCCGGAGATCAGGCAAAACTTTTGAGCAGTTCTTCTGCTTCTTTGTCTCCCATATTGGCAGCTTCCTTGATATCCTTCTTAAATCCGTTTTGTCCGGCTTTCTGTTTGGCGATGCCTCGGAATCTCAATTTCTCGGCATCCGGGATTTTATCGTTCCCCTCTTCCAGGTCCAGTGAGCTTTCGAAAGCATTGACAGCTTCTGCATAATCTTCAAGTCCCAGAAGTACACGGCCATAGTCGAAAAACGCCTCTCTTCGCCACATGATGTTGGCGTTGCCTTTTGGAAACTTCCTTTTCGTGAAGAGTTTGTACTCGAATTCTGCCTTTTTGAATTCTGCTTTTCTGAGATGCATTTTTCCTTTGAGCCTTCTGGATGTCCAGTGAATGGCTTGGAGGGCTACTGATTTTTTGATAGCCAGATCAAGGCTTTCGATAGCATTGTCCAACTCATTTTTCTTTATGTATACCTCGGCTTTCCCAAGGTATGCATAGGGGTTGTTGGGATCCAGACCAATACTTTTGTTATAATCTCGCAGCGCGTCATGATCTTTTTGCAATACAAAATTGATCTTGGCTCGTCGTTCATAAGCCTGGGCATGACGATCGTACTTTTCAATAGCTTTAGTCAGAGCTTCAATGGCTTCATTTTCCTTCCCTTTCTTGCTCATCAGAACCTTACCCTTGAGGTATTGCCTGACGACCGCTTTATCGCTATCCGGCTCCAGATGCTTATACATTACAATCTTGCCTTCATCTAGGGCCCAAATATTCAATTCGCCGGAGACACCGAACTGCGTAACATATTCAAGGATGATGGATGTGTTTTTCAGGGATTTGGCATAAACTTGCTTGACGTATCTGGGAATATTCAAGGAAAGTCCTTCTTCTTCAAATATCTCATCCAGTTCAAAGAGCACATCGTCTTTGTAATAGTTTTCAGCACGCTGGGAATACATTTTTTTAGCCATGTTAAAGGCCTTCTCCGTGCCAAATTCAATTTTACCCTGAATGATAGTTTTTTGCAGCATAAACTATTTTACTAACTAAGCTCACAAACCGTTCCAAATCGAACTCTGCTTCGAATGGTGACGAAAAATAAATTAAATCAAGTGGAAACTCTCCTTATTGTAGTTTACTCCAAGTTCAAATATAAGCATTTATTAGCTGATTTTCAATCAACTCTGCGTCAAATTACGAGCTCATTTCAAACAATCTGAATCTCCAAATCAGAGATAACGTTCCTTAATGATATTTACATGATACAACAAATGTCCAGCCACCATGTAGGGAAATGCCGCCAGGCTCATCTCATAGCCACTGATTTTTACTGTATCCTTAGCATGTTGAGGATTTAGGGCTTTGAAAAGTACCAGGCTGTTGTAACGTGTAATGGTAAAATAATTGAGCAAATACTCAGAATCGTGATCGAGGGATGTATTTTTGTCTATGAATTCGTCCTGGTTAAAGCCAGGCAGTTCCTTTTGCTCTCCACGTAAGCCGCAGAGAAAACGGTAATTGAAGATCTGTTCTGTGTCAATCACATGTAGAATGACTTCTCTGAGGCTCCATTTGTTCTCAGCGTATCGGTAGTTTAGTTTTTCTTCGCTGAGTCCTTCAATCAGTTCAGCAAAACTCTCTTTTTGTTGGGCCAGCAATTGATTTACATCACCTTCTACCAGGTTTATGTATTTGCTTTGAAATTCCGGGAAAATCATTTGTTTTGGTGTTTCAGCCATTTTACTATTTCTTTGACGCTCAATATAAGGTCTTGCAGGGCAAAACCAATACTGCCTTGTGTTTGTTTATTCAGATAATAAAGATTCAAAGTGATCACGAATTGGATCCCCCAATTATTTAAGAGGGAAGTTCAAGAAGAAATAGACCCAGATATGAAATTTCTTATTGCAGGATTGGGAAATATGCATCCGGATTATGACGGCACAAGGCATAATGTAGGTTTTGAGCTGGTCGACCTGTTGGCCCAGGAAAACCGAGGCACATTTAAAAATGATACTCTGGGGGATGTGGCTCTGATCAAGCATCGCGGAAGGCATATACATCTCCTGAAGCCTTCAACATATATGAACAGAAGTGGCAAGTCTGTACGGTTTTGGATGCAAAAGCTCAAAATTCCAATAGCAAATGTGTTGGTTGTAGTGGATGATATAAATCTCGATTTTGGAACCCTCCGTATGCGTGGCAAGGGTGCTGATGGAGGACATAACGGTCTTAAGGACATTCAGCAAATGCTTGGGACAAACAAATATGCCAGGCTGCGTATAGGTATCGGCGATAATTTTTCCAAGGGGAGACAGGTCGAATATGTCCTTGGCAAGTGGACTGACGGTGAGCTTGACAGACTGGGTGAGATCCTCACAAAATCAGGAGAAGCCGTTTTAAGTTTTTGCAGCATTGGATTATCGCATACGATGAATAAGTTCAATAGCTGATCAGTAGACTACGCTCAGCTTGTCTTCATCTATAAATCTCTTCCAGAATTGGGAGTAGGCATGAATATTTTTTGTAGGCTGGCCTGCGCTGTCAATGAGTGTATTAGCTCTATTGGCCCATTCAAATATGCCGCCATATAGATTGTATGCTTTGATTCCTTTAAGGCTTGCATCATTGATGAGCTTTTCGCTTCTGTAACCAACGGAGCAGTAGATCAGCAGCGTATCTTCCTTTGGAATGCGATCCAGCAATGTCCAATCCGGCTGTTCAAAACCCAGGTGCAGAGCATCGGGCAGGTGAGATATTTGATATTCATAAATGTCACGGGCATCCAGTATCGTAAAATTATTATAGTGATCCTTCAGATGGTTCACATCTATGATGGCGGTATTGAAATCAAGAACAGCATCAAGACCCAAGGTGAAAGATTCATCTGTGAGTGGTTCCAGGCCATGCTGCCTCTTATTATCCCTACAGGATGTCATACTTAATAAAATCAAGATGCATGTCAAAGGAACACCCCAGGTCCAGCTGCTATAGTAATTTGACCGGGCCATCACCAACGTGATCTTCTATGATGGTTTCATTATAACAGAAGGGCAGTAGCGAATCCCTGAGTTCGGCTACTTTTTCTTTTTCCCCGGCGGGATACAGCATATGTATATTGGGGCCTGCATCAAGCGTGAAGTATACCTTGGTGCCGGTATCCTGCCTGAAAGACTGGATAGCTTTAATAATGTGAATACTGTTGGCTTCCATGAGCATGTATGGTGGTGTTGAAGACATCATAAGCGCATGGAGTGTCAAGGCTTCTTTTTCGACAATAGCACCGAAACTTTCCAGGTCCCCCTTTTCCATACTATCCAGGATTGCACCCATATGTTGCTTGGCCTGACTAAATCGTGCAGCACTGTAGGGATTGTCATACATGAGAGCATGTCCGGCACGAGAGGATACCTTTTTCTCTTCTCTTGATACAATAAGTATGTCATCGTGGAAGCTGTGAAAAACCTTATCTATACCTACACTGCAAGGGACTGCATATTCATCAGAAGAATCTGGGAGAAACTCTGATTTTCCCCATGCGGCAATCTTTGGATAGACGGACCGGCTGGCACTTCCACTTCCGAGACGCGCTATAAGAGAGGCCTTCTGCAAGTCGATGGTGTCTTCACCTAAAATCGTCTTTTCGATATCCAGGAGGCACATGGCCAGGGCGGACATGGCTGATGCAGAAGAAGCTATTCCTGAGGAATGTGGAAATGAATTGCTGCTTTCTATCTCCAGGTCCAAAGACATAATCAGGGGATACACGTCTTTTATGGAAAGCAAGAAATCTCTCACTTTTTGCTCAAAGGCAGGCATTGGCTTGCCTTCAAAAAGGAAATTTATTTTAGGCTCCTTAATGGCGTTGCTGTGGTAGTCATACTTGACCTGCGTATCAGTATATGCCTGGCTGAGTGTGAGGCTGACAGAGGGGTTGGCCGGCAATTGTCTGCCATGCTTGCCCCAATACTTGACAAGAGCAATATTGGAAGGTGATTTCCATCGAACTGTTGAAGAATCTTGCATCTGGCGAAAATAGGAATGTATTTATTTACGGCCTTTATTTTTCTCTTTTAATTCATCTTGCTGAATGCGGTAAGAAATGTCAAAGTCCTGTAATACAGCATCCAGGATTTCATAGCGTCCTTCTACATAACCGGCTTTAAGATCGTAACTGTAGAGCTTGGAGGCATTGCTCCAGTAAAAAGCTGTCAGCTTTCCACGCAGCCCTTTTATAAGATCAAACATACTCTTGTCAAGTTCTTTCTCTATCATTTTAACCAGAATCTTACCCTGCAACTTGGTTAAGCTCTTAAGGGGTTCTTCAAATTCTGTTTTCAGCTCTTCCTGGAGTTTTTTGATGTGTTTCTTTCTTTTTCTCTTACTCATATTTTGAGTAAAGTACTCGGTCTCACGGAAAATCCGGATAGCTTCTTTGGCAAATGGATACACCAAGGCGGCATATCGCTTGAATTTCATGTACTTGGCATAGTCTTCAGCACTTTTGAATTTACGTAAGGAAGTGATGCTGATATCTTCAAGGGTATGTAAAATGAGCGTATCACCCGATTCTGTAATGAGGGCATTCAAGACTTTTCCATCAATCGAGGTTTCTATAATGCTTGGGTCATTGGCATAATTAATGATGTCCTTAAAGCTTTTATCCTTCTTCATCGTGGAGGGTGGCAAAAGGACCGGCGAGTTCTTCTGGGCCCGCAGTGCCGATAAGGAAAAGCTGCTTATAAAAAGCACATTCATAAGAAACAGCAGAAGCCGGTATTTTATATTTGAACCCATATCTACTTCTAAAACGCCATTTTATATTCTTTGTTACAAAGTGCTGGCATAATTACACAAGCTAAGACATAATCCTGAAAGTCTTAATTTTGTGGCGATGCAAAAGTTGACTACTATAAGTGCGTGGACATTGTCCGCATTGTTTCATCCCCTGTTGATCATCATGTACATGCTGTTTATGTACCTGCTTGTCAACCCCTATCTTTTCCCGTATAGATCTGGTAAGGAGTTTGGAGCCATATTGCTGATCGTTTTTTTTACATCGGTAGCAATCCCTATGGTTGCAATTTTATTAATGTATAGCACAGGCTTGGTCAAATCACTTGAGATGAAGGAACGCACAGACAGGATCGGACCATTGATGTGTACATCCATTGCCTATCTGTGGCTCTTTTTGAATATCCGTACACACAATGCTATGCCTGCAGTATTTAGCGCCTTTGTCCTGGGCGCCATCATAGCATTATTTGTAGCTTTCTTTATCAATAATTTTTCAAAGATCAGCTTGCATGCAGTGGCTTTGGGCGGTTTTTTCTTTGCCTTTTTACACCTCGTTTATTCTTATGGCAGACCCTACACAAGTCTTTTGCTCAGTGATAACATGATTCTGTCGGTGCACAACCTGCTTATGCTAGCCATACTTACCATTGTAATTGGCGCCGTGCTCAGTTCAAGACTATATTTGAAGGCTCACCGCCCTGAAGATGTGTTTGGTGGCTTTATTGTGGGTCTTATTTCTCAGCTTGCTGCCTTCATGTTCTTTTTAAACTGATATTCTATCCTTTCGAATTCCATGCAGTAATAGCGCTTTATGATTATTTTTAGCCTTCACTTGGTGTGTCTAAAATATCGTGGGTATCATGAATCAGGAACTTGAAAAAATAATTACAGAGGCTTATGAAGATACAAGCCTAATAGAAAAAGCAGAAGTTAAAGAGGCTGTTCTGGCAGTCATGGAAATGCTTGACAAAGGTCAAATTCGGGTTGCGGAACCCGATGGAGATAACTGGAAAGTAAATATCTGGGTCAAAAAGGCAGTGTCATTATATTTCCCGATTCAACAGATGCAAACCATTGAGCTCGGCCCATTTGAATTTTACGATAAAATTCCTCTCAAGAAGAATTTTGAAAAGGCGGGTGTGCGGGTTGTGCCGCACGCCATTGCTCGATATGGCAGTTTCCTGGAGAAAGGGGTTATCATGATGCCAAGTTATGTTAACCTGGCGAGCTATGTTGGCTCAGGAACCATGGTGGATACCTGGGCAACGGTTGGATCAGGAGCTCAGATAGGCCGAAATGTTCACCTTTCCGGGGGTGTCGGAATCGGTGGTGTTCTTGAACCACCCCAGGCCAGCCCGACCATCATTGAAGATGGATGCTTTATTGGCTCTCGAAGTATTGTAGTCGAAGGGGTGTGGGTGAGGAAGGAAGCCGTGCTTGGGGCCAACGTTGTACTGACTAAATCAACACATATCATTGATGTCACAGGTCCTGAGCCTGTAAGATATAAAGGAGAAGTGCCCGAAAGATCGGTAGTCATTCCGGGGTCCTATCCAAAGCAGTTTCCAGCAGGCGAATTCAATGTGTCTTGTGCCCTGATTATAGGACAGCGCAAGGAAAGTACAAATTTGAAGACCTCTCTCAATGATGCATTGCGGGACTACCAGCTTGCTGTATAGTCTTCGATTTTGTTAAAAAACTGATAAAGATGTGATGTCTGCAGCATTTGGATGGCAATTTGCACAATTTGAATAGTGATATTGGAGTAATTGTCCTGGTATGGACTATATGCTTTAGCATGAATTGAACCCGTCCAGAGTTCAATTGTCCTGTATAATAGATTAAATTTGCCTGCATAATCCAAATTATTGATTTACTATGCGTATTCTTTCCGCTGTATGCCTCTTTTTCACTCTGTCATTATTGTCGGCACAGGAGATGGATCCAATAGAATGGTTGTTCGATATTAACCAGGTAGGTCCTGACACATATGAATTATTCTTCCAGGCCAAATTGGAAGAAGGCTGGAATATCTATTCTCAGGAAATTGCGGAGGATGGCCCTATTGCGACAAGCATCAATTTCACCTCGGATAATGTCAAACCCGAGGCTATTGCATCAGAGTCAGGCGACAAGAAAGAAGGGATGGATGAGATGTTTGGCATGGAAGTCATTAAATACAGTTCGAAGGAGCCTTTCTGGATGAAGCAAAAGGTGACGGTAAGCGATATAAGCAAACCCGTTACCGGATATGTTACATATATGCTGTGCAACGACACTATGTGTCTGCCTCCCAAAGACACTGAGTTCAGTTTTACAATAAAAGTGCTCAACCCGCTGGGTGGAGGCCATTAAACCCCTAAATAAAAAATGCGATCAATCATGAGGTTTTTGTCAATGTTATGCTTGTTACTATTCTCCCAGCTTCTCATAAGCCAGGATATGCAAGACCCGGTTATCTGGTCCTATCAGCTAAATGATTTAGGCAACCGAGAATACATGCTTCAATTCAAAGCTGACATTGAAACAGGGTGGACAGTTTATTCTCAAATCATTGACGGAGATGGTCCGGTGCCTACTTCTATCAATTTCGAGTCTCAAGGCGTCAGCAAAGTAGGAGATTCCGAAGAGATTGGTCATTTGAAGGAAGGCTTCGACAAAATATTTGAGATTGATGTCAGGAAATATCTTGCCGATGAGCCATTTATAATCAATCAGAAACTGGCGCTGGAAGAAGGTCACGAGCTTATTACGGGATATCTGACATTTATGACCTGCAATGATGAAATGTGTCTGCCGCCTACAGATATCGAGTTCAGTTTCAATGTCAATGATCTGGCGGATTCTAAGCAAGAAGACGGGGAGAGCGATTCCAAGGAACAAGGCGGAATGTTTGAACCGGTTACCTGGAAATTTGACATTGAGGACCTTGGCAATGGAGAGTATCTCCTGAAGTATACAGCCGAAATTGATGATACATGGAATGTGTATTCCCAGTATACGGATGATGGAGGGCCTATTCCAACAACAATTACCTATGATACACCCGATGTACTAGAGCTTATCGGTGAAGCCGAAGAGCAAGGTCATCGGAAGGAGGGCCCGGATCCACTATTTGACAATATAAATGTCATCAAGTTTTTGGGTGATGAAGATATGGTCATAAGTCAAAAGATTAAATCATTGGCTGGCAGCGAAATCAGGGGTTACCTGAGTTATATGACCTGTGATGATGAAAAATGTCTGATGCCACCGGCGGTGGAATTCATTTTCAATCCAGAAAAGCTGATCGCAGGCGTTGCCGGGGAGTTTGAAAGTGCAGCTCCTGCTGTAGAGATTGCCGAGGAAGATAAAATTGATCAGCGCATTCAGAGTATTATAGATACCTATCTGAAGCCAATAGGAAATTGTATAGGTGGTGAATCCACAGAAGACAGGGGTCTACTCATGTCATTTCTTTTTGGTTTCCTTGGAGGTTTGTTGGCATTGTTGACACCATGTGTATTTCCTATGATACCTCTCACTGTCAGTTTTTTCACTAAGGATACGAAGAGAAAAGGATGGGTTAATGGTTTGATTTATGCGGCGTCGATTGTCGTAATCTATGTTGCCCTTGGACTTTTGCTGACCGCAGTTTTTGGACCCGAAGCACTGAACAGGTTATCCACAAACTGGATAGCTAACAGTTTGTTCTTCATCATTTTTGTCGCTTTTGCCTTTTCATTTTTCGGGTACTACGAAATCACTCTACCATCGTCATGGTCTACCAAGAGTGACAGCATGGCGGACAAGGGGGGTTTTCTGGGCATATTCTTTATGGCATTTACATTGGCACTGGTTTCATTCTCTTGTACGGGTCCGATAATCGGGTCAGCTATTGTAACAGCCGCATCGAATGCTGTAGGACCGGCTATAGTTATGCTTGGTTTTGCTAGTGCGCTTGCTCTTCCATTTGGACTCTTTGCAGCCTTTCCGGCATGGCTTAATACATTACCCCAGTCAGGAGGTTGGATGAATTCCGTTAAAGTGGTTCTTGGTTTCCTTGAATTGGCCTTGGCATTTAAGTTTTTGTCTGTTGCCGATATGACCAATCACTGGAATTTCCTTAGGTATGAATTGTTTATGGGGATATGGGTGGTTATTTTCTTCCTGATGAGTTTATACCTTTTTGGTATCATCAAATTCCCACATGACAGTCCTGTCAAGAAGCTGAGTTTTACGCGTATGAGCATTGCCCTGGCTTCTGCAGCATTTACTATATATCTTGTTACTGGATTTATGAGCAATGAAAAAACAGGCAACTACAACTCACTGGGTGCATTAAGTGGTCTGGCTCCTCCAGCACATTACAATTTTTTCAAGCCTGTAAAAGCTGTTGACAAGGACATCAAAAGCAAATATCCCAGTTACACCATGTGTGCTAACAATATTCCTTGCTTCAAGGATTATTATGAAGGCTTGGCATACGCCAGGGAACAAGAGAAATTGATGTTTCTTGATTTTACCGGCTTTGGTTGTGTGAATTGCCGAAAGGTCGAGGAACATATATGGGTGGACGACCAGATAAGGGAAAAATTGACCGATGCATTCGTTCTGGTCTCCTTATACGTCGATGATGATAAGGAATTACCCCGGAAGAAATATTCTGTTGTAAGAGATAATAAGCCAATTCGTAATGTTGGCAATAAATGGGCTGATTTTCAGATTGTTAATTTCCAACAGAATTCGCAACCACTTTATGTGATGGTTACACCTGAGGAAGAGGTAGTTGCCAAACCGAGAGGTTATCGTCAGAATGAAGGTATTGATGAATACAATGCCTACATGGAATGTGGTCTTTCCACCTACGAAGATCAGAAATACTAAGAAAATGGCAATCCCTATTTACCAGGCAGATGCGTTTACTGATATACGCTATAAAGGCAATCCTGCTGCTGTGTGCCCTTTGGAGACTTATCCTGAAGACTCACTGTTGCAAGAGATAGCGGCTGAGATGAATTTGTCCGAGACGGCTTTTTTTATTCCAGACAGCTCAGCCGATTTTATATTGAGGTGGTTCACACCGCTTACTGAAGTCAGGCTTTGCGGCCATGCGACGCTGGCCACAGCCCACATTATTTTCACTGAGCTAAACTGGCAAAAGGATGTGATAGTTTTTCAGACTTTGAATGCTGGACGATTGACTGTAAGAAAAGAAGTGGAGTCCTATGTTATGGATTTTCCGGCCGATCAGCCAGTTGCCTATCAGGCTTCGTATATTGATCAACTGACAGATCAAAACATACTGGAATCCTATAAAGGAACAGATGATTTAATGCTTATCCTCGAAAATGAGGATGCCGTAAAAAACTGTGTGGCAGACCTAAAGCTTATGGCAGGACTTGAACACAGGAGTGTCATAGTTAGCTCCAGGGGTGGAGATCGCGATTTTGTTTCCAGGGTGTTTGCGCCGGCATGTGGTATTGATGAAGATCCTGTAACGGGATCATCACATACCCTTATGACTACATATTGGGCAGCTCAGCTGGGAAAGGCAAGAATGTCTGCTGCACAGATTAGTGAACGAAGGGGAGAGCTGATTTGTGCATTAAAGGCTGATCGTGTACTTATACACGGGAAGGCCGTTACAGTAATGAAAGGAGAACTCTTATGAGACTAGCATTACTTACAATTTGTTTTCTTGTTTGCGGCCTGTTATCGCATTCATGCAAGCAGGACAATAGCGATTCTTCAAAAGAGACAGGAAATGCTGCCCTGGATAAGTTGAATGTCATGATAGCGAAGGACAGTGCAGATCATACGCTATTGTATGAACGTGCCAAACTGTATTATGACAACAACTACCTTGACGGAGCTATCGAGGATCTTGAACGGGCTATTGAATTGGATAGTTTACAGCCGGGCTATTATCATCTGCTGTCCGACTCCTACATGGATTATTTTAAATCGAAAGATGCTTTGAGGACAATGGAAGAGTGTGTAAAGCTATTTCCAGACATGATTACCAGTTTGCTTAAATTATCAGAAACCCAGTTGATACTTAAGCAATATGATGAGTCGCTGCAGACTTGTTCCAATATCCTTGAACTGAATTCTTCGAATGCAGAAGCTTATTTTATGATGGGCATGAATCTCAGATCTGTGGGGGACATAGCTCGTGCCAAGAACGCCTTTCGGAAATCAACTGAATTTGATCCGGAGCTGACGGATGCATGGATTATCCTGGGACAGATGTTTGAAGATGAAGGAGACCCTAAGGCTCTGGATTACTATGAAGCAGCTATCAATGTAGATCGGTCCAATCCGGTGACCTGGCACTCCAAAGCATATTATCTGCAGAATACTGACCGTTTGTCAGAAGCATTGGAAATATACAGGGAGATCAACAGGATCGATCAGAATTATACGGATGCCTACCTTAATGCTGGTATACTATATTTAAGTATGGACTCTCTGGAGCAAGCCAAAGACCAATTCAATATTCTTGTGAGTGTAAAACCCCAGGCTTTTATGGGCTACTATTACCGGGGATTGACACAGGAATATCTCGGCAATTTCGAAGAAGCATTGGAAGATTACAAAACCACCTTGCGCCTGAATGCATCCTTTGAAAAAGCATCTGACGCACTCAAATCCTTGCAATCACGGATTGAATCCAACTAGAATTGCACGCTTAATCTTGAGCTTTCCCTAGTTCCATCAGAATAATTAAGAATCAGTATATATATACCCTTGTCCAATCCTCTAACATCGATAGTCTTCTGGGCATTGCTTTGAGACAGGAGTTTACGGCCTGAAATGTCCATCACTATAATTTCACGAATATCCTGGTTGCTCTGCACATTGACTATCGAGGAAGCTGGATTAGGGTAAATACGGGTATCTCTCGATGCAAGTTCAAATGTATTAGAAAGCTGTTCTTCAATAATTTGCAGCCTTGTGGTATCTGCGCCATCTCCACTTGTGCTGCCATTACCGTTGACAACATTCACTGCAGCGTATAAATCAATGGCGCCAGTGCCTTCTTCAGGTGCTTCCCAATTAAGATGTATGGGCTTCGGTTCAAGGATATTGCTTTGCTCTATATATTGGCGATTACCAATGTTTACCGACCTTACCCTGTTAGGAAGATTTTCATAACCGCTAACGCCAGAGTTATCCGAAGACTTAAGCGCAACCATCTGAAATCCAAAACCTGCAGGATTGCCAGTGTAGTCTGCATTCACTTCAATAATATATTCTTCGCCGGGTATATAAGCGTTGACAGGCATACTGTCAGTGCTAAGAAGCCTTATGCTCGCCACGGGGTCAAAAGAGCCACTGAAGTGACAACCAAAACTTCCACAATGGGTTCCTGATTCACCGGGAGCTGTGGTTGCACCGTTTCCACTGACAGCGCTTCTGCCGCTCCTGTTGGCCATGATAATGATGGATGAAAGGATGATTAAGACCAATGAAAGTATTTTCATATTGACATATTTTAGTTTAAAATAACTATAATCTGTATGTTTTAAGATTGTGGTGCTTATTTAATTGTCTTTAGACATATATACAAGTCAATAATGACCAAGCCAAGACTGCTTAATTACTGATCGCTTTAGATATATTTGTGATATGTTTTCACGTCGGCAAAAGGATGAATCAAAGGAAAGGCCAAAGGTATCCAAGGAGCAATTTATAGATAGCCTTAAGATATTTGGATATGTAAAGACATATAGATGGTATTTTGTTTTTTCACTGGTTTTTCTGCTTATTTCGACTTTAAGCTTTATGGTAATCCCCTCATTGATTGGATTGCTTTTCGATGCAGCCAAACAGGAAGAGTACAATTTCGAACTGACGCTTGAAAGCCTGGGCTTGATCATGTTTGCCTTGCTTATTATCCAGGGTCTGGCATCTTTTGGACGTATCTATCTGACGACACACTTCGCTGAGAAGTCTATTTCTGATATTCGTCGCGATGTTTTTCAAAAGCTACTGACCCTTCCGGTAAGCTTCTATGAAGAAAACAGCTCTGGTGATCTTATCAGTAGAGTGAGTTCGGATATATCAAAGCTTTATTCTGTTTTCTCCATACAGTTTGCAGAACTGATCAGGCAGATATTGGTGCTGACTTCAGGCATAGCATTCCTGCTCATATTTACACCGCGACTTTCCTTGATCATGCTGGCTACAATACCTGTCGTGGTTATTTTGACACTGATATTTGGCAGGATGATCAGGCGGTTATCTAAAGGAAGACAAGCTGTACTGGCAGAGTCCAACAGTTTGCTTGGAGAAGTGGTCCAGTCCATAAAAGTTGTCAAGGCATTTGCAACGGAGATATTTGAAAAGCGCAGGTATGACAGCATGCAGGATAAGTTGGTCAGAGTGGCATTGCGCTACGGAGCAGCAAAGGGGTTCTTTATTTTATTCCTGACGGTTGTTTTTATGGGGGCTATATTCTTTATAATATATATGGGTGCCCAGATGGTATCTGAGGGACAGATGACTTCAGGAGAGCTTATTTCATTTGTTACCTACACATTTATAATTGGAGGGGCCATAGCCGGCCTTGGAAATCTGGTGACAGAACTGTTGGGAGCTATAGGAGCTACTGAACGTGTCAGGAATATACTTTTCCTGGATGCTGAACTCGACCTTGATGAGAGCAAGAACACGGGTGGTGTACTAGATAATGGCCATATTGAGCTGGATTCGGTTGAATTCAGTTATCCTTCACGACCTGAACTCAAAATACTTGACCGGGTTTCTATTGAAGTCAAGCCTGGTGAAAAAGTCGCTATTGTTGGTCCCAGTGGTGTTGGAAAATCCACAATTATTCAGTTGCTGTTAAGATTTTATGAAATTCATGGTGGTGATATCAGGGTTGATGGAAGGTCAATCTATGATTATGAATTGCGCGCTTACCGTAGTCATATCGCTCTTGTCCCTCAAGAGGTGATCTTGTTTGGAGGCACTATTCGTGATAATATCCTTTACGGTGATGAGAATGCCAGTGAAGAGCAGGTCATCGAAGCGGCCCGTCAATCAAACTCCTGGGAATTTATTCAGAACTTTCCTGAACGGCTGGACACTGTTGTAGGCGAACGAGGTGTCAAGTTGAGTGGAGGTCAAAGGCAACGCATTGCTATTGCAAGGGCTATTCTCAAGAATCCTACTATTCTGCTTTTGGACGAAGCAACATCTGCCCTGGATAGTGAATCCGAGAAGTATGTCCAGGAAGCATTGAACCGTCTTATGAAGGGCCGCAGCTCCATTATTATCGCGCACCGACTCAGTACTATTATTGATGCAGACAGGATCTATGTACTCAGCGAGGGAACTATTGCTGAAGAAGGCAATCATGAAGAATTGATGGCTATCCAGGATGGCCTTTATTACAAGCAGGCCACCCTTGGCCAGTTGTTTGAATCCTAGAATCCTCGAACACCCTGAAAAAAAAATGATAACATATTTTTGTTTTTTATAATATGTTTTTATATTTGTTCTAGATTATACCTACCTGTTCCAGTAGAACCTATTGGAATTATCTCCAAACTAACCGCATTTAAACAAGAATTCACCCGTGATTTCTATTCCAGAAATCGAAATTAGAGCTAATGTGCGTGAATTCTATTTATATGGATTGGTGAGGATTCCTGTACAAATATTTTAGAAACGAACGGAATTGCTTTTACTTATTGAAGTCGGTGAAAGCAATGAAGATTTTTTATTGCTAACGAATTAAGGATTAAAATGAAGTTTACTACGAAGCTGCTCACAGGCTTAGTGCTGTTGAGCGCGTTATCTTACACAACACTTGATGCACAGAACCCGTGTCACACAGGATGTTCCATTCAATGCATCGGACAAATTAACGTTTCCCTAGATCAAGATTGTGAAACAGAAATCACACCCTCCATGGGTGCTGCTGGCGTCGAATATTATTGCGACCCTTATTATTCTGTAACGCTCTACGATCCGTATGGACACGAATTACCGAATCCCGTGGTCGGCATGGATCAAGTCGGGAAAAATCTGACATTTAAGGTAACCGAGACGGCATGTAATAATTCATGTTGGGGGAATTTATATGTAGAGTATAAGTATCCACCTACCATTTTATGTCCTGGTGACCTAACCGTTAATTGCGGAGCAGAGGCCTTATTGGATATACCACCTGCTACCGGGGGCTGTACAGGCTTTTACATTGATATGGTATATGAAAATGTCGAGCAGCTTGATTGCAGTAATACTGAGTATTCCTCAATTATTACGCGTACCTACAGGGCGTATGATGATTTTGGTAATGCCTCTACATGCAGTCATGATATTTATGTCAGGAAACTGGATTTTGACAATATAATTTATCCAGGTCCGGCGACAATAGCTTGCTCGGATACACTTATCCAGTATGATGAGGATGGCTTTCCAATTCCATGGTTTACTGTGTCTGACTATGCTGCTCCATTTGCAGATGGATTACCCATATTATGCGATGATACTGTAACTGATGGCTTATATTGTCCAATTACAATGGATGATACAGCTGTGCCTCTTATTCCTTATGGAGGAGCGGTCGCATTTGTAGACAATCCTGATCCTAATGGACCTCAATACCTCATCGAAGAGCTTTCTGGAAATGCTTCAGGCTTAATTTGTAATGCAGTTCTTACATATACGGATGTGGAGATACCTAATTTTATCTGTAAAAGGAAAATAATCAGGGAATGGGCCATCATGGATTGGTGGTGTAGTTCCATTCCTCCTGAACCGGTGAATCAATTGATATCCATTGTCGATGATATTGCTCCTGTATTTACATGTCCTTCGGATAGAACGGTTTCAACAGATTATGAATGTGGAGGCGATGTTTATCTTGAAGCCATTGATGCTTATGATGAATGTGGTGGTACACCAATTGTCAAGGTCGATTATAATACCAAGACAACTTATATTACGGGTGGTGGGATTGTTGACTTGAATACTGGATCAAATACACTGTACTATACTGTTTCTGATGGTTGTGGCAACAGTTCTACCTGTCAACAAAGAATACTTGTTGAAGACACAAGACCTCCAGTTGCCATTTGTGAAACATACAAAGTCGTTTCGATCAATTCAAGCGAAACAGTGCTTGTGTTTGCTGAACCCTTTGACAATGGTTCATATGATGAATGTGGTCTTGACAGGTTTGAGGTCCGCAGAATGGATAGTCTGTGTGTAGCTCATGATACACTTTTTGGCGAGAGTATCAATTTCTGTTGTTCTGATGTGGGACGAGAGGTGATGGTTGTGTTCAGGGCTTATGACTGGAATCAGAACTTCAACGATTGTATGGTAACTGTTGAAGTACAGGATAAAATTTCTCCAAGGATGGAATGTCCTCGTGATATCACCATTGAATGTCACGATCCATATGATTTGGACAACCTGGAGCTTTCATTTGGTACGGCAACAATTAATGATAATTGTCTGGGTACGAATATAATTGTAGAGAGTGTGACGGAAGATGTCAATTCATGCGGTATGGGTGAGATTGTCCGACGCTTCGATGTTATAGCTCCGGACAGTGTGGTTCAAGCTACATGCAAACAGCATATAACCATCGAGAATAATACTCTAGGTTCGAGTTTGAACATTATATGGCCTATGAATTATGATACCGTGGGTGTGTGCGACTTTGATACCTTGTATCCCGAAGAACTCCCTGCAGGTTTCGATAAGCCTGTTGTGACAGGGCAGGACGAATGCAGTCTTATTGGTTACCAGTATGATGATAAAATATTCCAGTCTTTAAATGGATGTGCGCACATCAAAAGAACCTGGCGTGTCATTGACTGGTGTTCTTTTAATAATGGATCGTACACGGTATATGAAAGTCCGATTCCACAGTTTATTGAAATAATCAATACGATAGATCCAACAATTGAAGAGCAAGCAGACTTAAGCTTTGAGAGTCTTGATGTGGATTGTGGTGGAGATACCGTTAGAGTTACGCGTAGCGCTACGGATGACTGTACATTTTTGGCCTGGTCCTATAAGGTAATTAATGAAGATGAAGAAGTTATTGCGGAAGGATTATCGAATTCAGTAGAGCTCTACCTAGACCCAGGAACTTACAGCTTTGAATGGATCGTAAGAGATGGTTGTGGTAATTTCGATGCTGATATTCAAACAGTGGAAATGATCAATATCAAGGCGCCTACACCTGTCTGCGTGAGCGGATTGACTGCCGGTATTCGATGCGGAGATCCTCAAAGTCCGGATACCATTGAAATATGGGCCAGTGATTTTGACAACGGATCTTCATTCTCATGCAGTAATGACTTGATCTTCAGTTTTTCACCTGATACAAGTTTCAGATCTATGCAATTTACCTGTTCCATGATTGATACTATTGAAGTGCAAATGTGGGTAACAGATCGAAATACAATGTACCAAGATTATTGCAGCACATTCATAGTTCTGCAGGACAACGATGCAGATACATCAGGTATGAATGTAATACAGGGTAATGTATATACTGAAGAACTCATACAGATTCCAGAAGTAAAAATCGGCTTGGGTGAGGATATGCCAAGTGTTATGACAGATGAAGAAGGGCAATATAGTTTTAGCGACCTGGTTCATGGAAGTCAATATAAAATTACCCCTTCGAAGGAAGGCAATCCACTGGAAGGAGTGTCTACTTTGGATTTGATTATGATCCAAAGGCATATCCTTGGGCTTGAATTGATAGACAGCCCATATAAATTATTGGCAGCTGATATCAATAATGATGGTAAGCTGTCATCTATTGATTTACTTGAATTGCGGAAGCTGATATTAGGAATCTATGATGAGTTTCCAAACAACCAAAACTGGCGATTTATTGATGCACTGCATAACTTTATCGATCCAATGAATCCATGGGCTGGGCCTATTCCAGAATCATACTTCATCGAATTCTTTGATGAGGATATGAGTGTGGAGTTTATTGGGCTCAAGATTGGAGATCTAAATGCTTCTGCTATGGCCAGTTTGATGGGTCAAGGAATTGTAGAGAAAAGAAATAGAGAGGATCTTGAGATTGAATACATTGTAAATGAAGAGCTTGGTCGAATAGACTTCTATGCTAACAATTATTCCTCGATTCAAGGATGGCAATTGGCGTTTAACTTTGACGCTTTTGAGATGCGCATTGATGATATTTCCTCAGCGGCTCTTGCTATGGGTATGGGTCAGAACGCCCACATAGATAATGATGCAGGTATTTGTCGAATAAGTTATTCTTCGTCAAAACCGGAAACAATAGCACCAGATGATCTATTATTCAGTATTAATTATCATAGCTATGCCAATCAGATGTTACCATTTAGTCAGGCTGGAAAGGAAGCCATGCTTTCTGAGGCCTATCTCTCTGATTTGAGAACAATTGGTCTCAGTTTAAATAAAAAGATGGAAGCCTGGGTCGAAGCGTCAGGCATTATGACCGTTGCTCCGAATCCTTGGTCTGGAAACACACGTGTAAGTTACCAGGTAGCTGAGGCAGGTCCAGTTTATTGGTCTGTGTATGACCTGACTGGACGCAAGCTTTTAAGTTATAATATCGATATCGATGCGCCAGGCAGCTATGATTTGGTACTTGATCAGAGGGATATAGATGGCCGCGGAATGGTTATGCTTCTAATGCAGACCGGCAGTCAAATCTATAAAAAGCGGATGCTTATTTTGGAATAGCAATAAAATCATATTTATCGAAAGGTGTCAGATTTGTTTCTGACACCTTTTTTTTATTCAATCCGGCTTATAAAATTATAATACTATGTGCCTAATAGATGTATAATCAGTGGCTTATAAATATTTTTAAAAAAATTACATATTATTATTTTATTTAATATGTTATTATTATATTTGCTTAATGATTCGGTAATTCCCACCGCTTCATAATCCCCTCTAACAGTAAATACGGGTCTGCTCTGTCAGACCTAACCAGTCTTTGATTGTGTATACACATATGTGTTGCACGGTAGAAGCATCCTGAAATTTTGAATGAGAGCCTAGCTAGGGTATCGTCTCCTTTTGCGAAAGTGATGTGCGTATACCCTGTAAAGTATTTGATTTCAAACATTACAAATATGAGAATTAGTACATCTAATTATGCTAACGAACAGGATGTAAAATCACGGTTTGATCCTGTTATGATTAATGCACTGAGGCTTCCGAGTTTGGTTACTGCATTTTCGGTTATAGTTGCCTTTCTATTTTTAAATGGCACTATGCTGGGACAATCCATCCCTTGTGAGTCCCTTGATGGTTTAAAATGTAACGGATCTATAAACCTCAGTCTGGATCAGAATTGTGAGTCTGTTATCAGACCGGAAATGTTCCTCTCGGAAATGGAACTGGATGCCAGCGCATATGCCCTTAGAGCGTTTAATGCCCATGGAGAAGAAGTTGATACTCACTTTGGTTTCGAGGATGTGGGTGAGACCTATGAAGTCCAGGTTTACCTTATAGACTGTCCAAACAATTATTGTTGGTCATATATGACGGTTGAATATAAGTTGCCTCCGATCATTGATTGTCCGGAGAATATTACTATTTCATGTGGAGGGCTTGATGTATTGGGATTGCCGCCAGCGACCGCTGCCTGTGGAGGGCTTGATTTTACCGTAGTGCTTGAAAGTGAGCTGCGGGAAGCTTTAGGTTGTGATGATGATGAATTTACACATCGGATCACCAGAACGTATCTTGCCGCTGATGAAATGGGTAATGAAAAACGATGTACTCAAACCATTATGCTTGAAAGGGTGAACCTTGATAATCTTATGTTCCCCGAGCATAGAACAAAATCAAATGGTAATCCTATATCATGCTCAGACAGCGCATATATTTTCAATGAAGATGGATTTCCACTGCCTTGGTTATATTCTTCCATTACGGGATCAGGTTCTGGCTTTGTTGGGTCAGGAACTTCAGGTGTTCCATTTATATGTGATGATAACATTACCAATGGCGTTTACTGTCCTTTAACAGGTTCTGGATCAGGAGCTCCCCTTATTCCTATAGGTGGGGCAACAGGTATAAACTTTGCCGACGGTACACCTTATATCATACCTGGAGAGGCTAATCAGATATGTAATACTATGATTACCTATACTGATATAATCATGTTTAGTGATGGCTGTTTCAAGCAGGTCATCAGAGAATGGAATGTGATGGAATGGTGGTGTAATGATGAGATGGTAGAGCCAGGCATGCAGGTTATAGAAGTAATAGATGATGTAGCCCCGGAATTCAGTTGTCCTTCAGATATTACGGTATCTACGAATGATGACTGCGCAGCATCAGTTGATCTTCCATCTGTATTAGCTACTGATGACTGTGGCAACGAGCTTAATTACAAGATTGATTTTCCAAATGGTGTCATCTTCACCAATGGAGGTGTTGCTCAATTCGAGGTGGGCACCAATGTAGTCAGCTATTCTGTCAGCGACAAGTGTAAAAATACCAGCAGCTGTGATATGATAGTTACTGTACGTGATGCTACAGAACCGGTAACAGTATGTGAAAAATATACAGTTGTATCTATAAGTAATACAGGATCCCGTATCGTATATGCCGAAGCCTTTGATGATGGCTCATGGGATGAATGTGGTTTGAGTGGTTTCGCCGTCGCAAGAATGGATACTACGTGTAACGCCCTTGATACTCTTTACGATGAAAGCGTAAGCTTCTGTTGTGCTGATATTGGAACCACGGTCATGGTAGGTTTCAGAGCATATGATACAGGAGGCAACTATAATGAATGTTGGGTGAGTGTAGAAGTCCAGGACAAGGATATTCCATTGTTGGATTGTCCAGCCGATGTCACAATAGATTGTAGACAACCCTATGACCTCGATAACCTGGGCCTTGTATTTGGTGAAGAAATAGTAACTGACAATTGTGCTGAGCAGCAGGTAGTTACAGAAATTGTAGAGACGGATTTGAATTCATGCGGTCTTGGGCAGATAGTCAGAAGATTTGAAATCACAAATCCCGGAGGCAGCGCTGCTCTGAGAAAATGTACTCAGATTATTACCATAGAAGACCAGGATCCATTCAATGAGTTCAATGATGATATCATCTGGCCATACGATGTGGATATTTTGGATGCATGTATTTATCAAGATTCAATCAAGCCTCAAAATATGAGTCAGGCTGATACAGTAGCATATCCTGTTATTACTGGTGATACAGGTTGTGCTCTGATAGGCTGGGATTATGAGGATAATATAATAGTAACAGCGGATGGTCTGGGTGAGTGTGTGATCATTGAGAGAACATGGACGGTTATAGACTGGTGTGGTCAAGGTGAAAATGGCTTGTTCAATACATGGACAAATGAAGACGATCCACAGATAATTAGGATTTATGTTGAAGACGATCTTGCATTTAACGATATGGCGAATGATACCATTGTCATTGAATCATTCAACATCGATTGTGAGAGTGGTGAAATATTGGTTGAGAGATTTGCCACAGGTGGATGTGGGGAATTGAATTACAGCTATACTGTCTACAATAGTCTGGATGAAATTGTCATGGAAGCGGATACCAATGTCTATGTTGATACCTTGGTAAATGGCGAGTATGTTATTGAATGGGCCGTTACCGATGCCTGTGGTCATGTTGATTTCGATTCTCAAGATTTGATAATCATCAATACCAAATCTCCAATTCCTGTCTGTCAAAGTGGCATGTCAGTGGAATTGGCCGGTACCGACCCGGTTGAGCTATGGGCTGAGGATTTTGATGGAAGCTCATATCATCCATGTGGTAACCCGATCACCTTGAGTTTCAGTCCGGACTCAATCGTACAGAATATTCAATTTGATTGTGATGATGCCAATGAATTGGTCACCATACAATTATGGGTAAGAGATACAGTCACGGGCGTTCAGGACTATTGTACTTCCACGATTCTGGTCACGGATCAGGATACTGCTTGTGGTGGTGCCAATATCGTGGATGTTCAAGGAGAGGTTTATACTGAAATGCTGGAAAACATAGAAGGTGTCCAGGTAGACCTAGACGGGGGAGAGCTGGGTATGATGACAGATAACAGTGGCAGTTATGCCTTTAATGATATGCCTATGGGTGGCAGCTACACAGTTATACCGCATAAGGACGGAGATGACCTGAATGGTGTAAGTACTCTGGATCTTATACTGATTCAAAGACATATTCTTGGAATTCAAAAACTGCAGAGTCCTTACAAGCTCCTGGCAGCTGATATTGATCACAATGACAAGATTTCTGCGTTTGACCTTATTGAGTTGAGGAAATTGGTTCTTGGTATCTATGACTCATATCCGTCAAACGAAAGCTGGCGTTTCGTAGATGCAGCCGTTGACTTTGTTGATCCTCAAGATCCATGGGCCTTCAGCATTCCTGAAAGCTATGAAATATGGAATCTGGACCAGGATATGGATATTGATTTTGTAGGAGTCAAGATTGGTGATGTTAACAACACAGCTGTTCCAAGAAGCAATTTTGGTTCGGAAGTGGATGAAAGCCAGATGCCACTTGAATTGGTATTCCCAGGATTCGTAGCTGAAAAAGATGATGTACTAAGCATTGATGTGACTGCTGAAAATTATGACGGCATCACAGGCTGGCAGGGCACTCTGAATTTCAATACGGAGGACTTTGAGATTATTGACATAAGAGCAGCAGCCCTTGATATCGATGCCGATAGAGATGTTAACTGGCTCATGGTCCAGGAAGGAAAGATCAGCATCAGTTATGCAGACGAAGCTGAAAAAGTACTTGATAAAACCGATGTGTTATTTACCATAGACATCCGTGCTAGAAACAGTATCAATGGCAGCACATCCTTTACGATGGGATCACAGCTGACAAGAGCCGAAGCATACAGGGGCCTCCAAACAGTAATACCATTCAGAACAGGCGATGTGGAATTGGGTGATTTGGCCATCAAGAGCGTGAAGCCGAATCCATGGATAGACTATGCAGAGATTGACTTTGAGTTGCCTCTTGCTGATCGTGTAAGTTTTGAATTTTATGATGTAGCTGGAAGATTATTGCATACAGCTCAGGAGCATTTTGATGCGGGTGATCGCAGTTATACAGTGAGAAAGTCAGATCTGCAAAGTTCAGGTTTGATATATGTACGAATCATCACTTCGTATTCTCAGACAGAATACAAGATGATGGTTATTGAATAGTAATTCGTTAGCTCTAAATATTTGTATAGGAAGTCATGGAAACGTGACTTCCTTTTTTATTATGATAATCTCTTTATTTTTGCGTGGTTCAAAGAGGAATGGCAATACGGTCCGCGAGGTTAAACATACGTTAAACCCATGCGGTAAGGAATAATTATTTCCTTCATTTGTATTGAATAGTTTGAACGAAAAAATATAGCTATGTGTAAAAAAATGTTTTTTGCCTTTTGTCTGATGGTATTTGCCAGCCAGATTTCTGCTCAGAGAGTGGCCGTAGTGGATGTATCAGGGATATTGGAAGACCTGCCAGCATATCAGCAGGCACAACAGGAGATTGATCAGATTGCCGCTAAATGGCGTCAGGATATTGCCCAGGAGTATGATAAGATCAAGAGTATGTACAATAAGTACCAAGCTGAGCAGGTCTTGTTGAGCGATGAAGTAAAGCGCGAGAGAGAAGATGAAATCATGGAAAAAGAAAAACAAGTTCGCGACCTGCAAAAGAGGCGATTCGGTCCTGAGGGAGATCTTTTTCAGCGCCGGCAGGAGCTGATCAGTCCTATCCAGGATGAAGTATTTACAGCAATCCAGGGTTATGCTCAATTAAAAGGCTTTGACCTGATCTTTGACAAGGCTGGAGCAGCCGGGCTATTATATGCAAGCCAGGAATACGATAAGACAACAGAGATTAGAAGAGAATTAGGAATCAGATCAAATTAAGATAAGTACACATGAAAAAATATCTATTATTTACACTATTGATAGCTTTTGGAGCAGCTACACAGAGTTTTGCTCAGAATTTTGCTTACGTTGATACACAGGAAATCATTCAGCTTATTCCTGAGGTGAAGGAGGCCAACTCAAACATTGAGACCTTTAAAACGCAACTGCAGAAGAAAGGTCAGGAAATGCTTCAAGCATTGCAAGCTAAATACCAGGACCTGGAAAGACGTGAGGCACAAGGAGAAATTTCACCCAAGCAGCTGGAAACAGAAGTAGCCAAGCTTAAAGAGGAAGAAAACAGTATTCTTGTTTTTGAACAAGAGTCTCAGCAAAAGATTCTCGATAAATCAGAAAGTCTGCTGGCTCCGATTCGTGACAGGATTCAAAAGGCTATTGATGATGTGGCCAATGAAAATGGTTTTGATTACATATTTGATTACAGTACTGGTTTTGTATTGTATGCAGATGACGCAACAAACGTAGGTGCCATGGTAAAAGCTAAGCTTGGTATTTAATACCTGCAAATCTTAAAGAATTAAAAAAAAGGGGATTCGGTCTATAGCTTTCCCCTTTTTCTATTCAATAACTTTCGATAATTCAATGTGGGTTAAGTAGCATTTTTTTGTATAACTATTCTTGACACTTTTGGGGCAATGCCAAAAGTGTCAAGAATATAATATTGTAAATTAAGACTTAGCTGGAAAGCTTTAGGTATGATTAAAAAAAGGAAGACTATTAGCCTTCCTTTTTTTAATTGGATAGATAAATACTATCTACTCAAATACATACTTCTTTCTTTATCCAGTTTTCTGAAAAACGGATCTTTGAGGTCTTTAATAAATCGGATTGCCTCTCCTGTTGATTTCATTTCTGGTCCTAATTGTTTGTCTACATTCGGGAATTTGTTGAAAGAGAAAACCGGAACTTTGATGGCATATCCTTCCATCTGTTTTTTGATATTAAAATCCTTGATTTTCTTACTTCCAATCATCACATGAGTGGCAATTTTAAGGAATGGCTCTCTGTACGCTTTTGCGATGAATGGCGTTGTTCTTGAAGCCCTTGGATTGGCTTCAATAACAAATACATTATCATTTTTTATTGCAAACTGTATATTGATCAGACCTCTGATGTTGAGGGCTTCGGCAATCTTGCGGGTATACTCTTTCATGGTCTCAACAGCCTTTTCACTCAATGAGTAGGTAGGCAAGACGGCCGAACTGTCACCGGAATGAATGCCTGCAGGTTCAATGTGTTCCATTATACCCATAATAAGCAAGTCGTCACCATCAAAGATGGCATCCACCTCAGCTTCAATGGCCCGTTTCAAAAACTGGTCAATCAGTACGCGGTTGTCAGGCAAATGTTTGAATATGCTCAAAACATGTCTCTCCAACTCTTCGTCATTTATGACTATACGCATTCTCTGACCTCCCAGCACATAAGAAGGTCTGACCAACACGGGATAAGAAACTTCATTGGCTACTTCGATAGCTTCTTCCACGTCATGGGCTACTCCATATCGAGGGTATGGGATGCCAAGCTCTTTGAGAAGGTCTGAAAACCTTCCCCTGTCCTCTGCAAGGTCCATGCTATTGAAATCTGTACCGATAATTTTATATCCTTTCTTTTCTATCGTTTCAGCAAGCTTCAAAGCGGTCTGGCCTCCCAGCTGTACGATGACACCTTCTGGTTTTTCATGCTCCAGAATTTCTTCCAGGTGCTCCCAGTATATGGGTTCGAAGTAGAGTTTGTCCGATATGTCAAAGTCAGTAGATACGGTTTCAGGATTACAGTTGATCATGATCGATTCGTATCCTGCTTCTTTAATAGCCATCACACCATGTACACAACAGTAGTCGAATTCTATACCCTGACCAATCCTGTTTGGCCCAGACCCCAGAACAACTATTTTTTTCTTATCGCTGACGATACTTTCGTTTTCCTGGTCAAAGCTTGAGTAGTAATAAGGTGTTTGGGCTTCAAATTCTGCCGCACAGGTATCAACCATCTTATAAGTTCGGCGAATGCCCATCGATTTCCTGTGCTTTGTGACAGTGTTTTCCTCAACGCGCATCAACCAGGCTATCTGTGCATCTGAATAACCTACCAACTTGAGCTGTTTCATAAACTCATATGGAATATCTTCCGGAATGTTGTAAGTCATCAGCTGGTTCTCAAGATTAACCAGTTGCTTGATTTGTTTAAGGTACCAAGGATCAATATTGGTCAGTTTTTGAACACTTTTTATCGGCACACCCAGTCGGATAGCATCCTTAACCCTGTATATCCTGTCATCACTGGCTTTTTCAAGTCTTTCAAGTATGTCTTCTGTCTTGATCCATTCTTTCTTGTCAGCACCCAGTCCAGCTCTGTTGTTTTCCTGGCTCTGGCATGCTTTCTGAAGGGCTTCCAGAAAAGTCCTTCCGATAGACATCACCTCGCCGACCGATTTCATCTGAAGGCCGAGGGTGTGGTCCGAGCCATA
>Ga0255770_10000067_pt1 | contig 85885 bp, 89 predicted proteins | sample 071ome_22_FD_179968 | JGI IMG/M metagenome (GOLD analysis project Ga0255770, IMG submission 179968) | Coastal salt marsh microbial communities from the Groves Creek Marsh, Skidaway Island, Georgia - 071404AT metaG (version 2) | ecosystem: Environmental > Aquatic > Marine > Intertidal zone >...
AAAATTGGTTTAATCCTTCTACTCAAGAGAAAATTCAGAACGTATTAAAGTCTCTGCAAAAAAAATGAAAATATTAATTGCAGGTGGAACAGGGTTTGTGGGTTCACGTTTAGTTTCAGTTCTTGAAAATAATGGCCACGATATTTTTGTACTTTCACGAAATCCTAAAAAATATTCCGATCTCAACACTTCAAAGGTTAAAATTATTGATTGGAATCAAGACAATCCAAATGAACTTCATGATATTCGAATTGTCATTAAGTTGAGCGGAGAAAATGTAGGAACTCTTTGGACTAAAACTGTTAAAGAAAAGATTTTAGATAGTCGAGTCAATACAACATATCAATTGAAAGAATTTTTGTTACGAAATTCTATCCGTCCATTAAAAATTCTGAATGCATCTGCTATTGGATATTATGGATTTTTGAACGAAGAGAAAGAGGTCAATGAGCTATCTAAAGCGGGAAGTGGTTTTTTAGCTGAAGTTTGTCAAGCAAATGAGCAGGCCTGTCGTTCATTTGAATCGTTTAAAGGTGTTAAAATCTATCAATTAAGAATAGGGTTTATTCTAAAAAAATCATTTATTCAAATGATTAAACCACTCCTTTTGTTATGTTTTCCAGTACCAGGAGTGAATAGTGCATTTTTCCCCTGGATTCATTTAGATGATGTAGTGGGTTTTATTGACTATATAGTTGATGAAAACGTCGAAGAAGGTAATTATAATTTAATATCTCCTCAATCTTGCACTCATTACAAATTTTATCAGACAATTAAATCACCAAAAAATCCAAATAATAAATGGGTATTTTTTATTCCAAAATTTATTCAAAATATGGTTGGCGATATGAAAGAATTAGTTCTCTATGGTCCTAAAACCATTCCCTCAAACACTTTATTAAGTGGATATCAATTCAAATTTGAAGATCTTGATAAAGCCATTGAAGATTTGACAAAAAAATAAAATATTGAAAATCTTGGTAAATTTCTTAAATTTTGACCCGTTAATCTACTATTATGGCAGCTAAAAAATTATCCGCTAAACAACTCGAAAAAGAACTCCAAAATTTAGAAGGAACTGATGCAGATGCTCTCGCTCTTGAGATTGAAAAAGAAGAAGCAAGAAAAGCTGCATTAGAACGAGCTGATAAACGTATTAGAAGATCAAAAGTGGCTAGTGGTACCATTAGCATGTATCTTGCTGAAATTTCTCAATATGAACCTCTTTCTCCTGATAGAGAAGTTGAACTTGCTGTTCAAATTGCTAAAGGCGATCAAAACGCAATGAAAGAACTTGTGGAAGCTAATTTACGATTTGTTGTTTCAGTCGCTAAAAAATATCAAGGAAATGGTCTATCTCTTTCTGATATTATCAATGAAGGAAATTTAGGTCTAATTAAAGCAGCAAAAAGATTTGACCCTTCAAGAGGATTTAAATTTATTTCCTATGCTGTATGGTGGATTCGTCAGGCTATTTTACAAGCCTTAGCTGAACAAGGAAGGCTGATTCGTTTACCCTTAAATCGCGTAGGTACTATTACAAAAATTACTAAAGCAGCTGAAAAACTTGAGGCTGAAATGGGAAGACCACCCAAGGTGGAAGAAATTAGCCATCAGCTTGATATCAAAACTGAAGAAGTATTTAATGCTTTACAATATTCTCGTAGACATAGCTCCTTAGATGCTCCCTTTGCTGAGGGAGAGGATAGTTCTTTAATAAATGTCATTGAAGACCAAGAAGAAAGAGATCCAGATAATACTGTCATGGATACCTCGATGAAAGAAGAAATTGCATCTGCATTAAGCACTTTAACTGAAAGAGAAAGATCTGTTATAGAAATGTATTTTGGAATTAATAGAGATCGTTCGTTTACTTTAAATGAAATTGGAGAACAATTCAGTTTAACTAGAGAAAGAGTTCGTCAAATCAAAGAAAAAGCAATCAGACGTTTAGCACATAAAACTCGTAGTGAGCCTCTTAGAGTTTACTTGGGTCAATAAATGTCTTCTACTTTAATTTTATTCCCAATTTTTCCATTAGTTTTTCTTACTTTATTGCAAACTTCTTTAAATGCTCAAAAAGTCAAAAAAGCGGTTCTAAATAAATCATTAGATCCCAAATGGTTAAAGTTTATGCCTTCTTGGGAAGCTGTTCCAGACGAGATTCAAGCTTCAAGAGAGCATTTAAAAAACTTACATCAAGCTCCAATAATTTTCTATGTATATTGTATAATTGCGTACATTGTTAGTCACGTTACCCTCTTTACATTATTATTAGCTTGGACATATGTATTTTTCAGATCAATTCATTTTGCAATTAGAGAAATTAATCCAAAAATTTCTCTTAGAAGAAATCCTTTTGCAATCACCATATTGCTCTCTGTAATTCTTTGGATAGATTTATTGGTATTTTTAGTTTCATAAGTTTGACTTCTCTTCCAATAATTCATTAGGACTCTATTTTATCAATTAGTATTATTCTCCATTATGGGTAAAAATACAAAAATCGCTATTATTGGACGTCCAAATGTGGGTAAATCTACCTTATTTAATCGTCTATCTAGCTCCCGAATATCCATCGTAGATGAAACTGAAGGAGTAACTCGTGATAGAGTGTATGCTTCCGGTGAATGGATCAATCACAAATTCGATGTCATTGATACGGGTGGATTTATTGGAGATAATAATGATTTTTTTAATCAAAAAATTAAAGAGCAAATAGGGCATGCCATTGAAGAGTGTGATGTTATTGTAATGCTAGTAGATGGGAAGGATGGACTCAATCCTGCTGATAGATTTTTATCTCAACTTGTTAAAAAGTCCTCTAAACCATCTTTTTTGGCAATCAATAAAAATGATAGTTCTAAGATTGAGGAAAATCTACATGAATTTTATGAACTGGGGTGGGATCAATTATTTTCTATTTCAGCTCTAAATGGTTCAGGCGTCGGAGAGTTATTAGATGAGATTCTTAAATATTCCTCATCAAATTTGTTGGACGCTACTGAAGAAAAAATTTTATCTATTTCAATTGTAGGAATGCCTAACGTAGGTAAATCTTCTATTCTAAATGCAATATTACAAAAAGATCAAGCAATCGTATCAGATATTGCTGGGACTACAAGAGATTCAATTGATACAAACATTAAATGGCATGGAAAGCAAATACGAATAATTGATACGGCTGGATTGAGAAAAAAAAGTAAGATAGATGATAGCATAGAATTTTATAGCTCTTTAAGAGCAATGGATGCTTTACTAAGGTCAGATATTGTTTTACTAGTTATAGATGCTATAAAAGGAATTTCTAAACAAGATAAATCAATTGTAAATGAAGTCTTAAAAAAAGGAAAAAGACTAATTATTTTAATTAATAAATGGGATTTAACAGCTGAATCAAACATATCAGCTGACACCTTTAAAGAGGATATGTACTATGACTTTCCTCTATTACAGAATTATCCCTTACTTTTTGTATCAGCAAAAACTAAAAAGAGAATTTCAAATATTTTAGAGAGTGCCTGGGAATTATATAATAAAAATATTTCAAAAATTTCAACAAAAGAGTTAAATAATTGGTTAGAGAAAGTCTTAGTTCAACATTCTCCTCCAGCAATTCAAGGAAAGTTAATCAAAATTAAATTTGTAGAACAAGTGCATATCAATCCTCCTATTTTTGCATTTTTCACCAACTATCCAAAATTAATTTCTGTAAGTTATAAAAGATTTCTAATGAATAAACTTCGGGAATCTTTTGATTTAAATGGGATTACATTTAAGTTGTCAATTAGGAAAGGGTAATGAAAGAGGTTAATAAGAAAATTTATAGCTGGGCTCTTTATGACTGGGCCAATTCTGCTTTTGCCACAACCATTATGGCTGGTTTTTTCCCAATCTTTTTTTCGCAATTTTGGTCCTCTTCTGAAAATTTATCTCAGAGTACTTTTTATTTAGGATTAGGTAATTCACTTGCTTCAATCTTTGTCGCACTTTTAGCTCCTATTTTAGGCGCTATTGCCGATAGGGGAACTTTAAAAAAACGTTTTCTGATCTTCTTTGCATTTTTGGGGATAGTCATGTCTATTTCATTGGGATTTATTGCGCAAGGTATGTGGCCAATTGCTTTAATTGTGTATGTTTTAGCTACTATTGGATTCTCAGGAGGTAATGTGTTTTATGACTCATTACTCCCTGCAGTAAGCCATGAAAAAAATATCGATTTTGTCTCTGGTTTAGGATTTGCATTGGGATATTTGGGTGGAGGTATTTTAATTGTAATTAATTTCTTAATGCTTACCTTTCCTGCAAGTTTTGGTTTGGAGAACTCAACTCAGGCGATTCAATATTCATTTATTTCTGTGGGAATTTGGTGGGCAGTTTTTTCTCTGCCAATTTTCTTTTTTGTTCAAGAGCCAGCCCTTCATGAAGAAACTTCAATTTCTCAATCAATAAAAGATGGACTAAAAGAACTCAAAAATACTTTTAATGAAATTAAGAATTTGAAAGTGGTATTTACTTTTTTAATTGCTTATTGGCTATACATTGATGGAGTTGACACTGTTGTGAGAATGGCAGCTGATTTTGGGATTAAATTAGGCTTTTCTCAAACATCAATTATGGGAGCCTTAGTCTTAATCCAATTTATTGGGTTTTTTGCAACATTACTTTATGTCAAATTTTCAGAAAATATTGGCATCAAAAACGCGATTTATTTAGGAATTTTTGGTTACATGGTTATTATTATTTCCGCTTCTTTAGTGACAGAGGTTTGGCATTTCTATGCTATTGCAGTGTTGTTGGGATGTTTTCAAGGAGGAATTCAAACGTTAAGTAGAAGTTTTTATGCGAGAATTATTCCTGAAGAAAAATCTGGAGAATTTTTCGGATTTTATAACATGTGGGGCAAATTTGCAGCTGTCATTGGACCGTTATTAATGGGTTCAGTTACACTAGTTATTAGTTCTCGAGTTAATGATGATGAACTTGCAGCTAGAATGGGAATTTTATCAGTTTTAGTACTATTTATTCTTGGCGCTTATGTCTTTTCTAAGGTTGATTTATCTGAAGGAAAACAAAAAGCGAAACTATTATAGAATTTTAATCAAAAAAACCTGTTCAAAGGATTTAAATCACTTAAATTTCGATATGTCAAAATTCATTGCCAAATACTCTGAACTAGTTCAATATCAACATATCAATGCAGCTGGAAGTCTTTTTGGTGGTTACATGCTAGCATGGTTAGATCTTGCTGCTGGAAAAGCTGCAAATCGTTTTGTCAAAGATACTGAAGCTTATACTGCAGTAACACGTGCAATGGATAAAGTTGAATTTAAAGAGCCTGTATTTTTAGGAGATTGGGTAAACTGTGAAGCTGAGGTCATTGAAGCTGGAACTTCTTCAATTGAAATATCAGTTAGTGCTTACGCTGAGAGCAAACGTCATGGAAGGCGTCTAGCGTGTACAGCGCATTTTACTTTTGTTACAGTCATTAAAAATGATAAAGGTGAATTTTTGAAATACAATCATAATGTAAGTTTGGATTAGGAGATCTTATGGCACATATAAATAAACTAAAATTTATCAAAACTAATGATTTAGTAGATGAGGACTATTGTCTAGTTGGTGTTCCAACCTATAGCGATGAAATGGATGATGATTTAGCGCGTCTTTTTAAATCACAAAATAAAAAAGGGAATGTGGGAGACCTAGTTTTTGAAATAACAGAAGAGTGTCGTATTGCCTATTTTGGGTTAGGAAAATTTGAAGAAAGAACTCCTGAAGATTTTAGAAGGGCAGCTGGTACTTTAATTAATCACGCAATTAAAAATGATTTTAAAAATGTTGCAGTTGAATGCCCTGCAGAAGAGGAAGAAGCATATTTTTGTCAGGCGTTTTCTGAGGGTCTAATTTTATCTAGCTATCGTTTCTTAGATTATTTTACAGATGATCGTGCTAATTATTCTTTAAAATCTATTACAATGGTGGGATCTTGCAACAAATCTTCAGCAGAAAAGGGAGTGAAGATTGCTAATGCAGTATGTGCAGCTAGAGATTTAGCGAACCATCCAGGAAATGTAACTACTCCTACTCGCTTAGCAGAATTTGCTAAAGAAGTTGGTCAAAAAGGTAAAATGAAAGTTACAATTTTTGATAGAGAAAAATTTACTAAAATGGGCATGGGATCTTTCGCTGGTGTTGCTCAAGGAACAAATGAGCCACCAAAATTTATCATCATGGAATATATGAATGGTCCTAAAAATGAAAAACCAATTGCGCTTGTTGGTAAAGGGTTGACATTTGATACAGGGGGCGTTTCTTTGAAACCAGGTCTTCGAATGGATGAAATGAAGTTCGATATGTGTGGTTCCGCAATAGTTCTAGGAGTAATGAATGCAATTGCTACTTTGAAACCAAAAATTAATGTGGTTGCTTTAATTCCATCTACTCATAACATGCTTGGTGGCTCTGCTATGAAACCTGGAGATATCCTCAAAGCATATAATGGTAAAACTATTGAAGTATTAAATACAGACGCAGAAGGTAGATTAATCCTTGCTGATGCTTTGGCGTACGCTAGCAAACATTATAAGCCATCATTTATGCTTGATTTTGCTACTTTAACAGGTGCCGTTGTTGTTACGCTAGGAAAAATTGCTACTGGACTCATGGGTAACGACCAAACTTTAGTCAATCGAATCCAAAAATCTTCTGATAATACTGGAGAACTTGTCTGGCAATTGCCACTTTGGAAAGAATATTGTGATCAAGTTAAATCAAAAGTAGCTGATGTAAAAAATCTTGGTTCTCCAGGGCAAGCAGGTACTATCGCTGGAGCTGCATTTTTGAAAGAATTTGTTGGAGAAAATATTCCATGGGTTCATTTTGATGTAGCTGGGACTTCCTATCACGTTGAAAATAGAAGCTATATTCAAAAAACTGGTGCTTCTGGCCAAGTAATAAGATTAGTATTAGACTTAATCGGCGTTTAATGAAGCGTAGACTACGTGTTTTGAACTCGGTTCAGTATAGTATTCAATTATTGACTGCGTTAATACTGCTTTTCTTTACAATCAATTCTAATACTCCGGAAAGAATAATTATTCCTATTTTATTAATTATTGGTTGGACATTAGGATTCTATCAAAGAAGAATTACACGTGTCCGGGTAAATAAATTGAGACGACAATCCAAGGAATCAAAGATTATCCAAGAAAAATAATTATGAATAAACTCTTTGAAAATGATATTAGTCTTGATCAAGAAAATCATCGATATATACTTACAGAAAATCCTCATTTTGAGTTCGAAAGCGTAACACAATTCATTCATCATTTTTTTGAAAAATTTGATCAAGAAAATGTTGCTAGAAAACTTATTAATACTCATCCTAAATATGCCGGTAAAACAGTTGAGCAAGTAATTAAAAAGTGGAATAAAGGAGCAATAAAAGGAACTATAGTCCACAACGAACTTGAAGCATTTATTAAAGAAAGCATAGTTCCAGAACATCCAATGTCCATAGTGGGTGCAAATTGGCTCAACGAAAAGAAAAAAAATCCGAATAATAAATTTTTTTCAGAGGTTATAGTTTATTCAAAACAGCTCGGCATCGCTGGAACAATCGACTTATTAGTTTATAATGAAGAGCAAAATATGTATCATTTAGTTGATTGGAAAACCAATAAAAAGATTGAAAAATCTGCATTCAATGATAAAAAAGGAATTTTAGAATCATCTAAACATTTGGATGACTGTAATTTTATGCATTATTCTCTCCAATTATCTTTCTATCGATATATACTTGAACGATTTTATGGTTTAGAAGTCGGAAGTCAAACTCTTATTCATTTGAAGGATGATTCTTTTGATATCCACAGTATTGATTATCTAAATCAAGATTTAATCAATATGATGAGAGAAAAAGATTTAATTTAATATAACAATTATTTCATACAGCATGATTAGTAGGATAGCTTCAATCATAACATGCTGAACTCTTTTAAGTCTAATATTTAGAAAAGTATTTTTATCTACTTTTCTATAAATGAGAAAATTTGGAAAAAATCTAGGTACTCTTTTCTTATAATGGATATAATCTTCTCCAAGAAGTTCTGTTAAGACTCTTTCTTCATTGAGAAGCGTTGGGATATGGAATAAAATAAACATTGTCAAAAGATATAGTCCAATGAAAACCGATTTAACAGCAAAGAATAAACTTAAGATAATCATAAGACTAAAAAGATATAATGGGTGTCTAATAATGGAATAGGGGCCATCAGAAATTACTTTTTTTGTTTTATGCCCTTCTATGAATAATGAAGCCCAAATTCTTCCTATTGCTCCTAATACCATCAAAATCATTCCGGAAATATTCCATAGAAAAGTATTATAATTTTCCATGTTAATGGAATTTATATTGATTGAAGGAGAAAAATAGACTAATGCAATCAGAAACAATCCTAGGATTCTATTAAAAACAACTCTTTTTTCAGCAAAAAACTGCAGCATTTATTTGATATTTAAACGTTTTTCTTGAATCATTTCACACCCCGGAATATCTTTTCCATTTTTTAAATCTTCTTTAATCTTTGTTTTGTTGATAGAAACTTGTTCTTGAATTTCAAAATATTCTTTTGGAATCAAGTGTTCATCTATAATAGAAACTTTATGAGGATTTTTTTGAATAGTAATAACTAATTCATCATTTTCAATTTTATCTAGTCCAACATTTTCTAAATTACTTTTCAGATATTCTTTAAGTCTTAAAATTTTTTGTTCTAAATTTTTTCTTCGATCAGTTTGTTTTCTTTCAATTTCTTTTATGCCCTCTGCCGTATGTTCAAGATTTCGAATAAATTTGGCAACATTGATTGATTTTAGTTTGAATTCTCCCTGAATTGATTCTAGGGTATCTAGAATATACTCATCATCAAGATCGGTGAGTTCTTCGAGAGCGATTTTAAATTCATCAGCTAATTCGTATAGACTTACACTTGACATGGTTTGAATTTAGAAAAAATACGTAGAAATACTAATTTATAATTCTTTGATTTCTTTGAGGAGACTGTTTAACATATCTTTCGCATCTCCAAAAACCATAATCGAATTATCATAACCAAAGAGTTCATTTTGAACTCCAGCAAATCCTGGATTCATGCTTCTTTTATTGATAATTACTGTTTTTGATTTATCAACATTCAGAATGGGCATTCCATAAATTGGACTCGATTGATCATGTCTTGCTGCTGGATTAACAACATCATTTGCACCTAAGATTAGAGCGACATCGCAATCTTCAAATTCTGGATTAATTTCATCTAGATCTTTTAATAAATCATAGGAAACATTTGCTTCTGCAAGAAGAACATTCATGTGTCCAGGCATTCTTCCAGCAACAGGATGAATAGCATAATAAACTTTTTTACCTTTTGATTCCAACGCATCTGCAACTTCACGAGCAACATGCTGGGCTTGAGCAACAGCTAATCCATATCCTGGAACAATGATGATTTTTTCTGCAGCATCTAAGATCATTGCAGCTTCAGTTGTAGAATAGCTTTTAATGTTCATTTCTTTGCCTTCAGCGCTTGATCCAGTTGAAGATTCTGCTCCAACAGCACCAAAAATAACATTTGCGAGAGAACGATTCATTCCTTTACACATAATATTGGTCAAGATTAATCCAGAAGCTCCTACTAAAGATCCACTGATGATTAAAGCTTGATTATCTATTAAAAAACCAGTTGCAGCAGCAGCAACTCCAGAATAAGAATTAAGTAAAGAAATCACAACTGGCATATCAGCACCACCAATTGGAATGGTTAATCCAACTCCAAGAATAAGAGCTAAAATAATGATTACAATAAATGCAGTCATTAAATCAGAAGTAATTAGATTTGGGATAAGAATTAGCACTAATGAAGCAATAGCAATTAATGCATTGAATAATTGCTGTCCTTTAAAGGTAATTGCTCTTCCTGAAATGATTCCTTGTAGTTTTCCAAAGGCGATAAAACTACCGGTGAATGTTAAAGATCCAATAAAAACACTTAGACAAACAATAATATAAGGACTGTTTGGATTTGAAAGAAATTCCGCTGAAGCAATCAGAGCGGAAGCAGCACCACCTAGTCCATTAAAAATTGCCACCATCTGTGGCATTTCAGTCATTTGAACTCTAGTTGCAAATAAAAAGCCAATCAATGCACCAACCCCTACACCAATAAGAATTAGATTTAAATCTAAAACATTTGAAGAGGCTAGGGTGGCAGCAATAGCAATCAGCATCCCTAAAGCAGCTAAAAAGTTTCCACTTCTGGCTGTTCTTGGATGAGAAAGTCTTTTTAAACCTAAGATGAAACAAACTGCGGATATAAGGTAAAATAAATTCATTTTTTCTTAAACATTTTTAACATTCTATCAGTAACTAAAAAACCGCCAACTACATTGATGGTAGCACAAATCAAAGCAGCAAGACCAATATACGTTCCAATTTCACCACCAACTTTAATAGCTAACAAAGCTCCAACAATAGCAATCCCTGAAATAGCATTGGAACCAGACATCAATGGAGTATGAAGGGTTGGAGGAACTTTATTGATAATTTCATTTCCAACAAAGATTGCTAAGATAAATATTGTGATTAAATTGACATCCATTATAAAGCCTCTTTAGTTGGTTGATGAGTTATTTCACCATTATCAAGGAAAAGCATACCACTAACAATTTCATCTTCTTTATTTAAATGAAAACCATTTTCACCGTGACAATGGTCGATAATCGCTTCAATATTTTTTGAAAAAAGTTGGCTTGCGTGCGTAGACATTGTGCTTGGTAAATTGGTATTTCCATCAATAAAAATTTGCTTATGATTGACAATTTCATCAGGAGAAGTTAATTCACAATTTCCTCCATTCTCAGAGGCTAAATCCATGATAATTGAACCTGGTTTCATCATTTCTACCATTTCAGTGGTAATTAACTTTGGAGCTGGTCTATTAGGGATAAGAGCAGTGGTAATAACTAGATCTGAAACAGAAATTCTTTCTTTCATGATTTCTTGCTGTTTAGCTTTATACTCATCACTGGTTTCTTTCGCGTATCCTCCAGTTCCTACACCATCATCGCTACTACTTTCCACTTCAACAAATTTCGCTCCTAAGCTTTCTACTTGTTCCTTGACTTCAGGGCGAACATCAAAGGCTTCAACTTGAGCACCTAACCTTTTTGCAGTGGCGATAGCTTGCAATCCAGCAACACCCGCTCCAATAATTAAGGTTTTGGCAGGAGAGATGGTTCCAGCTGCAGTCATTAGTAAAGGCATATATTTTCCTAAATGATCCGAGCCAATAATAACCGCTTTGTATCCTGCGATATTGGCTTGAGAGCTTAAGATATCCATTTTTTGAGCTAAAGTAGTTCTGGGTAATAAATTTAAAGAAAAAGCAGAGCATCCTCGTTCTTTTAATGCTTTCACTAATTCAATATCACGAATCGTCTGAAAAAGACTAATTAAGAGAGTATTTTTAGAAATCTGATTGATTTCTTCAAGAGTGGGAGCATTTACTTTAATAATAATATCAGATTGATAAACCGTATTTGAGTCACTGATAGTAGCGCCAGCCTTTTCATACTCTTGATCAGAATAAAAGGAGTTCGCTCCAGCGCCTGCTTCAATACAAAAATGGTAACCCTTTTTAGAAAGGGTTGCGACAGTTTGAGGAATGATTGCCACCCTTTTTTCGCCATTTTTATTTTCTTTTAATACGCCAACTTTCATACAAAAAAGACCCGATAAATTACACAAATAAAAATTTTCGTCAATTATATTTATTCGATACAATTGATTTTTTATTAAATTTAAATTGTATGGACTTATTTCCTAGAGCAACCGTGTTTAATTCTTTCCATTTGGATGTTTCAGATCTCCACTCCATTTTTGTTGAAGAGTCTGGAAATCCCAATGGAAAACCTGTTATTTTTCTTCATGGAGGACCTGGAGGAGGAATCGATCCATCTTATCGAGAATACTTTAATCCAGAGAAATGGAGAATTATAATGTTTGATCAGCGAGGGTGTGGTCAAAGCCTTCCCTATGCTGAGATAAGAGAGAACACTACTTGGGATTTAGTCGAAGATATCGAAAAAATAAGGAAATATTTAAACATTGATCAATGGGTCGTTTTCGGTGGCAGTTGGGGGAGCACTTTGTCTTTAGCGTACAGTCAAACGCATCCTGATTCTTGTAAGGCGTTAATTTTACGCGGTATTTTTCTTGTAAGAAAAAAAGAAATCGACTGGTTTTATCAGTCTGGTGCTCACAATATTTTTCCGGATAAATGGGAAGGATTTTTGAAACCAATTCCCGAGAATAAAAGAGATAATTTAATGAGTGCATATTACGATATTTTGACAGGAGAAGATCGTCAAAAAAAAATAGAAGCTGCTCAAGCCTGGAGTACATGGGAGGGAAGTTCAGTACGATTAATTTTAGAAGATGAATTTATCTCTCATTTTACCGATGCCTCTTTTGCGGAAGCGTTTGCCAGAATAGAATGTCATTATTTTATGAACAACTGTTGGTTTCCAACTGATAATTTTTTAATCGAGAATATTGATAAGATACGTCATTTACCTGCAGTAATCGTTCATGGTCGATATGACATTATTTGTCCTGTAATTCAAGCCTGGGATCTTCATCAAGCTTGGCCTGAGGCTGATTTACATATTATACCTGATGCAGGGCATTCTATTTATGAAGAGGGAATCAAGAATAAACTTTTAGAATACACTGAAAAATATTCTGAACTATAATTTTAAAACAAAATGAAGCAATGCAGTGATACTTCCAAGAACAAATGTATTTGGATTGGAGATATCACTTAGAGCAATAATCGCACCTAAGATAGGCAACATATTACTACCAGATGGTTTCCAAGATGAAGATGCAATCTCTATTTCGTCATCATCCACGTTTTTTGAAATAATTTTTTTCGACGCTTCTTGAGAGTATCTTAATAAAAAAGAAGTAGTTAATCGAGAGGAATCTAAAATATCAAAAGATTCAATATTTTTTGCCAATTTAACAGCAATCTGACCCGACTCATCGTTATTTTGAATTTCAATATCCTTAATATCACCCTTCAAAAAATCCTGACCATTTTCAAAATCGATACTTGAGTCAAAAAAAGTTAAATAAAACCAATCATTTGAATACCAGGCAGAGACATTTTCTAGAGGAATATTTTTTTCCGAAAAGACTTCAATGACAGTTCCATTTTCTTTACTGGAGACCTTCATAGATTGAATTGCATTGTTTTGAGCGAAGAGATTTGAAGAAAAAAGTACTAAAAACAGAGCGATAATTATTATATTTTTCATCCTAAGAATATATTATTTGTTTAGATTCTTATGAAACATTTTTATCAATGAAAAGTTCCGAAATTAGAGAATCGTTTATTACTTTTTTTGAAAGTAAGGCCCACAAAAGAGTGAAAAGCGCTCCTGTACTACCTATAGGAGATAAGTCACTCCTTTTCACTAATGCAGGGATGAATCAGTTCAAATCAATTTTTTTAAATACGGAACAACCCAAAGATCTTCGAGTAGTCAATAGTCAAAAATGTATACGTGTCAGTGGAAAACATAATGATTTAGAAGAAGTTGGCAGAGATGGATTTCATCATACGTTCTTTGAGATGCTTGGAAATTGGTCTTTTGGAGATTATTATAAAAAAGAAGCAATTCAATGGTCTTGGGAATTATTCACTGAGGTTTGGAAATTAGACAAGCATAAACTTTGGGTTACGGTTTTTGAAGAGGATGATGAGGCTTTTGAAATTTGGGAAGAATATACAGATATTGATCCATCGCGAATCATTCGTTCAGGAGCAAAAGATAATTTTTGGGAAATGGCTGAAACCGGTCCCTGCGGTCCTTGTTCTGAAATTCATTACTATGTTGGTGATGATCCTTCAAACCAGGATGCAACAATGGTAAACCACTCTTCAGAATATTGGGAGTTATGGAATCTTGTTTTTATTCAATACAATAGACTTAAAGATGGTTCCATGGAAGAACTACCAAAAAAACATGTTGATACTGGTGCGGGTCTTGAGAGACTTTGTTCTGTTCTTCAACAAAAAAATTCCAATTACCAAACAGACCTTTTTGCAGAAATCATTTCTGAAATTGAATCAATTTCTCATACATCATACAATGATCATGAAGTATCTTATAACGTACTTTGTGATCATATTAGAATGTTAACTTTTTCTATAGCAGATGGTGTAATTCCCTCCAACGATGGAAGAGGATATGTAGTTCGAAGAGTGCTCAGAAGGGCATCCAAATTTGCTATGAATCTTGGTGTAAAAGAACCAATTCTTAATCAATTAGTAAAAGCGGTAGTGTCAGTGATGTCTTCGCATTATCCTGAAATCAAAGAAAAACAGCAATACATAGAGGAAACAATTTTAAATGAAGAAGAATCTTTTTTGAGAACGCTTGAAAATGGAGTTCTTCAATTCGAAAAAATTATTTCTGAATCTAAGAAAACCATTATTGATGGAGTTGATGCCTTCAAATTATATGATACCTATGGTTTTCCCTTAGACTTGACACAGTTAATGGCAGAAGAAAGGCAGATGACAGTTGATACTGATGGATTCGATGTCGCAATGAAAAAACAACGAGAATTAGCAAAATCTGGACAAAAATTTATATCAGACAGTATTGATTTTGATTGGCAGTTAAGTTTTGACAAAAAACATTCTAATTTTGAGGGGTATCTGAATGATCAAATCGAATCTGAGATTGTTAATTATGCGTTTGAAGATGATCACCTAATTCTTGTCCTTAGCCATACTCCATTTTATGCCGAGTCAGGTGGACAGATTGGCGATACAGGAATTATCGAAAATAGTGATTTTTCAGCCCAAGTATTAGATACCCAAAGAAACGGAGAATTTATTTTGCATTATTGTCAGATTAATAGTGGTGCTATTGCTGAGAATTTAGTAGTGAATTCTACCATTGATTCAGTTAGAAGAAAAAAGATTAAAAATAATCATACTGCGACACATCTTTTACATCAAGCAGTTAAAGATACCCTTGGAAATCATGTCAATCAGGCAGGTTCATTAGTCGATCCAGACTACCTAAGATTTGACATCACACATCCAAATAAAATTTCAAAAAACGAGATCAAACAAATTGAAGAAATTGTCAATCAAAAAATCAACGATTCAATCAACATTGAAACAAATATTCAAAGCCTGGATGAGGCGAAAAAGGAAGGTGCAACAGCTCTCTTTGGAGAAAAATATGGAGAGATGGTTCGAGTGGTTACCATTGGAAGTTTTTCTAAAGAATTATGTGGAGGTACTCACGTTTCCAATACTTCTGAAATAGAAAAATTTAAAATAAAACATGAAAAGGCAATTTCGTCCGGTGTTAGAAGGATTCATGCGATTTCTAGTAGTGAGGTTGATCTTTTTATAAAAGATCTTGAGGATTCTAAAAAAAATCAGATCCTTGTTGAACAAGAAAGACAAACGCAAAAAGAATTAGAAAAGCAACTGGTAGAATCTGCAGATATTCCACAAATACTATCACAGGAAATTTTAATCAATGGCATACCAACAATCATTAGCAAAGTGCATTTGGGAAATGCTGGAGATTTAAGAGTTATAGATAAAAGAATTCGTAATAATTTTTCCAAAGGGCTTATAATACTTTTCACAAAGATTGATGATAAAATCTCTTTGTCAGTCAGTCTTTCAACTGAATTAATCAACGATTCATTCAATGCTGGTTTACTTGTTAAATTGATTGCATCTCTTTTAGGTGGAGGTGGAGGTGGAAAGAATGATTTTGCAATGGCTGGAGGAATAAGTATTAATAATTCTGAGGTTGAAATCATTCAAACAATTAAAGATTCTATTGATAAAATTATGGAGAAAAAATAATGCAATTTCAAAAAATAAATCATTCATATATCGTACATGTTGAAAAGGGTGAAAAAGTCATGCAAACCCTAACTAACTTTTGTATTGAAAAGGGAATTTATTCTGCACAAATCTCAGGTATTGGAGCCGTTAGAAACGTTGATATTGGTGCCTACGATATTTCAAATAAAGACTATATTCATCGTATTTTCGAAAACATCTTAGAGCTTTTGTCCTTCCAAGGAAATGTAGCAATCAAAGATGGAGAACCATTTTTACATGCACACATTACTTTAGGAACACATGATATGGAAGTTTACGGAGGACATTTATTTGAAATGGAAGTTGCAGCAGTAGGAGAATTTATTATTCATGACTTTCAAAATGAAAATACTTTACGCCAATACAATGAAGATATTGGTTTAGCAACATTAAAATTATGTAATCTATAAGGAGAAATTATGTCAAATTTTAAATCACCAAACCCTGTCGGACCTTACTCAATGTATAGAGAACTCTCTTCTGGAGGTTGGATTACTTCTGGTCAAATCCCAATAGATCCAATTTCAGGAAATCTAAATAATGATTCTCATCAGAGTGAAGTCATTCAGGTTTTTAATAATATAGAAGCAGTTCTTTTTGATCACAATAAGTCAATCAACGATGTAAAGAAATTCCTAGTGTTTTTAACAGACCTTTCTATTACTCCCTTAGTTAATGCTGAAATTGAAAAAAGAGTCAATAAGCCGTTTCCAGCGAGATCGACTATACAAGTAGCAGGCTTACCTATGGGAGCTAATGTAGAGATCGAATGCCTAGGATAGTAAAATTTCTTTCCATTTTGCTTTGTTTCTCTTTGGTTTTAGCTCAAGAAAAAACAGATTTTAGAACAAAAGAAGAGCAGCAAAAGGATCCCAAAATTGCTTTAAAAAAAGCAATGATTTTTCCAGGATATGGACAAATTTACAACGATCAGTGGTGGAAAGGGGCATTGATTCTTGCTGGAGAGGTATGGGCCATTTATAATTTTGACCAGTATCGTCAAGATGTCAACAATTATACTCCTGATTTTCCTTACTCATCTGATCACTACATTTCTGAAAGAAATCGCTTTGCTTGGATAGCCATAGGGTTGTATTTTTATAGCTTAGTTGATGCTTATGTAGAAGCACATCTTGATAATTTTGATCAGCTGGTCATTGAAAATGATCCGTTAAACACAAAGGAATAAAATGTCTACAACCACAAGAGAAAACTGGACTTCGAAAAGAAACTTTATTTTAGCTGCTGCAGGTTCTGCTGTTGGATTAGGAAATATTTGGAAATTTCCTTATATCGCGGGAGAGAATGGAGGAGCAGCATTTTTAATTATTTATGTAATATGTATCCTAATGATTGGGATTCCAATTCTCAATCTTGAAATTCTTCTTGGAAGAGAAACCCAAAAAAATCCAGTGGGAGCTTTCAAGCAATTATCGACAAATCCTTTATGGCAATATGTGGGAGGCCTCGGTGTTGTAGCAAGTTTTACTATTCTGTCATTTTATAGTGTAGTCGGAGGTTGGTCGATTGCCTATATGCTTGAAGCCATTAATGGAACTTTTAAAGGATTTGAGAATCCTCAAGTAGCTGGTGAATTTTTTAATTTAAAGAATTCAAATGCAAACTGGGTCCTAGGTTTTCACACATTATTTTTTCTTATCACAGTAGGAATCATCTTATCAGGTGTTCGAAAAGGCCTAGAGAAAGTTAGTCGCTATTTAATGCCTTTGCTCTTGTTGATCCTCTTTTTTTTAGTGTTCCAAGGATTATTTTTACCGGAATCTGAAAAAGGGTTAGAGTTTTTATTTGCACCTGACTGGTCAAAAATCAATGCCCAAACATTTTTATTAGCTTTGGGACATGCTTTCTTTACTTTGAGTTTAGGAATGGGTGCTATGATGACTTATGGAAGTTATTTAAGTAAAAAAGATGATATTGTCCATGCTTCAAATATCATTGCATTCTTAGATACTTTCATTGCTATCCTTGCTGGAGTTGCCATTTTTACAGTGGTATTTTCTTCCGGGTATTCTCCAACCGCTGGACCTGGACTTGTTTTTCATGTTTTACCACCGTTGCTGGCGAAATTACCTTTAGGGTATATTATGTCGATTATGTTCTTTTTACTCTTATCAATTGCGGCGATCACCTCCGCTATTTCGATTCTTGAGGTCAGTGTAGCCTATTTAATAGATGAGTTTAGTTTTTCAAGAAAAAGAGCAACTTCAATTATGTCAATAGCAGTTTATCTTGCAGCGATTCCTTGCGCTTTATCATTTAATGTATTGAGCGATGTAACTTTGAACATTGGAGCTAAACCATACACAATATTTGACATTTTTGATTACCTAGCTTCAAATATCTATCTTCCTCTTGGTGGATTCTTTATTGCATTGTTTGTGGGACATGCTTGGGGTGTAGATAAAGCTATTAAAGGTCTATTAATGGGCGACTCAAATAATTCAAGATTTGGAAACTCAATTTTTAAAAATGCAACAGTAGTGAGTGTTTTCGGATTTCTTGTAAAATTTATCAGTCCTTTATTAATCTTCTTAGTCTTTCTTTATCAATTTGGATTAATTTAATCTGATGAGAAAAAGAATATTTCCTGTTGGGTCTAGCGGATTTATTTTTTTTCAAAATTTGCTCTCTAAGATACAAGAAGAAACTGTAAATCGAAGAGAAAATGTAATTTATCTTTTGATAACCCTTATTCCTTATCTTTATTATTTAGAGAGAAACGTAGTGAGTCCTCAATTTCTTTATTTTGATTGGACAAGTTTCTTGATTCACTGGGGAACAATAATCCTCATTTACGGAGCACTTTCGTTATTGTGGCATCAATACCCTATGTTTAGCATGTTTCGAGCCGTGAGAGTGGATTCTCAGTCTAATTTTATCTTGTTATTTGTGATCATAACAGCGGTTTTAGGGCTGTTTTCAATACAAGTTTTTGCTTTATCATTGATTTACTTAGTATTATATCTACTTTATCGCTCTCAAAAGCTTAAAACAGTCTTACTTTCATTGTTATTATTAATCATTGTTTTCATCATTGGAATTCAAAATGAGAACCCTATTTTATCATCTACTGTTTTGGTTTCTTTTCCAGTTTTAATTTGGTATCTATTGTTTAAAAAAGAGTCCACTATGATAACGTTTCGTAAAGCTTTGGCGCTTTTTTTAATCCTATTTGTATCCTCAAAAGAATTTTCTGCGGGAATATTTTTTATGTTCTATTGGTTTATTTTAAGCCAATATGCATATTTTGTAAGGAATGAAAAATTTCGTTGGTTAGAGTTTGACTAAACTTACTCTTCTTCTTTAACAGCTTTTTTTGGAGCCTTCTTTGAAGAAAGTGAATTAACATGGATTGTTAATTTAGATTTTTTTCTAGCAGCATTATTTTTATGAATCAAATTTTTACTCGCCATTTTGTCAATAAAAGAAATTGCATCAGTATAAGTTTCTTGAACAGATGCAGAATCAGAATCTTTCATAACTTTCTTAATAAGAGTACGCATTTTAGATTTATTTTGAGCGTTGATAGCTCGACGTTTTAAATCTTGTCTATCGCGTTTAATTTGTTGTTTGTGTCTATCCATAAAAAATGCTACGCAAATTATCTTAGTTAGAAATTGATGTCAATATATTTCTATTATGATTATTTTAACCCATTCAATCAATAATGTGTAGTGAAATGAAACGTAAAGACCTTACCGGATTACTTGAAGCAATTCATAGAAATGATTTCTTAGCCATTTCAGATTTGATGAATGCCGTTGAGAAAAATCAATTTTCTCGTCAAGAAGTATCAAAAGCAATTTTTTCTAATTCTCAATCTGCTTTAAAAATTGGAATTACGGGTCCTCCAGGAGCAGGAAAAAGTTCTTTGATGAATAAATTAATTCCTCTCTTGAGAAACGAAGGTCTCTCAATTGGAGTAATAGCTGTTGATCCATCAAGCCCGGTTTCAGGAGGATCATTTTTAGGGGATAGAGTACGCATCACTAATTCTTTGCAAGATAATCAAGTTTTCATTCGAAGCATGGGTTCCAGAGCTGAGTTAGGAGGAGTGACTGAGCTTGCTGAGGATTTTAGTGACATTTTAGCTTTTAGTGGAAAAGACATTATTTTCATCGAAACGGTTGGAGTAGGTCAATCCGAATACGGAGTTTATGAAATCGCCGATTTGACTTTATTTGTTTTTGTACCTGAATCTGGGGACGAAATTCAGTTGCTAAAAGCTGGAATTCTAGAGTTAGCTGATGTATTTGTGGTGAATAAATCCGATCGAAAAGACGCAAACCTCTTAGTGAAATCTATCACTAATATTATGTCGTCTACCAAATCAAATTTTTCCGATATACCAATTATTAAAACAAGCTGTAAACAAGAAGATGGAATTGATGAATTGTCAAAGTTTATTGCTTCCAGTTTTAAATCACGATTTGATAATGCTAACATTGTTGCAAGAAAAAAGGTAAGGTTTGAGCGTAGAATTAAAAGTTTAGTAGAAAAAGAAATATTGAAAGAATTTTGGACTGATAATCGTCTAAAAACATTTGAAGAAATAATCTCAAAAGATAATAAGACCATCTCTCCATATGATTTGATTAAAAAAATTAAGGATGTCAAATGAAGACTGGAGAAATGTCAATCTTTGATCATTTAGAAGAATTGAGATGGAGAATATTTAAATCCTTAGGTTCAATTTTCTTATTTGCAATCTTAACTTTCAACTTTGCAGATACCCTTGTTGAGTTATTAATTGCGCCTACTAAAAATATTGCTCAACAACTCGCCTTACAAGTCTTAACTATTCAAGGGATGTTTGTTTTAAAATGGAATTTAGCTTTTATTGGTGGAATCATTTTTTCTATTCCCATCATTACTATTCAATTGTGGAAATTTATTTCTCCAGGATTATACCAGAAAGAGCAAAAGATTCTTCTACCCATTATTTTATCGGCTTTTGCCTGCTTTATCATTGGAGGTGTGTTTGCCTATAAAATTATTTTACCATTCTCGCTGGATTTTTTTTCATCGATGATTACGGCCAACATTCAAAATAATTTTTCAATTAATTATTATTTTAGTTTTGTACTGGCATTGATCCTAGGTTCTGGTTTAGTCTTTGAATTACCTGTTATCTCTTTTTTATTTTCATCTATTGGTCTTTTGACTCCTGATTTTCTTCGAAAATATCGCAGAGAAGCCATTATGATTGCAGTAATTCTCTCAGCAATTATTACTCCACCTGATCCAATCAGTTTATTTATTCTTGCCATTCCAATTTGCTTGCTATATGAAATCAGTATTTTTATTTCAATGCTTGCTAATAAAATTTTCAAGAACTAATTATGAAAAGAATTCTGGTTATACGGATGAGTTCAATAGGAGATATTGTTTTAGGTACTTCATTTCTTTCTTCCGTTAAAAACCAATTTCCAGATGCTAAAATTGATTTTCTGATTAAGAAAGAATTTGCTCCCATTCTTTCAAAGCACCCACAAATCAATCGATTGATTTGTTATGAGAAAGCTAAAGGTTTTAAAGGTTTGATTAATTTGATTATAGAACTTCGTTCAAAAAAATATGATTCTGTTTTTGATATCCATAATGTGTTTCGATCAAGATTGATAGGGTTATTTTTAAGGAATGTTAAAAGAATTCAAAAACCTAGATGGAAGCGTTTTCTCCTTTTTTATTTCAAGAAAAACCTTTTTTCCAGCAGTTTTTCCCATATTGAGATGTACCATTATTTATTGCCTGTTATGAAGGAATTTCCATTGACTAATTTGTATCTTGATCAGAGTGATCTAGATGCTGCCAAAAGTATTTTAGATCAATATAGTATTCATAAGCCATTTATTGCTCTCGTGCCTGGAGCTGCTTGGAAACAAAAACAGTGGCCGAAAGAAAAATATAATACCTTAATAGATAATCTAGATAAAAATAAATCATTCAATTTTGTTCTTTTGGGAGGACCTAATGATACAATTTGCGATGAAATTGAATCCAAAAAAGGTTTAATAAACTTGAAAGGAAAAACATCGCTTTTGGAAGCAATGTCTTTGTTGAAACTTGCTCAATTTACGATTGGAAGTGATACTGGTTTAGTTCATATTTCAGAGGCGCTGGGAACGCCGGTTGGAATGATTTTAGGTCCAACTTCTAGAGAAACTGGTGCAGGAGTAAATCATGCAACTTCATTTAATTTTCAGGTGGATAATTTATCATGTCGTCCATGCTCTCAAAATGGAAAGAGGAAATGTTATCAATCAAAACAATTTTGTATGGAAAATCTTGAACCCCAACTAATTGCAAAAACAGTATTGAGCCAGTTATGATTTTTAGAATTTTTTATTCTGTGCTAAACCTTGCAGTGGTTTTATTAGCATTATTGCTTTCTCCATTAAGCAAAAAGCTTAGAATAGCTATTAAAGGAAGAGTTCGTTCTATCAAAAAACTTAAAGCGCTCAGAGCTCAATTTCCAGAAAGTGATATTTTATGGTTTCATGCGTCTTCATTAGGGGAATATCTTCAGATAGAGCCAGTTATCAATCAGATTGGCAAAAATGGTTCAAAAATTGTAGTGTCTTTTTACTCGCCTTCAGGATATGAAAATGTCAAAAATAATAATATTGATTGTAAAATATTTCTACCTTTTGATTTTTTATGGATGGGTTCTATTGCATTAAGGACAGTTCTTCCAAAAAAATTAATTTTTACTACGTATGATGTTTGGCCCAATTTTATCTTTGCCGCAAACAAAATGTCAATCCCCACTTTTTTAGTGTCTGCAAAACTTGATTTGCAATCTTCCTCTTTTTTTAAAAGGTATATCTACAAAAATGTATATAAAGGCTTATCTCATATTTTTGCTGCAACTAATAAAGATCAAAATGAGTTAGAAAAATTTCTTCCTGGTAAAAAAATTAAAATGCTAGGTAATGCTCGTTATGACTCAATTCTATCAAAAATTAGCTCTATTGATTTTCAATCATCTATTCTTGATAGAAATCATCGAAAAGCGTTATTGTTAGCAAGTATTAAAAGAAGTGATAATGCAACTTTATTCCCGAAAGTTTTTTCAATGCTTGATGAAAAATTATTTGAAAAGATTATTATCATTCCACATGAAGTGGATGAAGAAACTGTGACAAGCTATGAACAAATCATTAAGTCAAGAGGACATTCATATCGTAGAATAAGTTCCATTATTGATATTCAAAGCATTGAAGAAAAGATAATCCTTGTTGATTCAATAGGATTACTCTATCAGTTCTGTTGGCAATCATTTTTCTGTTATGTCGGCGGAGGATTCTCATCTAGTGGAGTGCATAACCTAATAGAACCAGCAGTCGCTTCTAATATTATATTTTTTGGACCAAACTATCGAAATAACAATTTATTTGATGCTGAAGGATTAATGAATAGAAATGCTGCATTTAAGATTGATAGTGGGGAAGATTTTTTAAAAAAACTTTCTGCTTTTTTTCACAATGAAGAAAAGTTTTTGAGTTCTGCTGATGAAGGAGCTAATTTTGTTAAAGAAAATAGTGGTGCAGTCTCAAAACTATTAGAAAGGTTAATCAATGAGTAAATTATTTCCAGCTAAAGACTTTTTTCTTATTCCCAATTTGATAACCTATCTTCGATTCATATTGATCGCTCCAATGATTTATACTTTTAATAATGGCATGAAAGATTATTTCTACATAATCCTTTTTGTTTCTTTGTTTACCGATTTTATTGATGGAATCATTGCTAGAAAATTAAATCAGACATCTGAATTAGGTAAAACCTTAGATCCAATAGCAGATGGAATTACACTTTTTGCTTTTACGATTCTCTTGACTAAAAAGGGATTTATTGGCTTGTGGTTTTGTTGGTTTTATTTTTTGAGACAATTGGTATTATTAATTTTTTCATTAGTGTATGTACCAAAATTAAAAACCGTAATTGGCTCAAATTTTCTGGGCAAAACTGGAGTTTGTGTTTTAGCTATCGTTCTTTGCATTTATGCAATTGAATTACCTCAATTTTATTCCTATACAAATAATTTACTAATCATAGCTGCAGTATTATTATCTGTAAGCTTGAGTGACTATATCAAATTTTTCTTGATTCAAAAATAAAACATTTTGTCATACTTATTATTGTTTTCTTATTTCAATAAAGTTAAATTAAAGAGACAAAATGACATACTTTAAAGTTAGTACAAATTATATACCCTCAGGGGATCAGCCAGAAGCAATTGAACAGATTGTTGCGGGGATTAAATCTAATGTTAAGCACCAAACATTATTAGGAGTTACAGGCTCAGGAAAAACGTTTACTGTAGCTAAAATAATTGAGAAAGTTCAAAAGCCAACCTTGGTTATTTGTCACAATAAAACTTTAGCGGCTCAATTATTTTCTGAACTTAAAAATTTATTTCCAAATAATGCCGTCGAATACTTTATTAGCTATTATGATTATTACCAACCTGAGTCTTATCTTCCAGTGACTGATACGTTTATTGAAAAAGATTTTTCGATGAATGAAGAAATAGATCGTTTAAGACTTAAAACCACAAGTTCATTGATTGAGAGAGAAGATGTCATAGTTGTAAGTTCTGTTTCGTGCATTTATGGCTTAGGTTCTCCTGAAGAGTGGAAAAAACAATTAGTCCAGTTGAAGATAAACGAAGAAGTTTCACTTCAAAAATTATCAGCTGCATTAGTAGACATTTATTATCAGCGAAATGATCAAGTTTTAGAAAGATGTAATTTTTCTATAAAGGGTGATGTATTTGAGATTTTTCCAGCCTATGCCGAAAATCCTATAAGAATAGACCTTTTTGATGATAAAGTTCAATCAATTGTCAAATTTGATTCGCTAACTGGCGAAGAAATGGAAGAATTGAGCTACTGCTCTCTTTTTCCTGCTCGTCATTTTGTTTCAGATAAAGATCAAAATGATTCTGTAATTAAGGAAATCAAAAAGGATTTGAAAAGTCAATTAGCTTTTTTTAATAAAAATGAAAAATTTTTAGAAGAACAAAGGTTAAACCAGAGAACAAATTTTGACATTGAAATGATAAGAGAAATTGGATATTGTTCTGGAATTGAAAATTATTCAAGATACTTTGATAAAAGAAAACCAGGTGAGAGACCTTTTACATTAATAGATTTTTTCCCAAAAGACTTTTTAACGGTTATTGATGAGTCTCATGTTACTTTACCTCAAATCAAAGGAATGTATCATGGAGACAAAAAAAGAAAAGATAATCTAGTTGATTACGGGTTTAGACTTCCGTCTGCGTATGACAATAGACCATTAAAATCCGAAGAATTTGAAGGACTTTTAAATCAGACTATATACACTTCAGCTACTCCTGGTGAGAAGGAGTTAGAATTATCCCAAGGAGTCATTGCTGAGCTAGTTAATCGCCCCACTGGTTTACTTGATCCTGAGGTCGCTATAAAACCAACCAAAGGTCAAATTGATGATTTGATTAATGAGATTCAAAAAAGAAAATTAAAAAATGAGAGAGTTTTGGTTACAACTCTAACAAAAAAAATGGCTGAAGATCTTTCAGAATACTTAAGTACAATGGGAGTGCGAGTGCGTTATCTTCATTCAGAAGTAAAAACCATTGAGCGAGTGAAGATTCTAAGAGATTTGAGATTGGGCGATTTTGATGTATTAGTAGGAATTAATTTATTAAGAGAGGGGTTAGATCTTCCTGAAGTTTCTTTAGTGGCAATTCTTGATGCAGACAAAGAGGGGTTTCTTCGTTCAAAAAGTTCTTTAGTTCAAACAGCTGGTAGAGCCGCAAGACATCTAGATGGGAAAGTAATTTTATACGCTGATAAAGTGACTGAATCAATGAAATTTTTGATAAATGAGACCAAGAGGAGAAGATCTATTCAAATTCAATTTAACAGAGAAAATAATATTGTTCCTAAAAGCATTATAAAATCTGTTGAAGATATCATGCAATCTACAAGAGTTGCAGAATCATATCGAGAACAAGATTTTCAGCCACAAAGAGATATCCAAACTGACAAGTTTTTGATTGAGGATAAAAAATTATTAATAGATATGTTGTCTGAAGAAATGCTTGAAGCTGCTGAAAGACTTGAATTTGAAAAAGCGGCAAGCTTGAGAGATGAAATTACTAAGCTAGAAAAAGAAATCTTTAAAAAAACCAAAGGAAAAAAATGAATATTGAATTGATAAAACAAAAAGCTGGTATTGTTGGAGACAGCGAACAGATTAATCAAGTGTTGGATATGGTTCATCAGGTCGCTGGCGTTGAAATTTCTGTGTTGATTAATGGTGAATCTGGAACGGGAAAAGAACTAATAAGTAAAGCGATTCATTTGGGAAGTAAAAGAGCAAATAATGATCTTATTATTGTCAATTGTGGCGCTATTCCTGAAGGCATTATTGAAAGTGAACTCTTTGGACACAAAAAAGGTGCTTATACGGATGCAACAGAAGATAGAAAAGGATATTTTGAAGCTGCAGATAAAGGTACCATTTTCCTAGATGAAATTGGAGATATGCCCTTAGAAACACAGGTTAAAGTACTTCGAGTGCTTGAATCAGGAGAATATATGCGTGTTGGAGATTCGAAAATAAAAAAAACTGATACTCGAGTAATTGCTGCTACAAATAAGGATTTAGCAAAACTTGTTCAAGAGGGAAAGTTTAGACAGGATTTATATTATAGACTAAAGACTGTAACCATTAATCTTCCTGCTCTAAGACAAAGAAAGTCAGATATTCGTTCTTTAGTTGATCGCTTTGCTCTTCAATTTAGTCGAACAAATAACATCAAGTATAAAGGATTTACGCCTGAAGCTATTAAGGCACTTCAACGTGCAAATTGGCCAGGAAATATTAGAGAATTAAGAAATTTTGTAGAAAGTATTTTAATTTTACAGAAAGGTGAAAGAATCACTGGAGAACTGGTTGAACAACAGCTTGAAAATGAAAATCTTGCTTCTTTTTCTCAGAATCCATCTCTTCCAGTAATAGTTAGACAAGATCCCGATCAAGCCGAAAGAGAATTAATCTTGAGACAGCTATTATTTTTAAGGCAGGATATTGAGGAGATAAAATTAATGCTAAAAGAAAGTGGTGATTCCTCATTAAATTATCATAAGAATATTAGTACTCATTACAACAAACCAATTGACGATAATTTTATCAATGAGGTGACAGAAGAAACCTTACTTAAAAACGATGCTATTGGTGCATTTAATACTAAGGACTTAGAAAAAGAAATGATTGTTAGAACGCTCGAACATTTTAATGGAAATAGAAGAGCTTCTGCTAAGTCATTACAAATGAGTGAAAGAACATTATATAGAAAAATAAATGAATATGGCTTGGATAAGAAAATTATTAAATCTTAATACAATTTTATTTTCACTTCTCGCAGTTGGTTGTTCCTATTATTCATTAGCAGGAAACCTTCCTCCAGGAATAAGGTCTGTTTATATACCATTATTTGAAAATGAAACAACGGTTGCAAATGTTTCTGAAACTCTTACAACACAAATATCTAATCAGATTTCTGATCAAAATATTTTGGAGCTAGTTAATTTTGAAGAGTCAAGCCAGAGTTTACTCAAAGGAGTAATAATTTCAATCTTGGATACTCCGTATACTTTCAATGAGAATGAACAAGTCTCAGATTACAGATTTACGATTGAAATTGAAGTATCTTGGATTAATACTCTTACTCAAGAAGTGTTTTTTGAAAAAAAATTCACTTCTTTTGGAATTTATAACATTGATTTAGATCCAAGTATGGATGGATTAGATAATGATAATGATGGACTAATAGATGGGGATGATTCTGATGAAATTGGAGATTCGAGAGATTTAGCGATTAATGTTGCTTTAAATAAAATTGCGGTAGATATTGTTAACGAAATTTTAGGAACTTGGTAAAGAATGGATTACACAATTAACAAATTAAAAAAACATTTAAATGAATCTGTTGAACTAAAAGGATGGGTTTATAACATCCGTTCAATTGGAAAAGTTTGGTTTATGATACTGAGAGATGGAAGCGGTTTTATTCAATGCGTTGTTTCTAAGCAAGATGTTGATGAATCAATTTTTTCTCTTGAAGACTCACTGACTCAAGAATCTTCAGTTATAGTTCATGGAGTTGTTCAAGAAGATAAGCGTTCAGAGATTGGTGTTGAGATATTAGTCAAAAATATAGAGGTGATTCAAATCGCAGAGGAATATCCAATCTCCTTAAAAGAACATGGGACAAGTTTCCTTATGGACAATCGCCATTTATGGCTTAGGTCTAAAAAACAATTTGCAGTATTAAGAATTCGCCACTCAGTTATTAAGGCAATAAGAAATTATTTCGATAACAATGGATTTGTTTTAATTGATTCTCCAATGTTTACTGGTAACGCTGTTGAAGGGACAACTACTCTTTTCGAAACGGATTATTTTAACAGATCAGCATACTTAACCCAAAGCGGCCAATTGTATCAAGAGGCAGGTGCTTTAGCCTTTGGAAAAACATATTGTTTTGGACCTTGTTTTAGGGCAGAAAAGTCTAAAACTCGAAAGCATCTAACAGAATTTTGGATGGTCGAACCTGAAATGGCATATTATGATCTAAATCAAAATATGGATTTGATTGAGGATTTTATCGAGTCTATTATTTCTTCTGTAATTAAAGATTGTTCTTTAGAATTGAATATCTTAGAGAGGGACATCTCTAAATTGCAGAATATTACTAAACCATTTCCAAGAATTTCATATGATGATGCTGTTAAGATGCTTAATGATAATGGTCATGAATTCAAATATGGCAGTGACTTTGGCGCTCCTGATGAGGAAAAAATTGCTTCTTTTTATGATAAACCAGTTATGATTCATTCTTGGCCTTTTGAAACAAAAGCATTTTACATGAAAAGAGATAAGTCAGATAAATTAGCTTTAGGAGTGGATGTAATTGCACCCGAAGGATATGGAGAAATTGTTGGAGGGGGACAAAGAGAAGATAATCATGATATTCTAGTTAAGCGAATTGAAGAACATGGGTTACCTCTCGAAGCATTTAAATGGTACCTTGATTTGAGAAAATATGGTTCTGTTCCACATTCAGGATTTGGAATGGGTTTAGAAAGAACAGTAGGATGGATTTGTGGTACAGATCATATTAGACAAACAATTCCATTTCCAAGAACTATGACAAGATTGGAGCCTTAAGTGAAAAATTTTAAAGGAAGAATTGCTGTTTTTGGTGGTCGTGAAATCACTGAAGAAATTTATAATGACACTGTAAGAATTGGCGAACTTATGGCAGAAAAAAATTGGTTAGTTTTCTGTGGAGGGTATGGTGGAGTAATGGAAGCAATTGCCAAGGGAGTTTCTAACAAAAATGGTGTTTGTATTGGTATTTTGAAAGAAAAGGAATTTGATCAAGGAAACTCTTTTTTGACGATCCCTATTTCAACAGGAATGGATATTTCTAGAAACTGTCTCTTGAGTTATAATTGTGAAGTAGGAGTAGCAATCTCTGGAGCATTTGGAACCCTTAGTGAAATAGCTTACACGTTATCTCAAGATAAACCTCTGATCTCATACAAAAGCTGGGATATAAAAAATTCTATAAAAGTTGATTCTATTAATTCTTTAATTGAGGAAGTTGAGAATTGTCTGATCAAATCAAAGTAGCGGTTTGCCAAGTAAACCCAATTGTTGGAGATATTGAAGGTAATTATCTTAAAATAATTGATTTTTACAATGAATCCTTAGCTAAGGGAGCTGACCTAGTTGTTTTTCCTGAACTGGTTAGCGTTGGTTATCCACCGCAAGATTTATTGTATAATTCGAAGTTAATTGAAAAGAATATTGAATTATTACACAGTTTTTCAAAGCAGTCGACAATTCCAGCAATCATTGGATATGTAAATTCGTTTGAAGAAAAAATATTTAATTCAGCTGCAGTTTGTTGTAATGGAAAAATTGACTTTTCATACGATAAAATGCTTCTTCCTAATTATGATATTTTTGATGAAAAAAGATATTTTACCCCTGGAAAATCCTTAGGAGAAGTCATAATTAAGATAGGACATTCAGAAAAGAAAGTTGTTATTCAAATTTGTGAAGACCTTTGGGAGGATTTGCATGATAGCAAATTATCTTCAAGTATTATGAAATTGAATCCAGATTTGATTGTCAATATTTCCGCATCACCTTTTTCAAATGAAAAAATTCAATCTAGAATAGATCTTATAAAAAAACAGTATAGCAATACAAATTGTCCATTTATTTATTGTAATCTTGTTGGGGCTCAAGATGAGATAATTTTCGATGGAAATTCTTTGATTTTTGATAAAGATTATAATTTGATCTCTAAAGGAAAAGCTTTTGTCGAAGATTTATTAATTTCTAATCTTGCAGATAGTAAAGATTTTAAAATTTCATCTGATAAAGAGAATTTAGTTAATGCTCTTGAATTGGGGATAAAAGATTATTTTACAAAATCAGGTCATAAGAAGGCTGTGATCGGATTAAGCGGGGGAATTGACTCAGCTTTAGTTGCCGTTTTGACTGTTAAAGCTTTGGGTAAGGATAATGTTTCTTTGATTTCAATGCCATCACGATTTTCAAGTAACCATAGCAAGATTGACGCATTACAGTTGGCACAAAATTTAGAATGTAATTTTCAAACTGTTGATATTGACCCAATTTTTCAAAGTTATATCAACTTGCTTGGAGTGGAGTTGAATATTAATGACCAAAGTATCGTTTTCGAAAATATACAATCAAGAATTCGAGCAAACATTCTTATGGCCTTATCCAACAATGATAATGCGCTAGTTGTAGCAACTGGGAATAAAACAGAAATAGCTCTTGGCTATTCAACAATTTATGGAGATATGAGTGGCGCTATTCTTCCCATTGGTGATTTAACCAAGATAGAAGTTTATAATCTTTGTAATTATTTAAACGAACACGGCAATCATATACCTCAAAATATTTTAGATAAAACACCTTCTGCAGAACTTTCCCCAAATCAAGTAGACCCTTTTGATTATGATCACATTAGTCCAATTGTCGATGAATTTATCACATCAAATCATAATTCTGACTTGAGTAATTCATTTAAAAAATTAATTATAAAAAATGAATTTAAGAGAAGGCAGGCCCCAATAATTTTACGCGTTAGTTCAAAGTCGTTTGGTGTTGGAAGAAGAATGCCTATTATCAACAACTTTAATGAATAAAATTAGTTCTATAAGAAATTTTTGTATCATTGCTCATATTGATCATGGTAAATCCACTTTAGCGGATAGAATCCTTGAGCATACTGAAACTATATCTAAAAAGAAAATGCAAGATCAAATCCTTGATAGCATGGATTTAGAAAGAGAACGAGGAATAACTATTAAGAGTCATTCCATCAGAATCAACTATAAAAATCATATTCTCAATTTAATTGATACTCCTGGACATGTCGATTTTACTTATGAAGTTTCAAGAACTTTATCTGCTAGTGAAGGTGCTCTATTGGTCGTAGATGCAGCACAAGGAATTGAAGCTCAAACTGTTACTAATTATTTACTGGCTTTAGAAAATAACCTAGAAGTCATTCCAGTGATTAACAAAGTCGATTTACCCAATGCTGATGTTGAGAATGTTTCAGAGCAAATTATCGATTTGATAGGATGTAAGAAGGAAGAAATATTACACGTTAGTGCAAAAACAGGATTAGGAATTGAAAATGTATTGGATGCAATTATTAATCGTATTCCTTATCCTAATCTTCCAGATTCAGATGAATTTAAAGCTTTAATTTTTGATTCAATTTTTGATCGTTTCCGAGGAGTAGTTGCATATGTTAGAGTATATGAGGGGGAAATTAAAAGAGGTGATAAAATTAAATTTTTTTCCCATGGAACTATTTATGATGTTGATGAGGTAGGTCATTTTGTTATTGAAAGAAAAAAGTCAGATTCCCTTTCTGTTGGAGAAGTTGGATATGTCATTGCCAACATTCGTGATATTGAACATGTCTTATCTGGCGATACTATTACTAATTTTCAGAAACCTTGTAATGAACCGTTACCTGGATTTCAAAAAATAAAACCAATGGTATTTTCGGGTTTATTTCCATCTGATGCAGAGGATTATGATGATTTAAGAACCGCCTTAGAGAAACTCAAATTAAATGATGCTTCTTTACTTTTTGAACCTGAAGTAAGTGATGCACTGGGTTTCGGTTATAGATGTGGGTTTTTAGGGTTGCTTCATATGGAAATTATTCAGGAAAGATTAGATAGAGAGTTTGGTTTATCTATCGTAACAACTCCTCCGAATGTTAAGTATTTAGCTAATCTTAAAGATGGATCTCAAGTTGAAGTTCAAAGACCTGCATTATTACCCGAACCAAAATTTTTAGAAAGTCTAATGGAGCCAATTGTAAGGGCAGAAATTCTTACCCCAGTGGAATATATTGGCAATGTAATGAAGTTATGTCAAGATAAGAGAGGTCAATATAAATCTACATCCTATCTATCTTCTACTAAAGTTCAATTAATCTATGATCTTCCTCTTGGAGAGATACTTTTTGATTTTTATGATAGAATGAAATCATGTTCTAAAGGATATGCTTCATTTGATTATACATTCAAGGAATATCGAATAGCTAAGCTTGATAAGCTAGATATTCTGATTAATAAAGAACCAGTAGATGCATTGTCGATGATTTGCGCAAAAGAAGATTCTTATCACCGAGGATTAGCTCTTTGTCAGAAATTAAAAGAACTTATTCCTAGACATCAAATTCAAATTCCTATTCAAGCATCAATTGGCAGTAGAGTGATTGCTCGTACCAATATTCAGCCATTTCGTAAAAATGTGACGGAGAAACTGTATGGGGGAGATGTTACAAGAAAAAACAAGCTTCTTCAAAAACAGAAAAAAGGTAAAAAAAGAATGAGAATGATCGGTAAAGTAGAGGTTCCTCAAGAGGCTCTGCTAGCTGTATTAAAAATTTAAGTGACTGATTATTTTAAAATTTCAAAATCACCTTTCTTTTCTTTAATAATTACTATTCCACTTTTTGTTTTATATGAACTCGGGATTTTTTTTGCACATAAAACAGAAGTATCAACTTTAAAAAATGGTGCCGATGTTATAATTGAGGATATCCTTTCTTTTTTTGGAGTTAATATTTTTTATACTCTTTCCTTATTGCTGCTGTTTTTTGCTTTATTTTTTTCCTGGAAACATCAAAAAGATTTCAAATCTTTGAAACTACGATTCAGTTATTTTCTATTTTTTCTTATGGAATCAATATTATATAGTATCCTATTGTTTTTTATCATAAAAAATATCCCTCTTTTTATTCAAATAAGGTCGATATCATATTTCGATTTAACGTTAATAATTGGAGCAGGAATTTATGAGGAGCTATTTTTTAGAGTAATTTTAATAACTTTTTTTACAAAAATTCTGAGGTTTATTTTTTCTAATTCGTCCAAATTTTTTTGGACACCCATATTTTTAAGTTCAATTATTTTTTCACTCTTTCATTTTGTAGGTATTGATACATTTTCCCAAGATGCTTTCACATTAAGGTTTATAGGTGGAATTTATTTATCCTTGATTTATCAATTTCGTGGATTTGCAATGGCATCAGTTACTCATTCTCTTTATGATATTTTGGTATTTTTCAGTTAACTTCTTCCCATGAGATCTATTATTCTATTTTTTACTGTTTTTCAAAGTCTAATTTTTTCACAGTCTTCAACTAATTCATTGTCACTAACCATTTACCCAGAATTTTCCTATCAAGGTATATCTATTGAATATAAATTTTTTTCGAGTGGAGAGATTTTAGAATTAAACGTTCCATCAAATGTTGATTCAGTCTTATATACCATTTCTGATTCCAATTTTCAAAAAGAAGAAATTGTGCCAATAGCTGAAAATACAATTTTTTCAAAAGAAGAAAAGGGATTGCATACAATTTATGCCTTCTTAGACCAATTTGAAAAAATTCCATCAGAAAGAATATTTTCTTATAGATTTTCATCTAATAAGAGTTATGACAGTATTGTTTTGAGCTTACAAATTCCTTTTGGATCTGAAAATATATCATTTGTTGTCAATCAAAATGAAATTGAAGAAAGAGTTCGAGACCAAAATGGTTTAACTTTTTTTCAAACAGAAATATTAGATTTTTCTCAAAATGAAAGCATAGACTTAAGCTTGAGATACTATAACCCTCATGGGCAAACTTCTATTGAATATGCTTCAAACATTGCATTTAACGCCCAAGAAACTGAAAAGCCAAATTCGACAAGAATTGATAATATTAAACGATACCCATTTTTAACTTGGCAACCTATGATTGTAGTTTTGATAATGGGTTTATTTATTATTTTTAATTATGAAAAATCAAAGAAAAAGAATTAAAGTTTTTTTGTTATTTTTTTCTGTTTTATTTGTTTTCAACTGTGATTACAAAAGAGAAGCAATTGGAGGGAGCGATGAAATTGTTGTTCTTTCCGCTAAAGAAGACAGAGAAAAAGTAAGCTTAATATTAAACCAAATTTTTCAGGAAAATATTCTAACTCCTTCACCTGAATCCTTTTATAGAATAATTTTTGCTAATCCTGAAGATTTTAGTGCTCTGAAAAATCAAACTAATTTAATAATAGCCAGTTTAGGAGATTACGAGTTAAATCCTGGAAGCAAATTAACAAAAGAGCTTTTAGGTGAAAAAAAATACAATCAATTGATTGAGAAAGATCAGATAATAATTAGCAAAAATCAATTTGCAATGAATCAAGTTTTTATGATCATTGGTTCTAAAGAAATTAATGAATTACAAAATTTTGCAGATAAAAATGCTGAATTCATCAAAGAACAATTTGATCAAAATTTTATCAACAAACAAAGTCAGTTTATTCTTCAATCTAAAAGACAAGAGATTATTGAAGGTGAATTAAAAGAAAAGTATAATTGGACAATCAATATTCCTTGGGGCTGGGAAATCATAAAGGATGATGCCAAAAATAATTTTTTTTGGATGGGGCAAGAAATGCCATTTAGATGGATAGCAGTTCACTGGGTTGATGGACAATTTTTTTCAGAACAAGAAATTAGAAATCTTACCCTTGAATTACCGATTAAGAACTTTAAAAATATTCAATTTAATCAGGATTATATTTTTACTGAATGGCAAAATTATAATGAGGATTATGGGTACAAAATAGATGGTTTATGGGAATCTATTGAAGAAGCTAAAGGTGGTCCATTTTCCAGCTTTGTTTTTTTTGACCAAGAGACAAATAGGACCTTTTTTATCACCTATTTAGTTTTTAACCCAGGAGGAAAAAAAGTTTTTTATTTAAAGCAAATGGAATTAATTGCTAAAACGTTTAAGAGTAATCCATGAAAAGATTAGTCATACTACCTACTTATAATGAATCTAAGAATATTATTTCAGTCCTATCAGCTATTGATGAAGTTGATAAATCTATTGATATCTTAGTTATAGATGACAATTCTCCTGATAAGACTTCTCAATTAGTTAAAGAATTTGCTAAGGAGAATTTATTCCTCGAAGTAAGGAATAAAAAAATGGGACTTGGAACAGCATATATTTTTGGATTTGAATGGGCTATTGCAAGAAACTATCAACAAATCATCCAAATGGATTCTGATTTTTCTCACGACCCAAAGGAAATTCCTTCAATGTTTAATCTTTTAGATGAAAATGACTTGGTGATTGGGAGCAGATATAATGGAGGTCTGCGTGTAATTAATTGGCCAATTAGACGGCTTTATTTAAGCTATTTTGCCAATTTTTATGCAAGAGTGATTACTGGAGTTCCAATTTCAGATTTAACTGCAGGATATCGAGCATGGAGAGCAGAGACTTTAAAAAAAATAAATATTCAAGAGTGTTTATCTCAAGGCTATTGCTTTCAAATTGAAACTGCTTTCAGAACTTATCAAAAGAATTGTAAATTGGTAGAACATCCCATCGTTTTTACAGATAGAACTGTTGGAGAATCTAAAATGAGTAAAAAAATAGTTTTAGAAACTATTTTTAAAGTATGGTTGTTTGGGATTTGGAGAATTTTAGGAACAAAAAAATGAAGAAATATTACTTACCATTTGAAAAGCCTTTAAGAGAGATTGATTTTGAAATTGAGACTTTTAATTCCACACAGCCAGAAGTAGAAAATAATAATGATTTAATAATCAAAAAAAATGAAATAGAAAAATCAGTTTTTTCGGATCTTTCTCCATGGGAAACCGTTCAGTTAGCTAGGCATCCCAATAGGCCGTATACTTTAGACTATATTAATAATTGGTCCAATGATTTCATTGAATTACATGGTGATAAAGCTTTTGCGGATGATCATGCGGTGGTTGCAGGAATAGGAAGTATTGATGGCTTAAAACTTGCCATTATTGGCCAACAAAAGGGAAGAAATACAAAAGATAATATTTTTAGAAATTTTGGAATGATGAAACCCGAAGGTTATAGGAAAGCTCTTAGAGTTATGAAGCTTGCAGAAAAATTTAAACTTCCAATTCTTACTTTAATTGATACTCCAGGTGCAGATCCTGGAATAGCTGCGGAAGAAAGAGGACAAGGATATGCAATAGCAAAGAATTTATTTGAGATGGCATCAATTAACACTCCAATTTTATCGGTTGTAATTGGAGAAGGAGCTAGTGGAGGAGCGCTTGGAATAGGTCTTTGCGATAAGATGTTAATGCTTGAACATACTTGGTTTTCTGTAATCAGTCCAGAAGGGTGTGCCTCAATACTTTGGAAAGATTCTCAAAAAGCTCCAGAGGCAGCTGATGCATTGAAGCTCACTCCAAAAGATCTTGTTGAGTTAAATATATGTGATAAAATTATTTTTGAACCAGTTGGATGTGCTCATAGAAATTTTGAAGAAACTTCAAAAATTCTTAAGAAATCTATTCTTGAAGAATTTAGCTTATGGAAGGAAAAACATGATCTAAATTTTGATTTTCTAAATTCCAGAGTAGAGAGATATAGTGGTTTAGGAATTTTTAACGAATCTTAATAAAAATCGAATCTATAATCTTTAAGATCTGAATTGTCTCTTAATGCTTGTAGCCAATGACCCCATAAATAATTTTGACGATCAATTAGAAGGCTAAATTTGATTGAATCTTTCTTTTCTTCAAAATCCGCTTCGTTAATTTCACCAATAGATTTTACTTTGACAAAAGCATTCCCTCTAATGGTTCTAATTGGCCCTACCAAATCACCTTCCTTGGCATTTGAAATTGCTCCAACTAAATAGTTACTTTTTCCAATGGATTCAAAACTTCCAATAAGCGTTCCAGAATCTTCTTCAATGTATTCGAAAGTATCATTTTGATTTTTTAGTTGTTTAAAGTCCATTACTTCTGAAGAAATTGATTTTGATAATTCATTCAATAACTCTCTTTTTTTCTGAACTAAAAGTTCATTTTTCAAGCTATCTTCAAGTTCTTCAAAAGAAATTGTTGAAGGTTTGTCGATAGATTCTAAATAAAAAACCATATAAAAGTTATCATTTTGATAGACATCAGATACTGTTCCTACAGGATTATTAAAAGCAAAACTAACGGCTTGTCTAGCTACTCCAAGTTTGTCAATAAAAATAGACTCTTTTTGAACAGGGCTAGCATCTGAAATAGAGAGTTTTAACGAGTCAGCCATAGCAAAAAAACCGAATTCTCTTGAATCGAAAGAAAATACTTCAGCATTGTTTTTTAATAAATCTTCCGTATCTCTAGAAGGAACAATTCTTAATAGTATATGAGATGCATCCGCTTGTTCATCTCCATCTTCTGTGACCTTTTTATCATTTATTTTAATAATATGGTATCCAAATTGAGTAAGTATTGGGCCAACAATATCCCCTTTATTTCCATTAAAAACTGCTTCCTCAAATTCTGAAATCATAACACCTCTTCCAAACCATCCTAAACTTCCACCTTTAAGATTATTTGGGTCAGAAAAGTTACTAGGATCTTCAGTATAATTATTTGCTAGAATAGAAAAATCCTCGCCATTTTTCGCTCTAGTTAAAAGTTTCTCTGCATCAGAAAGAACTCGAGATGAATCCAATTCACTAGAGACAATGGGCCATGAAACATATTTCAAATTTCTTATTTCAGGCTTTTTAAACTTATCAATTTCTAGATTATATTTATCTAAAATTAAATCATTGGATATGTCTATATCTTCAGGTAATGATTTATCTGTTATATGGAGAATTTCTAACGTGTAATTGACAAATCTCTTTTTATAGCTTTCTCTAATATCTTTATTCGATATAGATGCTCCATTTACTACATATTGTTGAAGTTTATAATTTGGTAAATATACAGACTGCATAAATTGTTCAACTGGTCTCCAATCAACGTTCTCAGGAGTTATAATAGCTCCCATATATTTTTCAATATCAAATCTCCCATTTGATTGAAATCCTGGATTAGATTGGAGGAAGGGAGGAGGATTGTTTTTCAATTGAAATAAAACTTCATTATCAGAAATCAAAATATTCCTTTTTTCAATTTCGTCTTGAATAATTAGGTCTTGAATTAATCTTTCCCAAACGATAGCTCTAACATATTCTCTATCAGCATCAGAAATATTTTGACCAGAATCTCCTTGAAGTCTCAAAATTTCATCTGAAACTAATTGATTAAAATCCTCAAGATAGATTGGTTTATCATTTAATGAGCCTATTTGGTTTGGAGATCGTTGCCCAAAAATTTCACTAATACTTGCTCCTCCAACAAGGCCACCAACAGCCATACTAGCAATAAATAGAATCAAAATAGTCCACATGACTACTTTCATTTGACTGCGCATATTTGTTATAATACCCATTGGGGAAGAATTTATAACATGAACAAAAGGAAAGCAAAGCTAAACTAATTGATGATTTTTAAATAATTAATATCTATTATATCTCTGCTATGAAAAAAAATATATTTATTTACGGAATTCTAGGGCTTTTTACCACTATAAATGCCCAAAATGAAATAACATTAGAGTCAGTATTAGATGGAACTTTTAGAAGTAAATCTATCGGAAGCTATCAATGGGTAAACGATGAGGATGCTTACTATTTTTCTAAGAAAGACTCTCTAGGAACAAACATTTTAAAATATGATGTTGCAAATGGAGACACTTCTGAAGTTTTTAGTATTTCAAATGAACTAATTGAGAACTTTTCTTACTCTTTCAATGCTGATCAAACCAAACTATTACTTAAGACTAATAATAGAAAATTATGGAGACATTCATCTTATGGAACCTATCATGTTTATGATATCAGTTCCCAGAATTTGACCTCAGTTTCTTCAAATCCTGACAGCTTGAGAAATGTTAAGTTTTCTCCAAACTCTGAGTATATTTCTTATGTTAGAAACGATAATAACCTATATGTTTACTCTTTACAAAACGATGAGGAGTCTCAATTAACTTTTGATGGAAGTGATACACTTCTCAATGGACATCATGGTTGGGTTTATGAAGAAGAATTTGGTAGTTACGATTCTTACAAATGGAGCCCAACAAGCAATTTCATTGCATTTGCTCAAGAAGACCAATCTTTAGTTAAAAAATATCCTTTGGTTGATTTTGAAACAAAGTATCCTACTGTCAAGTATATTTACTACCCAAAGTCTGGAGAAGATAATCCAACTATTTCTTTAAAGCTAATTGATATTAATTCTGGAGAAATTTCTCCCATAATCACTCCAGAAGATGGGTATTATTTTCCAAGAATTTTTTGGCAAAAAGACACTGATAATCTGTTCTATACTACATTGAATAGAAAACAAAATGATTGGAAGCTTTTTTCCTATGATCTTTCCACTGATAGCTTCAGCTTGATTTTAAATGATAAAAACGATACTTGGATTGATGCTTTTGATTTCTTTGGAATGTCTGGAGTTTTTAATATTGACATTCTTTCTAATGGGGATATTATTTGGACCTCTGAAAGAGATGGATATAAGCATATCTACAGAAGTCGTCCTGATGGAAGATTCATCAATCAAATAACAAGAGGAGATTGGGAAGTTAATGGTATTTATGGAATTGATGAGGAAAACGAAGTTATTTATTTCAATGCCAAAAAAGAATCTGAGATTGAAAATCATATTTATTCTGTTCGTTTTAATGGTACTAGATTAAAGAGATTATCTAAAGAAGATGGTTCTCATTATGGTTCTTTTTCTCCCACCTTAAATTATTTTATCGATTACTATTCTAATTTAGAACTTCCAACTCAGATTAAAGTTAAATCGAATACTGGTAGCCTTAAAAGAACACTGGTAGAAAATTCTAGATCTATCTATGAAGAGTATGGGTTTACTTATCCAAATGTTGTTGATATTTTTACTGATGACGGGATAAGATTAAATGGTTTAATTACCCTACCTCATGATTTTGATCCTGCTAAGCAATACCCAGTCATCCTACATAATTATGGTGGACCAGGCTCTCAAATAGTCCAAAATAGCTGGGGAGCTGGTAGACATACTTTCCATCAATATTTTGCTGAAAATGGATTTATTATCTTTTCATTTGATAATAGAGGAACTGGAGGTAGAGGTAAAGCTTTTAAAGATTACGCTTATGGAGATTATGGGAAATATTTAGTTGAAGATCATATTGCAGCTGCAAAATACCTTAAAAGTTTAACATACGTTGATGGAGATAATATTGGTGTATGGGGCTGGAGTGGAGGTGGTTATTTAACCAATATGTGTATGACTTTAGCTAGCGATTATTTTAAAGCTGGAGTTTCAGTGGCTCCGAATGTAGATCCATTACTTTATGACACTATTTGGACTGAGAGGTATATGGGATTGGTTGATGAAAATCCTGAGGGTTACAAAAATGCTTCAGTCTTAACTCATGTCGATAAAGCCAAAGGATATCTACTTCAAATTCATGGAAATGCTGATGATAACGTCCATCATCAACATTCAATTAAGCTTGCTAAGGCTTATGCAGAGCATGGAAAGCATATGGAAATGTTTATTTACTCAAATGCTGATCATGGCATGGGTAATAATAACTTTTTAGCTACCGAATTCGAAGCGCAAAGATCTAAAAATAGTAGACATCTATATAAAAAGATGGCCGATTTCTTTTTTCAATATTTGAAATAGATTAAAGAGATTAGCTAAGTCTTTCTTTTCTTGAAGATTTTTTGGCTATTTCAATGAAACTATTCATTGATTCTTGATGATTATCAGTGATAGACATAATATCTTTTACCCATTGCTCGTCATTGTTCTCAACAAGATCATTTAATCTTTCAATTGTTTGTATAAAAATACTTGGTAAGAAAGAAGGAGTTGGCGATCCACCAGTACCTCTATTTTTAGTTTGAGTTGAGTAAGGATCTGGAGATTTAAGAATATAGCTAACAACCATGCTATAATGATCAATTCTATGTTGAATAATCCATCTGATGCAATTTGCTAGAGCTTTTTTCTTCTCATTATCAGATTGTATTTGTTTCTCGAATGAAGAGTTTTGAATTTGATTCCGAATGTTAACAATTAGCTTATGATGAGAGGGAGGTCTATATCCTACTCGAAAAGATTTTAATAATTTTGATAATGAATCAGTCTTAAAATGTTCAGGTAAATCACTATTTTTGACATATCCAGAAAGCAGAATTTTCTCAATTATAATAGGATCAATTTTTTCATCGTATATATACGCTTTAGTATGATTACCAATTCCAGTTATTTCATCAGCTAAAGGATAATAAGAGCTATTAGCTCCAGTTTGTCCATGAAGATTAGAAATAAATAATCCTTTTGAATTGTATGTAGCGCTCGAATCGTTACCACAATTTTCAAAAAAAAGTCCATTTTCATCATAAATTGAACCTTGATTTCCATTAAGGCCTTGGATAAAGATTCGAACTTCTTTGTTGTAAAGCTCTGGATTACTAACATCCCACATGCAATTAAAAAGTTGATTTGATTGATATAAAGCTTCTTGTATTTGTTTTAACAAATCCGTTGTAAACTGATCTTTAATAATCGCTTTATTTGCATTACTTAAAAGCTTTCTTGAAGTTTCTTCCATAGCTAAATGAGTCATCCTAAAACCCTGTTCATTGCTGTCAAAATCATGAAATGCTACAATAGGTTTAATTGACCTAATATATTCTATTCTCTGCTTGGAGTTGGATAGTGTATTGACATCTCCTTCAGGTAAAATTCCAGATCGTAATACATAATCTGCAGCATATTCAAACTCTGGTTGTTGTCCTAAAATTTTAGAGCTTAAAAGTAAAATTCCAGCCAAAGGCCATGGAATAAACGAGTTTGCTCTTTTTTCACCATTAAAGATTGGTTCGATTTTGATACCGTTAGCTAGCCAGGATGACCAGCATCGAAAATCAGCAATTAAGTTTGAAGATTGTTCGCTAGGATTTATTAAATGATTTTTAACAATTTCTATAAAACCATCCATTAAGGAAGGATCTAAACGTTCTACTTCCTTAAATAATTCAAATTTTCCAATTAGTCCTTTGTTACCATTAAGATGAACTGTCATATTTTGAGCTAGTTCAGAAATTACAGAAAATTTTCCTGGGAGTGGTTTGCATGTAAATTTTGGTAAAGTAGAATCATTACTCCAGATAAAATCTGAAGTTTTCTGTACTAAGAGAGCGTCAAATTTTAGCCCAAAAAGTTCTTCATGAAAATGGATACCATGTCCAAGATAAGGGAAATGTCCATGATTATTTATTTCAATATGATTTTTCAATTTTATAAAATTGAGTTTAGATAATCTTCGACAGATGAATCATTCCATAAAGCAGAACCAACATCCTTGACAACAATTTCTCCATCTTTATTAATAATAAATGTCGTTGGAATACCTCTTGTGGCGAATAATTCGTCATCTGTGATAATTTTATAAAGAGGTAGTTTTTGAAGATTTTCATCTTTCGGTAGATAGTTTTTAATTACTTGTTTTTCTTCTTTTGAAAGGTACAAGAATGCAATTTCATTATTGTTTTCATATTTCTTATATAGCTCAGCCATTTGAGGCATTTCAGCTAAACAAGGATTGCACCAAGTAGCCCAATAATTGATAAATAAAACTTTATTTTTAAAATCATTCAAGGTAAAGGATTGACCATCTAAATTTTCAAATTCCAATATATTTGATGAAAAATCAACTGTCGTAGTAGGCATATCTTCATTATTAGGTTTTTCTAACAATGGGGGATCAATGATTTCTTGAATATATTTAATTGAGACAGATTTATATCGATCTTTATACTTTTTAAGTTCGTTGTTTGTATCATTTAAAGAATATCCCAAGTAGGCTATTCCAATAATAAGCAAAGCTATAATTATATTTTGACTATTTTTCATTTCCGCAATATAATAATGAATAATTACAAAAAATTATATTTAATTTATCGAAATGGAAAAACTAGGTTACATAATCTTTATTGCCCTTTATCTATTGATTGTATTTTTCTCAATTCAATCAATAGAAACGTTTTATCCTGATGGTTTAATGTTGCTTTTAGTGTATGGTGGAATTCTGGTTTTTTTAATAAAGACCATCAAAGATCGACTATCTAATAAAGAAGATGATTACTATTCAAAGGAGATAAATGAATGATAATTTCAACTCAAGAAACTATTCAAGATAGACCCATCCAAGAAGTTCTTGGGGTTGTTTCTGGTCAGTCTATTCGTGCACGTCATTTAGGAAAGGATATTTTAGCTGCTTTTAGAAATATGGTTGGTGGTGAAATTACTGAATATTCAAAGCTCATGGCTGAATCCAGAGAACAAGCGATGGATAGAATGATTCGAAAAGCTGAAAAATTAAATGCTGATGCAATTGTTGGCATTCGATTTACTACTTCTATGTTACAAGCTGGAGCTTCTGAGATTTTCATTTATGGAACCGCAGTCAAATTAAAGTAATGCATACAATTCCTGATGATGTAACCAATGCATATGCAGTAATCTTTTCATATACATTAAGTGACAATTTAGAAGGCTATTCCGAAATGGATTTATTGACAATTGATGAGGTCACCAAAATTGACGGATATTTAGGTTATGAAAAATTTGGAAATGGTAAGCAAAATACATTCATTTCTTATTGGAAAAATTTAGATTCTATTGAAGAGTGGAGAAAAAATCTTTTGCATATTGAAGCCAAAAAAAATGGACCTAAATGGTATCAAAATTTTAGAGTACAAATCGTGCAAGTTTTAAAAGACAGCAATTATTTTGAAAAGTAAAGTTTTCCAGATTCAAAATTTTCATTATTTTTTCAGAATTCAACATGATAATTCTACTTTGTTTTCTTTAGATTTTTCTGAAACAAAAAAGGGATTCATTAATCCACAATTATCCTTAAAAATAAGTCGTAATATTACATCTCCATTTGAACGAGAAGTTAAAAATCAAATTCAAGCTTATTTCAATGGAAAACTTCAGAAATTTGATATACCAACTTATCAAGAAACTAATTTATTTTCAGAAAAAGTCTTTTCTGCTATTGAAAAAATTCCCTATGGAAAAACATTAACCTACAAACAAATTGCTGAAAAAATAAAATTTCCAAAAGCTTCTAGAGCAGTAGGTCGTTCCACTGGATCTAATCGGATTCCTATTATCATTCCCTGTCATCGCGTGATAGGATCGAGTGGCAGATTAGTTGGATATAGTGGAGGAGGAGGATTACTTTTTAAATCCTATTTACTTCTTTTAGAAAAAAAATTTAAATAAGTAATAATTTTTGTTTTAAGTTCTGTCAATGTTGTCCAAAAAAAATATTTTATTTTTTATTTTAATTGTTATTACCATTGGATTTTTGAGTTTTAAATCATTTATTTCTCCAGCAAAAATTCAATATGAAGGCATCAATCAAGATCTTGCTTTAGAGGAAAAAGTCGATGTGTTCTTCGATGATTTTGGAGTGCCTCATATTTTTGCTGAAAATGATAGTGATTTATTCACTGTAGCAGGTTACCTTGGTGCAAGGGACAGGCTATATCAAATGACCTTCTTGAAATATGCATATAAAGGTCAGATTAGCGAAGTTATAAATGATACTTTATTTTCTAATGATAAGTTCATTCGAACAATTGGCTTCCAGAATGTTGCACTTGAAAGTGAAAAAAAGATTTCTCCTGAAATCAGAAATTATCTTCAATGGACTTGCGATGGAATTAATTCATACATTAACTCTTTATCACCATCAGAATATCCACTAGAATTTAAATTGTTGGGAATCAAAGAAATTCCCTTGTTTGAACCAATTGATATTGTTGCTTTGTCGACAATGATGGCATGGGAACTTGAAGGAGGATGGGATTCAGAATTATTTTTTGGAGCTATTCATGAAAAACTTGGGGAGGAATATTTAAAGGATATTCTACCTGAATATGACCCCTCTTTTATAACAATTGCTACCAATGATATGCTTTCGGAAACTTTTCAGTCTTTTTCGAATGACTCAAAGTCTCTTAGGAAGTTATTAAACACAGATCGTGAAGGATATGGTTCAAATGTCTGGGTACTTTCTGGTAAAAAAACTGAGTCAGGGATGCCTTTGCTTACTAATGATCCTCATTTAGCATACAATCAACCTCCTTGGTGGTATGAGATTCGCTTAAAAAGTCCGAGTTTTAATTTTGGTGGATATGGTCTTTACGGATTTCCATTGCCTGTTTTAGGCCACAACGAATCAATAGCATGGGGTTTTACAAATGTCATGACTGATGATATGGATTTTTATATCGAGACTATCAATGAAGATTCTACCAAGTATTTCTTAGATGGAGAATGGGTTGACTTAAAAATCAGAAAAGAAACTGTTCAATTGAAAAGTGGAGAAATAAGACAATTTGATGTTCGTTCTACTCATAGGGGCCCTATTATCTCTGAAATACACAAAGATGCTAAAAAACTTAACAAAGCAATTTCATTCCGATGGACAGAATATGATGCTTTTGATGAAACCACCGCCTTGTTCAAATTAGGACAGGCAGAAAACTGGGAAGAATTTTCTCAGGCTTCAAAACTTTTTGGCGCTCCAGGACAGAACTGGACTTATGCAGATGTACAGGGTAACATTGGATGGAGACCTAGTTCAAAAATACCGATTCGTGATGGAGGAGAAAACTTATTACCTTTTGATGGATCAACTTCTAAGAATGACTGGAAAGGATATATCCCATTTGAAGAAATGCCATACTTATTTAATCCTGAAAAAGGATATATTTCAAATGGAAATAATAAGACCATCGATGATTCATATCCATATTACATTTCAAGATACTGGGCTGATCCTAGTAGAGCTCAACAAATTGATTTTAGAATTAACTCTAAAGAGAAATTGAATGTTGAGGACATGAAATCAATGCTAAATGATATTCATTCACCATTCGGAGAAGAATATGCTAAGATTTTTGTTGAATACTACTCTGTGGGGTCTTCTAAAGAAGGAGATCAAATCTATAATTTAATTTCAGAATGGAATGGCAGTGAGAGTAAAAATTCTTCAGCTACTGTAGCATTTCATTCAGTTTATTTATCCACATTGAAAAATTTGTTTCAAGATGAATTATCACAGTTTGGAAATACTTCATTTGATACATTTTATAGCTTGAAATACTTACGATCTATCGCTTTACGTAAAATGTTTCGTGATGGAAATTCAAAATGGATTGATAATGTTTCTACAAGTAAAAAGGAATCATTGAATGATATAATGAATCAATCATTTTACGATGCGTACTTTTTTATAAAAAATAATTTTGGAGAACCATCAAAAATTGTTTGGGGAGATGTTCATCAAGTTAGTTTTAAGCATCGTTTAGATAAAGATCCTTTGGTTGAAAAATTGATAAAGTTTAGTGTCGGTCCACTCCCAATGAGTGGCTCAGGATTTACTCCTCAAGCCGCTAGCTACAGCGTTGAAAAACCTTTTGAAGTACGTGCTGGTTCTTCAATGAGAAGAATTATTGATCTCTCAAATTTAGATAATGGATTTAGTATTCTTCCTACAGGTCAATCTGGAGTTTTTGGTTCAAAACATTATGATGATCAAGCAGAGCTTTATAATCAAGGATTATTTAAGAATTTTAAATTTTCCGAAGAGGCAATTAGAAGTGATGCTAATATGAAGAAATTGTTGTTTAAACCTGTAGATTAATTAAATTTAAATAATGGATAATGTTTTCAATAAAATCAGCTTATCATTGATTGGTCTTGCATTAGTCTTTTATTTAATCTCTAATCAATTTACCGCTTTAATACCTGGATTCATTGGTGGATTCATTCAATTAATGTTAATGCTTGGAAGACAATTTCCTTCGATGCACAAACACTTTGCTCATTTGAATCTTTTCTTTTTTGGCATGGGTTGCGGTGCTACCTACAAGTCAATTCCACTCCTTCTTGGTTATTTGTTAAGTGGTAATAACCTAGATAGACCTTTAGCTACTCTTGAGCAATTTTTAACTTTTGTTTTGTGTTTGATCGCTATCTTACTTGGGGTCCAATCCTTCATTAATGCTAGAAAAAAGTAATTCTTTTTTACTTTTCCAATTTTCTACTTTCTAACATTAAGGAAGTCAAATAACTTTTAATACAAAGAGAATAAATGAAAAAATTTATTATATATACTTTTTTACTTTTTGGATGTCAATCTGGAAATGACACGCTCTACACGGAAGAGTGTGAAAGTAATTATTCTACTAAAGACATTCTTACAGATATAAGTGTCAGGATGTATAACAGTGATGAATCTATTAACGCATATAGCATTTATAGTTGGTCATCTAATGAAACTTCCAGAATATTAACTGGAAATGGGATTCCGAATCATGAAGTTGGAACATTTCCAAATAATAATAATCCTAATACTATTACTGCTCAAAATATAAGTGAGACATTCACTCTTTGTCCTGAAATTGTATCGAATAATGGAGTTAATGTAAATGGTCCTGCACAAATTATAGCATATGCAATAAATAGTGTAAAGTTTGACCCTGCTACAGCTGGAAGATGTGATGATAATGGGGTATGCAGCTTAGCTCAAGGACAAGGCAATTGGAGTATTGAAGCTTTAGGACACAACACGTTTGATTTTGGAGATGATATGAATCATGCTCATGTTCAGCCTAATGGTCAATATCACTACCATGGCATGCCAGAACTCTTGGTTGATTTCCTAGGAGAAAATCAAGGAATGACCTTAGTGGGGTGGGCAGCCGATGGATTTCCAGTATATGCCCGATATGGTTATTCTAATTCGTTTGATCCTAATAGTGCTATTGTTTCATTGCAATCAAGCTATCAACTAAAATCTGAAGGCGATCCAGGTCGTCCCAACATTTTAACAACATTGGTTGGTGGACCTGGTCAAGGAAATTCATCTCCTAATATTCCAATTCCTATGGGGGCCTTTACTCAGGATTATGAATATATAGAAGGTTCTGGAGATTTGGATGAATGTAACGGAAGATTTGGGGTAACCCCTGAATTTCCAGATGGGATTTATTATTATGTTGTAACAGATGAATTCCCTTTCGTTTCAAGATGCTTGAAAGGTGATTTTAATTAATTTTTTACTTTTATTACTTACAGGTAGTCTAATATATGAAAAGCGATAATGAGCTAATTAAAGATTATCAAAATGGTGAAATTGAAGCTTTCAATGAATTAGTAAAAAAACATTTAAATATGACATATAATTATTTTTTATCTATCACTCAAGATAGAGTTGAATCTGATGATTTAACTCAAAAAGTTTTTTTAAACTTAATCAAAGGTTTAAAAAACTTTCGATTTCAATCATCATTTAATACGTATTTATACAGAGTAAAGATTAATGTTCTTAATTCCTATTTTTTTAAGAATAAATGGAATTCATTTCTGCATTTAGATCAAATTAAAGAACCTTCAATCGATGATTCAACTCATGAAAAAGCCTTTTTGAGTAAAGAATTATGGAAAAATATTGAGATGCTTCCAAAGAAACAGAGAAATGTTATTGTTTTAAGGATAGCAAATCAACTTAGTTACAAGGAAATTTCAGAGGTACTATCAATTTCTGAGGATGCAGCAAAAAATAATTATGCTCATGGGGTAAAAACTCTAAAAAAAAGGATGAATCATGGATGATTTAAAAAAAACACATTATCAATTCAATGAAGCGATTGATGAGAGTCAATTTTTAAATAATTTACATCAACAGCATCATTTAAATGAAAAAAGAAAAAAACAATTTCAATATATTGGTTCAATATCAGTGATTTGTCTGTTTTATTTAGGTTTTAATTCATCATTATTTAGTTCTTCAGAAAGTATTTATTTTAGCGATTCTTTGAATTATCTAGATAGTTTTGACTCAATTGAATTACTGGCTGAAAATAATTTATAATATAAAGGAGAAATAAATGAAAAAGTTAATTTTAATAATAATGTTATGTGGCTTAATCTTTGGTCAAAATCAAAATTCTTCAAAAAAAGATATCCAGGACAAAAAAGGAGTATGGCTTGTTGGGATGCAAACAAAATATTTGGAGCTCTCCACAGATCAAGCTGAGAAATTTTTTCCTCTTCAAAGAGAATTCCATGGAAAAATCGAAGAGATTAAGAAAAAACAACGAGATGCTATTAAACAATTAGATAATGATACTGAAAAGCCTAGTAAAGCCGATTTCAATAAAGTGATTGAGATGGAAAAAAAATTAAAAATTGAAGCTGCTACAATGCATGCTAATTTTTTAACAGCAGCTCAAAATATTCTAAACGACAATCAAATGGTTAAGCTTCTATTGATGGAAGAACAAATTAAGGATAAATTGTCTTCAGAATTAAACGAACGAAAAAATAATCCACGCGATATGAAAAGACGTTTAGATCGTTATCGTAAAAACAACAGAAATAATTAGGAGAAAAAAATGAGAAAAATAACTTTATTTATATTTTTATCGGTCTTTTTTTATTCTTGTAGTGATTCGATGAATCCTTTTTCAAAGGATGATTTAATGAATGACTCACAATTGATTGCAGCAATTGAGAATGATGCGAGTGCGATAAATATTGATGCTGGAGATTTACCAATACCTTCTTTACGAGTTGTTGAAGAGGAGTATTTTGATCATATTTTTGTTTCGGCATCAATTTCTCCAAAATATGGCTACAGTGTTTCAATGGGAGATATGGCTCGTGATGTAGGAGATATTGCTAAGATTTATTTTGCTAGAGATGGAAGAATATTAGGATCAGATGATTCAATAAGAAATGGAATTGGAGATGATCGTCATCGTCATGCAAGAAAATGTTTTAGATTTGCTTTTCCTTTGTCATTTCATTTTGGTGATGAGCATTTTACAGCTAACTCCAAAGAAGAATTTATGAGTATTTTAAAACAGCGATATGAAAGTTCCGGTGTTAAAGAAAAACCTACTTTCTCATATCCTATTCAAATAGAATATAAACCGGAAACCGATGGTGGAGACCCAGTAATAGTAACAATCAATTCTGATGAGGAGCTAAAAAATGCCTATCAAGCATGTCGAGGAGATGAGAACGATAAAAAATGTTTTTCAATAGAATTTCCAGTTAGCTTTTATATGCCTGATGGAACGATTATTACTGCTGAAAATGAAGAAGATCTTTCAGAAAAAATGAAAACTTTTTATGCTTCGTTTTCAGGAAGAAAACAAAGACCACAACTAATTTATCCAGTAACAATCATTTTTGAAGATGGATCTGTGATGACAATCAATAATCTTCTAGAAATGAGGAAAGCCTGGAAAGAAAATTGTGGTAAAGATTCTAACTAATTAATTATTCATATGTGCTTAAAAATGGGAGATTTTTTCTCCCATTTTTATTTTAATTCTAAATATTAGTTTTTAATATCATTTCAATTGGGGCCGTAGCTCAGTTGGGAGAGCGCATGAATGGCATTCATGAGGTCGTCGGTTCGATCCCGATCGGCTCCACTTTTTTTATTTTTCTTTTCTATATTTTAAACCTAGATTTTTGTCTAACAATCGAAAGGAATTCTTATGAAATTTAACATTTATGGTCTTAGCATAATGTGTTCACTATTCTTCTTTAGTTGTACAGAAAATATTTCAGTTAATTACGATGGAGTTGAATCTGCTGGTAAATTTATGCCACCCAATGGAGAAGAAAATGAATTGAATGGTGCAGCATATGTGCTAGCAAGTGATGATTATATGGAAAAAGCGCTAAATCTTACTGAAGCATATTCAAATTTAGATTCTGATAAAATGAAGGAACTATTTGTTGAAGGTGACCAGCTTAACTATCTATTAGAAGAGTTTGAAAACTTAGAATCATACTCATGGAAACCTTGGGCTATGATCCCTTTAAGAAATATTGGAGATGATGGTTCATTTGTAATTTCTTTTTCAAACGATGAAGAAGTTCAAAAGAATGGGACTAAATTGAGAGCAAATTATATCGATGTAATTCGTTTTGACGATGCGGACGAGGGTAAAGTTTCTTGGATTTGGGGAACAAATAGAGACAATCAAGAAAATGAATGTTGTTTAAAAGAGGGTGGAAAGTTTATTGGAAGAAACCCTGAAAATGATTGGAACGGAAGACCATTTGTTTTCTCTAATAGAGGAGAAATTGAAATACTAGAAACATTTATTGAAGCAGCAAATGAGCTTGACGCTGAAGCGGTTTCTTTATTATTTACTAACCCTTTCCTTTTCAATGGAGAAGAGATAACTCATGATCAATTAGCTGAAATTTTTAGCAATAGAGAATCTCAAGAATGGAAACCTTGGGCAATGTTACCTATCAAAATCAAAGATACTGACCCTGCTTCTGGAGTTTTAGTTTATTCTACTGCAAAAGTTGTTGGAAAGAATGGAAATACTTGGGAAGCTGATTTATCAGAACAGTATTTCTTCGATCTTGAAGGAAAAATTGAAAGTGTTAATCAATATGTAAGGGAATTACCAAAACAAGATGAAAGTTCTGAAGAATAAATTTGTTATTCTAGTTGCCTGTTGTTCAATTTTTGCGCAACAGGCAAACCCTAACCTATCAAGGGAAATTACTTTTCCTAATTTAGATAATTATCTTACCATCATTGGCGACTTTCATTCCCATTCTGTTTTTTCCGATGGGAGTGTTTGGCCTGATATCAGAATTGAAGAGGCTATTAAAGATGGATTAGATATTTTCGCTGTTACTGAACATTTAGAAAGACAAGTAAACAAAAATGATATTCCTCACCCTGATCGAAATAGATCTTTTGATTTAGCTAAACAATTTTATCAAAAGAAAGATTTATCCGTTTTTAGAATGTGGGAACTATATAATCAGCCATTCAACCCTAAAGAATTGATTATAATTAATGGGGCTGAAATTTCTAGAGAGTTTCCTTACGGTCATAATAATGCAATTTTCTTAAAAGATGCTAATAAGCTTAATACTTTTAATGTTAGTGATGCCTTTGAAGCGGCGATGTCACAGGAAGCTTTTATTTTCTGGAATCATAGTTGGAGAGGTCAAAAACCAAGTGCTACTGTATCTCTAACAGAATTCCATAAGGATTTAATTTCAAAGGGTTATTTGCACGGTATTGAAATCGTAAACAAAGATAATTTTTCAGAAGACGCTCTTAGAATAGCTTTAGATTATAATTTAACTATTATGGCTAACTCAGATATTCATGGAATCATTGACTGGACATACAATCTGAAAGAGGGTGGCCACAGACCTGTAACAATAATTTTCTCTAATCAAAAAAATGAAAAAAGTATTAAAGAGGCACTTTTTAATAGACAAACAGTGGTCTGGCATAATAATACATTAGTAGGTAGGAATGAATGGCTATTACCTCTAATTGAAAAGTCAATTTTAATTGATTCTATTTCTTTATCAGAAAAAGGTGGTGTAGTAAATGTTTTCTTATCCAACAAGTCGGATACAAAATTTATTTTAAAAAATATAAGTAAGTTTGATTTCTTTAATGATTCAAATATTGTAGAGATTCAACCTCAAGGTAGCGCAAAAGTTTCTATCATAACTAGAGGAGAAGAAAAAATTGATCTTCAATTTGAGGTTCTCAATGCTATCTATGCACCGAGAATGCATCCAATATTAGAAATGAAAGTAAGGTAGAATTATGAAAAAGTTTTTATATCTAATAGTTTTAATTTTAATTGTAATTGGAGTATCGATGATGACAAGTAAAAAAGTAGAAGAAGTAGCGGTTATTTCAACAAAATATGGTGATATGGTGATTGAATTTTACCCAGAGATTGCACCTATGCATGTTGAGAGTTTCAAAATTTTGGCGAATGAAGGTTATTTTAATGGAACATTATTTCATAGAGTCATTCCAGGCTTTGTAATTCAGGGTGGAGACCCTAATTCAAAACTAGATGATCGTTCAATTCATGGGACAGGGGGTAGAGCTGGAAAATTCTTTGGAATTGGAGATGAAAATGATTCTTCAACATGGTTGATTCCTCAAGAATTTAATGCAACACCTCATGTAAAAGGAACGCTTTCGATGGCAAGAACTAATGACCCCAATAGTGCGAGCAGTCAGTTTTTTATTTGCCATGATGTCGCTTCATTTTTAGACAATAACTATACTGTTTTTGGCCAGGTAATTGATGGCTTAGAAACGATAGACGCTATAGTTAATTTAGAAAAAGACTTGAGAGATAATCCTCTTGAAAAAGTGGACATGCAGGTGAAAATTATTAATAAGGATCAGTTAGATTTATAATTTTCATTAGAGTTTCTTGATTATTATTTAAAACTCTCTTTGTTTCTTGATATCCTATCTCAATTAAATCTGAAGATTTATGAAAATCCCATCCCTTGAACTCATCTATAGGAGGTTCAATCAATATATCAGGAGAATGGATTTTAAAACTCAATTGAGTAATATTGTTTAAAATAATTTTAGCAGAACGATCCACGATGTCTATAATATTATAATTTTCTTGACTATGTTTTGAAGAATATAATCCATACAAATTGACTGCTATTGTGATATCTGCACCCATATTATAAAGAGATTCAACTGGAACTGGATCAACTAACCCTCCATCAACACAAAGTCGTTGATTAATGTAGACAGGAGAAAGTACTCCAGGAATAGCTATGCTTGCTCTAATCGCATTGATTAAATCTCCATCACTGCATTCAATTTTTTCATTTTTTTCTATACCAGTAGTCACAGTAGTTAATGGAATTGATAAATCTTCAAAAGTCCGTGCAGAAGATAATGATTTGAAGATTTTTATCACTTCATTTCCATTCATTAAAGATAATTTTGGAAATGTAGGATCAAGTTTTAATAATACATCGCGCATAAAACTATTTTTTGATCTGATTTCTTTTTCAAATTCTTTCAGATTTCCTGCACTATAAAGTGCACCAATGAATGAACCAATACTTGTTCCTGATATGAGATCGATTGGAATTTCAAATTCTTCCAATGCTTTAATTACTCCAATATGTGCAAAGCCTCGAGCTGCTCCACCTCCTAGAGCAAGTCCGATTTTTTGTTTCTTTTTCATTGGTTTATCACTATAATTTTGTTTTAGATCATCAATAAAGGAATTTAATATGTATTTTAGAATTTTATTTATTTATCTTCTCACCATCATGTCTTGCTCAACTAATAGTCCTTCTGAATCCGCTCAAGTTCCTCTAAGGTCAGAGATTGATTCAAAGTATAAATGGGACCTAACAGTAGTATATGAAAATGATGAAGCTTGGAGGAAAGAATTAAGCGTCTTAGAACAGTTGTATCCTAAAATGACTTCTTTTAAAGGTAAATTACTTTCAAATCCTCAAACCTTATTATCATCTCTTAAATTGGATGAAGAAATTAATCAGTATTTTGGAAGACTTTACCATTATGCTTCAAATTCATTAAACGCAGACCTTACCAATGAAACTTATCAAGTGATGGTTCAAGAGATCAGAAATATTGCTATTAAATCTAGTCAATTGAACGCCTTTTATGTACCCGAACTATTAGAAGCAGAGTATTCAAAAATTGAAGAGTTTATGATGGTTGAACCTGATTTAAGGTTGTACGAAAAACAGTTTAAAGATATTTATATTGCAAAACCTTATACATTAAGCGAAAATGAAGAAAGATTGTTGTCAATGACTAGAAAATTATCTGGAATTCCCAATGAAGCTTATGACATTATGAAAGCAACGGATTTTACTTGGGGTACATTTAAAGATGAGAATAACATCGAACTAACTATGTCTGAAGGTAGATATGGTAAATATACTAAATCCCCTAATCGAAGAGTTAGAGAAGACATGTATAAGGCTTTATATGTGCCATTTAAGGAGTCTATCAATACTTTATCAGTTCTAATGAAGGGTAACATCGATGGCAATATCTTTTATTCTTCTGCGAGGGGTTATGAAAATGCGCTCGAAGCAAAAATGAAAGGTTCCGGTATTTCAACTGAGATTTATAAAAATTTAATTAATAGCGTTAATAATAATCTTCAGCCATTACATAGATGGGCTTCAATTAAAGCAAAATACCTCAATTTAGACAAAATTAAGCCTTTTGATACCTATGCACCATTAGCAGACTATTCTCGCGAATATACCTATGAAGAAGCCCAAGAAATCGTTATTGGCGCTTTACAACCGTTGTTGCAGGCAAATAATGGAGAGCTTCAGGCTTTTACTGAAAGAATGTATCAAGAGAATCTTATAGACGTTTTTGAAAATCAAGGAAAAGAGAGTGGAGCATATATGTCTTCAACTTGGGGGCTCGATCCAAGGATTAAATTGAATTTTGCAGGTACATTAGATGATATCTTTACTTTGGCGCACGAGCTTGGACATGCTTACCATTCTTATTTAAGCCAAAAAAATCAACCATATCCATACTATGGTTATGATACCTTTAATGCGGAAGTAGCTTCAGTTACTACTGAATCATTATTAATGGACTATTTATTGGATAATGTTTCCAATGATGAAGAGAAAGCTGTTTTACTTCAAAACTATATTCAGAATATTGGTTCGACATATTATAGGCAGGCAAGATTTGCTGAATTTGAACTATTTATGCATGAATCTGCTGAGAATGGTCAAATTTTAACTGAAGACTTTTTAACTGATAATTTCGGTAAAATGTATCAAAAGTATTGGGGTCCTAGTATGGAGTTAACAGATGAAGAAGCATATTCTTGGTCAAGAATACCTCATTTTTATTATAATTTTTACATGTATGCTTATGCAACTTCTTTTGCTGCAGGAGAAAAAATTTCTGAACGCGTCCAAAAAGAAGGGCAGGAAGGAATCGATGGGTTTATCTCTTTCCTATCGAGTGGAAGTTCAGACTATCCTGTAGAACTATTAAATCTTGCAGGAGTAGATATGACAACCTCTGAACCTTTTGAAGCAGTTTCAAGAAAAATGAATCAATTAATGGATGAATTAGAAACAATTTTGGAGAAAAAATGATAAAACTACTAAGAGTTTTTTTTAGTGTTCTTTTACTTGCTCAAACTTTTGCACAAGATCAAAATGCTGAGGAAGTTTCTATTGTTTCTACAGCAAATGTTTTTTCAGAATATTTCGACTGTGGGTGCCCTAAAAACCCATTAGGAGGTTTTGCTAGAAAATCTTTCTTTCTTAAAAAGATGATGCCAGATCGAGAAGCTATTTTAGTGGATGCAGGAAATATTTTTTATAATGATAGTCGAATCAATCCAGATAATTTATCAATGGAGCAAAGAAAATTTAAAGCTAAACATCTAGTTGATATTCTTGAGCAATTTAATCACAATGTTGTCAATATAGGTTCTAATGATTTTAAAGGCGGAAAAGAGTTTTTAGTTGAAATAACAAATCAATCAAGTGTTTCATTTATTTCTGCCAACCTAAGAGATAAAGAATCTGGAAATCTTATGTTTAAACCCTACCAAATTGTTGAAGAGGGTGATTTTAAAATTGGATTTATAGGTTTAAGTGAAGCGACGAGGTATGAATCAATTATCAATGAAAACTTCATAGAAGTTGGGAACAGATATATCAATGAAATTCAAGATTCTGTTGATTTAATAGTTCTATTGATAAATTTGTCTGAGCAGAACCAAATTGATTTAGCTTCATCTTTTAAAGATGCAGATTTTATTTTTTTAAGCGGTACTACCAGTATTACAGGACCAAGAACGAAACAGAGCGAATACGGTCCAAAAATTTATGCTGGTGGAGTTCAAGGTAAAAACCTTAGTATTCTTGATATACGAGTAAAAGATTCCAATAAAGAAATTACTGACGTTTCTGCGCGTTTTAATAGACTTCAAGAAATTGATTTTCGTTTAAATCGATTACAAGCAAAAGATCCTAAAAAAACCTTAGAATCATTATATGCTGATCAGCCAAATGTCTTAGACTTAATTAAGAAATATCAAAAAGAGGCTGTTGAGTTAGGTCAAGCTTTAGCTGGAATCTCAAATAGAAGTATATTTTTTAGCGTTCCTTTGTCTCCAACAATTCCTGATGACGAAGAAATTGCATCGTTTATTAATCAAATTGCTGAAAAAGCAGATTTTCCTCTAGGAAGAGACTCTTAAAAAAATTGAACTAATTTTTCTTTTAATAAAACTTTTTTTGTTTTATTATGACGATGTATGCGAGTGTAGCTCAGCTGGTAGAGCACAACCTTGCCAAGGTTGGGGTCGCGCGTTCGAATCGCGTCACTCGCTCAGCTATTTTTAGTCCAATCTAAAAAACTAAAGATTATTCTACGATGAACTTCAAGAGAGCTTTCCTTTAATTGAGATTGTCTCAAAGCAAAGTACCAAGCTAACATTTTTAATTCAATATGCTTTGTTTTAATACCCATTCCATAGCGTTTGTTTAATATTTTTTGAAATTTGATTAAATGATAGCTTAGAATCTTTATTGAAGTAGCAGAAATTTTAGAATTATTATTTTTTTTGAATTCAATATAAGTTTTTATTGCTTGGCTTAAAATCATTTCATTTTTGGTTTGTTTTTGATTTAGGAAACTGCGATCTAAATCTTTTTTCTTTTTAATGCAATCATTCCATGAAAGGGTAGGGCCAAGCTTTCCAATTGTTATATTAAAATATCTTTTTTTGTTTTTGATCGGATCAAAAGCATAGGTTGAATACATTACATAACCATCAAATTTTCCGTTTCTTTTACGTTTATAAATACTACTCATAATGGGAATTTCATATTAATTTCATAAGTAAATTAATAAAAAAAATATTAACACACAATTTTTATTAACATTATGTTGAAAAGTATATAAACTCAACAATATTAATATTTAAAGAATTAATAATAAAAATATAAAACTTTTTTTATGGTACAAAAAATTGAAATAATAACCACCAATCGTAAAGCACTTTTTAATTACGAATTGATTGACAAATTGGAAGCAGGAATAATTCTAAAAGGCAGTGAAGTAAAGAGCTTGCGTGAAAAAAAAATTACCATTAATGAAAGCTTTATTTCCATTAAGAGTTTTAGAGTTTTCTTAATTAATTCCCATATAAGTGAATATTCTCATACAGGTTTCTCTGGTCATGATCCACTTAGAGTTAGAGAGCTGTTATTACATAAAAAAGAGATTATAAAGTTGCAGAATAGCGTGATGCAAAAAGGCTTAACAATTATCCCATTAAAAGCTTATTTTAAAGGAGGTAAAGCAAAAATTGAAATTGCTTTAGGAAGAGGTAAGAAAAATTTTCAAAAAAAAGAATCGCTAAAAAACAAAGACCTTGAAAGAGAAGCAAGTAGAGAACTGAAGAGGAGAAGATGACTAAGCTATCTGTTGACGAACAATTAGAAATTATTTCCCAGGGAACTGAAGAAGTTATCCCTTTAGATGAATTAAGAAATAAAATTGAAAAATCAATCAAGACCAATACTCCTTTAAACATAAAGCTTGGATGCGACCCTACCAGACCTGATCTTCACATTGGCCATGCCGTTGTTTTAAAAAAATTAAGAGATTTTCAAGACCTTGGTCACCAAGCAATACTTGTCATTGGTGATTTCACAGCAATGATTGGCGATCCATCTGAGCGTAACAAAACGCGGCCTCAACTGTCTTTTGAAGAAGTAAAAATTAACGCTAAAACATACATTGAACAAGCTAAAGTAATACTTGATGTTAATAATCTTAAAATATTATATAATAGTACTTGGCTTAGCAAAATGAACTTTAACGATGTTATTGAAATGAGTAGCAAATATACTGTTGCTAGAATGATTGAGAGAGACGATTTTACTAAAAGATTTGAATCAGAAATTCCAATATCAATTCATGAATTTTTATATCCTTTAGCTCAAGCTATGGATTCTGTTGAAATTAAGGCAGATGTTGAACTGGGAGGAACGGACCAAAAGTTTAACCTATTAGTTGGAAGGGATTTCCAAAGAGAATATAATTTAGATCCTCAAATTATCATTACTCTTCCTTTACTTGAGGGGCTTGATGGCGTTGAGAAGATGTCCAAGTCTTATGGCAATTATATTGGTTTAACTGATTCTCCATCAGAGATGTTTGGTAAGATTATGTCAATTAATGATACTATGATACCTAAATACTTTAAGCTTTCTTTATTTTACGATTCTGTACAAGTAGAGAATATTGAAAATCAACTGGTTAATGAGTCAATCAACCCCAGAGATATCAAAAGGCAACTTGCTCGAGAGTTAATTACTCGCTATCATTCAGAGAAAGATTCCGTTATTGCTCAAGAAGAGTTTGATCAAATCTTTATTAATAAATCCACACCAGAAGATGTAGAAAATTATCAGGTTAGCCAAACTACTTTATTGCTGGACATATTGCTCGAAAAAAATTTAATTGAGAGTAAAGGAGAAGGAAAAAGATTGATTACTCAGAATGCAATTAAAATTGATAATCAACCTTGCAAAGATCCTCTGTTTGACTTGAAAAATATTCAAGAAAAAGAAGTTATTGTTAAGGTAGGTAAAAGAAGATTTTTAAAAATTATACTTTAGAATCAACTTTTATTGTTCAAAGTCCTTAAATCTGTATAAATTCCTTCATAATATTAATTAATTTTTTGGAAAAGTAATGTCTAATAGAATTATAGAAGTGAATGATAATAACTTTGAAGATATTGTCATTAATTCATCAACTTTAGTAATTGTTGATTTTTGGGCTGAATGGTGCGGTCCTTGTAAAGCTATAGCACCTATTTTAGATAAAATTTCGGCTGATTTTGGCGATAAACTTACTATAGGTAAGGTTAATGTCGACCTAGTGAAAGAAACCCCTGTAAAATTCGGAATAAGAAGTATTCCTACTCTTTTGTTCTTTAAAGAGGGTAAGATAGTTCGTCAGGAGGTCGGTCTGCTATCTGAACAAGTTCTTAAGAGCATTATTAACCAATTCATTAATTGACGGTTAATTTTAACTAAAATTAAGTGACAGATAAAATTCATAAAATTATCATTATAGGTTCTGGTCCTGCTGGTTTAACTGCAGCTATTTATGCCTCAAGAGCGAACTTATTTCCATTAGTTTTCGAAGGAAATCAACCTGGGGGTCAGTTGACAATCACTACAGAAGTAGAGAATTTTCCTGGTTTTCCCGAAGGAGTTATGGGTCCAGAATTAATGGATTTATTCAGAAAACAAGCGGTCAAATTTGGGGCTGAAACCCAGTTCAAAAATGTTAGTAAAGTTGATTTTCAAACTCAACCCTTTAAGGTTTATGTCGAAGACGAAGAGTTTTTAGCTGAATCAGTGATCATTTCTACTGGAGCATCAGCAAAAATGTTGGGAATTGAAGGAGAAGATTTACTGGGATATGGTTTAAGTACTTGCGCAACATGTGATGGATATTTTTTTAAAGATCAAAACATTGTCGTAGTTGGTGGAGGTGACTCTGCCATGGAGGAAGCTATATTTTTAACTAAGTTTGCTGAAAAGGTAACAATAATTCATAGAAGAGAAGAATTTCGAGCTTCTAAAATCATGCTTGATCGAGCTCAATCAAATCCAAAAATTGAATTTATTGTGAACAAAACTGTAGAAAAAATCTTAGGAGATAAAGAAAATGGAGTTATAGGTTTATCTCTTAAAGATACCAATTCTGAAGAAATAATCCATTTCGAATGTACTGGAATTTTTTATGGAATTGGACATGAACCCAATACTAATATTTTCAAAGGAATTATTGAGCTTGACGCTAACGGTTATATAGTTACAAAACCAGGTTCATCGAAAACTAATGTGAAAGGCATTTTTGCTTGTGGAGATGTACAGGATAGTATATACCGACAAGCAATTACTGCAGCAGGTTCAGGATGTATTGCTGCTTTAGACGCTGAAAAATTTTTAGAAAGTTAATTTTTTATCTGTTCCTTATTTTTTAAGGAGTAAAAATGGAATTAAAACAAATTTATGATGTCAACAATCTAAAGTTGACATTTAAGAGTAAAAAAGTATTAGAAATTAATACTTTAAAATTTCATAATGGGCTTATCTATGGAATTTGTGGAAATCTTGGATCTGGAAAATCTTCTTTATTGAAAGTATTATCTGCCGAAATTAAACAAAGTAGTGGTGAAGTTTTATACCAAGGCAAGGAATTTACAACTAACTTTTTTGGAAAGATTCGAAAAGAAAAAGACATTGCTTATATTCATGTTGATTTATTAAAAGATTCTTCAACAGTTGAGTCATTTATAAAAAGTCTTTTTGGTAAAAAGTCTGAAAAAATTAAATCAAATTTCTTTACAAATTCTGGTATGGACTCACTGTGGAGAATTAGAATCAACAATCTTTCAGATGGTGAAAAACATTGGCTTAAAATGGTTATTGCTTTAGAGAAAGATCCTCGAGTTCTGTTGGTGGACGATTATGGATTATTCCTCGATTTTAAAAGCGAATCATTGATTCGAAAAAAAATAATAAAAATGAATAATTATCAAGGTACAACTATTATTTTATCTTCTACTACAGACTTTTTTCTTAAGCAATTTTGTAATGTAATTTTTTATCTTGATAATGGACATATTTCAAAAGTTAGAAAAGGTGATACTAGGAGAAAAAATAGAAATTAAAAGAAAATTGTTACTTAGTTCTTTTTTTCTATTTTCTCTTTTAAGTAATTTAAATGCCCAGGTTGATAGTAGATTTTCTACTTTCGATTGGACTATATTTTCAAAAGTAAACCAAATAACTTCAATTTCAGAAGGATATTCTCATATTTATTTTGCTGGAGATAATGCTGGTATTCTTCGATATAACAAGTTTAGTAAAAGATTTGATCTTCCATTAACTAAAGGGCAGGGATTCAAGTCTGATAGCGTACAACATGTTTATTTTGATTCATCAACTGGAATTCTGTGGTTGATTGGAAATAAATTTATCGAAAACACTCAATTCTTTGATGGAAACTGGATTTCGAGAAACCTTAACGATTTAGGAATAAAAAGCGGAAATCAAGTTTTTGGTATTGGTTCTAGTGAAGATTACATCTGGTTAGATACTGCATTTGGGTTTTTGAAGCTTGATCATATTTCTGGAAGTTTATTGGGCAATTATCCATATCCTGATTCTAGTGATATCTATTGGGGGGATATAAATGAAAGAGAACTTCAATTTCAAGACATCAATTTTGATGAATATTTCATTAAGGAAAATTGGATGTTGACAAAAAATGGTGCATATGATCAAAGTGGATATTTTAGAAAGTTTCTATCTTTTTTTGAGGACTCAAATGATAATATTTGGCTAGGACTTGAAGATGGGTATATACTTTTTGGAGAAGATTTTTCAAAAAATATTTCTGTTTTGAAGGCGGGAATATGTTGTGAATTTCCTCAAACGTTAGTTGTTGAGGATAATAAAATTTGGATTTCAGGAGCTTCTATCTCAAATTTTTCAATTTCTTTAATTGATAATAATTTCGCTTTATTGCAAGAAATTGTGTCAGAAAAGTATCAAGTTTTTAACAATCAGAACTTTTATTCAAGTCTAAAAGTAGAAAATGAAGTATGGTTTGGTGGCGATAGTCAATTATTAATCTACGACATCTCAAGAGATCAATTTTCAGAAATTAATGAATTTGATGGTGTTCCAATTGGAAGAATAAATAATTTAAAAATCTTAGACAATTTCATTTGGGTATCATCATCTAATGGGATTGCAGCTTTTGATAAAAGGACTAAAAAACAAGTTCTTTCAGATTTATCTTCAAAAGTATTTCTATCTAATGCTCTGGTAAATGATTTAGAAATAATCAGTGATGATATTTATTTTTTAATGAATTACAAAATCTTTGTTTTTAATGAAGATTCAAGTGAATTAAGAGAATTAGATTTGAGTTCTATTTCTTTGATGAATGACAAAAAAGAAAACATTTTGTACTCTAAACTTTTCTTTACAAACTCAAAGACTATTTATCTAACTCAGAAGGGCATATTTTTAGCAGAAGATAATTATTTAATTCCTAACTCAACTTTCTTTGGAAAAAGGGTTTTTGATATCTTGTCTATTGATGATAGTATTTTTATCGCGCTAGAAGATGGTTTAATGTCAATAAATCTGAATGATTATGGAATAAATTTTTATTATCAATTCGATTTTTTAAAATCTATTGTGAAGTTATACAAAATTGATAATAAATTAGTCTTATTGTCTAAAAACGGTCTAATTAGTTTTAATTTCAAAAATGAATAAGAAATTTATAATATTATTTTTTAGTTTTTTATTTTCTCAAAACTTTAGAGAGAATATTGAATTGTTCACTTATGAGAATTTCTTAAAACCAAACAAAGATGAAAAAGTTGAAATTGTTTCAATTATGCAGATTCCCAATCTTTCACTGCAATTTTTAAAAAACGAGACCTTTAAAGCTAATTTCCAAGCTAGTATAGTTTTTTTAGATGACGATGTAATATTGAATCAAAATAATTTTGAAAAACAAATTGTTGCTGAAAGATTTAATGACACTGTTTCAAGAAAAATTGTTACAATTTTGAAAACAAGTAATATCGTTGATAATAACAAAAAAATATCATCTACTTTTTATCTCAAAGATTTAGACACTAAAAATGATAGTGAAAAAAAGGAAAAAATCAGCTTTGATTCCATCCATAAATCACAATTCTTAACAATTTATCAACCAATTTTTTTCAAAAACATTGAAGGGGAATGGGGTTTCGGAAAAGATTTATTTCCCACAAATATTGAGAGAGTTGAAGCTATTGATAATAAATTGATTTTTAAGCAATATTTCGGAGGATTCTTAGGAGATTATTCAATTAAAATAGAGTTAATGGATAAGTCAAAACAGGTAATTTGGTCTAATGAAATTAATGATAAAATCTTATCTGATAATTTTGATTTCAAATTAATCTCAATTCCTTATGAAAAAGTACCAAAAGGACAGGATATTGGAATAAAAATAAATTTATCTCACAATAACTTGACAACTTCAAAATTATACAACTTTGGATTGCTAGATTCTTATAAATTTTTTGGTATACCAAATTTAGATCAAGCATTAGAGCAAATGGTTTATATCTATTCTGCTGAAGAGAGAAAAGAGTATCGAAATATTAAAGATAATGAAAAAGAATCTTTCTTCAAAAAAATCTGGGCAAAAAGAGACCCAGATAGAACAACTAAAGAAAATGAATTGCTTGAAGAATATTTTAAAAGAGTATCATTTGCAGATTCCCAGTTTTCCAGGGGATCTTCACTTGGTTGGAGATCAGACATGGGAATGATTTATATTCTTTTTGGAAAACCTGATGAAATTTCAAGAAATTCTAATATTCAAGGAACATATAATGTTGAAACTTGGTATTACAATAATATTAATAAGAATTTTGTATTTATTGATCGAAACGGGTTTGGTAATTATCAACTAGACCCTCCATTTTTTTATTAGATGATAAGTGATAATCAAAAGCATAACATGATCTCGATTTTAGAGAGATTGAAAAACAAACTTACTGATGAGGAATTAAAATTTTTAAATGACCTCAAGAAAGGGGATGATTTTCAAACTTTTTCTCTTTTTACTGATGGAGCTTGTGACTTTAATAATCAACATGAGCCTGTAAACGCTGGAATTGGATTTATTATATATGATTCAGATGGTTCAGTACAGTTAAAGTTTTCTGCAAATGTTGGCAAGAAAACAAACAATGAAGCTGAATATTTAGCTGTCATTGAAGGGTTGCTCAAATGCAGTGAATTGGGAATTAAAAATTTGAAAGTTTTTTCAGATAGCGAATTAGTTATTAAACAATTAAATGGTCTTTATAAGGTTAAAAATGAAAGATTGAAAATTTTGAATCTTGAAGTTCGAAAAGTTGTAAGCTCTTTTGAAAGTATTTCTTTTAAGCATGTTCGACGAGAACTGAATGAAGAAGCAGACGCATTGAGTAAAGAAGGATTAAGTAAATAAAATATTAATGAATTATTATAAAGTTAGTTAAGTTACAACATGAATTTTATTGAAAAAATTAAGTCAAGTTTCCAAAAAAATATCAATTGGGTTAATGGTGATATTGCCATTGATTTAGGAACTGCAAACACTTTGATATGGGTAACTGGAAAAGGAATTATTATAAATGAACCTTCAATCATTGCTAGATCTACCAAAACTGGAGAAGTATTGGCTGTTGGTAATGATGCCAAGCAAATGCTTGGAAAAACGCATGAAGGTATAGAAACTATTCGTCCTTTAAGAGACGGCGTTATAGCTGATTTTACTGCTGTTGATGAAATGATTCAGGGCTTCATTCGTAAGGTAAATTTAAATCGTCTTACTCGACCAAGAATGGTTATTTGTGTTCCTTCAGGTGTTACAGAAGTTGAGCGCAGAGCAGTAAGAGATTCAGGAGAAAAACAAGCTGCTAGGGAAGTGTACCTTGTCGAAGAACCTGTTGCAGCAGCAATTGGGATTGGACTTGATATAAGCAAACCCGAAGGAAACATTATTGTAGATATTGGGGGAGGTACAACTGAAGTAGCTGTTATTTCTCTAAATGGAGTGGTTACAAAAAAAGCAATCAGAGTTGCTGGCGATGAAATGGATGATGCAATTCAACATTGGTTTAGAAATGAACATAAATTAGAAATTGGAACTAGAACAGCAGAACAGATAAAAATTTCTGTCGGTTCCGCAATGAGATCTAGATCAACTAAAAATATCTTGGTTAAAGGTAGAGATCTTGTAACTGGTATTCCAAAAACTATTGATGTTCGAGCAGATGAAATTCGGTTAGCACTCAAAGATCCAGTCAGAAGAATTTTGGAAGTTATAAAAGAGGCATTAGAATCTACTCCAGCTGAACTTTCTTCTGATATTATTGATAGAGGTATCGTTCTTGCTGGAGGTGGTTCCCAGTTACAAGGACTTGATCAAGTATTGAGAGAAAAAACTGGCGTTCCTGTCAATGTAGCAGAAGAACCTCATCTTGCTATTGTTAAAGGTTGTGGAAAAATTATTGAAGACCTTGAAAAATACAAAAATGTTCTTTTGTAAGAATGTTGAATTCTTTTAAATTTTTAAAGAATTATAAAGACAATTTAACTTTAGTAATATGTATCTTATTATCTTTTTTGCTTATCTCCCAAAGCAATAAAGAGTCTTTTAACAATTTTAGATTAAAATCTTTAGATTTTTTTTCTTTTTTATATTCTCCATTTAATTGGATTGATAATCAATCTTTTTTAATTAAAAGACTAGAAGTATTATCTCAGGAAAATTTGAAATTAAACCTTGAATTAAACTTATTAAAAAATCAAGATATTGAGAACGCACGCTTAAGAGATTTTGTTCAATTAAAGGAGAAAGTTTCAATCGATTTCATTGGAGCAGACATTCTTTCCAGAGGTTTTAGCTCAAATTTATCTTCAGTTTTAGTTGACAGAGGATCTATTGATGGAGTTAAAGTTAATTTTCCAGTGATGTCTTCAAAAGGAATTATTGGTAAGGTAATATCAGTTTCTGATAATGTAAGTGAAGTGCAGTTGATTAGTGATGTTAATTTCAGAATGAGCGTTAAGATACTTCCTGATGAAGTAGAGGGAATTCTTCGATGGGTAAATGATGACTATTGTGAAGTTTTTGAAGTTAAAAGGACATCAGAAGTAAAAATTCAGGATATTGTGCTTTCTTCTAATCTAAGTCCATTTTTTCCAGAAGATCTTCCTGTAGGACAAGTTATTGGAATTTATGATAGCACAGATAAAACTAGTAAAATTCTTCGAATAAAACTTTTTTCAGATCTTACAAGAATTAATCAAGTATTTATAGGATTAAAGAACAAATGAAAGATTATGTAAAATATTTAATAATCTCAATTTTGCTGCAACTACTTTTTTCAGAACTTATTTCAATTAATGGCGTACAGCCAAATATTTTACTTTTATTTATAATTTTTTCATCTTTATCAATCTCTAATGCTACTTTGTCGACTCTTTTGGGATTTAGTTTAGGTTTTGTTGGTGAGCTCATATTTTATAGTGGTACTATTTTTGGAATTTCTAGTCTAACCTTTAGTGTAGTTGGTTTCTTTGCATCCAAAGTGAGTAATAATTTTGTTTATAGAAATTTTGATTTCTACTGGATAATTTTTTCTATTTTGGGAATTTTTGTTTTTTCCTTTTTTAAATATGAATTCTATGTCTTTTCTAACTTGAAATTCATTTTGGGTCCTATATATATGACAATGTACACAATTTTTGTAGGATTGATTCTTGTAAGATTATTATCATTGAAAAATGAGATTTTAAATGCTCAAAATTGAAAATAGAGCAGATATTTTTCATTATAGGACACTTTATTCTATCTTGTTTTTATGTATTTTTGTGCTGATTGCAAGATATTTCCAGATTCAAGTAATAGACTTTAATAAACATTATTCAAAATCTGAGGTGAATAGAGTAAAGCCTCGAACAACATATGCTCCTAGAGGGTTAATTCTTGATAGGAATGGAAAAATTCTTGTAGAAAACTTCCCAACATACATATTGACTGTTACTCCTTATGAAATGAAAAATCAACAGGAACAATTTTTAAAGATTTCGCAAATCATAAATACTCCAGTAGATGAATTAGAACAAAGATTCAAGAAATACAACAGAGGAAGATTTTTGCCTACTATTATTGCTAAAAATCTTAGCTATGAAGAGATTGTCACTATTGAAGAGATGAGGTTGGATTTTCCAGGCTTTCAGTACGAAAGGTTTGATGAAAGAATTTACAATTCAAGTAGTAACAATGATCATTTTTTAGGTTATTTGAGAGAAATCGATAGGGAATATTTAAAAAACCTAGATTCAGAAAAGATTTATAGAGCTGGCGAGCTTGTAGGTTGGGAAGGATTAGAAAAACAGTATGAAAGTGATTTAAGATATACTAAGGGAATTGAATATGTAGAAGTTGATACTTATGGAAGGGAGATTAACAATTTAAGTCTTGAAAATAAGCTTGCGTATCCAGGTAAAAATTTAAATTTAACCATTGATTCTGAGCTTCAAGATTTTTCAAAGGAGTTATTGGGTAATAAACCAGGAGTTATTATAACATCTAATGTAAGAACTGGAGAGATATTATCAATGGTTAGTTCTCCGTCATATGATCTAAATATTTTTAGAGGAGAAACAGATAGCAATGAATGGAAATCAATTATTTCAGATGATAAAAACCCTATATTGAATAGATCTATCTCAGGTCTTTATCCTGGAGGTTCTCAATTAAAAATCATTACTGCACTCAATTTATTGGAACAGAAAAAACTCAATCCTGAAGATGAGCTATTATGTTCAGGTAGCTATTCGCCTCCTGGAAGTTCTTTAGTTTTTAAATGTTGGAAAGAAGAGGGTCATGGTATAGTAAACTTATTTTCAGCTATTGCTCAATCTTGTAATGTTTATTTTTATGAAACTGTTCAGTTATTAAATCTTGAGAACTGGGTCAAAACAGCTAAAGATTTTGGCTTCAATGATTTAACAAAAATAGATTTACCAAATGAAAAAAGAGGCTTAATTCCTGATAGTAAATTTTTCAGCAACACTTATGGTCGATGGGGATGGTCTGAAAGAGGAGTGCTGCTAAATATGACTCTTGGGCAAGGAGATATTCTAATCACACCTATTCAAGCTTTAAAATTCATCAATATTGTTGCTCTCTCTGGAAAAGATGTCCCTACATTAAAACTAAATAAAGATAAATCAACTACTTATTATACTGATCTTGAAATTTCAAGCGATTCATGGAGAGTTTTGAAAAATGGACTATATGATGTAGTAAACAATAATTATGGGACTGGATGGAGAGCAAAAGTTGAAGATAGTAGTATTCAGTCTTTTGGAAAAACAAGTACTGCTGAAAATTCTCAAGGAGAGCCCCACGCTTGGTACATAGGCTATTTCGTGCAAAATGATGAGATTTATTCTTTAGTTGTTTTGGTTGAAAATGGAGGAGGGGGAGGAGCAATAGCAGCTCCAATTGCAGGAGAAATAATTAAGAAAATAATTTATAGTAAAAATTATATGGTTAGTTCAGATGTTAAGTAAGTTCGGTAAAAACCAAAAAAACTTTACAACTATTTTTCTTTCAATTTTAACCTTAACAGCTCTAAGCCTTTTAACTCTTTATAGCATTTCAAATATTCCTATTTCTTTGAATAGCCCATTTACAAGGCAAAGCATTTTTATCTTATTTGCATTTGTAGTTTTTCTATTTGTAAAAGAGTTCAAAATAAAATCTATCCATGATTACTCTTCAATTATCTATATTTTATCATATTGTTTGTGTTTAATTCCTTTCTTATTTCCAAAGATTGAGTATACTTACAGGTGGATTGATTTTGGATTCTTTTATATTCAACCGTCTGAGTTTTTAAAACTTACGACGGTATTAGTAGTAGCAAAATTTTTATCAAATCATCACCTTGAGGTAAAAGAGTCAAGAACAATCATCTTTCCGACGCTAATAACTTTTATGTCTTGCTTCATAGTTCTTCAACAACCTGATTTAGGAACTGCAATTATTATCTTTGCTCCTTTAATTCCTATGCTATTATGGTCAGGAGTAAATACTTTTACAGTTTTCTTGATGATTGCTCCATTTATTACAATTATAGCAGCTTCAAACTTGGTTTTTTTCTACTTATGGGCAATAATAATGTTCATCATTTTTCTAACCTTTGAAGTCAATCTATTAAAAAAAACAATAATTTATTTTGCTAACATTTTTGTAGGTCTGTTGACTCCTATTTTTTGGAATAGTTTAGCCGAATATCAAAAAGATAGAATTCTGACATTCTTAAATCCTGATCTTGATCCAATGGGTTCAGCTTATCATATAATCCAAAGTATAACTGCAATTGGTTCAGGAGGATTTTGGGGTAAAGGATGGCAGCAGGGTTCTCAAACACAGCTGAAATTTCTACCTGTTCAGGAATCTGACTTTATTTTATCAGTTATAGCAGAAGAATTTGGATTTGTTGGTATTTTAATATTGATGATTGTTTCTTTTAAATTAATTAAAAATCTCTTGGATGTAGCTTATAAGATATCTGATTACTTTTCTAGCTTAGTCATTATTGGATTTACTTCAATTTTTTTATCACATATTTTTATTAATTCAGCTATGACAATAGGGTTATTGCCAGTTAAAGGTTTGCCATTTCCATTTATTTCTGCCGGAGGATCTTTTCTTTTGTTATGTTATTTAATGATTGGTGTTGTTACCTCAATTTCTAAAAATTAATCTTAAATAATAGGTTTGAAGTTTTGACTCATTTAGTTAACTTCGCATGGTCAAAATCATGAATAAAAAAATCTTTTACGTTACTTCAGAAATGGAACCTTTCGCTTCTGCTTCTAATCTTTCTCAAAACTCTAACTCTTTACCTCTTTATCTTCAAGATTCTAGTTATGACGTAAGATGCTTGATGCCTAAATATGGTTTTATTAGTGAGAGAAAATATATTTTAAGAGAAGTTATTCGCTTAAAGGAAATTCTTTTTAATCTTGATAGTGTTTCATATTCATGTTCAGCTAAAAGCGCTTTTCTTCCAAAAAATATTTCTTCAACAAGATTGCAGGTATATTTCTTAGAAAATGAAGACTTATTTGGTGAATTAAATAATCTTTTATATAAATCAAAAAATGGCCGCTATCTTCTTGACAATGAATCTAGATACTTTTTTTATTCTCTAGCATCTATTAAAATGCTTCCTAATTTATTCTGGTATCCTGATGTAATTATTTGTAATGGTTGGACTTCAGCTTTTATTCCATTTCTTCTAAATCACTTGAAAAATGAAGATTCTAATCTTTCAAAAATTAAAACTATTTACTTAGCCAATTCCAATGATAATGAAATTATTTTAAACTCTAGTGTGTTAAATCTTAACGATTCTATAAAATCTAAATTAAATACAGATTCATATAATGAAGTTGGATCTTCTTCAGCGGATATGACAATAATTATTGATCATGAAATAAAAGTTTCCAAGGATCTGATGAAAAAGAAAGGATTTAAAGGAAACAAAAATTGCCATATTTTGGATTCAAAAGATGAAAATTTTTTAAAGAATTTTTCTGATTTAATCAAATCTGTTAAATGAAAAAGTTTATTTTAACTTCGATTTTTTTAATATTTATATCCTGTTCAAAAGATTCAATTATTTATTCAGAAATTGATAACCAAAATAATACTCTAAAGACTATTACTCTCCCAATAGATAATCAAAAATCATTCCAATCAATTCCTTCATTAGGTCAAAATTCAAAACTATTTTTTGGGAATGAATCTGGATCAGATAATTTATTTTCCTTAGTTCAGTTTACTTTATTCTCTGGCTATATTCCCCCAACTTCATTTTTAGATTTATTAGCTGATTCTATTCAAGTAGATAGTGCGCGAATTTTCTTTCAAACTCTTGATACTATCAATAGCTCTGCAAAATTAAAGCTATATGCTCTACCCGTTGAAGATGAAACGATCTTTAGTGATTCAACTAATTTTTATTCTTTATCTGAGCATATTGATTTTAATAATAGTTCTATTTTTTTAAATGAAACGATTTTGAATGAAATTGCCCCTTTAGATTCCGTTAGTTATGATACTATAAGCTTTGACTTCAAAGGTGAAAATTTAGAAACTTTAAAGACTAATTTGTTCAATACTGCAAGTTATCCATCTCGAACTATAATGTTAACCTCTGAAAACCTTGAACAGTTATTTACCTTAGAAAGTAACGAATCTTCTAGAGAGCCAAAAATCAGAGTATGGTTTAAAGCTTTTGTCAATGACACAACTACTGTAGATACATCTATTTTATTCTTTGCTGATAAAGATATTAGTATTATTTCTCCCCCTGAAATTACCAATGAAGATAAGCAACTCATTTCTCTGAATGGTGCATCTGGATTGAAGTCGCTAATTCATTTTAATCTGGATGCGGTATCAAACTTTAACAGAAATGCTCTCATTAAAAATGCTAATCTTATATTAAATGTTGAAAATAAAAATTTTGATGATAGTATTTTTTCAGTAGGTATATCTACAATTCAAGACTCAATATCCAATTGGAATTATACTTCATTTTATCAACCTTCATCTGATTATGAAGATTACCAATCTACTAATGTATTTTTAAACTCAAGAAATATTGTGGATAATAAAGTTTCAATTCCAATACAATCTTATATACAATTATTTAAAAATGGAGCGATTGACAACAATGGATTAATGATTTTTGGAGGTTCAAGTAACAGTCCATACGATAAAGTTTCTTTTTCAGTTGAAAGTTTAGAGGTTTTATATGTTGAACCCTAGAATAGTACTAATTTATATTTTTATAAGTCTAATTCATGGGCAATCATCAATGAATGCTTTGGGTTACGGAAATTTTTCAAACAAGTTTCAAGCTTCTTCAATCTCAATTGGTTCTTCAGTTTTATCGTCTACTTTTAAAGAGAATATTTCATTACATAATCCAGCATCGTGGCATAACCTTCCTTTTGCAGTTTTAAATACCAGCGTTTCTTTCAGTGAAGGTTTATTTGAAGACAACAAAAATGCTTTTTTTAATCTTTCATCGACAACGCTAGTGGTTCCTTGGAGGCAAAAACTTAGTTTTGGCTTAACTTTTTCTCCGCTTTTCTCTAGAGATATAATTTTAGAAGATTTAACAAATGATCAATTTATTTTTACTGAAAATGATACTCTAAATTATCGTCGAAAAATAACATCAAGTGGAGGTGCATCTCTAGCTAAATTTTCTTTAGGATATAAAATTAATGAAATTCAGTCTATAGGATTTGAATACGGAACTGTTTTAGGTTCTTCCAGAAAAAGCAACAATTTAATAATTGATAATGTCAATCATTTACTGCAAGAAAGAGATTACTTTTCTGGCGGTATTGTATCTTTATTTTATACTCAACTTCTTGAAAATTCTATCGGAATTCCAATTACTTTTAATACCTTTTTCAGTAAATCTTTAAAAAATATCGGGGTTGAAAATGAAGCATATCAATCTTTTATTGATTTAAACGGAAATTCGTATCATGATTCAAGCGATTTTCCTGATTTGGGTCAAGCCCTTCTTCCAATTAAAACATTTTCCGCAAACGAAATGAGCATTAAGGAATTTGCTATGAGTTTTGATTACAAAGATGAAAATAGAAATCATTATATAATTGAACTTTATAATTGGAATGATACTGGAGATCATATTTTTTCGTCATCAATAATTGATAGCTATGTTGAAAGTTATTCAAAATTAAATCTCGGATTTGCTAGATTTGGAATCCCCTATACTGACGAAAGATATGATTATAAAGCAGGTATTTTCTTTGGAGATTATGATTTAAAAAATATTGATAATGTTAAAGAATTTGGTATAGGTTTAGGTATTGGAATTCAATTTGGCTTAACCAATAATCAAATTGATATTTCATATAACTATTTAGTAAGAAATAATTTGGAATTTATTAAGGGTAATGAAACCATTCAATCTTTCTCAATTGGTTTGAGTTTAGGTGATTTATGGTTTGTTAAAAGAAGAGAGATGTAGTTATGAAAAATAAATTTTTATTATTGTTTTTAAGTGTCCTTTTAAGTTCAAGTTTGCTTGAAGCTCAATGTAAAAGAGGGGAACAGTTAAGAATTACAAACGATGTCGAAATTAAAGTAGTTGATTGTAGGGAAGCTACAAGGCTTATTTACAATGAAGGATGGTACCCGTACTCAATTGAAGATGAACAAGAAGACCGTTGTCCTCAATTAGTTAGTAGCGCTGCAGAATATTACAGAAACTCAAACTGGGAATTGAGCGCTCAATCTTATGGAAAGCTTATGGATTTACGTTGTGATTCTTGGAATGCAGATTGGGTAAATCCGGATGATTCATATTTGTATTGGTCAATAGCTTTACAAAACTTGGGCAAATTTGATGAATCTGAATCTGTACTTATTAGAGCAATTGATGAATTGCCCGGTAATACTGATTTAATGATTCGTCTAGCCTATGCATACAAGAAACTAGATAAAATAGATGAAATGATAATTGAATATGAAAGAATTATGGATTTTGGAGTTGAAGACTCCTCTCTTTTACAAGACCTAGCTTCAGCATATGGTAGTCAGGGTAGAACCGATGAACAAATATCAGTTCTTAAGAAAATTTTAGACTTTGATCCAAATAATACCTCAGTTCAATCAGAGCTAGCTAATGTTTATGAAAACTCTGGTGAAGATCCATTAGAGCTTTTTAAGGCCAGGTATAATGACAATCCTGAAAACGCTTCATTTGCCCTAGAATATGCTCAGAAACTAATAGATTCTGGTGAATTATTAACAGCAATATCTGTCCTCGAAAATTCATTGCTTTACAACAAAAATAATTATTTAGTTTACCAGACATTAGGAAGAGCTCTTTCAGAAAATTCTGATTTCGATAAATCAAACCAAGTGCTTGAAGATCTTTTTGATTTAGATAATTCAAATTTTAGAGTTGCAATTCAAATCTCATCTAATTCAATGGACATGGACGAATATCAAGAAGCTTACGAGTGGTCTAAAAAAGCCTTAAAAATCTCTGGAAATAATGCTGAATCACTTTCTCATATGGGAAACTTATTCTATAAAGCGATGCAGAATTGCAGAGGAGATAGTTTTTCATCCTCTGATAAAATTGTTGCTTCACTAGCCTACCAATACTTCGAATTAGCTGAAAAAAAAGGTAATTCAATGTATTTCAAGCAACAAAAATGGCTCGAAGAAAATGACGTCCTTTTTGGATATTCTGACTGGTTTATGACAGATAAAGATGTACAAGCAACTGGAAAGGTTTCTCCGACTTCTTCGTGTTATGATTGGGTAGGTGAATCATTAAATAAAAATAAAGACTGGTAAAAATGTCAGTCCTCAAAGATTCCGATAGAGAAGTTTATGATATTATTTTGTCAGAATCTAATAGACAGAATAATTTTTTGGAATTAATTGCTTCTGAAAATTTTACTAGTAAATCTGTAATGGAAGCTACTGGATCTGTTTTAACAAACAAGTATGCTGAAGGATATCCTGGTAAAAGGTACTATGGAGGATGTGTTCATGTTGATGAGATTGAAAATTTAGCGATAGAACGTGCTAAAAAACTTTTTGATGCTGAATATGCTAATGTCCAACCTCATTCTGGTTCTTCTGCGAATATGGGCGTTTATTTGGCCTTTCTTAAGCCAGGAGATACAATATTAGGTTTAGACTTAAGTCATGGTGGGCATTTAACTCACGGTTCTAAAGTAAGTTTTTCAGGACAAATCTACAATTCTGTAACATTTCATGTTGATAAGAATACTGGATTAGTGGATTTTGACAATCTAAAAAAGATTGCTCATGAGTATAAGCCAAAAATGATTATCTGTGGTGCTAGTGCATATCCAAGAACTATTGAGTTTGAAAAATTTAGAGAGATTGCCGATAGTGTAGGAGCTTTTCTTTTGGGTGACATTTGTCATAATTCCGGGATTATTGCAGCAAAGAAACACCCTTCTCCATTTCCATTTTGTCACGTTGTCTCTACAAGTACCCACAAATCATTAAGAGGACCAAGAGGGGGGATTATTTTACTTGGTAAGGATTATGAAAATCCATTCAAAATAGTTGCTCCTAAATCTGGAAGAATCAAAATGATGTCTGAACTTATTGACGGCGCAGTAATGCCAGGAATTCAAGGAGGACCTTTGATGCACGTAATTGCTGGGAAAGCAGTTGCTTTTAAAGAGGCATTATCTGATAATTTTAAAAATTATATTCAAAATGTTCTTGATAATGCTAAGGCATTTGAAAAGAACTTTCAGGATTTAGGCTATAACCTAGTGTCTGGAGGTACAGATACTCACCTAGTGCTACTTGATCTTCAAAATAAAAATATTTCTGGTAAACAAGCAGAACTAGCTCTCGATGAAGCAGGTATTACGGTCAATAAAAATATGGTGCCATTTGACCCTAGAAGTCCATTCATTACAAGCGGAATAAGAATCGGAACTCCAGCTTTAACAACCAGGGGGATGGGGATTGATGAAATTAAAGAAATCACTAAAATGATCGACTTAGTTATAAATAATTTTGATAAAGAAGAAGTAATATTGTCAGTTAAAAATAATGTTAAAGAATTATGCAATCAATTTCCTTTAAATCTATAAAGAGAATTGTCTTAATACTTTTATTTAACTTTTTCAATTATTCATGCGCATCATCAAATCAACTCATGTTTGGTTCTACGTTTTATGAAATTTCAACACCAACTTTTCTAAAATTAAAGCAGAAGCTTAATATCAATAATAGTTCTTCTCCTGAAGAGTATCTTGAGTATTCTGAAGCTTTAATTCAATATTCTTATGGGATTATCATTGAAAAAGCTGACAGAATTAAAATTGAAAGCTTCACTGATGCTAAACCTTATTTTTCTGAATCTTTAGAATATTTTTTGGAAGCAAAAAAATATATTACCACAGCCCTAGAAAAAAAATATCCTGATTTTGATAATTATTATTCAAATATGAATGATTATTCCTTTTCGTATGAAGACATTCCTTATTTATATTGGTTGAGTGCTTCAATTGCTGGCTCTATTAAATCTAGTCATGGTGATCCACAATACTTATCAGACCTCCCAAAAATATACTGGTTAATTTCGTGTGCGTCTAAAATTGATGAAAAATGGAATAATGGAGCTTTATATTCTGCTTTAATGAATTATCATCTTTCTTCTCCAATTTATGATGCAGATTCACAAAAAAATGCATTAAAGTACTTCAAATTAGCAGAAAAAGAATCTAAAGGGATGGATATTTCTATTTATGTTAGTTTAGCTGAAAGTTATGCTGTTAAAATTCAAGACAAAACGATGTTTAATGATTTATTAAAAATTGCTTTAGAAGATCAAAAAAAATCAAGCAATCAATTTAAATCTTCAAATAAAGTTTATAGAGCTCGAGCAAATTGGCTTTTATCTAGGATAGATGAACTATTTTTTATGTAAATTATAAAATGAGATTTATAAAATATTTCGTATTCGCTTTGATAATCTCTTTTCTCAATGCAAAACCTATTGTTATTAAGTTAGCGACATTAGCACCTGAAGGTACTCCATATTATAATTTATTACTTGAGATGGGACAGAGATGGGAAAAGGAAACCAATGGAAAAATTCAGTTACGTATTTATCCAAATGGAGTTGTTGGTGGAGAAAAAGAAACTATCAGAAGAATGAGAATAGGACAAATTCAAGGTTCAGCAATGTCTTCAATTGGTTTAGCTGAATTAACAAAAAAAATAAATGCCTTTACATTACCGTTAGCTTTTACTGATTACCAAGATGTTGAAAGTGCCAAGGAGGTTATGTTTGATGAAATCCATGATGGATTAATAGATAGTGGATTTAAATTGCTTTTTCTTGTAGATATTGGCTGGGTATACTGGTTCTCTAAAGATAATATAAAGTTTCCGCAAGATCTTAAAGATTCGAAAATTTATACTACTGCTGGAGACTATGTCACAGTTGAACTATTTAAAAAATTCGGTTTCAATGCAGTCCCTGTTTCTGAAAATGATATTCTAACAGGACTTCAAACTGGTATGATTAATAGTATGCAAACTGTTCCAATTCTAGCCCTGAGTTCTGGTTGGTCAGCTTTGATGCCAAATATGTTAGATCTTAAATGGGGAGCTTTTATCGGTGCTGTTATTATTGATAATAGAGTTTGGCAGAAAATTTCTGAAAGCGATCGATTAATTCTTGAAAAAATTGCTCTTGATATTGGAGAAAAATATCAATCAACAAGTAGAAATTTAGAGAGAAAAGCCATAGATGCAATGAAAGCAAACGGTATGAATATCATAACTCTTTCTCCTGAAGAGCACTTAGTTTGGGATCAATTTAAAGATGAGATAACTCCTGATGTTATTGAGACGTTTTTGTCTGAAGAGATTTATCAAAAAGTTATATACTCAATATCAAATGATTGATTTTTTCAAAAAGATAGAAAATAGTCTAATCTATTTTTTATTTATTTTGACTATCATTTTACCTTTCTTTGAGATTATATCTCGATATGTTAATATTTTTTCAATTCCGGCAAATCAAGTTATTGTCCAGCATGGAACTTTATGGATTGGATTTGTTGGTGCTGTAATAGCTGCAAGATCCAACCGACTCCTTTCCATTGTTAAGGATCCGATCTTCAATCGTTCCAATTCGTTTAAATTTTTTCAATACATAACTCATATTCTATCTGCTTCAATAGTTCTTATTTTAAGTACTTCATATTTTAAAATAATACAAATTGGGATTCAGTATCCTAGTTTTGTTTTCCCTTTTGTGACTGAATGGTTTGTTCAACTAGTTATTCCTTTTTCTTTAATCTCTATTTGGTTTTATTTAATCTATTTGAGCTCATCAAATTCTAAATATCGATTATCAGTTTTTATCCTTTCTATTATTATAACCTTACTTACTTTCTTTATTCCTTTTCCAACTTCAAACATCTATATTTTTTTAGTTCTTTTCATTCTTTTAATTTTGGCAGTTTGGAACGGATTACCGATTTTTATTACTTTAGGGGGTTTTTCAATAATATTTTATTTGTCTATTCCAACTGATTGGTCAACAAATTTCGAAATTTTATCTTCAATATCTGATGGAGCATATCGAATAGTATCCTCTCCAACAATTTCAGCAATTCCACTTTTTACTTTAGGAGGATATATTCTTTCAAAATCTAATGTATCTTCTAGGCTTTTTAATTTTTTTAAATCAGCATTCGGATGGTTTAGTGGTTCAACTATTTTAATTGTTGTTTTTATTAGTGCATTATTTACTTCATTGACTGGGGGATCAGGAGTGACTATCATTGCATTAGGAGGTGTTTTATATCCAATTTTAATCAACGAGGGTTATTCAAAAAAATTTACTTTAGGAGTATTAACTTCTTGTGGATCCTTAGGACTTTTATTTCCGCCAAGTTTACCTTCAATTATTTACTCAATTTCTGCAGGAGTAAATCCAATAAATTTTTTCAAAATAGCTTTTTTCCCAGCCATAATTCTTATCTTTTCAGTGATTTTTTATGGATTTTTTAAGAAACCTACAAAATCATCCACAGTTAATTTTAATTATAAAAATTTTCTTCAATGCTTAAAAATTGCTAAATGGGAATTGCTAATTCCCGTGATTATTATAGTCAGTATTTTTAGTGGTTTTTCTACTTTAGTTGAGTCTGCTTCATTATTAGTTGTTTATATAATTTTAATAGAGTTATTCATTTACAAAGATCTAACCATTCTTGACCTGAAAAAGGTAACTGTTGAAGCTTCAAAGCTTATAGGGGGAGTATTGATTATTTTAGGATTTGCAATGGGATTAACAGGCTATCTAGTTGATGCACAAATACCATTAAAAATTTTAAACTTTGCTAGAGATTTTATTGCCTCTCCATTAGTTTTTCTTCTTGCGCTCAATATTTTACTTTTATTGGCCGGTTCTTTAATGGACATTTTTTCAGCAATTCTTGTAATTGTTCCATTGATATTACCTTTATCAACTTATTATGGAATTGATCCAATACATTTAGGTATTATTTTTATATCAAATTTAGAATTAGGCTACATAACGCCTCCTGTAGGAATGAATTTATTCCTTTCTTCTTACAGGTTTGATAAGTCTTTATCTCAAGTATTACGTTCTTCATTTCCATTCTTTCTGATAAGATTGATTGGACTACTTTTTATAACTTATATTCCTTTGTTTTTTTATTGATTTAACTTTATTTTAACCATTATGAAAAACACAAAATCTATTTTATCAATTATTTTATTTACTCAACTAGTTTTCTCTCAAGGAAAGGCTGGTTCTATTTTTCTTTCAATTAACCCTGGCGCTAGAGCAAATGGTATGGGAGAAGCTAATATCGCAATTGCAGATGATTCGTATGCTACATATTATAATCCTGCAGGTTTAATTAATTTATCAACAAGTAATTTCTCTTTTATGCATACTAGTTATTTACCAAATCTTGCAGATGATATGTCATATGATTTTTTATCTTATGGATCTTCTTTTAGAGAAAATTCATCAATTGGTGGGCATTTTACTTATCTGAACCTTGGAGATCAAATAAGCACAGATAATGATGGCAATACTACTGGTTCATTTTCAAGTTACATGTATGCATTGGGCTTATCATATGCTCAGAAAATCAATGAGTCATCATCTTGGGGTGTGACAGGAAAATATTTCTATCAGGAATTAGCTGTTATTAATAGCCTGGATGCTTCTTCAAGTAATTTTGCTGTTGACTTAGGTTATCATATTAAAGGTTTTATGGAAAATCCTAATTTAAATTTTGGAGCAGTATTAAGTAATATTGGGCCTGGAGTTTCATTCGCAGATGGTGAAGAAGATCCTTTACCAACAAAACTTGGATTAGGCCTTGCAATGTTGACATTAAATGACAAAGGTTTAGTTGCATTTGATTTAAACTATGAACTTAATGATCAAATCATGGTAACTAACTTAGGCCTGGAATACTCTGTCAATGATAATTTTAGATTGAGGGGAGGATTTATAAGTGATCCTAGTGGAGGTTTAAACTACACAACCTTAGGTATGGGAGCAATCCTCGATGGATTTGGTTTTGATTTAAGTTACATCATTGGAGATGATTTAGATCCTCACTCTGATATGTTAAGATTTTCTCTTAACGGTTATTTCTAATAATTTGTTAATTCAAAATTTGATGAAATTTAGATACATCTTCGTTTTTTTTCTTTTTTCATGTTCAATTACAAACCAATTCAATGATGAAATTCCTTATAAAACAAGATTTGATGATGGCTTAAGTTTTTTTGAAGAAGAAAAATATAATCGTGCAATAGCACAGTTCAATATCATAGTTGAAAGAGCTACTCATACAGATTTGGGCGATGATGCTTTATTTTTTCTCGGTGAATCATATTATTTAAGTAAGCAGTATGACTTAGCTTTAATAGAATTTGAAAAACTCGTTACTAGGATGGGTTTTAGTCCATATTTAGAGAAATCTAGATGGAGAATTTGTGAATCATTAATGGCTTTATCTCCAAACTATTTTCATGATCAAGATTCCAGCTTGAAGGCTATAACAGAAATTCAGCAATTTTTAGATGATTTCCCAAATTCAGAATTCTCATTAGAAGCTGACAAGTTAATTAAAGAACTCAGATTAAGACTTGCCCAAAAAAATATGGAATCAGGATATCTTTATGTTAAACTGAAAGCCTATGACTCAGCCATCAAATCATTTGAAGTTGTCGTTAATGATTATTATGACACTAAATTTATAGAAGATGCTCACTCTGAAATCATAAAATCTTTGATTCTTTTAGATAAAATTGATGAATCCAATGAATATTTTAAAGAATTAATGGATAATCCAGCTATTTCTTCTGATGTAAAATCAAGAGTCAAAAAGTTATCTGGTAAATCTTGATATGAAAGTTTGTTTGTTTGGAGGAACTTTTGACCCCCCTCATATTGGACATCTTTTAATAGCACAAACGATTATAGAATCAGAAAATTTTGATCAATTTTTCTTCATTCCTGCAAATATAACCCCAAATAAAGTCAAAAAATTGAATACTGATTCCTTAATAAGAAATGAAATGCTTGAATTAGCTATTAAAGATAACCCTAATTTTAAAATTTCTGACTTTGAAATTCAAAAAGGAGATATTAGCTATACCGTAGATACAATAAAATTTTTTTCAAAAGAAATGTCTCTAGAAAAAAAGAACCTATATTTTTTGATGGGAAGTGATACGCTTCAAGATTTCCACAATTGGGAACAACCTAGAGAGATTATAAAATATTGCAATATCTTAGTCGCAACTAGACCAGGCTTTAGACCAAGTAATATTCCTCAATGGGTTTTAGATTCGGTTCATTTTGCAAATATTCCACAGTTCGAGATTTCTTCAACTGAAATTAGAAAAAGATGGAAAGAAAATAAGACAATCAGATATATGGTGACTCGAGAAGTCTGGGAATTTATTAATCAAAACGATTTATATTAGATGTTTCAAAGTATTTTCTTTTTAATGCTAGGATCAGCTGGACTTTATTATGGTTCTGAATGGTTAATTGATTCAGCAAAATCAATTGCAAAGAAGTTTAATGTTTCAGATTTGGTCATTGGTTTAACAATTGTATCTATCGGAACTTCTTTCCCTGAATTAGTGGTTGGAATTATTTCATCATTGAATGGTTATTCAGACTTTATAATTGGAAATGTGCTTGGATCTAATGTTGCTAATATAGGATTGGCTCTAGCTATACCAGCAATTTTTATTGTAATTACGATTAAATTTAGTGATTTATTCCCATCTTTGATTTACAATTTGATCGCTTGTATTCTTTTGATTTCAATTATTGGAGACAATGTAATTTCAAGAAATGATTCTTACTCTTTAATTTCATTTTTTATTCTATATGTTATTTTCACTTTTTATAGAGGAAAAATTAAAGATTCGAATCAAGAAAAAACTGATATCATAGACAACTCTTCTATTTTTGTTCTTTTTGGTAAATTTTTGATTGGATGTTTAATCTTATTTTTTGGTTCTGAAATTTTTGTTAACCGTGGGGCTGCACCCTTAGTTTCTTTATTAGGGTTTTCTGAAAAAGCTGTTGGAATGACCATTGTTGCAATTGGAACATCTTTACCAGAGTTATTTGTTACCTTTCTTGCTCTAATAAGAAAAGAAGCTAATATTTCTATTGGAAATATTATTGGATCGAATGTTTTTAATATTTTATTTGTTCTGGGAGTAATTGCTTACATTAATCCAATTAATATTAGTAATGTTAGCTTTGAGATTTATTTTGGCTTAGCGCTATTAATGCTTTTAGGAATTGCAACCTTCTTTCAAGGTAAAGTAAATAGAAACCTAGGTTTAGTTCTTTTATCTCTATATCTAATTTTTGTCTTTTTACAATTTTCATGATTAGTTTTAATAAAACAACCTTCCATTATTCCAAAGATTCTGGAATTTATGAAATAGATCTTAAAATTAATTCAAATGAGTTTTGTTTCCTTCTCGGACCAACGGGTTCAGGTAAATCTACTTTAATGAAATTACTTTACTTTGATTTATTCCCAACTAATGGAGAAGTAGAAATATTTGGTCACTCATCGAAAAAGATTAATCAAAAAAATGTTTATAAAGTCCGTAGAGACTTGGGAATAATTTTTCAAGATTATAAGTTAATCAAACAGAGATCAGTTTTTGACAATATTGCTCTGCCTTTAAGAATTAGAGGTGAAAGTAGGGCAGTGATAAAAGATCTTGTTGATGAGGCCATTGAATTAACTGAACTGAAAGGATTAGAAAATAAATTTCCTTTACAATTATCAGGAGGAGAACAACAAAGGGTTTGTATTGCAAGGGCAATTGTAAAAAGTCCAAAATTAATTCTTGCAGATGAGCCAACAGGAAATTTAGATCCTGCTTCAGGGTATAGAATTTTAAAGATTCTTGAACAAATTCATGCTGAAGGAACAGCAGTTATTATGGCGACGCATAACTATAAATTAATATCCGAGAAAGACTATCGAATTATTGAGCTTAAAAAAGGAAGGATAGTCAGTTCATGATTGATAAGTTAGCATTTTTATTTTCTGAAGGTTTAAAGACCCTTATGAGGAATAGGCTAGCAAACATTCTTTGCCTAATTACAATTTTTATCAATTTTTCAGTTTTAGGTACTTTTTTTATAATAGGATTCAATACTGATAGTTATATCAATATTTTTAGAACGAAATATACGTTCGAAGTTTTTTTTGTTCAGGATATTGATCAAAAATCAATTGATATAGTCACTAATACTTTAGAGCAATCATCAATGGTTCAAAAAATAGAGCTAGTTGATAAAGATGATGCGGCAGAGATTTTTAATGAAGAGTTCGGAGAAAATATCGAAAGTTTATTAGGTTATAACCCTTTACCTATTTCTTTGAGAGTAGATCTTAGTCGAACTAATTTTGATTTAGATCAAGTTGAAACTTTAGTTAATAATCTTCAGAAAGAAATATCTGTTGATGAGATTAACTATAGGGGAAGTTATATAAAAGACATTGAGGATAGAATTAATTTGGTGTTATTTGGCTTTTTATTGCTAGTTATAGGAATATTATTTATATCTATACAGATGATATCAAACACAATAAGTTTATCAATTAATACAAGAAGTAAATTTATAGATATTTTAAAGTATAATGGTGCAACTCCATTGTTTATCAAGACTCCATTTTATATTGAATCCTTCGTATTGTCCGTTTTTGGTTCATTCCTTGCATTTATGGTTGTTAGCTTAGTTTTTGATTTCATCAATTCTTACTTAATGTTAAGTATTAGAATTGATAATAATTTGTGGATTTGGATGATATCTTTTTCTATAATTGTTGGGTTTTATGCATCATCAAAATCTTTAAATAAATTTTTAAATTAAAAAATGGCAAAAAATAGTATAAAAGATAAAAAAGTTTCTAAAAAAAATTCAAATTCTGAAAAGATTAATCTAGATAATCAAATCAAAGACCTTGAAGACAAATATCTTCGCTTAAAAGCTGAATTTGACAACTTTAGGAAAAGAAAAGAACAAGAAGTAAGCTCTCTTCTTAAATACGAGGGAAAAAATCTCATCAAAGAATTTGTCTCAATTTTTGATAATTTAAGTAGGGGAATTAATTCTTATAATGATGAAAGTATTAAAAGCGCTCTAATTTTAATTAGAGATGAATTTTTAAGAAAACTTGAATTAAATGAAGTAACCTCCTTTGGTCAGATTGGTGACCAGTTTGATCCTAATCTTCATGAAGCTTTAACAGTTACAAATGAAAAATCTAAATCAGATGATGAAATTGTTGAAATCTTTGAATGTGGATTCAAGTACAAAGATTTAATAATTAGACATGCTAAAGTTGTTGTAAACAAGAAATGAAAGATTTTTATGATATTTTAGGTGTTTCAAAAGGTTCTTCCGAAGCTGAAATAAAAAAAGCTTATCGCAAAATTGCAATGAAATACCACCCTGACCGTAACCCTGATAATAAAGAGGCGGAATCAAAGTTTAAAGAAGCAGCTGAAGCCTATTCAGTTTTAAGTGATAAATCTAAGAGACAACAATATGATCAATTTGGTCATTCAGCTTTTAATGGAATGGGAG